>Ga0187893_10001296_pt1 | contig 61149 bp, 54 predicted proteins | sample MA1701074metaG_FD_139574 | JGI IMG/M metagenome (GOLD analysis project Ga0187893, IMG submission 139574) | White microbial mat communities from a basaltic lava cave in the Kipuka Kanohina Cave System on the Island of Hawaii, USA - MA170107-4 metaG ... | reverse complement strand
CAAATTGTAGCCGAAGAGGGCGCGCCATGACCGATGCCGATACCACACTGCGGGGAGAAATGACAAGATACAAGACCTGACCCTGCAAATGACAAATTACTATTTTGCTGGAGGACCCATCGATCTGCTGGACGCGCACAACATTGTGGCAGTGCGAAAGCCGGGCGTGAATGATCGAAACGAGCTTATTGTACTGAGAGATGCATTGGAACTTGGCCAAGAAGTACGAACCCTCCTTGATTCTGTCGCCTAAGTTAACCCATGAGAGATCGTCTCATGTCGGGAATATGTCTATCCTGCCCGTGTCGAGTCCTTCCTTGTTGTCTTTCTCAATTCGTGGGAATACGTGCGGAAGGAAGGAGATAACGTCGGGCGAGTGAGGTTAAGCCTGCGACTGATCGATGCCGCAACCGGCACGACAGTCTGGAAAGCCCGCCATGAACGTTCCAACAGCTACATGTTCATCAAGCCGAGCCTCAAGGACATCGCTTTCAGCACCGCCTGAACCAACGTATTGAGTTCTGTCTGATTGCCGAACGCCAATCCTGCCGACAGTCCCGCATACAACCGAGGGACAGATTCCAGAGGTGATACATCCTTGCCGTTCAAAATATTGCCCAACAGCCCAGAGACTTTTTGGAGTGATGCCATGGGGAGATAATAGGCACTGACTTCTGTCGGCGTGAGTTGTCTGGCTTCGTCAAAAGCCTCCAGCGGAGCCACATTGGCATAGAACCCCGTCTCGATCCGGTGGCCGTCGATCAGGTCGAGGAAATAGGGTTGGCCGGTGTCTGGGTTGATGCGGGTCGAGACATAATCGAGCTGATACACTGGTCCACCGACATGCCCTACACCCAGCCGGCTGACGAGATCGCCGTCGATGACGAAATGCGCGGAAGCTCCCAGACCAGTGAGGATGGTCGGATTAAAGCCCGGGCTGTTTTGCTGCAGTGCCAGTTGGCCACCGAACGCATTAAAGGTCATGAGTGTAATGCGTGATGGGTCGAATGTTGTGTTATTCGCAGTCGCAATTCTCTGTTGATCCTGCACATATTCGTAAGCGGCATATTGCGCCAAGGCTCCGCCAAGACTTTGGCCGGTGAAATGGATCTTGCCGGTAAAAGGGTTGCCATCTGCATTTCTCAAACTGCTCAGATAGTTGAAGACTGCTGTTCTTCCACCATTTTCCCATTGATTCCATCCCAGATGCTCCACATTGGCTGCCCAATCTTGGGCATTGAGTCCATCGGTCCCACCGAAGGCCACGATCACTTCATTGGTCTCAACGTTCTTGAATGCAATGAATTTGAATCCCGTCGCGTCAATGGTTTCCTGTTTGTCCTCATGAAATGATCGAGCCTGCACAATGTCAAACTGTGGAAACAAATTATAAGAAGGAGTGTCCGGAAGAGGCTGTAGCAGGCTGCCTTCAAGCACGGGGAACTCTGACGAGAAATACGACTCATCACTGGCCAGCAACGTCAACTTTGCGAGGTTGTTCAGTCCGGATGGTAAGGACATAGTTATTGTTCTCCTTTGCAAAGTGGGATCGCCTGAAGAGTTGTACGTTCAGCGCGGTGTTTATCGTCTGCATACGAGTCATTAATGACTGCGGCCTTGCAGCCGTCCGGTGAAATCGCTACCTTTCGAAGCGCACCAACCACAACGTGTTTAACATTGAAATCTTTGACTAAGTATCCCCCCATTTCTCCAAGTCGCCTTGACCCACTGGGAGAATGCTTCACAAGAAACAGCCCTACTTGAGTAGAGAAAAAACTGAAGTAGTTCCCATGCATCCATGGCAGGTTCGGCACCTCTTCCTTTTTCATTGTCCCATCAGGACTAAGCCACCAAACTCGAAATGGCACGCTATTGGGCCATGCGGACTGCAAGAGACCTTTCGCACTGTCAAAATATTGGAGCCCGGAAATCAGATAGGCATTCTTGTACGGAACATATGCAACTTGCGGCACACGAGCCTCAAGCTGCCCGATAAGTAAGGCGAAACTCTTCTGGGCTTTGACAGAATAGAAACTGATTGCGGCGTTGGGGTTCTCTTCTCGGAGCGATAGATTCGGTTCCCCTCGTCCACCCATATCGAGATATCCATGTTCCTCTAGCAAAGGAATGGTCTTATGTCCCGCAACCACCCAAAAGGGCTTCGTATCGTAGTAGCGGCAACTTAGCGGGTTATACCAATAGGGCTGTTTGGGGAACGGCGTTTTCGTATCCTGGCTACTTTCCCCCGTTATCACCATGCCTTGACTGACATACGTGAGCACCCCATCATGCACGCACAGTGTGCTTCTCCCCTCTCGACCGTTGAGCCGGTTCACAAGCGTGTCGAACAACTCGATCGAGCCGGTGGCTGTATCCCACAAGTAGAGTCCTCGACCCACAAAGCGGTGTGGCTTACCTGGGATAGTCGAGAACTCCACTGCTTTGTAGCCATGAAACAAGACTCGTTGATTATCCAGCCACACTAGATCGGCATCTTCGGCCAGCATGCCCGAATCTTTCACGGGGTAAGGAGCGAGCTCTGCGCACGCTGCCAATTGGGTTTCCAGCCCGATCAAGAGCAAGACGATGATTGAGGGGAATATTCCTACCCTTCTCTTCCGACCCATGCTGGCCTCCACTCATTCGCCCAACATTTCCAATCTTGTGCATTCAGGCCATCAGTCCCGCTGAACGCCACGATCACTTCATTGGCTTCGGCATTTCGAAACGCAATGGCTTTGAATCCCGTCGTGTTATCTACAAACGTACGATCGACCACAAACGCTCGCGCTGGCACGATGTCATACTTCGGAAGCACACTATATGAAGGGGTGTCTGGAAGCGGTTGCAGTAGACTTCCAATAGATACTGGAAATTGCGGTGAAAAATACGCCTCATCGCCGGCCAAGAGCGTGAGTTTTGCAAGATTGCTCAATTCATTTTGGGGCATGGCTATTCTCCTTGACAAAGCTGGATGATCTGCAATCGGATTCGCTCACTCACTGGCTTCTTCTCGTGTGTGTCGTTTACCACTGCTACCTTGCAGCCGTCTGGGGAAACCCACATTTGTAGAAGCATTCCGTTTATGACCTTTTGAAGAGTCTGTCCTTGGATAAGATACCCTCCTACTGCAGTCGGTTCTGGCCTTTCACGAGTGTTGCCTGCTACAACAAAGAGCCCGTCCCGAACAGGAACAGTTCTTGGCGGATTACTCTGCAGCGGCGATATATTGGGCAGTTCTTCCATTTCCAGACTCCCATCCGGCTTGAGCCACCAGACCCTAGGTGGTGTATCGCGAGGCCAGGCTGGCAAAAACCCTCGCTGCTCGTCATAGTATTGAAGCCCAGACAGCAAGTAGAGGTTGCGAAACGGCCCGTAGTGAACCTGAATGAACCCAACTTCCTGCCATCCTATCGGCAAAGTGAAACTTTTCTTCGCTGCGGTGGAATAGAAGCTGACGGCAGGATTGGGATTCTCAAATCTCAGCGTGAGAGGATCCGGCTGCGGTGGGACCACGGTCCCGAGATCCAGATAGCCGTGCTCCTCTAAGAACGGAATGGTCCGATGGCCCTCAACCACCCATAACGGTTTCGTGTCGGAGTACAGGCAACTGTGCGAGTTGAACCAATGGACCTTCGGGTATGGTCGTTCAGTCTCTTCCCCTTTCTTTCCTGACACCAATACAAATTCTTTACTATTCTCTTTCGACGGCCGGATGTAGGACCAATAATTTTTATGCACACAGATTTTGCTTGTGCCCCTCAGATCCACGTCTTGCTGGACAGTTCCTTTTTCCAGATCCCAAATGTAATAGTCGGCATCCCGAAATCGCACCGCCTTAAGAGAATTATCTGCCGCATATTCCACGCTCCTGTAACCATTGAAGAGGACCCGCGAATTGTCCAGCCACATCACATGCGTCATATCTGACGCGAGCAGGCCCGAGTCCTTCACGGGATAGGAAACAAGCTCTGCACAACCCGCCAGCTGCGGACTCGCACCCATTACGAGGAACATCGCAACTAACCCGAATCGGTACATCATCGAGCCCTCCTAGCCAACCACAGCGAGACGGATTTCATCGAACACATCATCGCAAGCGGAAACAGGCATCGAACATAGCCCCACTTGAGGATCACGGCTCCCAACAGCACTAGGGATTAGCCCTTCGACTTCTTCCCTTGTGCATCGCGTAGGCCACCCAACATCTGCTGAATCTGCTGCTGCAAGCGGGTGAGTGCGCCCATGTCCAAGGCCACGCGTGCAACGAGATGCCCCTCAACACCTTTCGGAGCCGTCTGACCATCCTTGGCGGTCTTTGCGATCGTGGCAAGCAATGCTGGCTCGATAAATCAAAAGTCCAGATAGGCGATGCCCTGCGCGACCCCGATGTTGGTGTAGTTGGCCGCACGGGGGTGGGCCGAAGAATCAGAAGGTTTCAACCGGATATTTAACGCAATGGTCGTGTCATTCTGCTCGCTCATCAACGCACACTCCTTGACAGTGGGTGAGAGGCCGGAAGAATAGATATAGTAAGCTTAAACACTCACGTGTCTATTCCTAATCATAAAGTGGCGTGAGTATAGTGGGCCAGTCAGTTGTCTGTCAAGATAAAATTCCTATAAATCGGCTCCTAGAGCCATTTTGAATGGCCCTATACGAAAGTGCGGAGAGGTTAAACGTGTATAGGGCAGGAGTATTACACCGGGTCTAAACCACGCTGATATCTCGCCCTATTGGCCGGATCGACCCTCAGCGGTGGCGCCATACATGCGGATAGTGGTGCGCCTTCACTCACGGACGTAAGGATGCCACACTACAGATACGTTGGCCTGAAATGTTCTGTCAGCAGAATGACTTCGCGCTGAGCGCAATGAGAAGAACGTTTACAGCTGGGGGGGAAATATTGGAGGGCTCGCGACCGGAGAAATGTATGGGCTTCCAGGTCTTTGGACGGCGTGTGGTCGATCGGGTATTTAGGCCGGCAACATTGCCGCTTTGAGAGAGCGGACGAACTCGGCGACGTGGCTGACCATGGCGGGATCCTGTTGATGGGACGCGATGCGTTTCACGATGGCGCTGCCGACGATCACCCCGTCGGCCATCTTCGACACCTGCGCCGCATCCTCCGGTGTCGCTACTCCGAATCCGACCGCGACGGGCGCGGCGGAGACCTTCCGCAGTTTTTCGATATTCTGTCCTATGTCCCCGACGTTGCTGAGCTTCGCCCCTGTAATGCCGGTCAGCGAAACATAGTACACGAAGCCATGCGACTCCTTCGCCACGAGTTTTCGCCGATCGGCCGTACTGGTCGGCGCAAGCAAGAAAATGAGCGGCAGCCCGGCTGCGTCCGCCGGTGCCTTGAGCGGTCCCGCTTCGTCCGGCGGCATATCGGGCACGATCAGTCCATCCACCCCCGCTGCCTGCGCCGCGCTGCAAAACTTTTCACAACCCATCGCATGGATAGAGTTGTAGTACAGCATCAGGATGATGGGAATATTCGTCCGCTGCCTGAGTGACGTGACGGAGGCCAGGATCTGCCGAAGAGACGTGCCGTTCCGCAACGCGCGCTCCGCAGCCTGCTGAATCACCGGCCCGTCGGCGATCGGGTCCGAAAAGGGGACGCCCAGTTCGATGATGTCGGCCCCCGCCTGCTCCAACGCCACTACCAACTGTTCCGTTTCAGCGAGTCCCGGATCTCCTGCCATCAGGTAGGCAATGAGCGCTTTCTGCCCTCTCTTGCGCAGGTCATCGAATCTGGCCTCCAGCCGCCCGGTCATAATGATTCGCCTCGCATTCTCGCCACTTGCTGCACGTCTTTGTCGCCACGCCCCGAAAGGTTGGCGATGATGAGCTGGGATTTCTTGAGTTTGGGAGCGAGCTTGACGACTTGCGCGATCGCATGGGCGCTTTCGAGCGCGGGAACGATGCCTTCTTCGTGCGCCAGGAGATCAAAGGCCGACAATGCTTCTGCGTCCGTCGCATAGGTGTACTCGATCCGGCCTTGATCATGGTAGAGACTATGCTCCGGCCCGACGGCGGCATAATCCAGACCGGCCGAGACCGAATGCGTCAAATTGATCTGTCCGTTTTCATCCTGAAGCAGGTAGGTCATGGTGCCTTGCAAAACTCCCGGCTTGCCGCCGGAGAACCGCGCGGCATGTTTTCCGCTTTCGACCCCGAGCCCCCCGGCTTCCACACCGATCATTTTGACTTTAGCGTCTCGGAGGAATGCATGGAAAAGACCGATCGAATTGCTTCCTCCCCCAACACAGGCGACGAGATAGTCCGGCAAGCGTTTTTCAGCGGAAAGAATCTGTTTCCTCGCCTCCCGCCCGATGATTGCCTGAAAGTCGCGGATCATCATGGGATAGGGATGCGCTCCCAGAACCGAGCCCAGGATATAGTGCGTGGTGCGCACGTTGGTCGTCCAATCTCGCATGGCCTCGCTGATGGCATCTTTGAGGGTGCGGCTGCCGGCATCGACACCGGTCACGGTCGCACCCAACAGGCGCATGCGGAAGACGTTCAATGCCTGCCGTTGCATATCTTCGGTGCCCATGTAGATTTCGCACTGCAGTCCGAACATGGCCGCCGCCGTGGCCGTCGCGACACCGTGCTGACCCGCCCCGGTCTCGGCGATGATTCGCTGCTTCTTCATGCGCAAGGCCAGCAACACTTGACCGATCGCATTGTTGATCTTGTGCGCGCCGGTATGGCACAGGTCTTCCCGCTTCAGATAAATCTTGGCTCCGCCTAATTTTTTGGTCAGCCGATCGGCGCGATACAGACTGGTAGGCCGTCCGACATACTGCTTGAGGTAATAGGCAAGGTCGGTCTGAAATCGGCGGTCTTTCTTCGCCTTGGCATACTCGCCTTCCAACTCCAAAAGCGCCGGCATGAGGGTTTCGGGCACATAACGGCCACCATAAGACCCGAATCGGCCATGGCTGTCTGGAAGCATCGGCATTCGATCAAATCCTCCTCAATAGATTTCAGCAGGCTGTTCAAAAAGGCCTTCGTTCTCACCCACCCGCCCCAGCGCGCCGAGACGCGACTTTCACCGGGCAAGGCCACAGCGAGCGAAGAGGCGAGGCATACTCTGCTCCGTATGTTGAGCCTCTGAGCGATGCGAGAACAAAGCTGGCGGACTTTTTCAACAGCCTGCTAGGAGTATAGCCACGGCGATCAGATAGGCACAAGTCTGGCCGCTTCAATAAACGCTTTCACCTTGTCCGGGTCCTTCTTGCCAGGGGTCTTTTCCACCCCACTACTCACATCGACTCCGTAGGGACGCACCGTCTTGATCGCCTCTGCCACGTTTTCCGGAGTCAGTCCACCGGCCAGAATGATCGGAGCAGATCGAGCAACTTCCTGGGCCAATGCCCAATCGACTGTCTGCCCTGTTCCTCCATAAGCCTGGTCTGAATACGCATCGATGACGAACCCTCGTACATTCGCCTGCCCTTGAAACCCGGCGAGGGTGAGAATTGTATCCCGATCCTTCAGACGGAGGGCCTTGAGAGCCGGACGGCCGAGGTGTTGGCAGTACAGAGGCGATTCATCTCCATGCAGTTGGGCAAGGGCAAAGCCACATTCATCCATAAGCGCCCGAACCGTCCCGGCCTCTTCGTTGACGAACACGCCGACCGGCAGCACAAAAGGCGGGAGTTCCTTGACAATGCCTTTCACGAGAGACAGGTCCACCCAACGTGGGCTTTTGCGGTACATCACAAATCCCAGCGCGTCCGCACCCGCGGCAACCGCGCCCTTCGCATCTTCCAGGTTGGTGATCCCGCAAATTTTTATCTTCATGGTGAACGCTCTACGCAGACTGCGCACTGCCAGAGACGACGCCGAGCAACTCTCGAACTTTGTCGGCGGTGCGTTCGGCACGAATGAGCGACTCGCCGATCAACATGGCATGAACGCCGCCCTCGATCAGTTTTGTCACATCATCGCGGCCATGAATCCCGCTCTCACTGATGATCAGCTTGTCGGAAGGAATTCGTTTCGCCAGACGGAAGGTGACGTTGAGATCGGTCGTGAAGGTGTTGAGATCCCTGTTGTTGATCCCGATCATCCTCGCGATGGGAATCCACTCCAAGACCGTATCCAACTCCCTCTCATGATGGGTTTCGAACAGGCTATCCATCCCGAGTTCGGTGGCCAAAGCGTGGAAATCCATGAGTTGGCGACGTTCCAGCGCGGCTACGATCAATAAGACGGCATCGGCACCGTGTGCCCGCGCTTCATAGAATTGCACCTCGCCGACCATGAATTCCTTATTGAGCGCCGGGATCGGCAACGCTTCCTTGATCTCCTTCAAGTACCGCAGGTCGCCCTGGAAAAACTCCTTGTCCGTCAGGACGGAGACTGCGGATGCGCCCTGTTCATAATACGTGCGGGCAAGCGTCAGATAGTCGAACTGTTCAGCAAATTCCGGTCGTAATAGTCCTAAACTCGGAGACGCCTTTTTGACCTCCGCGATCAGGGCCGGGCTGGTGCGGGGTTTTGTCGCGTCCAGCGTGACGGCAAAGCCGAGTGTCGGCGGGGCGTCTCGGATCGCCGCTCTGAGGTCGGCCAGATAGGAGCGGCTTTGCTTGTGCCTGAGCTCCGCTTTCTTATGCTCGAGGATGCGATCTAGGATCATGCGTCGGTCACGCTCTTGTGGTGAAAGCGATGAGCTGGTCCAGCTTCTCTGCAGCGGCCCCCGAGTCGATGGTTTCTTGTGCGAGGCGGAAGCCTTGCTTGAGGGTTTTCGCTTTCCGGCCTGCCACCATCGCTGGAGCGGCGTTCAGACAGACGATGTCTCGTTTCGGACCTTTCCTGCCCTGCAAGATCTCCTTCGTGATACGCGCGTTGTCTTCCGGCGTGCCGCCGGCGAACTCTTTTCTCGCCATCCGCTGCACCTCGAACTCCTCCGGCGAAACAAAATAACTCGACACCACGCCGGCCTTCCCCTCGGAGACTTTCGTCCGGTCCGACAGGGTGATCTCATCCAGACCATCCATGCCGTGAAGCACGAAGCAATGTTGCGATCCCAACTCCAGCAGGACACGCCCCAAAATGTCCGTCCACTTTGCATCATAGACTCCGAGCACTTGGTGCGTGGCGCCGGCTGGATTCGCCAATGGACCAAGCACGTTCAGAATGGTCCGGATTCCCATCTCCTGCCGCACCCCGGCGCATTGCTTCATCGCGCCGTGGTAGAGGGGCGCGAACAAAAATCCGATACCGACTTCATCGATACACTCGGCGACCCGGTTCGGCTCCAGATCGATCTTGACGCCAAGGACGCTCAGCACGTCAGCGCTGCCGGATCTGGACGACACGGAACGATTGCCGTGTTTGGCCACGGTAATGCCTGCTCCGGCGACCACGAATCCCGCTGTCGTGGAGATATTAAACGTGTCGGCCCCATCCCCGCCGGTGCCGCAGGTGTCGACGATGATTGATGCCCCAACCCTGATTCGAGTCGCCCGTGATCGCATGGCGTTGACCGAACCGACGACTTCGGCGACTGTTTCGCCTTTCTGCCTGAGTCCCATGAGGTAGGCGGCTACCTGAGCCGAGGTCGCGGTCCCATCCATGATTTCCAACATGACTGTTTCGGCCTCCGATGCAGAAAGGTCGGTTCGGTCGGCCAGTTTGGCGAGTGCATCTTTGATCATGGGATTTTAGTAGGCAGGATGCTCAAAAAGACCACTGGTCTCACCCGCCCGACCCCGGTGCGCCAAGACGCACCTCTCCGCATGCAAGGCCACAGCGAGCGATGAGGCGAAGGCGTACCTTGGGCCGTACGTTGAGCCTCGGAGCGATGCGAGAACGCCGCTGGCGGACTTTTTCAGCATCCTGCTAGAGCTTTAGAAAATTACGGAGCAGATCTTTTCCCACCGTTGTCAGAATCGATTCCGGATGGAATTGGACCCCTTCGACACACAGCGTCTTATGACGGAGGCCCATGATCTCGCCCTCGGCGGTTTCAGCGGAAATCTCACAACAGTCCGGAAGATTGTGCCGATTCACAATCAAAGAATGATAACGCGTCGCTTGGAACGGATTGGGCAACGATTGAAAGATCGTGTTGCCGTCATGCTTAATCTGGGATGTCTTCCCATGCATCACGCGGGAAGCGCGGATGACCTCACCTCCATAGGCGACGGCCATCGACTGGTGCCCCAAACACACGCCGAGAATGGGCATCTTCCCTCCGAACCGGCGGATAGCCTCGACCGAAATACCGGCTTCTTTTGGCGTGCACGGCCCGGGAGAGATGACAAGGCGACTAGGACGCAACTCCTCAATTTGGTCCAGCGTAAGCTTGTCGTTGCGAAACACCTGTATGTCTTCGCCCAATTCTCCGAGGTACTGGACGAGGTTGTAAGTAAAAGAATCGTAATTATCGATGACGAGCAGCATGATAGCAATAAGAGCCTATGGCTGATGGCTGATGGTACAACCAGAAGCAATGACAATCCGCTCTCTTGCTACCGGCCATACGCTATCTGCCATACGCTCTTCCCTACTCCAGCCCCTGTTCCGCCAGTTCGATCGCCTTCATCATCGCACGGGACTTGTTGCAGGTTTCTTCGTACTCGTGTTCGGGATTGGAATCGGCGACGATACCGGCGCCGGCCTGGATAAAAGCCCGATGTCGAGAGACCACGACAGTGCGGATATTGATACACATGTCCATATTGCCTGAAAAGCTGATATACCCCACCGCGCCGGCGTAAGGCCCGCGCTTGGCAGGCTCCAGTTCCTCGATGATTTCCATCGCTCTGATCTTCGGAGCCCCCGATACGGTGCCGGCGGGAAAGCACGCCTTCAACACATCATATACGGTCTTGGTTGTTCCCAATTTCCCCGTGACGTTCGAAACGATGTGCATCACATGCGAGTACCGTTCGACGTTCATCAATGACTCAACTTGGACCGACCCCCGTTCGGCGACACGGCCGACATCATTGCGTCCGAGATCCACCAACATGATGTGCTCGGCCCGTTCCTTGGAATCCGCGAGAAGACGGCGCTCCAGTTCCACATCCTCTTCTACCGTTGCTCCACGCCGCCTGGTCCCCGCAATCGGGCGTACCGAAACAAGACCGTCCTCGCATCGCACAAGAATCTCCGGGGACGAGCCGACCAGTTCCACCCCGGCTATCCGCAAGTAGTACATGTAGGGCGAGGGATTCACCACACGCAGGGCTCGATAGAGTTGAAACGGAGGAGCCTGGAGATTCGTTTCCCAGCGTTGCGACAACACACACTGAAAAATGTCCCCGGCTTTGATGTATTCCTGAGCACGAGACACCATCTTTTCAAAGTCCGCCCGGCTCATGTTTGCCGTGAAGCGAATGGGGGTTCGCCGGCGCTTTGGCGTGAGACGCCTCAGCGGCCGGCGGATTCTGGCGATCATCGCTTCGATCCGGCGAGTCGCTTCACGATAGGCCGAACGAATACCTCTCTCCGACGTGGACTTCACGTGTGCATTGGCCACCACTTTGATTTTTTGCGACACGTTGTCGAAGATGAGCAAGGTGTCGGTCAACAGAAAGGCAAAGTCCGGAAGATCGACGTGGTCCTTTTTTCGTGAGGGAAGGTCTTCGAACGTCTTGACCAAATCGTAGCCGAGGTAGCCGACGGCTCCGCCGACGAAGCGAGGGAGATCAGGGACCGTCACGGGGCGATAGGCTTCCATGATCTCTCGAAGACGATCCAACGGCGCCCCCCGGCTGGGGATGCGGCGGCGATGCGACCCCTTTTTCACGCACAGATCACCGCGATCTTCGTAGATGACGAGTGGAGCCCCACTCCCGAGAAAGGAGTACCTCGCCCACTTTTCTCCGCCCTGAATGCTTTCCAGCAGGTAGGCCGATGGGCCATGATCTATCTTGGCAAAGGCCGAGACCGGCGTGTCGTGGTCCGCCAGGATTTCACGGAATAACGGAATGAGGTTGCCTTGTTTTGCGTAGGAGCGAAATTCATCCAGCGTGAGCGAATAGGTCGCAGACTGCATAGTGTTCCGGCTACTCAGTTCCCACCAGGAGTTTCTGGCCTATTTCGATGATGTCATCCGGGAGCTTATTCATCTTCCTCAGCTTATCGACCTCAATTCCATAGCGCCGACTGATACCGAAGAGGGTTTCTCCGGGTTTCACCACATGCACCGTCCCGTCTGCTTTCGACGCAGCATGCGTCTCGGCCGCGGTCGGCATTCCTTTGAGCACGGCATCGTTTTCACCAGCCTCACCGGATGAATCCTTTGCTGATTCGACTTTCTTCTGTTTGACGGCAGGGGAATGGCCTTTCCGCCGCATGTCCTCCAAGGCTTTTCGTTCGAGTAACGTCGCTTCCCTAATGGCTTCCGCCTCTTCCTGGAGACGCCCCATCTGCTCACGTGCCACCTGCACTTGCCCGGACAGCTCACGGTTCCTCGCCTCGAATTCAGCCAGTTCGAGCTTGGTGCGTTTGACTTCACTGTCCAGTTCAGCCGTCCGCTTTTCTTCCTGCGCCAGGAGACGCTGAAAGTTCAAACTTCGCGCCTTTTCGGCGTTGTATTTTTCTTCCAGGACGACACATCCACTTACCAACCACCCACTACAGAGCAGTACCCCTGATAGGACGATCTTCCTTGCACATTCACAGACTTGCTGCTCTTCCTTCCCCATACATCCTCCTTTGCCCAGGTTCTCCGCGGACGTCCGACCAGCCGAAGAGACGCTTAGAATAGTGGCCACTGAGAGGAAAGTCAAAGCAGGCCAAGCCTTCCTGGTTTGACCGTTTCCGTGGCGCTGTGCTACGGTCAACACAGTTCAACCCTCTCTCCACCTTCATGCCAAACGACCTCTGTCATCGCATCCGAGCTATGATCACCGAGGCCTCACATCGTTGAGAGCAGCGATGCGACAGGATTCACTCGAAAACGACTCACTGTCCTTTTCGAAAGCCCCTCGCGCCGAACAAGAGCGACATACTCTACTCAAAAGCCAAATCAGGCACCACGACTACCTCTATTACGTCAAGGACCATCCCGAAATTTCAGATGGAGAGTATGACCGGTTGTTCCGGGAATTGGTCCAACTGGAACAGGCATACCCCGAACTGATCTCATCCGATTCTCCTACCCAGCGCGTCGGTGCCCCTCCGTTGGATGCGCTCGGCAAGGTCCGGCATGTGCACCCCATGTTGAGCCTTGATTCCTTGGTCGATCCGAAAGAAGTGCTGGCCTTCGACCAACGGATGAAACGCGAGCTGGAAACAGATCGGATCGAGTATACGGTCGAACCGAAATTCGACGGCCTCTCTGTGGAATTGGTCTACGAACAGGGAAGGTTTGTTCGAGGCTCGACTCGAGGCGATGGCAGTGTCGGTGAGGATATCACCATCAATCTTCGCACCATTCGATCGTTGCCGCTGCAATTACAGAGTGACACACACCCTGATCACCTGGCCGTGCGAGGTGAAGTCTACATGCGCCTTGCAGATTTCCATGCGCTTAACCGCCGAATAACGGAACGCGGGGACGACGCCTTCGCGAACCCGCGCAACGCCGCCGCCGGTTCGCTTAGGCAGCTGGACTCGAGCATCACAGCCGAACGCCCCCTTGTGGTGACCTGCTACGAGATGATGGCCATAGACGGAACACCACCCTCGTCGCATTGGGACGAATTGGACGCATTGGTTTCTTGGGGTCTTCCGATTCCCACTCTTCGCCGACGCTGCGAGACGATCGATGACGTCATGGCGTTTCACCATGAGATCGAACGGCAGCGCGACGACCTTCTCTATGAAATCGACGGCGTCGTCGTCAAAGTCAACCGGCGCAGCTGGCAAGAGCAGCTCGGCATGAAGTCCAGAAGCCCCCGTTGGGCAATCGCCTACAAATTCGCCCCTCGAAAGGAAGTCACGAAAGTTCATAAGATCATCGTCTCAGTCGGAAGGACCGGCACCTTGACCCCGCTTGCGCTGCTGAATCCGGTCGAAGTTGGCGGTGTCACGATCAGCCGAGCCACCCTGCACAATGCAGACGAGGTGTCTCGAAAAGACGTGCGCGACGGGGACACCGTCAAAGTGGAGCGCGCCGGCGACGTCATCCCGGCCATCACTGAACGTGTGCCGGTACCGGAAGAATCGAGAGCGGCACCGTTTGCCATGCCGGACCACTGCCCTGTATGCGGCTCAGCGGTCGCTCGAGAGGGCGCGTATTTCTACTGCACCGGGCAAGCCGTCTGTCCGGCCCAGTTGAAAGGAGCCGTCGAACACTTTGCCTCGAAGTCCGCCCTGAACATCGAAGGTCTCGGCAAGAAGACCGTTGCTCAATTAGTCGATCAAGGACTCGTCAAGGATCTGTCAGACATTTATCGACTCGATCAGGAGCAACTCTTGAAGCTCGAAGGGTTTGCCGAGCGGTCTTCTACCTTGCTCCTTGACGCTATCGCACGAAGCAAAACCGTGTCCCTCGACCGGTTCTTGATGGGCTTGGGCATCCGCCAAGTCGGGCAGCACATCGCAAAGGTGCTTGCCCGCGAATTTGGATCCCTTGATGCCATCATGTCGGCCGATCAAGATCGGCTTCAGGCAGTCCATGAGATCGGACCGGAGATCTCGGCGAGTTTGGTTGCCTATTTTCAAGAAGGTGCGAACCAACGGGTTATCGATCAACTGCGAATGCTGGGGCTTTCGATTCTGGACACCCCCATATCCCGCAGCGCCGCGGCTTTGCCTTTCTCGGGACAGAGCTTCGTGTTCACCGGCGGATTGGCGAGGTGGACGAGGGAAGAGGCCGGGGCTCTGGTCGAAGAGCGTGGCGGTACCGTGTCCTCCAGCGTCAGCAGAAAGACGACCTACGTGGTGGGAGGCATAGACCCGGGATCGAAACTCGATCAGGCTCGGAAACTTGGAGTGAAGATCCTCAATGAGGAGGGATTCGGAGACCTAATCCGTGGATCGGGCAACACATAGGGTCATACGGGAGCCTCGACCGGAACAGCCACCTTCTCTTCCTTGAAAATATGTACGCTCCGTATTGAGCGCGGGTCGGCCTCGTGGACGACCAAGCGACAATTCTCGATGCGGAGTTCTTCTCCGGCTGCAGGGATTCGGCCGAGATTCTCTTGGATCAGCCCTCCGATCGTCAGGGCTTCATCTCCTCCAAGGTCGACCTTCAGGAAGTCGTTCACCTTCCGCACTTCTGTCCTTCCATGGACCAGGATTTGGCTTTTCCCGATCCGCTTGATGAGTTCTTCCGTGATATCCGTTTCATCGACAATTTCGCCGACGACCTCTTCCAGTAGATCCTCAAGGGTCACAAGCCCCATGACGCCCCCGAATTCATTCACCACGACCCCCATGTGGCGCTTGTCCTGCTGAAACTGCTTCATCAAATCATCCGCTGTTTTGCCTCCTGGGACAAAGAGCGGAGGATGAGCGATATCCCGCAGACGCACTTCCGCCCGCCCTTTGGCCAGCTCGGTGAGCGCCTTGGTCTTGTAGAGAATGCCCGTGATGTTATCGAGCGTTCCATCGTAGAGCGGAATTCTGGAGTACTTCGAATTGTACAGCAGCTCCTCTGCTTCCTTGAGCCGAAGGTTTCCGTCGAGCGCAAAGACATAAATGCGGGGCGTCATCGCATCTTCTGCCGTAATGTCCTTCAACTGGAACACGTTTTTGATCATCTTGACTTCTTCGGATTCCAGCTCTCCGGCCTTGCCGCCCTGGTCCAGCATGATTTTCAACTCTTCCTCTGTCACCAATGGATGAGTCAGGCCCTTCCCTCCCGTCAATTTGTAGATCAGCGGCACCATCAAGAAAAGAATCGGCTTCAACATCACCTGGACCCAATAGACTGGGTAGGCCAAGTTGAGGGTGACAGGTACTGAAAATTTGGCAGCCAGAGTCTTAGGGACCACGTCCACGGATACTAAGAGCACAAAGGTCAAGATGCCGACCATCACCGCAATGGCTTCTTCAAAAACGCTCTTCCCTCCATATGTATTCAACGTGATAAAAGTGGCGAACATTGGGATGGCTGTGCTGACCAGGCGATCGCCCACCAGAATGGTCGAGAAGAGCTTTTGTGGGTCGCTCCGCAGTTGAACGGCTTTTTCTGCCCGTTTGCTCCCGTTTTGAGCCAATGCTTTCAGGCGAGTTTCATTGACCGAGAAGAAGCCGATCTCGGCAGTGGAAATAATGGCGGATAACCCTATCAATCCCAAAAGGATGAGGATGTCCATCACAGCAGTATATTAGGGACGTTGAACTACTATGGCTGGCTTGATGAGAAGCCGGGCGTCTCCCAGAGGATACCCCTTGGTCGACCCTTCAGAGGAGCATACGATCAGGATAACCGAACCGCTTAGAATAGGATTCACAGTAGATACATCTATCATAGCGACTGAGTGCAGGCAAGCGATTCAAAAAATGTTGCTGGAAAATCAATCAGTTCCAAATAGCCAACCTGGCTTACTTGCTGGCAATGACACCCGTCCCTTCCCTGCCTAGTCATCATCCCGCACCACAAATGACTGCAGACTAAATGTACGATCGACACGAGTCGAAGCCACCTGAGCCTCCGACTCAGACAGGAATCGGCCGATTTGAACTCGGTAACGGCGCCCTTCCGGAAGATCGACCTGAATGATGCGCCCATCGGCAAAATCTCGTTGGACCTGTAAGAACAGTGCCCGAGCGTTCTGGAGATCAGCGAATGCCCCGATTTGAAGCCGTAATACCCCCATCCCTTCAGGTCGGCCATTATAGCCCACGACTCGAAGCTCGATCTGATCGGTTCCATTACCGATCATCCCGAGAGCCTCAGCACCCGCCAAGGACAAGTCCAAGATTCGCCCCCTTGCGAAAGGCCCCCGATCATTAATCCTAACCGTGATATGGCGACCCGAGGTCAATGAATGAACAACCGCGACGGATCCCAACGGCAGCGTCCGATGAGCAGCGGTCAGCTTGTACATGTCGTACCGCTCTCCGTTGGCCGTTTTATTCCCATGAAAACCGGGGCCATACCATGAAGCCATCCCTCGCTCGACAAATCCAACAGGATATCCTGGAAATTGATCGACATGACGGGAAGGTGTGGTGCATCCCTGGGAGATGAGGGCGCCCAAGAGACCAACCACGACGATGAATCTAGAAGCATTTCTCGCGAGCGGCTCCAGCCGCATGGATCAAAACTCGTCGAGCGATTGATTGCGGAGGATGGTCAGGGCTTTTTCGGTCTTGGACACGGTCAGGACCACGATCGCCCGCTTCCCTTCCCGTGAAGGCGTACAATAGCCGCACTTGATGTTGATCCGGCTCTTCGTCAGGAGATCGGCCACCTTTCTCAACGCGCCAGGCTTGTTTTCGAGGCTGAGTACGAGAGCGGTCTCCTCGCGGAACTTGATCTTCGCCGCCTTCAGGGCCGCGCGAGCCCCATCGAGATCGGCAACGAGCAAACGCAACTTACCCGTCCCCATAACCTCAGGAGCGGAGAACGCCTTGATATTGACTCCGGCTTCACCGAGAACCGCCGTCACTCTCGAAAGAGCACCCGGCTTACTCTGCTCGCTGATGACAAGCTGCGTCGTTGTCGGCATATCAATACTCCTTGTGGCTCTCCGCCATCAGGGCTGTTTCCGTCTCGCTGAACGAGCCACTCGCAACGGAGACCATGCCCCGCGATGATGACGTACGGTCAGAAACGACGCCGGTCTCTGGCAACGCGTTCTCGGCCTTAACCGCCACAATAAAAAGACTTCAGCGCTCGACAGACTTTGCAGGAACCGCCGTTTTCTACACCAGACACATGATGACGGCCGCTTGCTCTGCATCTTCAACCCCTCTTATGAGCATCCGCTCGTCGCGCCGCACGTGACACATTTGAGGCAGGTGCCGTTCCGGACCATGGTGAACTGCTTGCATTCGGGACAAGGATCGCCTTCGTAGCCCTTAATCCTGGCATCTTTGGCATTTTGAATCTCTGTCAGCGTCAGCGTTTCCCTGGTGATCTCCACCTGCCGCGCAACACTATGCCCATGCCCATTTCCATGACCGTTTCCTTTTCCCCCGTTCCGACGGATCGGAAGATGTTCCGTCAGGACGGACGATCTGGCCAGCGCATCGAGGTCCGCCACTTCTTCGGAGCATTCGGGGTCCATATCGTCTTTCTTCATCGAATCCATGCGAAGATCTTCTTCTCTCACCTGCGCTAGGTCATACCGTTCGAGATACGTGACGGCCAATTCTCGGAAAATGTAATCGATGATGGACGTCGACATTTTGATTCGATCGTTCAATTTCACGGGACCGTTCGGCTCAAACCTGGTGAAGACGAATGCTTCAACAAATTCTTCCAGCGGCACGCCGTGCTGGAGCCCAAGAGAAATGGCGATCGCGAAGCAATTCATGAGGCTTCTGAACGCCGCCCCCTCCTTGTGCATGTCCAAAAAGATTTCCCCGACCGTCCCGTCATCATACTCGCCGGTTCGTAGATAGAGCTTATGTCCTCCGACGATAGCCTTTTGCGTGTACCCATTGCGTCTGCTCGGCAACGGGCGCCGCTTGGCGAGATAGCGAAACATCACCCGTTCGGTAACTTTCTCCGCCATCTCCAAGACCCCAGGGGCGGCCTCCACGGCCTTTCCACTATCGGTCGAAGCGCTCAACGGTTGGCTAAGCTTGGACCCGTCACGATACAGCGCCACTGCTTTGACCATGCTTTTCCAGGCAAGCAAATAGGCTGACTTGACGTCATCAAGCGTGGCATCGGTCGGCATGTTGATGGTCTTGCTGATCGCGCCGCTGATGAAGGGTTGCGCCGCGGCCATCATGCGGATATGCGCATCGACGGCGATGGAGCGCTGTCCGATTCGACCGCATCGATTGGCACAGTCGAATACCGCCAGGTGCTCGGCCTTCAAGTGCGGCGCTCCTTCCACCGTCATCGTCCCGGAACAGAAATCGTTTGCAGCCGCGATTTCTTCCTGCGTGAAACCGAGCGCCTTCAGCATATTGAAGTTCGTCTCATTCAGCTGCGCCTCAGTCAGGCCGAGTTTCTCCGCGCAGAACGCTTCTCCCAGCGTAAATTTATTGAAGGCGAACTGAATTTCGAACGCTTGCGCCAGGCTGCGCTCCAGGCGATCCAACGCTGCGTCGTCGAATCCCTTCTGGCGCAGAGCTTCGTGATTGACGAAGGGCGCTCCCTTGAGCGTCTGATTACCGACACAGTAGCGGATGACATCCTGCACCTGCTGGTCCGTATATCCGAGGTTGCTCAGAGCAATCGGCAGGCTTTGATTGATGATCTTAAAATACCCTCCACCGGCCAGCTTCTTAAACTTCACCAGAGCAAAGTCCGGCTCAATGCCGGTGGTATCACAATCCATGACCAACCCAATCGTGCCGGTTGGAGCGATCACGGTCACTTGTGCGTTGCGGTACCCATAGGCTGACCCGAGTTCAAGCGCATGGTCCCAGGCTCTTCTGGCGGCGATGAGCATGTCCGGAGGACAATGATCGGGGCGGATTCCCTCGGGAACGACCGTGAGACCTTCATACTCGGTACGCGACACCTGGTACGCCGCCCGTCGGTGATTGCGAATGACCCGCAGCATGTGTTCTCGATTTTTTGCGTACCCCGGGAACGGCGACAACTCGGCAGCCATTTCAGCCGAGGCGCTGTACGCCTCTCCGGTCATGATGGAAGTGATGGCCCCGCAGATCGCCAGAGCTTTTGGCGAATCATACGGGATCCCTTGCCGCATCAGGACCGTGCCCAGATTCGCATAGCCCAATCCAAGCGTGCGGAACTGATAACTCTTTTCTGCAATGGATCGGCTTGGGAAGGAAGCCATCAACACGCTGATCTCCAACGCGACGGTCCACAACCGAACGGCATGGCGGAAATGCTCCAGCTCGAATTGTCCATCGGCAGTGTAGAACTTCGTGAGATTGAGGGAGGCAAGGTTACAAGCCGTATCGTCCAAAAACATGTATTCAGAACAGGGATTCGAGGCGTTGATGCGGCCATCCTCCGGACAGGTATGCCACTCGTTGATGATGGTATCGTATTGTGTCCCGGGATCGGCGCAAATCCATGCCGCCCAAGCGACCCGGTCCCATAGCTCTCTCGCCTTGATGGTCTTACAGACCTTGCCGTTCGTTCGGCGTTTGAGTTGCCAGTCCCCGTCTGCTTCGAGCGCGGCAAAAAACTCATTCGGAATTCTGACACTGTTGTTCGAATTTTGCCCGGAGACCGTCTGATAGGCCTTCCCATCCCAATTGGTATCGTACTCATGAAACACGAAATGCGTGAAACCCTGCTGCGCGTAGGAAAACATTCGTTGGATATACGGCTCGGGCACCATATCGCGACGGGCCGACGTCAGGGCGTCACGCAAGACCGGATTCGTCTTGTGATCGAGGTCCAGCCTCAACGCACCCTGGCCATCGACCGTATGACAGGCTTTCAGCACGGCGTTGAGACGCTGGGCGCAAATCTTTGAACCCGTTACCATCGCCGCAACCTTTTGCTCTTCGACGACTTTCCAATCGATGAATTCCTCGATGTCCGGGTGATCGAGATCCAAACAGACCATCTTGGCGGCGCGGCGCGTGGTTCCCCCGGACTTGATCGCTCCGGCGGCTCGATCTCCAATTTTGAGAAACGACATGAGACCCGAAGACCGCCCACCGCCGGAAAGTCCTTCTCCATCCCCCCGCAGTTTCGAGAAGTTCGTCCCGGTCCCGGAACCATACTTGAACAACCGAGCCTCCCGAACCCAGAGATCCATAATCCCGTTTTCATTCACGAGATCGTCCTCAATCGATTGAATGAAACAGGCATGAGGTTGAGGATGTTCGAACGCATTGGTGGCTTTCACCACCTCGCGAGTCTTGGGGTCGACGTAATAATGTCCTTGCGCCGGTCCCGACAACCCATAGGCATAATGAAGGCCGGTGTTGAACCATTGGGGAGAATTCGGCGCCGCCATTTGGTGCGCCAGCATGTAACACATCTCATCGTGGAAAGAGTCGGCATCTTCCGGCGACTTGAAATACCCGTAAGACTTGCCCCAATGAGTCCAGCATCCCGCCATGCGCTCAAAAACCTGACGGGCGTCCCGCTCTCCACCCCGAACCGGCTCACCATCCGAACCGACAAGCGGCTGACCGTTCTGGTCGCGCTGTGGAACGCCGGCCTTCCGGAAATACTTTTGAGCCAATATATCGATAGCCAACTGAGTCCATGACTCGGGAACATCGATATTCTCGAGCTTGAAGACAGTGGACCCATCGGGGTTCCGGATCTCCGACGACCGTTTGACGAACGCCAGACCATCGTAAGGGCTCATTCCTCGACGGGTGAATCTTCGTTCAATTCTCACGGTGGCCCTCCTCAAAGAGGAAAAGGATAATGTTGTTCAGCGGCATGTGGATTAGGACGTTCATTTCTGATGGGATGACTACATATAGCGACCATAAATTTTTGTCAATACCAAATATTGTGTGTGTACTGGGGAATGAGAGGAAAGCCTGTGGATAGTCTCAATGCGAATATTCAAGCCGATCCGGGTGGTTCATCGAGGAGGTTATCCACAGAAATGACCCTTGGAATCAGGGCCCAGCAAATTACCCGGGCCATTTTTCTTCTCCTAAAAGGCCATTCGCCCAATTTTCAGCGTCACTTCCTCGACACCATGGAGAGGAATGAATCGACCGCCGAGACCGAGAACCACAACGTGTGTATCTGCCACATTCGTCTCATACCGGCTAAGGAACCACCAGTTGTGTCTTGCGGTATTCGGCCGAACAACTGACTCCAGGAGCTTCTTGCTTTGTGACCGAAACATCTGCCGAATGAATTGCTGTTCTCGAGTCGGTGTACGCTGATCCATTCGGTCCACCGCTTTGCCGAGTTCCTGTTCAATAAAGCGCAAATAGTCGTCCATGGTGGGATTCGACCATGCCAGACCGACCGCGACGGTAAGCGCCACGACCAGCATGCTCAAACGAAGAAGGCTCATGAGGCCCTGAACCTTTATTTCCGATGCGATCCGATGACGGTCAAACCAGCCTGATTTGGCAGCCAACTGTCAGCCGATTAGCTTGCCCTGACTTCGTTCACCTGGTCCTTGTGAGTCGGGGTCCATGACGGATGTTCGTGGGAGGGCCTGTTGTTCCGGATCGAGAACCCGTCGGATCCGCCAGACGGCCCAGAGACCCGGTAGAGCCGCCACCACGGTCAAGACAAAAAACTGCGTCCATCCGACCATGGCAACGACATCCGCTGACGGGCGACCGGCAAATACCCTTCCCAATGCTTCCAATGAAGACAGCAGCGCGAACTGAGTGGCCGTATACCGCGGATCACAGAGCGACATGACCAATGCCACGAACGCTGCCGTTCCCATCCCTCCTGTCACATTTTCGATCACGACTGCCGCTGTCAGTACCGTCGCATTTTTTCCTGCCAATGCCAATGCGACAAATCCGAGGTTTGAGACAGCCTGCAATGCGCCGAAGAGCAACAGCGACCGCACGAGTCCGGACCTGGTCATCAAGAGCCCGCCGAAAAAAGCGCCCAGCAATGTGGCAAAAACACCTAACCCCTTCACGGCGCCGACATCCGTCGCGGAAAAGCCAAGCCCACCTATCAGAAAGGCGGTCTGGAGAGTAGATGCAAAGGCATCTCCAAGCTTGTAGAGGATAATCACGGCCAAGAAACCCCACGCATGAGGCCGGGCGAAGAATTCAGCGAGTGGCGCGCCGACGGCTTCTTTCAAGCTCTTTGGGGCGTCGGCAACAAGTGTGGGAGCCGGGCTGACCAAGACGATAACCATTCCCGCTAGCATGACGACAGCCATCGCGAGATACGTCATCTGCCATCCAATATAATCGGCAAGCACCAACGCGCCGGCCCCGGAGGCCAACAGCGCAATACGGTACCCGTTCACCCATACCGCCGCACCCAATCCGCGCTCGTGAGGACGGAGTGTTTCCGTGCGATAGGCGTCAAAGACGATGTCCAACGAAGCGGCAAGAAATGCAACCAGCAGCGCATAAGCCGCCAGCCAGCCAGGATGAATTCGCGGATTGGTCGCGGCCATGAGCCCGAGGCCGACTGCAACACAGAGTTGCGTCAACACCATCCATCCACGGCGCCGACCTAACCAGGGAGGGACGACCCGATCCATCACGGGAGCCCAGAGGAATTTGAGGGTATAGGGAAGTCCGACCAGCGTGAAAATACCGATGGTCTTGAGATCGACTCCCTCGACCGTCAGCCAGGCCTGTAAGGTACCGGACGTGAGCGCAAGCGGAAGGCCGGACGCAAAACCCAACGGCAGCATCACCAATATGCGCCGATTCATGAGACCGGTCAGGTCGAAGGATCCGTGTTTCATGGAAACTCACTCGTACGAACGTCGGCTGAGTCGGACGTACCCACAGGCACAGCGGCCGAGGCGATGTTCAGCTGCAACGCAGAATACCATCGCCTCCCGGTGCGGCTCAGCAGAATCACAAAACATGCGGGAGAAGATTCATCGGGTGGCGTGGAACTAACAGGGCTGTCCGTTGAACAAACAGGGCTTGTACCGTGAGATATCGAAATCCGTATTTTCCTGATAGACCTGTTCGTTACCGTTGACCCCGTCCTGCTCCGGATCGTTCCACATGGTGTGATTCCACCAATAGAACAGAGGGTGGGCTTCGGTCTGGTAGACAGGATTGCCGTAGCTGCTGCGGGAGTACTCTTGAACCAACCGGGCGGTCACATAGTCGATCTGGCCATTGCCGCTGAGTGAATACAGCATGATGAAAAGCCGCGCCTCGTGGTCATACAGTTCATCGACACGAGTGCTGAGATCAGGCTCCTCGGGCAGAGAATCTTTGCTCCACCCCGGCGAAGGCGGGCTCCACAGCAGCCAGGTAACAACCCACATGAGAGTAAGCAGGCGCACGATCGTCACGTTCAGCCTGAGGTCGAGTGTATCTCCGGCAACCAACGAACGGCATCATGACGTCGGGGTAACATCCAACCTTGCCGGAACACACTTCATCTCCCTATAATGATGCCCTCCTATGAATATCCGTGCATCACTTCATACGCTCGGCTGCCGCCTGAATCAAGCCGAAACATCGATCCTGGGCGAAGGTCTGCGGCACAAGGGTTTTCAGCTCGTGGACTTCGGTCAACCGACCGACCTCCTTGTGCTCAATACTTGTGCGGTTACAGAAGACGCGGAACGAACCTCGCGATACCTGATTCGCAAGACCCTGAAACACTCTCCCCATGCCTTCATCGCCGTGACCGGCTGCTACGCTCAAACGGGAATGGAGACCCTTAAGCAGCAAGCAGGAATCGATCTCATCGTGGGCCACCAATTCAAACTCGACTTGCCTGCCTATCTCCCTCCCGCCCACGAGTTACAGAAGCGATCCGTCATGGAGATTCATCATACAAGAACGATGTCGCGCGAAAACTTTGATCTCCCGCACTTCGCAGAACCTGACTCCACCCGTGCGCTACTCAAAATACAGGACGGTTGCAGCGCGATGTGCAGCTTCTGCATTATTCCGTTTGCGCGGGGGCACGAGCGCAGTAGAACATTCGACGACATCCTCCGTGAAGTCGAATCCTTAACGGCTGGAGGATACCGGGAGATCGTACTGACCGGAGTGAATATCGGCCAGTACTTGCACAACGAATTGGACTTTTGCGGGTTACTGCGGCGACTCGATCAAGTCGCCGACCTCGAACGCATCCGCATCTCTTCGATTGAACCCACAACCGTCAGCGACGAATTACTCGAACTCCTCGCGTCATCGAAGAAATTCTGTCCGTACCTGCATATCCCTTTGCAAAGCGGAGACGACCAAGTCTTGCAGGCTATGAATCGACGCCATACGATCAAGACCTATCGTAGACTGATCGAAACGGCCTTCGCGATGGTTCCAGACCTGGGCCTTGGGACTGATCTCCTGGTCGGGTTTCCCGGGGAAACCGAAGCGGCATTTCGGAATACGTTGGCCGCCGCAACAGACCTTCCCTTCTCCTATTTTCATGTATTCCCGTATTCATCTCGGCCGGGAACGGCCGCGATGCGCCTAAAACAACAAGTGCCGACGGCCACGGTAAAGAAACGGACAGGTATGCTCCTGGATCTGGATCGTGCCAAACGGCTCGCGTTTCACAATAGGCAAATCGGAAAGACGGTTTCGGTGTTATTTGAAGCGGGAACACGAGAATCGTATCGCGTCGGTACAACCCCGAACTTTACGAAGGTCGCGGTCATGGATTCCGAGGCTCTTCAGAATCGGATTCTACCCGTCACGATTTCCGCCGCGACAGACCGCTGTACGTTTGGCCATGTCGTCTACGCTCAACCGGCGAACTTCGCCCTGGCGGTCCTATGATGGTAAAGACCCTCCCCCAAGTGCACATCGAGACATTCGGCTGCCAGATGAACGAATCGGACAGCGAACTCGTTCGCTCGATGCTCAAACGGGAAGGCTTCGTTTTTACCGAAGACCGTGAGCGGGCCGACGTGGTGCTGGTCAATACCTGCGCCATTCGAGAGAACGCTCACAATAAGATCTACGCCCATCTTTCCGAGTTGAAGGCGCTGAAGAAACACCGTCCGCTCGTCGTCGGCGTCCTCGGCTGCATGGCTCAAAACCTCAAGGCCGCCATGGCGGAGAAGGAACCCCTCATCGATGTGTTGGCCGGGCCGGACGCCTACCGGCAACTTCCGTCACTGCTGACAACAGCCCTCGCTGCGCAAGAACAGGGACTGTCTCAAAAAGGATTCGCCCTCGAGCTGTCGGAGTATGAAACCTATGAAGGGATCATGCCGGACCGCGATAGCGGGGTGAATGCCTGGGTCACCGTGATGCGAGGCTGCGATAATTTTTGTTCCTTCTGTGTCGTTCCCTATACCAGAGGACGTGAACGCTCACGAGATCCGGAGTCCGTGCTGCGTGAAGCTCGTGACGCAGCCGTCAGAGGGTTTAGGCAAATCACGCTGCTCGGTCAGAACGTGAATTCCTACCGTCACGGAGAGTGGGACTTTGCCAAACTCATCAGCGCCGTTGCAGACACGCCGGGCATCGAGCGAGTGCGATTTACCTCCCCTCATCCTAAAGACTTTCCCTCCGGACTGATCGAGGCCATTGCCACGCATCCAAAAGTTTGCAAGCACATTCACCTGCCGCTTCAGGCAGGGAGCGATCGGATACTCGAACGGATGGGAAGGACCTACACAGGAACCGAGTACCTGGCGCTGGTAGATCGCATTCGAAGCGCCATCCCCGATGTCGTGCTGACCACTGATATCATCTGTGGGTTCTGCTCAGAGTCGGACGAGGACTACCAAGCCACTGCTCGCCTAGTGGAACAGGTACGGTTCGATTCTGCCTATATCTTCAAATATTCTGAGCGGAAGCACACGATTGCGGCAAGGAAATACCTTGACGATATCCCCGATCACGTCAAGGGCATGCGCGTTGCCCAACTGGTGGAGATTCAACGCCGCATCACCTTGGAACGCAACCGACGGTACATCGGCACGGCTCTGGAAGTTTTAGTCGAGGGTGACGCAACCCGGTCTTCTTCGCAAGGAATGGGAAAGACCGATGGGAATATCACGGTCGTATGGGACAAAGGTACTGGGCACTTTCAACCAGGCACTCTCATGACGAAACATATCTTTGATGCATCGGCTGCGACTCTCTATGGGGAATGACGGCTATCGCTTTCCATAGAGCTATCCTGCTGAGACGTGTGGCTGTACCTTCTGGGACAATTCTGGACGCGCAACGGTCGGAATGAACATTTTCTGACAGGCTACCTGACTATCTTCTGACGCTTTTTCACCAATCATTTTCATCCCGATTCAACGTAATCATGACCATGACGGACTTCTTCCCCTCTCTCTCTCAAGCCGTCGCGCCACCGAATAATTAATCACTCACCGCTAACTCTATGATTATCAAAGTGCATTCTGCGTGAAACTTTACCAGTCGTCTCGATCTCTCGGTCATATGATGCTGAGAAAAAACCTGCCCCAACTGGATATCAATCCAGTTTCCATTATCCAAACTCAGAAGGCATGGACCTTGCTGAGCCTTTGATGTCCATCGATTTGACATCTAGGAAACTTGCCGTCCGTCATGAAGCCCGCAGATTCCAATTCAAAGCCTAGTCCCAACTCTTCTGATTCCCGCATCACACTCGAAACGATCATTTCAGTCGGAGTAATCGGCTGGTTGGCTTTAGGGATGATACTTATGGGCCTCGGTATCTGGTAGTTCGCCTGAGCCACGGAAAGATGCAGAGCTTCCATCAAATTTCAGGATGAGCCTTCAGCGATCAAGATTACACATCAGGAGACCCCACATGCGCGCATACTTCAACATCCACGGTTCCCAATATGTCGGCGCTTTGATGTCTCTGAGCCTGCTCGTGACCGGATGCTCGATGTTTTCCGGAGAGGCGAAGGTTCAGAAAAACGCGAAAGGATCGGTTTATCTCAAGGAAATCGCTGATTGGTCGTTTGAAGCCAGCCATCCGGTCACGATCGATCAGATGACCATGCTGAAAGTCGTCAAAGGCGTCATGGCCGACGACGTCCTAAAAATGCCGGCCAACGCGCCCGCCAGTGGCAGCAAGCCGATGAGAGTATTCAGCGATGAAGACGCCGAGTTTCTTGCTCCCCTGCTAGCCCAAGGCTTATCGCAAGCCAAACCGGAGCAGATTGTCGGTTTTAAGGTGTCTCCATCGGCAGGGTCAGGCACTGAACCCACGGCGGGCACCCTCTATGTTCTTAAAGGCTCGATCTACATGACGATTGCTGCTTCTCAGAATAGGAAGGCTTCCGGCTTCGTGCCAAGCTCTGCCGCTCGCCTTGAAAAGGCTCCTTCCTTCGTCGCGATGGGAAGCGGAGCCATGACGATGGTGATTGATCAGCAGGCTCTCGCCAAGACACCGATGTCGGGCTCACTCCCTGTAGCAGGATTACAGAAACCGATGCAGGCTTCTGCCTCGCCGGCCGCAATGCAGGCGCCGAACACTCCGACCATGAAAGTAACACCGCCGCAGGAAGCATCTATCGACACCCAGGATTTTTCGATGAATAGCCCCGTTGATGCGGGGACTCCTCAATTGACCACCGATGAGCTGCTGAACAAGAAATTGGATGAACTCCGCGACGCGCGCGCGGCCAACAAGGCGAAGGATTCTGAGATCGCGATGCTGAAGAAAGAAGCCGCGTGGATGAAGCAAGAGCTTCGTCAACGGGCGGAAGACATGAAAGCCATGAAGGCAAGCAAGACATCCAGCCGTCCGGCCCCGAAAAAGAAATCAGCGGAAGCGCGCCCGATCCGCTGACGGCCGACCGATTCAGCCGATGTCGTACAACTCAGGTTGCAGCAGGACGACTTCCCTGGACAGAGGCTGGCGAAAATTCATGCGGCAGTAGCAGGCATACGTGACATAGGTGTCTTGCAGACAGTATTCCGCAAGCTCACGACCTTGCCCCTTCTCCCACATTTCGGCGACCTGCTCTCCGCTGCCTGACTTTGTTTCCACCTGTAACGCTCGGGCCAAGACATCGAGCTTGACCCAACCCCTCGTATCCCAATTACTCCAGATCGCCATCGTGTCATAGACCGGTTCGGCACGGAATTTCGCAAGATTGATGTCGAGGCTGGGTTTCACTTGATTGATGATGGACCGCTTCCTAATGAAAGGAAGGTCAAAACCGAGCCCGTTATGCGTGATGAACAAGGTGGGACGGTCGTGGGCCAGTCTCGCCCAAAATTGCCGGAGCAGCTCACGTTCGTCAGCCCCAAACCAGGCAACGGCGCTGCGAGCCTCCATCTGATCGGAAAATTCCAGCAGACCGATGCAAACGATGCGGCTGAATGTCCCATCGAACGCTGATTTGGCATACGACTCGTCCTCCGCACGGCGCCGTTCTTCAGCAACTCCTGCTGCAAAGAGATCGTAGGCTCCTTCCGCCGGTGGAGACCCCTCACTTGCCGACGATTTCCCCAATAGACGAGCCCATTCATCGCGGGGAGCCTGAACGGTTTCGATGTCGAGCACGACCTTCATCATGAAGCTCCCAACGTTTCGCGCCGCAAGGCCTCGATAACCGCATAGTCCGCGGATGGGAACTTGAATTGTGTGAGCTCTTCGGGATGCACCCATCGGATTTCTTCGCAGCCGATGGGAACCGGCTCACCCTGTTCGATCGCGCAGCGAAAAAAATGCAACTCCACGATCTTGTCGGGATAGTCGTGCCGAACGATCTGATACGGGATGGGGAGGTCGATGTGAATACGGAGTTCTTCGAGCAATTCCCGCTGCAAACACTCCGTGAGAGATTCGCCGCGTTCCCGTTTTCCGCCGGGAAACTCCCAGAAACCGGCCAGGTGAACACCATGCTTTCGACGTGCGATCAAATAGCGACCGTCCCGATGGATAAGCCCCGCCGCCACTTCAATGACTTGCACGATCAGCCTGCTACCTTTCACGCGTCGGACTGAACGGATAGGTCTTACAGAAGGCCTTCATCGGACATAGCAGACAATAGGGATCACGGGCCGTACAGACCATCGCTCCAAAGTCCATGATGGCCTGGTTAAAGTCATACCCCTTTCCCGTTGGGATCAAAGCGGCCGACAGTTCCCATAACATGGTCTTCTGTGCTTTAGGATCGCCCTCCGCGACGAAGACCCTATGTAAGACTCGAATCACGTTCGTATCCAGGATCGGTGCATCTTCATTGAACGCGAACGAGCGAATCGCTCCGGCCGTATAACGCCCAATGCCTTTGAACGAGAGCAATTCTTCGGCATCACTGGGTAATTTCCCTCCGTACCGCTCCACCGTTTCGCACGCAATGCCGTGCAATCGTTCCGGACGAATGTTGTATCCCAATGGGTACCAAGTCTTCTTCACATCAGCGACCTGGGCCTCCGCCAAATCCTCAAAACTCGGATACCTCTCCAAAAACTCGTGATACTTCGGGACGACCCGATCGACTTGCGTCTGCTGGAGCATCACCTCGGAAACGAGAATGTGATAGGGATCTGAGGTTTTCCGCCAGGGTAAATCCCGACCATATTCCCCATACCACTTCAGGAGCCGCCGCTGAAATCGACGTTTAGCGGAAAGATCCGGAAGAGCAGACTTGCCGGGTTTTTTCTTGTTGGAAGGACGCCGCGCAGGCATGAACCGAGCCTTAATTATGACCGCCGCTTGACCGACGGCATTGTAGAAGTCCCTTTCCCCAAAAATCAAACGTATTGACCGACTCACAGCTTTGAGACCGTTTACTAAACTCCTATAGGCAATCTGTTCAAAGCAAAATTCTCGTGGTAGCCTATAGATAACCCTACAGGCGAGGGCTATGAACGTGGGAACCTTCCGAGATCGGTTGGGTAGAGTTTTGGTCATATCCGGAAGTTTGGCCTGCGCCTTCTCCCCGCTTCCTGCCTCATCTGAAACCCTCCAAGTGCCATGGGAGTGTTCCAACTACGCAGGCGACGCGCAGCTCCGTTGCGTCAACGCTTTCATGGAAGCGCAGCAGAAAAAAATCGCTGAACTCGAGGGAAAACTTCAAGCCCAAGAGGGCACCGTCGGCCAACTCAAAAGTCAGCTCGATCGGCAAGCGACTGCAACAGCGGATCTACAACGCCAGCTTACGGAGCGGCCCGCTACCAGCGTCGTCCCAGTCCCTTACGCATATCCTTATTCCTTCGGCTACCCCTACGGCATTGGACTGGGGTTCGGACTGACCTTTGGCAGTTCTGGGATCTACACATCACCTTACTACGGCCCTTATTTTCGTCCTTTTTGGGGTCCTCGACATTATGGGTATTGGGGTTCTCGGTGGTGAGGACCTCTATGGATTTGATTCGCCGGACACCCGATTATCACCTTCTCACCCATCCCTGCTGCTCGGATCAGGGCTTTTCATTGACAAGATCGCTTCCGACAAATAGCCTGCTCAGTAGAACATTATAAGTACAACATCGGCCGGCTTGCTGAATTCACCTACATCAAGCGGGTCGGAAGTCTGCTGACGACAAGAGGGTGCGCGATGGTTGTTCGTAAATTCCCGCGGTTTCCATTCACGATGCCGAGCACGTTAGTTCAAAGGGACAAGCTTCGTTACAAAGCCTCTGTGAAGGACCTCTCTCTGAAGGGCTGTCGGCTGGAGAGTACTATCCGCCCCTTCACCGGGATGATGATGGAGCTGCTTCTCGAACTACCCGGCGAGGCTACCCCGATCCACATCAGCAATGCGACCGTCCGATGGACTGGGTCGCAAGGCTTGGGAGTCGAATTTCTGGCAATGGCGCCTGCTGACGAAGAACGGCTCAAGCGTGTGGTTGAGCAACTCTCAGTTCAGGCAGGACAGGCCTTGGTCTTTCCCAAAGCCGCGAACTAATACAATCCCGTCGCTGTTTGGCTGTCCGACCCGTTGCATTCCATCCATCCTGAACCGTATTCTTCTTCCATGGACCTCTCGTCGTTGTCGACGGAACAATTGAAGGAACTGGTACGGGGCCTCGTGGACGATCGGATTCGCGAGTTGATCGGAGATCCCGATCTCGGTCTCCAGATCGGCGATTCACTCAGAGCCCGCCTCAAGCAGTCATTGGCGAGCGGCGAGCGGCTGTCCGGTGAAGAGGTGGCCGAGCGACTTGGGCTTCGGTGGTAGGCTCCCATGCCCTGGTATCGCCTCACCTTTCGAACCGGCACCGCGCAGGACCTCGCCATGATCGACCAGCACATGGCCCAGCGGCTCCTCGACAAGTCCAAATGGCTGGCCTCCAATGTCGACAATCTGCGACATGAACCCATTGCGGACGACCTTCCGGGACTCTGCAAATATGCCGTGGGGGAATGGCGGATTTTCTATGCCATCGATCGCACAGAACGACTCGTCGACATCCACGCCATACTCAGGCAGAGCGAGCTTCGCTTCTAAAGCGCTCCGATCGGACCCAGATCAGTTGATGGCTCCCAGAACGTCGGCGACATGCAGCTGAAACGTCCCCCGCGCCGCGTCCTCGATGTAATGACGTAAGGCTTCCTTTACCACCGGAAAAGCAATCTCCTCCCACGGGATCGCATCGCGTGGAAAGAGCCGCACATCCAGACTTTCGAATCCTGCGCTGAACTGCTTGGTCTGAAGACGGCCGATGAAGGTCATATAGACCTGTCCAATGCGGGGCAGACTCAACACGGAATGGAGCCGCGTGATCGTCACCTGCGCCTGCGCCTCCTCAAGCGTCTCCCGCATCGCCGCCTGTTCGGTGCCCTCGCCGAGTTCCATGAAACCGGCCGGATAGGTCCAGAGTCCGGATTTCGGCTCGATAGCCCGCCGGCACAAAAGGATTTGATCTTCCCACTCTGGAATGCAGCCTGCGACGATCTTGGGATTATGGTAATGAATAGCCTGGCAGGTTTCACACACGAACCGAGGCAGATTATCACCCGGCGGAACTTTTTGGATCACTGCCTTGCCGCAGGCACTGCAAAAATTCATCACCTGGCCTCTTCATCGCTAATCATCGGCAGGCAAAATGGATAACACAAAACGTCGATTCTTTGCACCTTGCCCGCGTGGACTCGAAGGCGTGCTCGAAGGAGAGCTCCATAGCCTTGGCGTGCCGGCGACGACCAAGACGGAAGGCGGTGTCGGTTTCAGCGCTCCCTGGTCGACCATGTACTGGGTCAATCTCAAATCACACATCGCCAGCCGCGTTCTTTGGGAAGTCGGACAGAGCGTCTACAAAACAGAACACGATGTCTATCAGGCTGCCTATGCGCTCGCCTGGCCCGAATGGTTCGCGCCCGCTCAGACGATCAAGGTGAAGGTGAGCGCGCGTCGCTGCCCGCTCCCCAGCCTGGACTTCCTGACCCTCCGTATCAAAGACGCCGTCTGCGATAAGTTCGTCGCAGCCACGCAGCGGCGACCTAGCGTCGATACGGAACGGCCGAACATCAAGCTCGACGCCTTTCTGGACCAGAGCACTGTCACGTTTTATGTGGATACATCGGGAGAGCCGCTGTTCAAACGTGGCCATCGGACAGTGTCCGTCGAGGCGCCTTTGAGAGAGAATCTGGCAGCGGGCATTCTGCGTCTGGCCGGCTGGACGCCGAAAGATATACTGGTCGATCCCATGTGCGGCGGCGGGACGATTCCTCTCGAAGCCGCCTTCATGGCCCGGCAGATTCCACCGGGCATCTCGCGGAACTTCGCCTTCGAGCGGCTGTTCGTCCACGATCCACAACGGTGGGGCCATCTCCGCGAAGCGGCACGGGCGAAACAAGTGGAACAGGGTCCGGCCGCCATCTATGCGTCCGACCGGAATCCGGCGATGGTGAAAATTGCGCAAGGGACGTTTCAAGGCGCCGGAGTGCCGATTGATATCCGGCTGAAGCAAAGCGATATTCTGGATCTGGAAGCTCCGGCGGGCAAAGGTGTGATGGTCATCAATCCGCCCTATGGAGTCCGCCTCAGCCGGTCGGACGAGCTGGAAGCGCTTTACCCCAAGTTGGGCGATTGGCTGAAGCAGCGCTTCGTCGGCTGGCGTGCCTACGTGCTGACCGGCGATGCCCGCGTGCCGAAGCTGATTGGGCTGACACCATCCAAACGCATTCCCCTCTTCAACGGAGCATTGGAATGCCGGCTCTACGAGTTTGTGATCGTCCAAGGCGGAGCAAGGCGGCGCCTCACGCCGCCATCGCAGGCTTGAGATCCCCCCCGCAAGAAGGTGACCGGTCGAACTGAAGAAGACCTTCTTACCGCTTCACACGAACCGGATCTTGAGCAATCAGAGGGTCCGGTGTGGCCTGGCAGATAAGCATCCGATCAAACGTCACGATGCAACGCCGGGTGCTTGTGGAGTCCATTAGTTGCCGCTAATCCCGGTCCCTTCCCCTTGACTTCTGCGCGCCGCAACCTATCAGACTGATATAATGCTGTGAACTCTCAGCAAGGATGGACGCCAATGGAAAATAATATATTGTCGACATTACCGGTACTTCCCGTCAAACGGACTGTCTTGTTCCCTGGGGTCATGATGCCGCTGACGGTCGGGCGACAACGGTCCGTGGCTGCAGTCAACGCGGCCATGAAAACGGAAGAGAAGATGATCGTCGTCGTGGCGCAGCGAGATCCTCAGGTCGAAGAACCGGGCCTGGCTGATCTGTACTCCATCGGAACGAAAGCGATCGTCAAGCAAATCGGCCAGTCGTCGGAGGGAGTGATCCACGCGCTGGTCCAGGGACTGGATCGCGTCGTACTTTTGAAAGAAGAACAGGCCACCCCCTATTCCACGGTACGTGTCCGTTCTCTCGACCGTCCTTCGGACAACGGACCCGAAGTTCAAGCTCTGCATCGCGCCATACAGGAATTACTGTCCGATCTGCCCAAGCTCATCGAAGCTCCGGGCATCCAAGAAGTCAGCGCGGTGTTGAGCAACGAGAATGATTCCATCGTACTGGCCTATCGCATCGCCTCACTCGTCAATCTCAACGTGGTGGAAGAGCAGCGTTTACTCGAATGTTCTTCGACTTTGGACCTCCTTCGTAGCCTCTACGCCGCGCTGTCGAAAGAAATCCAAATCCTGCAGTTGCGGGAAAAGATCGCCAAGGATGCGCAGACCAAAATCGGCAAGAGCCAACGAGAGTACATCTTGCGTGAACAGCTGAAAGCCATCCAGCAAGAGTTGGGCGAAGGCGAGGGAGAAGAAAACGAGGTCGCCAGCTTGAAGAAGCAAATCGAGGAGGCCGACCTGCCCGATCATATTCGCAAAGAAGTCGAGCGCGAAGTCACCAGGCTGGGCAAAGTACCGCCGACGTCACCGGACCATCAGGTCCTTCGCACCTACCTTGAACTGGTCCTCGAACTTCCCTGGAAGAAGGCATCCAAGGAACACCTTGACCTCTCGACGGTGCGTCAAGTTCTGGAAGAAGATCACTACGGGATCAAGGAGGTGAAAGAGCGGATCGTCGAGCATCTGGCGGTCCTGAAGCTCAACCCGACTGCGAAGGCTCCGATTCTCTGTCTGGTCGGCCCTCCCGGAGTCGGAAAGACAAGCTTGGGGCAATCGATCGCGAGGGCGATGGGCCGGACATTTGAACGATTCAGCCTCGGCGGCGTCCATGATGAAGCCGAGCTTCGGGGCCATCGCCGCACATACGTAGGATCGCTCCCGGGCCGCATCATTCAAGCCATCCGCCGGGCGGGAGTCAACAACCCGGTGTTGATGCTCGACGAGGTCGACAAGATGGGGCGTGATTTCCGCGGCGATCCGGCAGCGGCATTGTTGGAAATCCTCGATCCGGCGCAGAACCACACGTTCCGTGATCATTACCTGGATTTACCGTTCGATCTGTCGAAGGTGTTCTTTATCACCACGGCCAACACCCTCGATACGATCAGCCAACCGCTGTTGGACCGAATGGAAGTCATCCGGCTTCAGGGTTACAGCGAGCGCGAAAAGGCTGAAATCGCCCGCCGTTATCTCTGGCCGCGGCGGCTTACGGAGGCCGGCATCGAGGGGAAACAAGTGATCCTCACGGACGAGGTGTTGAATCTCGTTATCTCGCGGTACACGCGGGAGGCCGGGGTACGCCAGCTCGAGCAAATGCTGGGACGGTTGACTCGAAAGGTGGCACTGACCTTTGCCGACCTCCCGGAGGGCGGGGAGCGCCAAGCTGTCGCAATTCAACCCGACATGCTCGGCGAGTGGCTGGGGTCTGAACGATTCATGCCGGAAGAGGCTCGGAAGAATCTCCCTCCCGGCGTAGCAACCGGCCTGGCCTGGACCCCGACCGGAGGGGATGTGCTCTATATTGAAACCACCTTGCTCCCCGGCAGTCACGAGTTGACCCTTACGGGGCAGCTAGGCGACGTGATGCAAGAGTCCGCGCGTGCGGCTCGGAGCTATCTCTGGTCTCATGCCGAGAGCATGGGCTTGGACATCTCCCGTTTTAAACGCAACGGGATCCATATTCACGTGCCTTCCGGAGCCATTCCAAAGGACGGCCCATCGGCCGGCATCACCATGGCGACGGCGCTGGCTTCCGTCTACGAGGGCAAAGCCGTACGGAGCGACACAGCCATGACGGGTGAAATCAGTCTGAGCGGACTTGTCTTGCCGGTGGGCGGCATCAAGGAAAAGATGCTGGCGGCGCATCGCGCAGGAATCAGACGCATCATTCTGCCGAAGGCCAATGAGAAGGATCTCAAGGATATCCCGCAGGAAGTGCGCGACGAGCTGACCTTTATCTTGGCGGAACGGATAGAAGACGTCTTACCGGCGGCCTTCAATCCGGACCCGCAGGATGGGTCCGCCGGCCACGAACCGGTGACGACTTCCAGCGCCACAGGGGATGCCTAGGATTCGTAGAGAGCGCGAACAATCTGGGTGGTGTTGAACAGTAGGACGTGACGGCGTGTATAGACTGCATGGCCATAGTAGTGGTCGCGGGGGTTCGTCGAGCCGGTACTGTCTTTGTAATCGACGAGAAGACAGTCCCCTTCACTGGGACAACGAACGGCACGTCTGGCACACTCCAGCCATCGTTCGAATCCATCGTAGGGTTCGACCATTTCCCATACTGCCCTGTTGGCCGCCTTGGCCGATTCCGTGGGAGGGACGGCATCGCAGCCCGCGACCGCCAGTTCCTGCACATAGTCTCCGCCCCAGGCAATCGGCATTTCCATCGTGATTTGAGGCAGCTCCATCTTCGCCAACCAGCTCTTTCCATCCATCCGCAAGTTTCGGTGATTCACGACGTGCAACAGCTTTCCGATTCCGGACGGATCCCACCCATAGCGAACCGGTGCTCCGAAGGTCACCAGGTCGAGTGAACCTCCGGCAAGGAGTGATCCCGTCATGAGCAAGGAGTCGACGTGTCTGATCACACCGGTGAGGTTAGCCTGATTGGTCTGTCCAGCATAGCCGGTAAGAATCTCGAGCAATTTCGATCGCCCCGTCACTGGACTCGGGCAGAGAAGATTCGAAGCAAGGGCCAGGACCAGTCCGGCTTGTCCATGCGCCAGCACCAGAATCCGGTGTCCCTTTCCAAAGTTCTGATTTTTACAGACTCTGTGCAGCTCGCCGAGCAGAGAAACTGCGGCCAATGCTCGTCCAAGATGATGATGTTCGGATGACCAGAGGAGCCTGGTGCAAACGATCGGCTGAGTCAGGTGCTTGTTGATGGCTTGTCTGAACGATTGAATATAGGGTTCGGTAAAGTTACCTGCGTCGCCGACCTGCTCATCTAAAAGGGCTTTCGTCACAGTATCGTCGGTGAGCGGAGGCTTAAGCCCCCCTGGCAGCAACGGAATCCCGTTGTGTTCCTCCCGCATGGCCGCGAGCAAGGCATCAACACCTGACACACCCCGTGAGTAGCCTCGTTTGAGCCCGCCCGCTTCATCCAATCGCTGCATGCCGAAAACATCCGAGCCATGAATCGAACCATGGAGAAAGACGACGCCTGCGACACCGGCCTGAGAGAGACTCTTCCCACACTTGGCCATGCCCTCCGCCCAAGCCGGAGATTCCGGCGGCGCGACATCTACCAAGTCGGCAACACGTAACCGTTCACCCGGATTCTTCCGTGACAGCTCATCGTGCTGAAAATTATTCTCGATCGGCATGAAGCACTACATAGCCGATCTAGGTTCAAGGCTGCAACAACAGCATTGGGACGGTCAATGGACGGGAGTCGAGCTGAGTTCCTGGTCTGCGGCAGGCTTCAACTGAACGCGGGACCTCGGCATGACAGCGGTAGCCGTACAAATCTTATTCTCTTCATCGATCCGGCGGTCGACGATCTTCACGTCTTGAAGATATTCTTGAACGATTTCTTCGCGAGTCAGTTCAATATCCTGCTCGTTCTCGCGTCCCGACCGTTCGCGGACACGATCGATCATATGTTCCTTGACCAATACACGAATTTGCTTGGCTAGATCAGTGCGGGCGGAAAGCTCCGACACGCGTTGGCAGACGGCCTTGCCTTTGGTTAAGTCACCCTGGCCCTTGCCGATCCAGTATTGATCGGAAGAAAAAGCGCCATCTCCGACTTCAGCTGTTCGTCTGACCATGGAGGACGTGTCCATAGCCTTACTATCCAGTTGACGTTGAAGTCGGTCGAAGGATTGCTCGGCGTGTTTCCTCACATCGTCAGGTTCCGCCGCTTGCGCCGCAGTGAGAACGAGTCCCCCGACAAGGCAAAGGCCCACCGCGATGACAAGTCTAATTCCGCGCGTCAAGGCTTCCCTCCTCCTGCTCCAGAGCCGCCTCCGGGTGTTCTCAAGAACGGTGCTGATCGAGAATGCGGACTTGGATTTTGGGGCCGAGGCGGCCTAACCGACGAGGGAGGCTGCGAGAATCCTTGGATCATCGGTTGAGCATTGTTCTGGGGCTGTGCCGTCGGGGTTCGATAGATGATCTCGTTCAACGTCCGTGACTCACCCGGCGCACCGGGAGGTGGAACAAGCTCATGGCTCGGCATCCGAGGCCTCGTCCTGCCGGGTATATACGGCTGACGATTCATGATGATCTGCTGCGCGACCGCAATGTGCGGACTGCTTGGATACAGACCACCGGCGCTGTTCAGCAGTGCCTGGGGAAGGCCGACCGGCGAGACGAGCACCCAATTTGTCCAGGCTTGCGACACCATCGCATTGGATTGCACTCGATTGAGAATTTCCTTCCGCTTTTCCGCTGCCTGCTGAACTTGATCCGGCGTAGCCGCGTTGCCCAGCGCTTGATTCACCGTGTTCAGCTCCTGCTGAAGTTGTTCGTTTTCTTGTTTCAGCGCCGCCAGCTGCACACGAGCATCCTCGTTTTCTCGAAGCGTTGTGATCGCCTGTGCCACGGCTTCCGTGTCCATCTGCGCAAGCAGATCCACTTTCACGACCACGACGTCACCATCCAGCGACGTGGAGACCTGTTGACTGAGTACAATCACCAACCCGGCGGTATACGTGCGGATTTCGTCTTTCGTCACATCCATGTCGCTGACGACGGTGACACTCTCCAGATAGGTCGCAACTTGTTCGAGCGCGTTTCGTTTGGCCGCCTCGACGGCAAGTCTGATCGCATCCTCGCGGGTGTCGCGGTCTCCCATCCGATGCTCGCCTTGCGCGTTGACGACACGGATGTCAGCGAGCGCCGGAACCGCGGCGACGACCGCGGCGAGCGCGAGACAAAAGACCAGAGAACGGGAGGGGCTGGTCGAACGCTGATACACGGGAAGAGGCGGTTGGTGAGATAGATTGAACATCGCCTCCCCTCTTCTAGCTCGAAAACACGGATAAAACGGTCACTCCTTTCAGCTTAGCACCCGAGAAGGGGTTTCGCCAGCATTCGGCCGGGGTCCTGCCCTCCTTGCCTTCCTGAAAATTTGCATGTTAGGGTAGCACCTTTACTTTTAGAACACACACGGGTGATATGTTGTCATGAACTATCCCTCACGCCGCCTTCTCCTGATCCTTGTCGGTCTCCTGAGCGTTCTGCTTGAAACCGGAATGCACACGCCGGTCGATGCGGCTCCCCCGCACGGCCGAGGAACCGCTCCTTCAACCCCGTTGACGGAACATGTCGTCCTTTTTGTCCTGGAAGGGCTCAGTCAAGAGTCGCTTCAGGGCGGAACCATGCCGATCTTGAGCAAGCTCATCAAGGAGGGCTCAGTGACCTGGTCGGCAAGGGGGGTAAAACCGGCACTGCGGTTACCCATGATGGCGTCGCTGGTTACCGGCATGCCGGTAGAGAAACATGGGATCACCTGGAACTTCTTCGAATTCAGCCGGGGCTACCCTCGCTCACCCAGCTTATTCGACTATCTGGATTTGAGTGGAGGCCGTGATAGTGCCATCTTTTATATGGATGAGTCGTTGTATCAGTTGGCCAAGCCTGAACCCTACACCGACTATCAACTCTGCGGGGCATTGCGGCCCGAGTGCGGTTCCCAGAAACTTGTCTCCTATATCCAGCAGTACCTTCAGAAGGCGACCAGCGGGCATGGATACGGCCATGCGATTCTCTCATTACCTCATTTGTTGGTGGTTCACCTTCCCGAAGCAGGCAGAGCCGGAGTGACGCACGGCTGGAGCTCCAAGGAGTATCGTGAGGCCTTGCGGACGGTCGACGGCGCGATGAAGTCCGTCCTGGACCTATTCAAAGAATACTCGATCTTGGACCGCACGGCCGTCCTCGTCACTGCCCTGAGCGAAAAAGGAACCGACCCAGGCGCCGAGGTCTCGGCGACCAATTCACCGGTTGTTCCGTGGATTGTCTCCGGCGCCGGAATCAAGCAAGGCAAAATCATTCGCCAACCGGTGTCAATCATCGATACCGGGGCCACGGTAATGCGAATCCTAGGCCTCCAGACTCACACGGAATGGGACAGCAAGGCCGTAGAGGAAATCTTTCAAACCGCTGCGGCTACTCCCTCCGTGCCGCGCGCCAAGAAACGCTAACGAACTATGAGGAATGATACTGTGATACGACGCTGGTTATTCGCTTGCAGCTGGGCTCTCATGGGGCTGCTGGTAATAGCTTCGAGCGAAAGAGGGCTCGCCGGAGAGCCGCCGGCTGCTCATCTCAAAGAACACCCAATTACCATCGATGCAACCAAGCTGGTCCCCGCTTCATGGTGGCAGGTGCCGGGGATCACACCCTCGATCTGGAGTTCCGACCCCGACTCGCTCGATGCCCCCAAGACATCGGAACCTCGCGAGTTGCAGCTACGGCCGGGTAAGTACAAATTCATCAGCTTCACCTTCGATTTTCCCTTTACGGTCAATCTGAACGGCACGCTCGACTTTTCCAAATCATTGGATCAGTGTGTCGGAGGTCGCGGAACGCACACCTTAGTCGTGCTGTGCAAGCGTATGTATCCCTATGGCGGGCAACGCGATCCCTACTATGACCAAAAGCCCAACAATGGCTGACGTACTCGAAAATCTCTTAGAAGCGCTCGAGGATGTGGACGACGCCACCCGTGAAGAGGCGGCGAAGACCCTGGCCGACCTGGGAAACCCCTCTACCTTGGATGCGCTGATAGGCGCGTGCAGCGATGACTTCTGGTCCGTGCGGGCACATGCCGGCTGCGGTGTCGCGAAGATCGGTGGTCCGAAGGCTATCGAGGCGCTGATCGGCCTTTTCAATGATTCCATCATGGAAGTTCGGGACCAAACGGTCGACGCGGCGGCAAAGATGGGTCCAGGCGTGCTTGATCGTCTGATTGCCGCCTTGAAAGATGAGCGCTGGCGGGTCCGCGAGCACGCCGCAAAGGCCGCCGGCAAACTCAAAGATTCTCGATCGGTCGACGCCTTGATCGTCGCGTGTCGCGATCGCGACGGAGCCGTCAAGAGCGCAGCGGCGGAAGCCCTGGGCAGAATCGCCGATCCAAAAGCCATTCCGGTCTTGGTCAAGCTGTTCCGGGATTCTTCCAAGATTGTGCGGGAAACAGCGGGAACAGCGCTCGTCTACATCGGACACCCATCGGTCGATCCACTGATTGAAAGCTTGAAGGACAAAGACTTTGTCGTTCGCTGTCATGCGGCCCGCGCATTGGGTGGAATGACCACCGATTATCAAATCGGCAGGACCTGGGTGCGAGACGCCAAAGTGGTGGATGCTTTGATTGCCGCCTTGAAAGACCCTGATCGAGCCGTTCGTGAAGATGCGACGATTGCGCTCGGCATGATCGGCGACTCCCGGGCTATCGATGCGCTGATGGAAGCCATGAAGGACGGAGCCGTGAAGCGGCATGCCATTGCTTCACTCGGCATGATCGGCGACTCGCGCGCCCTCCCGGCTGTCTTGAATGCCTTAAAAGGTAAGGGGATCAAGCAAGAAGGCTCGCCCACGCCGGGGTGCATTGTGAGCGAGGATGCGTTCATCAAGGAAGCCGCGGCGACCGCCCTTGGTCAGTTTCGTAACCCTCGAGTCATCCCGGACCTGATCATGTTGCTCAAAGATGGGGTGTTACGAGAAAAGGCAGCAGCGGCTCTGGCGGTGATCGGTGACGCGGCCATCGAACCTTTGATCGCCTTCCTCTATGATCCCAAGGCCTCTGAAGTTGAGGCTGAAAAAGAGCGTGTGCTTTCTTACGCGTCTGTTCGGTTGACGGCAAAGGACGCCTTGAAGCAGATTACTCTCGAGACGCTGGAAAAGCTTGGATGGACGCCTCATGATGAAGAGGTGGAAATCAGCTCAAGCCAGGCCGATAATCTACGCGTCGACCGCCCCCTGGGACAGACCGGGCGCTTTGGCCCATCCGGCGACCTTGCATGATCGTACTCCGACAGGCAACGCGATCCATCACCCTCCAGTGACGGAAACAATGATGGCACTTGCAAACTCTCTAGGTTTTGAAATCACGGATTGAATCGGAGTAACCCGCAGGATGTTCAAAAAAGGCCTTCCAGCAAGGCCGCAGCAAGCGAAGAGCCGGAGGCATACTTTGTTCTGTATGCTGAGCCTCTGAGCGACGCGAGAACGAAGCTGGAGGATTTTTTCAACATCCTGCAGCCGGATACCAGCATGACCGACGCAGTAACAGAACAGATCGCGGCCCTCAAGGATCAGGATTGGGCGATCCGCGAAGAGGCGGCCGGCCTTCTTGGTACCCTCAAGGATCCGCGGGCCGTGATTCCCCTGATTTCTCTCCTCCGGGATCGCGACCGCTCCGTTCGCGAGGCGGCGATCGAAGCGCTGCGTGTGATTGGAGCGCCGGCGGTCGAGGTGCTGGGTGCTTGTCTGAACGAGACCGACCTCTCAGTTCAAGAAGCGGCATCGACGATCTTAGCGACGATCGCCGATGAGCGCGTGCTGCCCCCGCTCGTCCGCGCGCTAGGCAGCAGCGACTGGATCGTTCGGATGCACGCGGCCAAGGCGCTGGGTCGGGTACGACACACCGGCACCGTCGAGCCGCTCATCCCATTGTTGCAGGACAAAGTCAAAGCGGTGCGCGAGGAAACAACCGCTGCACTGGCCGCGATCGGTGACGCAGCGATTCCGTCGTTAGTGGATGCTTTGCAGCACGAAGCCTGGCTCGTTCGGCTTCATGCGGTGGAATCACTCGGCAAAACCAGATCGCGACAGGCTGTGGAGCCGCTACTGTCGGTGTTGTTCAACGATCAAGATTCGGCGGTTCGCGAAGATGCCGTGCGGGCATTAGGCGAGATCGGCGATCCACAGGCAGTCGAGTATCTGTTCACGGCCATGCGTGAGCCTGGATTACGGACATTGGCGGTTGAAGCGCTCGGTCGGATCGGTGACTCGCGCGCGGTTCCGGCGCTGATCGGGATCCTCACAGGAACCAACACCCCGGAAGTGACGAGGACAGTGGCCGGTTGCGGGGATCAGTGGAACGAAGAACTCATCACTCAAGCTGCAGCCGTGCGGGCGTTGGGCCAGATCGGCGATGACCGGGCCATCCCTTCGCTCATCGCGGCGCTGGAACCGACGTTTACCCGGGCGGAGGCGGCGGCGGCCTTGGCCAAGTTCGGATCGAAGGTCGTTCCACTCCTGATTCCGCTGTTGAACAGTTCGCACGATGAAAATCTCCGGTTTCATGTCCGTGAGGCCCTGACATCAGCAGGATGGAGATCTAGCAGGAGATCACGTATCGGATGAAAACAATAGTCCACGGGATGTAGGCCATTCCGCCATTTGAATGCCATGTCGAAGGAAACGATTGAGACGCTGGTCTCCGAACTGATCCATGAAGAAGATTGGCGCCGTATGCGGGCGACGGCGGCCTGTGTGGCCGGTGGTCCTCGGTCGGTCCAGGCGCTGATCGAGGCATTGCGGTCCGGACCCACTGAGTTAAAAAAGGAAGCGGCGGCGATGCTGGCCCGAATCAAGGATCCACATGCCGGAGTGGCCTTGGTCGAACTTCTCGAACATGAGGAGGAGGTCGTCCGAAAGGCCGGCGCGACGGCCCTTGAACAGATGGCGGGGGTACTCGATACGAACACCGCCCGCGCGTTGGTTTCTTTATTGCCGAAAACTCCGGAAGGCGAGGCCAGACAGGTGCTGACCCACCTGATCGGAGCGATTCCGACCGCTGTCCTTCCGTTATGCGAGATGCTCAACCATCCGGACCAGGACGCGCAACTCGCGGCCGCATTGATGCTTGATCAATTATTGGATCCCCGTTCCGTCGATGCATTCATCGATGCGATGGGGCGGCCGGTCGTCCGGGACATCGCCGTCGGCACCTTGAAGAAATTGGGCGCGATCCGAGAGCGGATCGACGAGACATTCAATGCGTTGCGGGAGGTCGAGGGAGCGAGCGAGCGCGAAGAGGCCCGAATGGCGACGGTCATCGACTTACTCGGGATCGGGCGGCCGAGCGTGGAAATCTTGATCGAGTATCTCGAAGACGAGGACTGGCTTGTGCGCGAGGCGGCGGCTGACTTACTGGGAAAAATCGGGGACGTGCGGGCCGTCGAACCGTTGATGAAGCGGTTGGGACATGACAAGGATACCGGCGTCAAAGAGCTAGCCATCAAGGCCCTTGGATTGATCGGTGATGCGCGCCCGACTCAGCTCTATCTTGATGCCATTCCGATCCGCCCGCTGCGTGTGTACGCCATGGAGGCCTTGGCCAAGATCAAGGAGGTGGAAGTCTTGCGCCCACACAAAGAACTTTTTGATCGGCTCAGGACAGATCGTGACGGTCTGGTGGCCTATAATGCCGGCCTGATCGCCGACAAGCTGGAAGCCCTCACGGCCATGGAAACCCAGGCCCATGAAGAGGACACCAAACATGACTGAACAAGATGCATCTGATCGAATCGAGCAGCTGATACGGGCCCTCCATGACGACAACGAAGCCTTGCGCGACCACGCCGTCGCGAGCCTCGGTCAGAGCGGCCCGGAAGCGCTTCCCCGGTTGATCGACCTGATGGCCGATGAAGATGCGGTGATCCGGGAGGCCGCCGCCAGTGCGGTCGTTCGGATGGGTCCATCGGTCGTGGAACCGATGATCGACGCGTTACAGGACGATTCATGGGCAATCAGGGAACAGGCGGCATCGGCCCTCGGCAAGTTGCGGGACCGGCGCGCCGTGGACCCTCTGGTCAGAGCGATCAAGGACCGGGACGGCGCGGTGCGCACGGCGGCTGTGTGGGCATTGGAACGCATCGGCGATTCACAGGCGGTGCCCGGACTGATCGAGGCGCTCATGGACAGCACCCTGCGGGAAGATGCGGCGCGGGTGCTGAAAAAGATCGGCGATGTGCGGGCGGTGGAGGCGCTGATCGATGGGCTCCTGGGTTCCAATTGGATGGTGCGGCGTCATGCCGCCGAGGCGCTGGGGAAAATCGGCGATCAACGAGGAATTCCTCCGTTGATCACGTCGTTGCAGGACGAAGATTGGCTGGTCCGGCGAAATGCCGCCGAATCGCTCGCTAGGCTGGGCGCGAAGGAAGCCGTTCAGCCCTTGGTGGCGCTGCTCGAGGACGAAAATACGATGGTGCAGGAAACGGCCGAGGCCGTGCTGGCCAGTCTCGGCTGGAAACCTGCCCCGCAATAATTTGAGGATGGCGCAAAAGCCCTCCAGCGGCGTTCTCGCATCGTTCAAGGCCTCAACGTACCAACGGGAAAGAGCTGCTCAAGCAGCTCGGGGAGGGTGGGTGGAAAAGGGTTACGCCTCGGCCTCTAAGACACTGGGCGCTCACCGGCTCGCGCCCGTCCGCAGACGTGACGCTCATTATTCTTCGCGTCGCGGACCTCGCAGCGGCCTTGCTGGACAAGCTTTTCCCCATCCTCTGAGATGCTATGCTGTGTTTTTAGGTTCGTAAAACGACGTGTGATGACACTCAAATTGACGGTTTTGCAACAGCCTTAATTTAACCCGATAGAGGATACTTACCCATGGCGGATGAAGCTCCGAAGCTGATTCAGATCGTTCCCAAAGGTGGAGACAAGAAGGACGGGTTCAACTTGGTGACGGAACGGGTCGTGGCGGTCAACCCGGAGAGTCGACAGCTCGAGGTCGAGCTCTTGGCTTACGACGGCAAGACCGTTCTTCTGGACGTGGACGAGGAGGCCCTTGAGGATCTCAAGAAACTCAAAGCCGGTGATGGCGCAACCATCCGGGTCGTAGAGGAAGGCGGGAAGCGCGTCGCGAAAAGCTTCAGGATCCGTCCCAAAGATCCCAATGCCGCCAAGGCCGATGCCATGTTGCTCGACCTGAGGGATTCGCACTGGCTGAACCGGAAGTATGCGGCGGAGGTATTGGGCGACTTGAAGGATCCTCGCGCCGTCGATCCGTTGGTTGCGGCACTGAGCGACGAGGTCGGAGACGTGCGACAACGAGCCTATGATTCGCTGATTAAGCTCGGTGGCCCGTCTGTACCATCGCTCATTCCATTACTGGTGTCCGAAGAAGACGAGATGCGCCAATCAGCCACCGAGATTCTTCGGAAGATCGGTAAGCCGGCCGTAGAACCGCTGGCGACTGCGTTGACCGAAGCCGATGACCGGTTGAAGACACGAATCATGAAAGTTCTCGATCGGATGGGGTACAAGCCCAAAACCAAGGACCAGGCTAAGACCGAGTTGCCGCGGCTGACCTAACCAAACTTAGCGAGATGTCGACCAGGCCATTTCACGCGAACCCACAGGCTGGTCAAAAAGTCCGTCCAGCAAGGCCGCAGCAAGCGAAGCGTACGTTGAGCCGCGAGAACGCCGCTGGTGGACTTTTTCAACAGCCTGTCAGGGGCTTTGTGCCGCACGCCCCACTGATACATGCTTGAATCCGGCGGCTGTCACACGTTCGGGATCATAGACGTTCCGAAGGTCGAGCACGATGGGAACGCGCATGACTGACTTCAACTTTTCAAAGTCGAGGCTTCGAAACACATTCCACTCAGTCATAATCACCAGGGCGTCAGCTCCTTCAGCCGCATGGTAGGTGTCTCGGCAGGGCTGAAGTTCGGGCATCATCTGGCAGGCTTCTGTCAGAGCTTCTGGGTCGTATGCGCGAATGGCTGCGCCCTCTGCCAGAAGTTCCCGACCGATTGCCAAGGCCGGGGCTTCTCGAAGGTCGTTGGTGTTCGGTTTAAAGGAGAGGCCGAGCATTGCCAACGTCTTCCCCTTCAATCCTCCGACCGCGTCCCGTATTTTTTCGATCATCCGCTCACGCTGAATGTCGTTCACGCGTGACGCCGCGGAAGCAATCTGCATTGGGTAGCCGTTGCGTTCTCCGGTCTGAATGAGCGCGGCTAAGTCTTTGGGGAAGCAAGACCCTCCGAAGCCCGGACCTGCATGGAGGAACTTTGACCCAATTCGATGGTCCAGCCCCATGCCTTTCGCCACCATCTGAACATTGGCTCCGACCTTCTCACAAAGATTGGCGACCTCATTGATAAACGAAATCTTGGTCGCCAGGAAGGCATTGGACGCGTACTTGATGAGCTCGGCTGTCGGAACATCGGTCACGACGATCGGTGTTTCGATCAGGTAGAGGGGACGATAGAGATCCTTCATGATAGCGATTGCTTGATCGCTGTCCGCACCGATCACCACGCGATTTGGACGCATGAAGTCCTCAATCGCCGACCCTTCCCGGAGAAATTCCGGGTTCGAAACCATATCGAACCGGATAGCATCTTTCTGCGTCTTTTTGACTACCTCTCGAATGGTTTCCCCAGTCCCTACCGGCACAGTCGATTTGGTGACAATGACCTTGTAGCTGTTCATATGGCGGGCAATGCCTCTTCCCACCTCTTTGACAAACGATAAGTCGGCACTGCCATCCGCGCTCGGGGGAGTTCCCACAGCAATAAAGATTACGAGGGCCTTGTCGACGGCCTGAGCGACGTCAGTAGTAAAACTCAATCTGCCCTCTTTAACCCCTTTGGCGACCAGTTCCGCGAGCCCCGGTTCAAAAAACGGAATTTCGCCTTTTTCGAGCTTCTCAATTCTTCGGCTATCGCTGTCCATACAGGTGACATGAACGCCGAACTCGGCAAAACATGCTCCCGTTACGAGTCCGACGTAGCCGCTCCCAATCACACTGATGTGCATGCGCCCCTCCTTCTTGCCACAAGCAATTTGACCGAAAGTATAGCAACCACTCTCGCAGCGAGCAATGAATTCCATGATCCTTCGGCATTATCAGTATCAATGTGAGGCCGAAGTTTCGTTGACTCTCAGAAAATGCGTTGAGTACAATCCGACGCCGCTTCTGACCCGACAAGGAGAAGCATCTTCATCCCTCCGTCCAAACAATGACTCTTCCTGCACCACAAATTCCTCGCTGGTTTTTGCTCTTTACCGCCCTGGTCACAGGGGGGGTGGTAATGGCCTTGGAAATTTTGGGCAGTCGGCTGTTGGCGCCTGTCTTCGGCAGCTCGCTCTATGTTTGGGGCGCCTTAATAGGTGTGATCCTGGCGGCCATGAGCAGCGGGTACGCGTTCGGCGGTTGGGTCTCAGATCGATATACCGGCGGGCACGTATTGGCCGGCCTGCTGATTTTTTCCGGAGGTTGGACGTTTCTGGTTGCCTGGGCAAACCAACCCATTCTGTTTGAAATCGAAAAAATGGTGCAAGACCCTCGCTGGGGACCCTGTCTCGCCGCCACTGTCCTTCTCGGGCCCCCCGCGTTCGGACTCAGTGGCGTCTTACCGGCCATGTTACGTTTGGCCGTGGCGGACATGGATCATCTCGGACGGCAGACCGGCCGCATGATCGCTCTGTCGACCGTGGGCAGCTTGGCAGGAACCTGGGGGACCGCGTTCTTCCTCTTATCCTGGCTCGGGAGTCAATCCCTCGTCGCATGGTTGGGCGGCATTCAGGTAGGGCTTGGGGTCTGGTGGCTCGTGAAAGCAACCTCGACCGGCCGGTTCGTCCTACTGGTCGTTCTTAGCGGTTGCATCTTCCTGGGAGCCATAGCCCTCCACCCACTCCAACGATTGAAGGTCCCCATCCATCAAGAGGAAAGTCCTTATCAGCAGGTTCGAATTCGAGAAGACGATCTCTTCCGCTATCTGGTGTTGGATCGAACGTTCCATGCCACCATGTGGAAAGTCGAGCCTGTTTCTCTCTTTCTCCCCTACAGCCAAATGATGGTGTCTTCCCTGGCGCTGGTCTCCGAACCGAAACGAGGCCTCATCATCGGTCATGGCGGCGGTTCATTGGCGAAGTGGTTGGCGCGGTATTGGCCTGCATTGGAGCTGGACATTGTCGAGTTCGACCCGGTCGTCGTCCGCATGGCGGAGGAGTATTTCGACTATCACCCACCGGCCAATCACCATGTCTTTGTGAAGGATGGTCGAACCTTTCTCAACGCCACGGAACATACCTACGATGTCATGTGGATCGACGCGTTTGCACGGGACATGATCCCGTTTCATCTCACCACGGCGGAGTTTTATGCTCTGGTGCGGGCGCGTCTGAACCCGGAGGGGATCGTCGCGGTCAATTTGGCGTCGTCCGGCAAAGAAGGAGATCTTGCCCGGGCGGCGGCAGTGGTGCAGACCATGAAACAAGCCTTCCCAGCCCTCGAGACCTTCGCGGTCGAAGGCCCATGGAAAACCGGAATGACCCCGGCGAAGAACCTCATTTTCTTTGGAGGCCGGTACATCGAACGCGAATCGGCTGACCATCTCATGAAACAAATCACCGAGATGGCGACGAGCCAGCGCGTGCCTCTTGAAGCCATCGCGCTGCTGAGCACCCGCTGGACCGAACCCTGGCCCCCCGGCGTCGTCCTCAACGACGACTATGCCCCTTACGACCTTCTGCTTGGACGAGATCGATCTCAATTGAGGGAATAACGCAGGCAAGAGGGAGTGCGGCCGTTACGACGTCGAGAACCGCCGGAGAAACTCATGCGGATGTTCCAGGCAGCTGCTTCAGGTATGAATACTTCGATCAGCCACTTCTACCAGTAGTCGAAGCACCTCCGTGATTTCAGTCTGCCTTTTGAGAAAGAACCGAGCAGACGAGGCGTTCTTCTTGCCGATTCTCACGGTGAGAATGCGGTGATCTCCCAGGGCAAAGACATCTTCATCGGTTTCGTCGTCACCTACATAGAGAGCGGCAGTACAGTTGAATTGACGTATGCATTCCAATACTGCCTCGCCTTTGTGCGACGCCCCCAACGGCATGACGTTGACGACAGATTTTCCCAGGACAATCCGGGGACGGGGAGACAATTCGTCCAGGATGCGGAAGATGAGTGTCTTGGCTTCATCCCTCCGATCTGCATTTCGATAATGGAATGAGAGCGAGTAGGATTTGTTCTCGACGGATGCCCCGCATCGAGTCAGCTCGGCATTGAATCGTTCGTTGATGAATTGCAGCCATCCATGACAGATCTCTCGGACTTGCTGGATGACCTCCTGTGCCGTATGGGGTCCTTCGGACCCATGATTGCCGATCAAGTAGGGCACGGCGGTTCCGACACGTGATCGCAGATCTTCCACCGAACGCCCCGAGATAATGGCGGTGGGAGCACGCTTGGCGAGTTCTCCCAGCCAGAAGCGGATCGGACGTCCCAATTGGGCGGAATGGTGATCTCGGACGATCTTCGCCAAAGTCCCGTCAAAATCAAACGCATAAAGAGAACGGACCCTCATGAGCGCCTCAAGGTCACTTCTGCCTTTCTCGGTCAATAGATAGTCCATCATCGGTCCGTCAATTCAACAAACTCGGCCGTCCAACTTGTTTCATCACTCGCTCCTTTTGTCGCATGCGGGCGGCATCGATGAGCATACGACCGGCCCAGCGATAGACATTGAACTCCTGGATCAGCCCGCGCATGCTCTGCATCCTTGCCCGCTGCTCCACCTTCGGCATGGTCAGGGCAAGGTGGAGCGCGGCGGCAAACTGATCGATGTCGTACGGGTTGATCACGAGCGCCTCCGTCAACTCTCGGGCAGCTCCCGCAAACTGGCTCAGGATCAGAACACCTTGCTCGTCGTCACGAGCGCCGACAAACTCTTTGGCCACTAAATTCATACCGTCATGGAGACTGCTCACCACGCACACGTCCGCGCCACGGTAACACTCATGGACCTGTGCCGGCTCATGATGTTGAATCCGGAGGCAGATCGGCTCATAGCCGTCCCGCCCAAACCGCTTGTTGATCTGCTCCGCCAATGCGGAAACCTGGCCGGTAAAATGGTGGTACTGCTCTATCATCGAACGGCTGGGGGCTGCGATCTGAACAAACGTAAATTTCCCGATCCATTCCGGCTGAAGTTCCAGTAGCCGTTCCACGGCCATGAATCGCTCCAGTATCCCCTTGGTGTAGTCAAGACGCTCAACTCCAAGTCCGATGAGACGTTCCATCGGCATTCCATAGGTCTCCCGAAGCTTGATTCGGCATTCCGGCACCGGCCGCTGCTGACCGAGCCATTGCAGGGGCCACTCAATGGAAATCGGATAGGGGTTGACCGCCGTCATCTTGCCCCCGTAGGAAACCGTCGAGCTGTTTCGATCAATACGCGCTTCAAGCTGCCGATCGATACAATCGATGAAATTGTTGCAATGCACTCTGGTGTGGAATCCCAGAATGCTGCTTCCGAGCAGCCCTTCCAGAATTTCTTCGCGCCAGGGACAGATCCCAAAGCTTTCCGCGTTCGGCCATGGAATGTGCCAGAACATGATGATCGTCGCAGTCGGTAATTTATCTCGAATCAACTTCGGAAGCAGCGCAAAATGATAATCCTGAACGAGCACGACCGGATTGTCGGTCGTGGCCTCCTCATAGACAGCCTGGGCAAACCGTTCGTTGACGGCCACGTAATGTTTCCAATCCGATGAGCGGAACGTGGGACGGACATGGGCGATGTGGCAGAGCGGCCACAGTCCCTCATTGGCAAACCCATAGTAGTACCCGGCCTCTTCCTCCGTGCTCAGCCAGACACGACGAATCTCATAGGTGGGATGCGACGGAGGCACGCCGACATGGCTCCGTTCGTCCACGACTTCCCGGTCCGCCGATCCGTTTCCATGCGCGACCCAGGTTCCTGAACAGGCACGCATCACCGGCTCCAGGGCCGACACGAGCCCACTCGCCGGCACTTGCACCACGATGTTTCGATCTTGCCAATAGTGGGCATACGGCTGCCGATTGGAGACGATCAGCACCTGGTCGCCGGCCAGCTGTTCATGAAGAATCTTCTTGAGGCTTGTCGGAGTCCATGAAATCTGACTCTCATCGCGCATGCGGCGGTCGGTCTCGAGCGCCAGCACCAACGAGCGCAAGTCCTTTGCCAAGGGCTGGAGTTCCGGCGCGTGCTCTTCATGCTTCAGAGGAGTCAGCAGTCGTTCTCCCTTCAGCATGGCTCGCACCCCGGCAACCCACCCTTTCAAACTGAAGTGTGCGACCAATACGGTGACCAGCGAGACGACCGCTGCCAGGCCCGCAAACAGATAAAACACATACCACTTCGTATCGCTGCTGCGCTGCTGGATGAAACTCATATCGTGAAGGAGCAGGAGTCGCCCGAGCGGGCGCCCGTTTGATTCAATGGAGGCCGAAGTAATATAGAGAGGTCCGCTGCCGAACGACCGCACAGTAGAGGAGTCTGGAGCAAGAGCACGCGTGTCCTGACAGGTTATATCGTGCGGGTAGGCCTGAGTCTCATAGAGCAGGCGGTTGTCCAGATCACAAAATCCCAACGCGTACAATCGTTCATCCTGAAGAATGCGGGTAAAATATGCCAGGATCTTGCCCTTTGAGTTGGATGCCAGAAGGTCCGCAAGGGGCCCCTCCATGGTATTGACCATGAGTTTGGACCGTATGTCGAGGTCCCGGACGAACCATTTTAATTCCAGCGAGTCGACAAGCGGGATCACTCCAAAGGCAATCACTCCCAACACGATTCCCAACGGGAGAACGAACCGGAGTGAGAGCCTCAAGAGTCTCATAGGAACAAGTTAGTTTACTTTGGAGGATAAATCAAATATGGTCATAGTGTGTACTCGTACGGACTCATCGGTAACTGCCAGGTTTCTGCGCTGATCGGCGCGCAGGGGTCTCTCGACTGGTTGTGTCTCCCGAGGCCGGACAGTCCTCCGGTCTTCGGCAGAATCCTGGATCAGGAGGGCGGCCACTTTTCCATCTCTTCGTCCGCACCCGAGACCGAAACGACCACCACTCAACGATATCTCCCGAACACGAATATCCTGGTGACGACCGTCTCGCTTTCCAACGGGGATTCATACCAGATCACCGACTTTTGCCCTCGTTTTCTGCAATACGGTCGCGTCTATCGGCCGGCCGCGCTGTTTCGCATCGTGGAGCCGCTGAACGGGTCGCCTTCCATTCGTGTCTGTTGCAAGCCGGTGTCCGGCTGGGAGAAAACCCCGGTCCGTTTTGTCCGCGGCAGCAGCCATCTCCGGTACGATATTCGAGGTGAGTACTTGCGTCTGCTCACCAACATGCCGCTCACGTACCTCTGCGAACAATCACCGGTCAAGCTGACCTCGAAGCTCTACTTTGCGTTGACCTGGGGGATCGGCATTGAGGACGACCTGGTCAAAGTCAGCCATGAATTTCTTGACCAAACGACCAAGTACTGGCGAAGCTGGGTGAAACATTGTTCGATCCCGGTCGTGTATCAGGAGGAAGTGATCCGCTCGGCCCTTGCACTCAAACTCCACTGCTATGAAGACACCGGGGCGATTCTCGCGGCCCTGACGACAAGCCTGCCGGAAGAGCCCGGCGGCCCTCGAAACTGGGACTATCGTTACTGCTGGCTTCGCGATGCGCACTTCTCGCTTTCCGCTTTTTACAACCTAGGGCACTTCGAAGAAATGGAAGGGTTCCTGAAATTTTTGCTCAACGTGGGATATGCGTACGAGCATTCTCAGGATCGCTTGGCGCCCGTCTATACGCTCAGCCAAGATCTGCCCATCCCGGAAACCGAACACACCAATTGGCAGGGTTTTCTCGGCAGCCGGCCCGTACGGAGTCAGAATCAAGCCGCCGAACATGTACAAAACGACGTCTACGGCGAGATGATTCTCACGCTGGCTCCGATCTTCTTCGACAACCGATTTTTCGACCTGCGGACCAAAGACCACGAAGCGCTGGTCGCAAACTTGGTCCGCCTCTGCGAGCGAAGCATCTCTCAACCGGACGCCGGACCGTGGGAAATTCGTAACGGCTGGAAGGAGCACTCGTTCACCAACCTGATGAATTGGGCCGGCCTCGATCGGGCCTACCGCATGCAGTGCGCGGGCTTTCTCCGTGATTTGGCGACCGACCTTGACGCGGCGCGGACCAGGGCGGCGAACGCCTTGCTGCAAGCGACGAAAGACAAGGCGTTGCGGAACGGGCCGACCGACGACAGTTATGACGCGTCCCTGGCGCAATTGGCGATTCTCGGATTTCCGGATCGAGAAGTGTGCGATACAACGATCACGCAGATCAAACAAGCCCTGGCCGTGCGCCGCGACGGGAAGGAGACGGGGTTCTTCTTTCGTTACCTGCGACAGGATGACTTCGGAAAACCGCAATCGAGCTTTGTGATTTGCTCATTCTGGGTCGTGCAGGCGCTGGCCAAACTCGGTCGCCTGGCCGAAGCGAAGCAGATCATGAGACAGATTCTCACCGGAGCCAACGACGTGGGGCTCTTCGCCGAACACTTCGTACCGGAAACCCGCCTCCAGCTCGGTAATTTCCCACAGGCCTATTCGCACGTAGGCTTGATCAATGCCGCGTTTGCCGTCAGTCCGCCGTGGAGTGACGTGCTCTAGCACCCATCGATCGGCTGCACCATCCACTCGTTCAAGCGACCACTACTCGCCCATTCGGCTTCGTCCTTGCGAACCCCCTTGCGTTTTGTGCCGTAAAGCAGTATCCAGAAGAACCACGACTATTGCCGGGATGGAGCTGCAAACATAATCAGATGAATACATCACGCTATCATGGGGTGGATGGTCACGTCGGTAACACCCCGCTTATTCGCCTGCGCCGCCTCTCAGAGCTGACACGCTGCGAAATACTCGGGAAGGCCGAATTCATGAACCCGGGCGGATCGGTGAAGGACCGCGCGGCGCTCGGGATCATCCAGGATGCCGAGTCGAAAGGGCTCCTCAAGCCGGGCGGCACCATCGTCGAAGGGACGGCCGGGAACACCGGTATCGGTCTCACGATTGTCGGCCACGCCCGAGGTTACCATTCTGTCATTGTCATTCCCGAAACTCAGTCGCGGGAAAAAATCGACCTTCTGCGCACGCTGGGTGCGGTGGTACTTCCCGTGCCGGAGAAGCCTTATTCCAATCCGGGCAACTACAATCATGTCGCTCGGCGGATGGCGGAGGAAAAGGGCTGGTTCTGGGCCAACCAGTTCGACAACACCGCCAACCGGCTCATCCACTACCGTACGACCGGCCCGGAAATTTGGGAGCAGACCGCCGGGCAGGTCAGTGCCTTTGTATCCGCAGTCGGTACTGGTGGGACACTGGCAGGAACAACCCTGTATCTTAAGGAACGCAATCCAACGATCACGATCGGCTGCGCCGACCCCTACGGCGCGGCGATGTGGTCGTGGTTTACCAACGGCAACACGGAGACGAACGACGGCGATTCGTTTGCCGAAGGTATCGGCCAAGGCCGCGTGACCAAGAACCTCGAGGGGATGGCGGTCGATGTCGCGTGGCGTATTCCCGACCAGGACGCGCTCACCATTCTGTACCAGCTTCTGCGTGAAGAAGGCCTGTTTCTCGGCCTGTCTTCCGGCATCAACGTCGCCGGCGCGGTTCGGATGGCTCTTGAGCGCGGACCGGGCCAGACCATCGTCACGATCCTGTGCGATTCCGGCGCGAAGTATCAATCGAGGATCTTCAACTCGGAGTGGCTGGCGGCCAATGGACTGAGGACCGATTTGTCCATCGAGACCCTTCTTGCGTAGTGCCGCGCGGTCTCACCTCCAGCGGAATCCATCTCATACCGAATGCTCTTGAGCGGCAGTGATGAAAGCGCAACACGCTTGTCTTCCGATGGGTCCGGATCTCGACGGATCAAAGCCGACAAATAGGAAGGATATAAACCAGGCGACCGCTACGTCTTCCGGTCTGTGGGCTGGGCATCGACCGGTTTCGGATGAATGGTCGCTGAGGTGCGCATTTGCGCCTGGACGACATGACTTCGTGCCGGCACGCTTTGGGTCAACCACACGTTCCCGCCGATGATGGACGCCCGGCCGATGGTGACACGTCCCAAGATCGTGGCGCCCGCGTAGATCACCACGTCATCCTCCACAATCGGATGGCGAGGCTCTCCCTTGACCAGAACACCCTGCTCGCCTTCCGCGAACCGTTTTGCGCCAAGCGTGACGGCTTGATAGAGACGGACATGCTTTCCGATGACGGTGGTTTCACCGATGACGACACCGGTCCCGTGATCGATAAAGAAGTGGCTGCCGATGTCGGCAGCCGGATGAATGTCGATGCCGGTGGATGAATGCGCGATATCCGAAATCAACCGAGCGATCAACGGTGTTCCCAAGCGATGCAGGGCATGGGCGATGCGATAATAGATGACGGCCGTCATGCCTGGATAGCAGAGAAGAATCTCGGACGTACTGGTGGCCGCAGGGTCGCCTCGGTACGCAGCCTGTAAATCGGTGAAGAGTAACGCCCGGATGGTCGGGAGTTGGCCTGCGAATTCGCTTGTAATCGTACTCGCTTTGTCGGTAAGCGAGCGGTCGTCCTGTTTGTCTGTATGGGACGCGAACACCAATCCTCTGCGGACTTGATCCTGCAAAAGAGGCAAGGTCTGATTCAAGGTGTGTCCGACAAAATAATCGATGTTGGTCTCGTTGAGATCCGCGCGGCCGTAGTGTGTCGGAAACAGTGCGGCACACAGACCTTCGACGATGCCGAGGAGCGCCTTTCGTGACGGCAATTTGTGAATCCGTCCTTGATGCCTGATGTTGTGCGTGAATTCACGTGAGGCACGCAGTTCCGTGACGATCTGATCCAAATTCCAATTGGTCGCCGGAGCGTCCTGCCGGTGCATCGTATCGTCGTCCATAGCGTTGACGAACAATACCACGCCGGCCTTGGCGGAAGCCATTCTGATCAGGTGGAGCCGGTGAGTGGACGAGCGCGCCTGTGGCGCACGCTGCCACCTCCTTGATAGAGTGGGAGCGGCTTTGCCATGAAGAACCGTCTCACCCAATTGATGAATTGGCTGCATACATGGATCGGTCTTCTCTTTGGATGGCTCTTGTTTACGGTATTTCTTACCGGAACACTGACCGTATTCGACGCGGAGATCACATCTTGGATGCAACCGGAGTTGCTGGAGATCACATCGGATACCGGTCAGATCGATGGAGCTATGCCTTGGCCGGCACAGCTGACCTCGCAGCCTACACCTGAGAACGCGGACGTTCCCTCCGACAATCCCCTCCTCCGCATGGTCAAACTACAGGAGAAGCGGAATTTCTCCGGGCAAACAGTCGACCCCGTCACGGGCCGCATGGTGATCTTCCGCGACACCCAGGGAGGCGACTTCTTCTACCATTTCCATTATGGACTGCTTTTCGGGTGGCCCGGTGCATGGGTGGTGGCTGCCGCTGCGTTTATGATGCTCATCACCCTCGCCACAGGACTGTGTAGTCATCGATGGGTGTTCAAGGACGTCGTGATGTTCCGCCTCCGGCCTTATTATCCACGCGCCTGGTTGGATGCGCACAACCTGACCGGCATCCTGATGATCCCGTTTCATCTGATGATTGCGGTCACCGGTCTGATGATTTTCTGGTCGATCTATATGCCGGTGGACGTCCCGCTTCTACGAGACAGCGAGGGCATCTTGCCGCTGATCTCTGTGCTGCACTTCGCACAATTCGGGGGCAGTCCGATGCGCTGGCTCTATTTCATCATGGGGTTGACGGCCACGGCCATGATCGCGACAGGACTCGTCTTGTGGACCATCAAGCGACAGAGATCCCAGGCGGATTCACGCGGAGTGGGCTACCGCATTGTTGAAGTCCTCAATGTGGCGACTGTGGCTGGGTTACCTGTGGCCGTAGCCGCGTTCTTTTGGGCGAATCGACTCTTGCCGCTGCCCTTGAATGAGCGGTCACTCTGGGAGATCCGTTGTTTCTTTGTCGTCTGGGGCCTTTGTCTTGCCCATAGTCTTTTTCGAAGAGGCTCCATCCGGGCCTGGAGAGATCAATTGTACGTGTCGGCGTTCCTGTTGGGATTCTTGCCCCTGCTTAGTGGTCTGACAACGAATAGCCACCTGTTGATAGCCATACCAAGAGAACAATGGGCGGTGGCGGGTGTCGACCTGACAGGGTTCACGGTGGGGGCGTTGCTCGGCTGGACTGCCCGACGCGTGGGGCATAGGCTCTCGACCAGAGCGGGTTGAAGACTTCTTCCGGCGGTGCCAAATACGAAAAGACAATGAGGAGTAGGCGGCACGAGCGAGATTTGGTGGTCTATTGGGGATTGCGAAGTCTCGATCGGAAGAATGCTTACTCATGTGGAAAGATGCGTGTCAATTGTGAAACCTCATCCCTGATATCGATCTGTAACTATTGTCGCCTTTCGGCCTGAAGAGATTCTTGGCTTTGCCTCCGAAAATCTGCACGAGAAATGATGCCTCGCACGATCAAGTTGAGAGTGGGGTCAATTTAGTTAAGACAGCATTTCTTATATTTGCGTCCGCTGCCGCACGGACAGGGGTCGTTCCGACCGACCTTGTTCACTCGATTGCGGCTAATCATCAATGCATCAAGTGCCTGATTGATATGCACTGGCGCCTGCATTCCTTTGGTTTTCTTATCCATATCCTCATCCTGAATCCACGGAAAGACCAAGGAGACACCGAACCTCACGTCTGGTCCAGACGAACTCATGCCGAGCCCAAACCATTTCCCGGACTTCTCCCTATACTTACGAAGCCCGCAGTAAGATTCAAGGCGAGGGCCTGCCACGTGTACTGGTTCATCAGTGCAGTGAAATGTAATGCCGAAGCCTTCTTGAAATGCGAACGTAGCGTCATGCACCTTGCCATCCGCACGTGTGCGAGCTGCCAACTTGTCTACAGCACAGCTTATTTTGTTCACACCCTGTTCACTCATCTCTAGAAGCGAGAAGCCAAGGTCGATGGTTGCTGGGTCTGGCCTGGCTTCAATTTCTTTCACGACCCGACCAACTGTCGTTGCTTTCAAGCGAGTCAGAACGCCATCGGGTGTAGCGGCTCCTTGCATACCTGTACGTCTGACCGCCATTGCGATGTCTAGTCCTGCCGAAAAGTTATCATCTAGATGCATCAGGTTAACGTCAGGTTGGACCCACAGGTTTTTGGCTAGGTGGTAGCCAAGAATTGTTAGTTCTTGTGACGCCATGAGTTGCTCGGCATAGTTGACCCGGCGGTTCACATAGCTCAAGAACTGCAGGGGTGACTGCAGCATTTCGGTCATGGCGTCAACAGCGAATACGTCCATCACCAATGGTGCTTGCACACGATCAATCGATTCTGTCTTCAGAAACTGCCGCGCCTGAAAGCTCAGAGCTGGGTAATGATCACTGACGACACAGAAGATGTATATTTCCTTGATTTCATTTGGCAGTGTAACAACGTGCACATCTGCGGCTGCCAGCTTGTATGGTTTTCCGAGGAGGCTTTTGGCGCACGCTGCTCCTTGGTCATAGGCGATCTGTACCGCTTTCTTGAAGTCGTCGCGAATAACCCGGTCATTCCCCCTTCTCGACTCTTGGGTCAGTCGTTTTGATTTCGCCTGCACTATGATGACTCGATTTCCCCAGACGACAAGTACGTCAATGTCAGAGATCTTTGCGGCCTTGGTTTCGAAGACATCAACGTTTAGATGAACGTGATCGGCTCCAAAAACCAAGCTGAGACGGTCGGCTATAAAGTTCTCGGTGAAGTCACCACGATTCTTGGTGAGAGCTGGCAGATACGGCTCGTCTTCGACCATCCAGTAGAAGGGTGCTTCGTAAATGGCCTCGGCCAGTGAATAGAATTGTAGCGATAAGAACTCTCCGTTTGGCATCCGCAGCAGGGGAGTTGTCGTAATGACGTTGAAGTCGTGCAGCGCGTTGAACCCAACATTGCGTTCTGTGGATGGCAGCTCAAACGCCCCGAGTACTCGTTCTACTAAGTCGGCAGTGAGATTCGCTTTCACTGCAATCTCATTGGTGGTGAAGGAGAAGAAAGGGAGCATGGTCCACTTGTCCGGATGCTGCTTTGGCATGTACTCACAGATTACGTCGAAGTGGTTGGCGTGAACCTCCTTGACTGCTTTAACGACACGCGCGGCTTGGTCGATGGTGAAGCCTCGATTTGCCTTGAGCCATGGTGCGTCGGCTGCGTATTTTTTGGCGGCCAGGTCGAGGTATTGGAAGTCGTAAGCCGCTTCCGCGCTATAAAAGATGGGCTCTCGCAGCGCTGCTCCCCGCTCAAACGGGTTAGAGCCGTTCTCCAACCCTTCCTTGGTTAGACCCGACCAGAACTCGCCAGAGAAGAAGCAGTGATGCAACTCTTCAAGGAGTTGCTCTGTCGCATCCATGTACTCCTGCACCATCTCAGGTGCGGGAAGGCTCCAGTCAATATCCCTCTTAATCATCAAGCCGAGCAAGGTATTGATCTCCGTTCGGATGAGCCGTGAGGGAGAGAACATCTTCCTCATATCAGCTTCCTTCAAATTTCCTTCATGGAGGATTACGTTGTCCCGGAAGCAAAAGTATGCAACGGCATGTACATAGCCAGGCCGGCAACAGAGGGCCGCTAGTTCGGAAAAGACCTCTTGTTCTGATCGAGAGGCTTGCTTCACGGTTAGTCTTGCTTCCAACGTCCTATTTTGGGTGCCGAAATTACAAGATCTACAATTAGTTCTGGTGCATGGAGTCGATTATGTGGCGATATATCGCTATTGCTATCCTGCATCACCGAGCTGCCAATCGGCAATGGATCTTGACAGGTCAACCCAAAAGAGCCAGGCAGGCCTGATCGAGCAGGCGGTGTGAGCTAGCCCGGGTTTGACGGACACCTCAAAAGGAGGCACGATGAGGCCTCCCGAGGAGGTGCGACATGGGACAGCGACGACGGTTCACACCGGAATTTAAGCAACACGCTGTGCAACT
>Ga0187893_10001294_pt1 | contig 61274 bp, 50 predicted proteins | sample MA1701074metaG_FD_139574 | JGI IMG/M metagenome (GOLD analysis project Ga0187893, IMG submission 139574) | White microbial mat communities from a basaltic lava cave in the Kipuka Kanohina Cave System on the Island of Hawaii, USA - MA170107-4 metaG ... | reverse complement strand
GTGCCGAGGATGACGAACCGGCGGATCACAGGGTCTCCACCTTGATCACGTTCGCAATTCCGGGGCTCCCCACGGGGACGCCGGCTGTGATGACCACGGTGTCCCCGCGTTGCACGCGCGCGGTCGCCAGCACGGCGCCGCGGGCTCCGTCGATCAGCTCATCCGTGGTCGGCCGGCTCTGATTCAGCAGCGGCGTGACGCCCCAGACGAGCGCCAGCCGGCGATAGGTCTCGGCGTGCGGCGTTGGAGCGAGGATCGGAGCCCGGGGCCGGTACTGGGCGACCCGTCGGGCGGTACCGCCCAACTGTGTGCAGGTGACGATCGCCGCGGCATCGATGTCAGCGGCCAAGGTGCAGGCGGCTCGCGCGACCGCCTCGGGCAGCGGGCCGCCGGGCTCGAAGCGGTGGATCCAGGCGTCGAAGGGAAAGCTCGATTCGGCATCAGCGGCGATCGCCGCCATCATCGTCACCGCCTCGAGGGGGAACCGACCGATCGCGGTCTCTTCCGACAGCATGACCGCGTCCGTGCCGTCGAGAACGGCATTCGCGACGTCCGTCACCTCGGCACGCGTCGGTCGCGGGCTGTCTTGCATGGAGCGCAGCATGTGGGTGGCGGTGATGACGGGCTTGCCCGCGCGATTTGCCTTCCCGATCAGCATCTTCTGCAGCCGAGGCACCGTGGCCAGCGGGATGGCCACGCCGAGATCGCCACGCGCCACCATGACGCCATCCACGCTGTCGATGATCTCGTCGATATTGGTCAGCGCGTCGCGCGTCTCGATCTTGGCGATCAGGGGCACGGTGCTTCCGTGATCCTGGATCATACCCCGCACTTCGAGGACATCCGCGGCCGTCCTGACGAACGACAGGGCCACGTAGTCGACCCCGTAGCGGAGGCCAAAGGCCAGGTCGTCGCGGTCCTTGTCCGTGAAGGTCGGAGCCGTGATCGAGCGGGCGGGGAGGGTGACGCCCTTGCGGGACGCCAAGGTGCCGCCCCTGACCACTCGGCAGTGGACGTCCTCCCCGGTGGTGCCAATGACTTCCAGCTCCAGATCGCCATCGCTCAGGAGCAAGGTGTCGCCGGGCTCGACGTCTTCGGTGAGGTGCGGGTAGGGGACGGAGACCTCCTGCCGGGAGCCGAGGACCTCGCGCGTGGTCAAGGTGAACGGCGCGCCGGCTTCCAGCGTGACCGCCCCCGATGCCATCTCACCGATCCGGATCTTCAGCCCGGCGAGATCCTGAAGGATGGCAACGGCCCGACCCAGGCCCTCGGCAATGCGCCGAACAGCCGTGATGACCGCGAGGTGCTCGGCCTGTGTGCCATGAGAGAAGTTCAGCCGCGCGACGTCCATTCCGGCCCGGATCAGTTGCTCCAGGGTTTCGGGAGACCGAGACGCGGGTCCGATGGTGCACACGATTTTCGTTCTGGGCATGGGGTGGTTGCCTGACGCTCCGTGCGCGCGATAGCCTTCCTCCTTGGCCAGCTCCTTTCTACCGCGCGCCTCAGCGTGAGGCCATTAGAAAGTTCCTCGGCGACGGTTAGCTTGAATCTTTCCTCGCCACGTGCGAGGTTGGACTCGAGCTTCCGCCGTACCGATCCGCGATGGCGCGCCGGAGGGCGTCTCGTACGCTGGCGGCGTCCCCACGCTCGAGGCGCAGGATCGCTCCGCCGAGCTCACCGTCGCCAAAGACGTCCTCGATCCAGCGGCGAAAGTCCCCGCGAGTGAGATGGCCTTGCACGACATCGTCCGGCAGCGCCGGCAGCGCCGAGAGCAGGTCCCGAACGGTTCGAGCGCGCTCCCCCGTCGGACGGCCGTCCCGTGTGAACACGAATTCTTGCTCGAGGCACAGCGGAACATCGGCGTACTTCTGGCGGTGACGAACGTGTGCCGTCAGGCGCGGAGCGACACGGAATCGCTTCAACGAACCGCCTGATTCAAGGGGGCCCGGTAGCATGACCGCTTCGTCGATCGCGAGATCAGCCAGAAGCGCCAACCATGCCGAAGGTGTCCCCACGCCGGGGGCCAGGGCCAGCAGTGCAAGCGCTTGCCGCCGATCGTCGACGCGCGTGACGATCACCGCTTCCGTTGCGCTCAGGATGTCCGGTGAGAGATCGGAGATTCGATACGTCACGAGCAGGTACCCTCCCAGCTCGCGATCGAAGAGCTTCGGGTCGTCGAGCCGGTTCAAGAAGTAGTGAGCCTCGTCAACCACGACCCGATGAGGCAGCCCGGTCACCTGGCGCACGCGATTGAGGGTTTCCAGAAACTGTCGGACGAGCAGTGGCTTTTCTTCCTGGGGAGTGGTCGACATGTCTACCACCAAGCTCAAGTCCGGGTGCTTCAGCACTCGTTCCAGCGCGAGGAACGATGTGTCCTTGCCGTCCACCGGGTGCACGATCACACCAGGTAGAGCCTCCAGGCACGCGTAGTCGCCCTCCGGGTCCAGGATGCAGAGGGAGTATCGCTTGAGGATCAGCTGCTCACAGAGCGACCCGGCCATCCACGATTTCCCGGACTTCGGGTCGCCCCCGACCAGAAGGTTGCGGCCGCGAATGGCGAGGTCGAGCGGCTCTCCGGTGCTCAGGGTCCCAAGGCGCATTCGGCGGCGCCCCATCCGCTCCGGCGGAATCCTCGCGAGCGAAAGAAGGTCCCGAATGTATCGAGCGACCGCGCCGGGACCGTCGCCCGGAACCACCTCATCGGCGGAGCACCTCAGCGCTTCGCTGCCCCATGCGACCGCGGCGCCGATCTCGCACGCGTCGAGGAGCTGGTGATCGTTCTCGGCGTTTCCGATGGCGACGGCGTTGTGCACCGACGCGCGCAGGCGCCAGAGCGCTTCTTGAAGCCCGCTGGCCTTGCTGACGCCGTGCGGCAGCACCATGAGCCGGCCGAGATTAAAGGTGATGGCGAGAGGGAGACCGAGACTGCGGATGATCTCAACGACCTGCGGTGCCGCGTCGGCACCGGCCTCAATGACGCATTGACCACACTGATGCCGGATCCCGCGGCTTCTGAGCTCAGTGAGAAATCGCAGATCGGGCTCCCGGCTGAGCGTGATGGGCGATGGTAAGTCCGGAAGCTGCAGGACGGCCCCATTCTCGGCGACGATGGCGTCGAACGGAGACGGACTGCAGAATACCGCCTCGAGATCACTCAGGATTCGACTGGTGACGAGCACGGCCAGCAGCCCGGCGCCTCGCGCCTCCTGAATGGCGGCGGCGACATCCACGTCGATGGTGTCGTTCACGGCAATCGTGCCGTCGAAGTCGAGCGCGAGAACGCGGGGCTTCACGCTTCAGACGTGGAGCGCCCGCTCGTCCACGGCGAGCGCGGCTTCCCGGAGGGCTTCGGCCAGGGTCGGGTGGGCGTGGCAGGTGCGCGCGATGTCCTCGCTGCTCGCGCCGAACTCCATTGCGGCAGCCGCCTCGGCGATCAGGTCTCCGGCACGAGGCCCGAGGATGTGGACTCCGAGCACGCGATCACTCTTCTTGTCCGCGAGCACCTTGATGCGGCCTTCCGTGTGGTCCAGGACCCGGGCGCGACCATTGGCGAGGAAGGGGAACGTCCCCTTGCGATACTCGATGCCGGCCTCTTGAAGTTCGTCTTCCGTCCGTCCGACCGAGGCGATCTCGGGCGCGGTGTACACCACGCTCGGGATGGCCTCGTAGTTGATGCGCGCTCCGCCGCCCGCGAGCGCCTCCACGCAGGCGATCCCCTCCTCCTGCGCCTTGTGGGCCAGCATCGGACCCCGGATGACGTCGCCGATGGCGTAGACGGCGTCGGCGCCGGTGGCAAAACGCTCGTCCACAGGAATCCGACCCTGGACGTCCAGCGTGATCCCGACGGATTCGAGCCCGAGCCCCCTGGTCATCGGCCGGCGTCCCGTGGCCACCAGGACACGGTCGCAGTGGAGGGGCTCCGCGTCCAGGCACTCGACGACGCAGCCGCCACCCTCGACGCGCGCCCCGGTCACACGGCTGCCCAGGCGGAACTCGAGGCCTTGCCGCTCGAAGAGGCGCCGGGCCTCCGCCGCGATCTCCGTGTCCATACCGGGGAGGATGCGGTCCAGGTACTCGACGACGGTGACCCGTGCCCCGAGCCGCCTCCACACGGAACCAAGCTCCAGCCCGATGTAGCCTGCACCGATCACCACCAGGTGGCCCGGCACGTCTGGGTAGCTCAGTGCCTCCGTGCTCGTGCCGATGCGATCGCCGTCGAGCGCCACGCCGGGCAGCTCGGCCGGCGCGCTTCCCGTCGCGATGAGGATCCGACGCGCCGCGAGGCCGATCGTTTCCTTCCCGTCCTCGACGACGACCTGGCCCACGCCCGTGATCCGCCCCTGCCCCGTGTAGCGCGTGATCGTGTGCTTGCGGAAGAGTCCGGCGACCCCCCGCGTGAGGGCGCCCACCGTCTCGTCTTTGCGCCGCAGCATGGCGCGTAGGTCCAACGTCACCGCCTCGAACCGAATGCCGTGAGTCCCGACGCGATCCTGGCACGCGGCGTACAGCTCGCTCGATTCCAGGAGCGCCTTGCTGGGGATGCAGCCCACGCGCAGGCACGTCCCGCCAAGGGCAGCCTCGCGCTCGACGCAGACGACGTTCATTCCGAGCTGGGCCGCCCGGATCGCAGCCACGTAGCCGCCGGGACCGGCACCGATCACGACGAGGTCATGCTCCGGCCGCATCGCCACCGTTAGATCTCCAGGAGGAGGCGGGTCGGGTCCTCCATGCAGTCCTTCACGTGCTTCAGGAAGCTCACCGCCTCCCGGCCGTCGACGATCCGGTGGTCGTAGGTGAGGGCGACGTACATCATCGGGCGGATGACGACCTGTCCGTCCCGCGCCACCGGACGGTCCTGGATGACGTGCAGTCCGAGGACGCCGCTCTGCGGTGGGTTCACGATCGGCGTCGACAGCAGCGAGCCGTAGACGCCGCCGTTCGAGATCGTGAATGTTCCCCCGTGCAGCTCCTCCAGCGTGAGCCGGTTGGCTTGCGCGCGGTGGGCAAAGTCGGCGATGGCGGTCTCGATCTCGGCGAAGCTCAACCGCTCGGCGGTGCGGAGGACTGGCACGACCAGCCCCCGGCCGCCCCCGACGGCGACCCCGATGTCGTAGTAGTTGCGATAGACGATATCCGTGCCTCGGATCTCGGCGTTCAGCCCAGGGACCCGTTTGAGGGCTTCGATGGCCGTCTTGACGAAGAAGGACATGAAACCGACCTTCACGCTGTGGCGCTGCTGAAAGGCTTCCTGGTGGGTGCGCCGCAGACCAATGACCGCGGACATGTCGATCTCGTTGAAGGTCGTGAGCAAGGCCGCCGTCTGCGTGGCCCGCACGAGCCGTTCGGCGATCCGGCGCCGCAGCATGCTCATGGGGACGACCTCTTCCTCGCGAGTGCTTGCCGGCCCCAGCGGGAGGGCTTCCGCGCGGGGCGCGGGCTCCTGGGCGGGCGCGGCCTCCGGCGCCCCGGCCGGCTCGGCCTGCCGGGCCCGGTCCTCGAGGTGACGAAGGACGTCCTCCTTGAGCAGTCGGCGGCCGGGCCCCGTCGGCGTCACCTCCTCCGCCTCGATCCCGTGCTCGGTGAGCAGGCGACGAGCGGCCGGCATCAGGTGGGGCGGCGCTTCGGGTGCCGCCGCGGGCGCCGCTCCGACGGCCGGCTTGCCCGCCGGTCTCGCGGACGCCGCCGGTGGGGTGACGCTCGCCGGAACCGCCTCAAGATACGCAATCACCTCGCCGACCTTGGCCATCTCCCCCTTCTTCTTGAGGATCCGCGCGAGCACACCGGCGGCGGGAGCAGGCAGCTCTAACGAGGCCTTTTCGGTCTCGAGCATCACCACGAGCTCGTCCTGGCGCACGTGGTCTCCTGCCGACTTGAGCCAGTCGCCGATCTCGACTTCGGTGATCGACTCGCCGACGTCCGGGACCGTGATCTCAACGCTCATCGAACGCCGCCTTCAACAGCTTCGTCTGCTCGAGCTTGTGGTACGCGCCCCACCCCGTGGCAGGGCTGGCCGACGGCGGCCGACAGACTCCCGAGAAGGGCATGGTGTCACCGAGCGTGTCGCCGAAGCGAGCCAGGAGATATCGCCAGGCCCCCATGTTCGCGGGCTCCTCCTGAACCCACACGACGAGCGTCCCCTGTCGGTAGGGTGCGAGCGTCTCGCGCAGCTGGTCGTCGCGGAGCGGGTAGAGCTGCTCGAGCCTCAGGATCGCGACGTCGTCGCGCCCGAGGTCCCCGCGCTCGGCGTAGAGATCGTAGAACACCTTGCCGCTACACAGGAGGATCCGGCGCACACGGTCCGGTGGCGTCTCGCGGTCGGGAAGGATCCGCGCGAAGCGCCCTTGCTCGAGATCTGCGAGCGAGGAGACAGCCCGAGGGCTGCGCAGGAGGCTCTTCGGCGTCAGGAGCACGAGCGGCTTGCGCCACCGGCAGAGAACCTGACGCCGCAGCACGTGGAAGTACTGCGCCGGGGTCGTCGGGTTCACGATCTGGATGTTGTCGTTGACGGCCAACTCAAGAAAGCGCTCGGGCCGGGCGCTCGAGTGCTCCGGCCCCTGGCCCTCGAAGCCGTGCGGGAGAAGGAGCACGAGCCCGCTCAGACGGCGCCACTTCTCCTCGGCGCTCACGATGAACTGGTCCACGATGACCTGGGCGGCATTGACGAAGTCGCCGAACTGCGCCTCCCACGCCACGAGCCCGTCGGGGGCGTCGAGGCTGTATCCGTATTCGAAGCCCAGCACGCCAGCCTCCGAGAGTGGGCTGTTGTAGATCTCCACGGGGGCCTGATCGCCCGCCACGTGCTGGAGTGGCACATAGGGCCGGCCATCTCGGCCGTCATGCAGGGCGGCGTGCCGCTGGCTGAAGGTCCCGCGCACCGTGTCCTGGCCACTGAGACGGACCCGGTGGCCCTCGACTGCGAGGGTGGCGAAGGCCAGCGCCTCGGCGGTGGACCAGTCGATGGGGCGGGCGCCGCGTACCATCTCGCGACGGCGCGCGAGGCCCTGGACGATCTTGGGATGAGGCAGCAGCCCATCGGGCAGGGCCGTGAGCGCCTCGCCGAGCGCGGCGAGCCGGGCCCCGGCGACTCCGGTGTCCACGTCCTCCGCGTCCCCCCCGGTTCCGCCGTGGTAGCCGCTCCAGATGCCCGCCGGCCGCTCCCGCAGGGGTACGTAGTGTTCGCTGCGCGCGTCGGTCAGATCCCGCTCGAGCTCCGCCCGCCGCTCCACGGTGATCCGGTCCGCCTCGTCGCGATCGATCCCGCCGAGCCGCAGCAGGTGTTCGACGTAGCTCTCGCGCACCGGCTTTCGGGCCTCGATGACCTGGTACATGAGCGGCTGGGTGAAGGCCGGCTCGTCACCCTCGTTGTGGCCGCGCCGGCGGAAGCAGTACATGTCGATGATCACATCGCTCTGGAAGGCCCGCCGGAAGTCCATGGTGAGCCGCACGACGTGGGCCACCGCCTCCGGGTCTTCCCCATTGACGTGGAAGATGGGGACCTGGAGCATCTTCGCCGCGTCGGCGGCGTAGGGGAACGAGCGGGCCTCCTGCGGGGGGGTCGTGAACCCAATCTGGTTGTTGACGATGACATGGAGCGTCCCCCCGGTGCGATAGCCCTCGAGCTCGCTCAGATTGAGGCTCTCCTGGATGACGCCCTCGGCCGCGAAGGAGGCGTCCCCGTGGATCAGCAACGCCATGCCCCGCACGCGCTCCGCATCGCCGGCCCGATCCTGCTTGGCGCGGATGCGCCCGAGCGCTACCGGGTTCACGAACTCCAGGTGGCTCGGGTTGAAGCAGAGCGAGAGGTGGATCGCCCGTCCCGAGGCGCAGACCCAGTCCGTGCTGTGGCCCAGGTGGTACTTCACGTCGCCCCGCCCCTCGCGGAGGGGATCGGGCCGGTCCTCGAACTCGCGGAAGATCTCGCGGGGCCTCTTGCCGACGATGTTGGCGAGGACGTTCAGCCGCCCACGGTGAGCCATGGCCAGCACGATCTCGTCCACCCCCTGTTCGCCGGCGGTCTCGATGGCGAGGTCCAGCAGCGGGATCAGGCTCTCCGCACCCTCGAGCGAGAAGCTCTTCGCGCCGGGGTATTTTTGCTGGATGAACTCCTCAAGGATCACCGCGTCGGTCAGGCGGGTAAAGATGCGGAGCTGCTCGTCGCGGCTGAGGCGGATCGGGTTTTGCGTCCCCTCCATGCGCTCCCGCAGCCACCCTCGCCGCTCGCGGTCGTGGATGTGCATGAACTGGACGCCGATCGACTGGCAGTACGCCGCCCGGAGGCGGTCCAGGATCTCCCGCAGGGTGAGCACATCCGCGCCAGCGATGCCGTGCGTCGAGAACCGGCGGTCCAGGTCGGCCCCCGTGAAACCGTGAAACGCCGGGTCCAGCTCGGGAGGGACCGGCCGGGCCTGTTCCAGGGGATCGATGCGGGCCGCCATGTGGCCGCGGACCAGGTAGGCGCGGATCAGCCGATCGACACGGTCCTGCCGGCGAGCGATCTCCTCGGCCGCCATCGAGGCGATGCCGCGTTGCGCGGTGCTGGTAGGATCGAAGAGGCCCTTGGGCCGGAATGAAGGGCGCCGGACTCCGGCCAGCGCGCCGTTCTCGCCGTCGAGCCGCGCGAAGTACACCCGCCACTCAGGCGGAACGGAGGCGGGCTCCCGGAGGAAGTCCAGGTACAGGTCTTCGACGAAGGCGAGGTTGACTGGATCGGGCAACAGCATCGGCTCGTTCATGGTTCAGCGCCTGGTGCGGGTGAGCCCGCCAGAGGATGAAAGTATACGACGGCTTCATATCGATATCCTGCCGCGATAGCACGAACCTGCTGCCTCGCCCGTCAGACGCCTTCGGTGCGCGCGCCACGCTCGGCATCGGTCACCGCGCGTACCCTCACCGCGCGGCTCGAAGCGAACACGCCCCCCTTCGACGTCACCCGCCTGCCATACACGCTGCCGGATCCTGCTCGAGAACGTGCCCCGGGCCGCCGCGCTCGGTGCCGGCAGCGAGGGCGCGGGTGCGGGCTGTCGTCGGGCGGAAACCGAACGCCGAGCCGAAGGCCGAGATCGCATTCCACGCCAGCCGGGTGCTCCTCCAGGACTGCACCGGCGTCCCGGCGCTCGTTAACCTCGCCGCCATGCGCGACGCGATACGCGAGCTGGGCTACGTGCGTCGGCCGCCGTACTTCGAGGGCATGGCGCAGGGGCCAGGCGTGATTGCCGCCTGACCGCCTGTGCTGGAAAGGCCCTAGGGCACCGTCACATAATAAGTGCACGCGATAAAGCTTCAGGCGCTCCACGCAAGCGAGACGGCCGTGAGCAGCAACGTGGTCGCCCTCCGGAAGTAGAACGGTACGAGTACAGTACGAGTTGACAATGTTCGAGGAGGATCGGGTGGCGCTAACTACCGAAAAAAGCTGGTGGGCAGGGACGGGATTGAACCGCCGACACCAGGATTTTCAGTCCTGTGCTCTACCAACTGAGCTACCTGCCCGCCAGACCTTGTGAGGGTACCAGAGGCTCGGAGGGCTGTCCATGCGACGTAGCCTGATCGACGCGCGTGACTCACCCGCCGAGGTCGCGGACGAGGCTTCCCCAGAGCGCGCCGAGTTCTCGGGCGCCCGCCAGATCGACCGGTTGCTTGCGTACGGCAGTGTGGACCATGACCAACCGGCTAGACGGATCGATGTAGATGGCCTGGCCCCGCACGCCGAGGAGCGCGAACCGCCGTCGCGCGCCCGGGAAGATCCAGGTCTGATAACCGTAACCGAAGAATGGCGTGGCGATGCCGGGTTGGAGATAGAGCCGATCAGGGCGCACGCTGGTCGCCTCCTCCACCCAGTTGGCGGGGATGAGCTGTTGGCCACGCCACCTTCCACCGTGCGCGAGGAGCAGGCCCAGCCGCGCGTAGTCGCGCAGCACCGCGTTGAGGCAGCAGAAGGTCACCTCCTGGCCCGAGCGGTCGATGAGCCACGTGGCGTCGGCCTCGGCTCCCATGGGCGCCCAGATCTTGTCGTGCAGATAGTCGGCGACGGGCAGTCCGACCGTGCGGCGCAGCACGAGGCCCAGCACCTGGGTCTCGACGGAGGCGTAAGAGAACTTGGTGCCGGCCGGTACGGCCCGCGTGTTGAAGGGCGTGACCGCGCCGACGCCTCCTGCTCCCCTCAGCATGAACGTGTCGGCAGCCAGCATCGAGACGTCGTCACGACCTGAATACTCCTCGACGAACCGGACGCCTGAAGACATCTGGAGCAGGTCCCGGAGCGAGGTGCGCCCATACTCGGTGCCGGCCAGGAGAGGCTCGTAGGCCGCGGCCGGATCGTCCACCGAGCGAATGCGACCCTCGGCGACTGCGATTCCGACGAGCATGGCGGTGACCGTCTTGGCCATCGACCACGAGGTGAAGCGATGCTGGTCGTTCCGACCATACTGATAGCGCTCGACAAGGATCGTGTCGTCGCGGGCGACCAGAAACCCGGTGGCAGGGTTGCGCGCGAGGTAGTCGTCGAGGGTGAGCGTCTGGCCTGCGAACTCGTAGCGAATCGCCGGTTCCTCACCGGCGCGCGCCAGCGGTGACGGCGTCGAAGCCCTGCGAACCACCCGCCCCTCGAAGATCTCGGCGAGATGGCTGTGGGAGCCGACAAGAAAGGGCACCCGAAAGTACGTCGCCCGGTCGCCGATCGGATACCCGTCACTCGCGCCGTACTCCTCGGCGTCGGGGCCGCCCGCGACCACGCGCGGCGCGGCGGACGGTCGGGGCTCGGCCGGCGAAGCCGCGGCCTCCTGCCGACTTGTCGGGGCTGGCGCCGCACACGCGGCGGCGATGACGGTGAGCAGGCAGAGCACCACAAGCAATCGGGCTCGAGCGTTGACCATCACGGGACGCACGTTACTCCGCCCGCCGAGAGGAGACAAGAGTGCCTGCGAGACCTTGCTCACCCACCGCCGTTCCGGTAGCGTGATCGCACCATGCCGGAGCGGTATCAAGACTGGAGGTTTCCTGCAGCGTATCCTCGCCGAGAGCCTCGTGCTGTACCGACGCGCAGCCGCCTGAGCGCTGACGCTTACTTCCCGTCGAAGGCCCCCTCCGTCACCATGGCGCGAAACGCCCGCTCGTAGCCGGCCACCGTCCGCGCGACGTCCTCGTCGGTGTGCACGGTCGAGATCCAGCCGTGATTCGGCGAGCAGTCGACTCCGTTATTGAGCAGCGCGCAGCGCAACAAGTGGTAGAGGGCGCCCTTCTTGGGCTTGTCGGGGCCGGCCAGGCCGGGCTTGCCATCGAACGACACGTGGTAGATCGACGCCTCTCCGTACACCTCGCCTGGAGCGCCCGCGCGGCGGAGCACCTCGGAGAGCCCCTGCCGGAGGGTGTCCCCCAGCTTGTTGGCGCGAGCCTGCAGGGAAGCGTCGCCGATCATCTCGAGGGTGGCGACGCCGGCCGCCGCCGAGAGCGGGTTGGCGTTGAAGGTTCCGGCGTGGGCCACCCGCCGGCGCCGATCCCAGTCGGGATCGCCGCGATGGGCGAGCATCGACATCACGGCACGCGAGCCCGTGAGCGCGCCCCCAGGGAGACCGCCGGCCACGATCTTGGCCAAAGTAGTCAGATCGGGCGTCACGCTGAAGTACTGCTGAGCACCACCTGGCGCATAGCGAAAGCCGGTGATCACCTCATCGAAGATGAGCACCACCCCGTGCTTGCTGGTCACGGCCCGCAGCTCTTGAAGGTAACCAGAGATGGTGGGGGTCGTTCCTGAGGCTCCACCTGCGGGCTCGAGGATGACGGCCGCCACGTCGCCCGTCTCGAAGGCCAGCTCGACGGCCTTGATGTCATTTGGCGGGCACACGACGACGTGCGCCAAGGCGCCTTCCGGCACCCCCGCTGACATCGGAACGTCGTAGGGCGGATACACGCCGGCCGTGACTGCGTCGTGCCAGCCGTGGAAGTGGCCCGTGAGCTTCACCACCTTGGAGCGGCCGGTGTAGGCGCGTGCCACGCGCAGGGCCAGGTGGGTCGCCTCCGTGCCCGACATGGTGAAGCGCGTCAGCTCGGCGCACGGGACCAGGCGGTTGACCAGCTCCGCCCACCGGATCTCCAGCTCGTGACTGCCGCCCACGTGAGTCACCCGCGCCGCCTGCTCCTGGACCGCCTTGACGACCACCGGATGGCAATGCCCCAGGAAGAGAGAGCCGTGTCCCATCCAGTAATCGATGTACTCGTGACCGTCGGCGTCCCACTTGTGGCTGCCTTGCGAGCGCTCGACGTAGGTTCCGAACGGGAGCAGGTAGCGAATGTCATGGGTGATACCGCCGGGAATCGCCTGTCGCGCGCGCTCGGCCAGGGCGGCGGATCTCGGATGCTTGGCCCGGTACTCTTCGAGGATGGTCATGGTCGGCTCGCCTTTCGCCGCGAGATTACCGTGCGGTCGCGTCTGCGGTACCTCTCATGATACCGGAATCGGCGGCGACCCCGAGGAGCCTGAGAAACGAGGCGTGGACGTCAAGGTCGAGGCCGTCTACCGTGGCCTCCGACCGGTGCGTGATGCCATCGACGGCGCCGGCCTTCACACAGGCCTCGATCAGTCGACGCTCCGTCGCCGGGGTATGAAGCAGTGCGCGCCCCGTGAGCCGCCCCAGCACAGCGGTGATGCCATACGCGCCCCAGTTCGAGACACCCGCCACGACGAGGTGGTCGGTCCTGACGACGGCCGCGATGCGCGCCATGAGCGGTCCCAGCCGGGACAGACGTCGGTGGACATTGCCCATGCCGATCTCGTTGCCGCCATCGCCCACTCCGATCGTGATCGGGCGAGATTGCTTACCCGCCCCCGGCGACGTCGGGCGGGCGTCGGCGGAAAGACGGGAAGCCGGGCGGGCAACGAACAGATCATCGAGGCGACGGTTCCACGCCGCCACCGACAGCCCGCGCGCGTTCAGATAATCGCCCCCGCGCCCGCGGCCGGGCCGCTCGATGGCCACCATGTGCGTGGGACGTTCGCGACGGAGCAGGGCGGGCGCCGCCCGGCTTCCCTCGGGATACACCACGATGTCGGCCCGCTCATCCAGCACCGCCAGCGCGGCCTCGAGAAGCGGCACGTTCTGGGGGTCGGTGACGTAGCGCACGCGTGCGCCGAGCTGGCTCAGCGCGTGGCCGAGCACGGCTGCGCCAGGCGGCCCGTCGGTCTCCGGGGCGCCGTCGGCCACGGTGAACCCGGTCGCGATGAGCACGCGCTGCGCCCGCCGCAGGGCTCGAGCCGCCCGCCGCGCGGCGCCTGGCAGAAAGATGGCGGCAATCCCACGCCCTCCGGGATCGAGAGCCAGCAGATGGTCGATCGCGTCCCAGCGCTCGGGCATGGCCGAGTTTACTGTGACCGTGCGATCTCGAACAGGATCGCCCGATACGGGGCGAGCGGTTCGCCGCCTGCGCCTGCGAAGCGGGGCTCTGCGCTGTCGAGAAGGGCGGTGGCCCCGGCGAGCGCGCGGGGCAGCGGCCGGTGCTCGCTCGCCAGGTTCGCCACCAGCACCACGCGCTCGCCCAGGGGGGCCCGGCGAGACACCACGAGCACGTCGTCCGACATCTCCGCGTGAGTCGCCCCCTTGTGGCGGGCGCCGAGGGCCGGGTGGCTGCGACGAAGCCTCAGCCATGCGCGATAGTACTCGCGCAGCTCACGGTGCCCAGGCCCGGTCGCCAGGGCGTGGTTCAGGCGGGCGCGGGTGAGCGTGGCCAGATCGTTCGGGTCGGCGATCCGCCCGGTCCAGCCGAGCCGCTCGAATTCGCCCTGGCGGCCGCGATGCACCGCCTCGGACAGACGCGGATCGAGGAACGATGCGAAGAAGGCAAACGGCGCGGTCTCGCCGTACTCCTCCCCCATGAAGAGCAAGGGGATCGCCGGCGTCACGAAGAGGATGGCCACCGCCGCCCGCACGGCCTCTGGAGAGACGAGCGTGGGCAGGCGCTCGCTGCCTGACCGATTGCCCACCTGGTCGTGATTCTGGAGAGAGATCACGAACCGCTCGCCGGGCAAGTCGGCGCTCGGGGTGCCCCGGTTCCGATTCCAGTAGACCGACGGCTCCCCCTGATAGGCAAAGCCCTCGACGATGGCGCGCTCCAGGCCGCGTCCGCCCGGGTAGTCGGCGTAGTACCCCCCACGCTCGCCGGTCAGGCGCGTGTGGAGCGCATGATGGAAGTCGTCGGACCATACCGCGTCGAGACCAAGCCCCCCTTCGGCGGGGGGCAGCACGATGCGGCGGTCGTTGTCGTGGGATTCGGCGATCACGTGCAGGGGGCGCCCGAGCGTCATCGCTTCTTCACGCGCCGCCTCCGCCAGCTCCGTCAGTATGTGAAGGGGACTCGTATCGGCGATGGCGTGGATGGCGTCCAGACGCAGCCCGTCGACGTGAAACTCGCGGGCCCAGTAGCGGGCGTTGTCGACGAGGTGGCGGCGAACGCCCGCCGCATCGGCGCCGTCAACGTTGATGCCCAGTCCCCAGGGGGTGGTGTGGCGATCGGTGAAGTAGGGGCCGAACTCGGCCAGGTAATTGCCTTCCGGGCCCAGATGGTTGTAGACGACATCGAGGATCACGGACAGGCCGGCGGCGTGGCAGGCATCGACCAGTCGCCGCAGGCCGCGAGGCCCCCCATAGGTGGACTGGGGCGCGTAGAGATGCACCCCGTCGTAGCCCCAGTTGCGCGATCCCGGGAACTCGGCGACGGGCATCAGCTCGATGGCGGTCACGCCGAGATCGGCCAGCGCGGCCAGGCGCGGGATCACCGCCTCGAAGGTCCCCGGCTCCGTGAAGGTGCCCACGTGCAGCTCGTAGATGACCAGGGCCTCCAGGGCATGACCTCGGAAAGCCCCGTCGGTCCAGGAAAAATCCCGTGGGTCGACGACCATCGATGGGCCGTGCACCCCGTCCGGCTGGTAGCGGGACACGGGGTCCGGCCGGTCGCGCTGGCCGTCGAGCCGATACCGGTACCTGCTGCCGGCGCGCGCATCGGGGACGAGCCCCGCGAACAGACCGGTGTCGGCCTGGAGCGGTACGGGAGCGTGCCCCTCAAGAAGGACCTCCACCGTCCGACAATGGGGCGCCCACACCCGAAACTCGGTTCCTCTCGTCTTAAGGCTTGCGCCTAGGCTCTCCATACGGTCCAATTGTAAAGAGTCAGGTGTCGCTCCTCGCCTGGTCTCGCGGAGAAGGCGCGCACGAATGAACCCGTTCACGTTGGTGCTCCACAATCACCTCCCCATGGTGCTCAACCACGGGCGCTGGCCACATGGCAGCGACTGGCTCTCCGAAGCCGCCTTCGAGTGCTACCTGCCCCTGCTCGAGACCGCCCACCGGCTTATCGCCGACGGCATCTCCCCGAAATGGACGGTCAACCTGTCGCCCATTCTGGTCGAGCAGCTCGCCTCCCCCGAGTTCCAGAAGGAGCTTGCCTACTACTACGAGACGGTACGGCGCAATTGCCTGGAGACCATGAAGTATTTCGAGGAACAGGGAGTGAAGGAGGCCGTCGAGCTCACCCACTTCTGGGAAGGCGTGTACGAGCGAATGTGGGAGCTGCACCGCCGGATCGGCGGTGACATTCCCGGGACGTTCGCCGAGCTCCAGCGTGACGGCCACATCGAGATCATCACATGTGCGGCCACCCACGGGTATTTGCCCCTGCTGGGGCGCGACGAGTCCATCCACCTCCAGCTGCGGACCGCGGTGGAAACCCATCGCCGGCATTTCGGACGATCGCCGCGGGGGATCTGGCTGCCCGAGTGCGCCTACCGGCCGCGTTATGAGTGGACGCCCCCGACCGGGCCGGAGCGTGGTCGCCTGCGGCAGCTGCGGCCGGGGATCGAGGAGATGCTCGCTCAGCATGGACTCGAGTACTTCGTGGCCGACTCCCACCTGGTGGCCGCGGGCGCTGCAGTCTTTCTCTATCGCGATTACTTCTCCTTGCCGGGCAACCTCGGGGAGAGCGCCTCCGGCGTGCAGAGCACCCACCGTTCGCCGTATCACACCTATCGGGTGGCCTCGCGAGGGGGGACCGGCTCCGCGGTGGCCTTCTTCCGCGATCCGAAGTCGACCCTTCAGGTGTGGAGCCGCGATCACGGCTATCCGGGTGAGTTTGCCTACCTGGAGTTCCACAAGAAGCACTGGCCGGGTGGGCTCAAGCTCTGGCGCATCACCGACGGCAAGCGAGACCTCGGCACCAAGATCTTCTACGATCCCGCCTACGCGCTGGGAAAAGTGCGGCTGCATGCCCGGCACTTCGCCGAGCTCGTGCAAGGGATCCTCGCCCGGGAGGGCGCGGGCGAACCGGCGCTGGTGTGCTCGCCCTACGACGCCGAGCTGTTCGGTCACTGGTGGTTCGAGGGCCCGGCGTGGCTGGAGCAGACCGCCCGCGAAATGCATCGGCTCGGTGTCACCTGCATGACCATGAGCGAGTCGCTGGAGGCCGTGCCCCCGCAGGTCACCCTGGCGCTTCCCGAGGGATCCTGGGGCGAGAGCGGTGACCATCGCGTGTGGCTGAACCGCGAAACGGAATGGACGTGGGATCGCGTGTACAGCGCCGAGACGGAATGGGTGGCCTTGCTCAACCGGCTGCCGACCGCCGGGACCGATGCCCGCCGGGTGCTGGCGCAGGTCTCGCGGGAGCTCCTGATCCTCCAGGCGTCGGACTGGCAATTCCTCATCACCACCGGCGCCGCCCGCGACTACGCCGAGCGGCGGGTGGCCGAGCACTACGTGGAGTTCAAGCGGCTCTCCGAGCTGGCCGACATGCTGTTGCGGGGAGAGCCCATGACACCGGAGGGAGCGACCCTCCTGCAACGACTGGAGCGCGAGGACTTTCCGTTCCCGGACCTCGATGCCAGGTGGGCGCAGACGCCGCCCGCGCGCGGAGCCAGGTGAGCGTCTGAGGCCATGCCCCGCCCGCCGCGCGTCCTCACCATGATCATGGCCGGCGGCAAGGGAGAGCGTCTGCATCCGCTGACGCGCGAACGGTCCAAGCCGTCGGTGCCCTTCGGAGGGCGCTATCGCATCATCGATTTCGTCCTGTCCAACCTGGTCAACTCCGGGCTGTTCTCGATGTACGTGCTCGTGCAGTACCGGTCGCAGAGCCTCATCGAACACCTGCGCGTCGCCTGGCGCACGACGGGCATTCTCTCCGACGCCTTCATTGCGGTGGTTCCCCCCCAGATGCGAGCGGGGGAGGCATGGTATCGCGGCACGGCCGACGCCGTCCTGCAGAATCTCCACCTGGTCGACGACTTCAATCCCGACGTGGTGGCCGTGTTCGGGGCAGATCACATCTACCGGATGGATATCAGCCAGATGCTGACCTTCCACCTGGAGTCGGGGGCCGAGGCCACGGTGGCCGCCCGTCCCGTGCGGCTCGATCAGGCCTCTGCCTTCGGCGTGCTCGGCATCGACCATCAGCATCGGGTGGCGGAGTGGGCAGAAAAACCCAGGATCCCGCGTGCCATGCCGAGCGATCCCAGCCGGGCCCTGGTGTCCATGGGCAACTACATCTTCTCCCGGCAGGCGCTGGTGAACGCGCTGCTCGGCGATGCCCGCCGCAGCACGGACCACGATTTCGGCCGCTCCATCATTCCCGAGATGGTCCCGACCGGTCGCGTGTTCGCCTACGACCTGCAGGACAACGAGGTGCCCGGGGTGAAACCTTACGAGGAACCGGGTTACTGGCGCGACGTGGGGACCATCGAGAGCTACTGGGACGCCCACATGGATCTGCTGGGCGAATCACCGCGTTTCGACCTCGACAACCGTGTGTGGCCCATCCAGACCGGCACCCACCCCGGCCCGCCCGCGCGCTTCATCGGCGGCGACGTCGATAACTCGCTGATCGCGGAGGGATCGCTCATCAAGCGCGCCACCATCCGTAACTCCATCCTCGGCCGCAACGTGTGGGTCAACGAGGGCGCCCGCATCGAGGATTCCATCGTGATGGACTACACCTCGGTGGGCAAGGGCGCCCGCGTCCGGCGGGCCATCATCGACCGTTACAACATCATTCCGGCCGATCGCGAGGTGGGCGGCGATCCCGGGCAGGACCGCCTGCGCTATCACGTGGACCCGTCGGGCCTGGTCGTGGTGCCGCGAGGAGGGCGGCGCGAGTTCCTGCTCGGCCTCGAGGAGCTCTAGTGAGCCTTCCTCGCTTCGTTGCCATCCACGGGCACTTCTATCAGCCCCCCCGCGAGAACCCCTGGCTAGAGACGGTCGAGGTGGAGGACTCGGCCGCCCCCGCCCACGACTGGAACGAGCGCGTCGCCGACGAGTGCTATGCGCCCAACACCGCCGCGCGGCGCCTGTCGGCCGGGGGCCGCATCATCGGCATCGTGAACAACTTCGAGAAGATCTCGTTCAACGTGGGGCCGACCCTGATGGCCTGGCTGGCTGCCCACCGGCCGCATGTCTACGCGAGCATCCTGGAGGCGGACCGCATCAGTCGGCGGACCCGCGGATACGGAAACGCCATAGCCCAAGTCTACAACCACATGATCATGCCGCTCGCCCCGAGACGCGACAAGCTCACGCAGGTGCGCTGGGGCCTGGCCGACTTTCGCGCGCGCTTCGGCCGCGATCCCGAGGGCATGTGGCTGCCGGAGACGGCGGTGGACGGTGAAACGCTGGACGTCCTCGCCGAAGCGGGCATACACTTCACGATTCTCGCGCCCCACCAGGCCACGGCCACTCGACCGCGGACAGGCGGTCCGTGGGTGGAGGCCGGCCAGGCGATCGACCCCAGCCGCGCCTATCGCTGGCAGAGTCCGCAGGGCGCCTCGCTCGATCTCTTCTTCTACGACGCCCCCGTGTCACGGGCCATCGCCTTCGAGAACGCCCTGCAGTCGGCGGAGACCCTGGTCGCGCGCCTCAAGGGCGCGTTTCATGGGGATCGGGGGTGGCCCCAGCTCGTCCACTGCGCGACCGACGGTGAAAGCTACGGCCACCACAGCCGGTTCGGGGAGATGGGCCTGGCGGCGGCCCTCGAGCTGATCGAGGCGAGCGGCGACACGCGTCTCACCAACTATGCGACATTCCTGGCCGCCCATCCGCCCACGGTCGAGGTGCAGATCCGCGAGGCTACCTCGTGGAGCTGCGCCCACGGCGTGGAGCGCTGGCGGAGCAACTGTGGCTGTCGGTTCAACCCCGCCACCCGGCAGGACTGGCGGGCTCCGCTGCGGGAGGCCCTCGACTGGCTACGCGGCGAGATCGACGACTTCTACGAAGCGCACGCCTCCGGCCTGTTGAAGGACCCCTGGACAGCACGCGACGCCTACATCGATGTCATCCTCGACCGGCGGCCGGCCGTCCTCGCCCGCTTCTTCGCCACCCACGCCTCGGCCCCCCTGGATGAGGCGGCCCAGGTCGAGGCCAGACGCCTGCTCGAGATGCAACGGCAGCGGCTGCTCATGTACACCTCCTGCGGCTGGTTCTTCGATGACCTGGCGGGCCTGGAACCGGTGCAGAACCTGCGCTACGCCGCCATGGCTCTCGGGTACCTGCGCGAGCTGGGCGGTCCGGATCTCGAGCCGGCCTTCGTGGAGCGCCTGCGTCAGGCCGTCAGCAACGATCCCGAGGCGGGCACCGGCGCCGACGTCTACCGGCAGCGCGTGCGGCCGGCCGCCGCCGACATCCGGCGGCTGGCGGCCCACTACGCCATCAGCGGGCTGTTCGAGACGCCGCCGAGTGAGGCTCGGCTCTTCGCCTACCAGGTGACGCGTCTGGACGAAGCACACGCCGCCTATGCCGACACCGCGCTCCGGGTGGGGCGGATTCGCGTGAGCTCGGAGCTCACCGGCCACACGCGGGAGGCCGTGTTCGCGGTGGCGCATTTCGGTGGCCACGACATCACATGCGGCGTCCGTCTCGGCGACGAGGCCGCCATCTACGAGGCGCTCAGTCGGGATCTGCTCGAGCGCTATGGCCGGCGCCGTTTGCCCGACGTGGTCCGCGGTTTCGACGCCGCCTTCGGTCGCGACACGTTCTCGGTCACCGACCTCTTCATCGAAGAGCGGCGCCGCATTCTGGCCGCCCTGCTCGGGAAGGTCTTCGCCCGCCACGAGACCACCGTGCGCCAGGTCTGGGCGGAGACGCATTCTCTGCTCGATTACTTGCAGTCGGCCGACGTGCCGATTCCCGAGACCCTGGCCGTGGTCGCCCGGCGAGTGCTCGAGCAAGACACGCTGGCCGCGCTGGCCGAGGTGCCGGTGCGGCTGGCCATTCCTCCACGGGCCTTCGAGTTCAGCAACCACGCCCGCAAGCTCCACCTCACCCTCAACCTCGCCCCCGCTCGCGCCCAGCTGCGAGATTCCCTGACGCGAGCCCTCGATCTCGTGGAGCAGGCGCCCACGGCGGCCACGGTGGCCCAGGCCGTGGCCCTCATCGAGGGCGCCGATCGACTGGGCATGGGCTTCGGACACTGGGCGGCTCAGAACCGCTTCTTCTCCCTCTGGCAGAGCCGGGAGGACCTGCACGACACGCTCTCGCCCCTGGCGCGGGCCCTCGGATTGGCGGCATGACGGCCCAACGGCGCCCCGGACTCCCGGAGCGGCTCGTCCTGACGCAGACGATCGTGATCGAGAACGTGGAGCCCGCCGTGGATGGAGGCCGCTACCCGGCCAAGTCCGAAGTGGGCCAGCTCGTCGAGGTCTCGGCCGACATCTTCAAGGAAGGTCACGACGTGATCGTCGCCTTCGTCCGCTATCGCGGCCCCGGGGAGACCGCCTGGCGCGAGGCCACGCTGCACCATGCGGACAACGATCGCTGGGTGGGCTACTTCCCGCTCGAGCAGAACGGGCGCTACGTGTTCGTCATCGAGGCATTGCCCGATCCGTTTCGCTCCTGGCTGGCCGATCTCGGCAAGCGGACGGAGGCCGGAGCGGACGTGGCCAGCGAGCTCCTCGAAGGGCGCGCGCTGATCGAGGCCGCCGCCCGCCGCGCGCAGGGGAGCGTCGCGCGTGACTTGCGCGGCATCGTCGAGCGTCTTGACGCCGCCCGTAGTCAGGCGGAAGCGGTGGCGATGGCGCAGGAGCCGGCCTTGGCGACACTCATGGCCGGGCAGCTCGACCGGCTGGGCGCGACCCGGAGCGAGCGCGAATACGCAGTGATGGCCGATCGCGAGCGAGCGCGGTTCGCCGCCTGGTACGAGATGTTCCCCCGCTCGGCGCGCGGCGACGGCCTGCCCGCCACCTTGAAGGACGCCGAGGCTCAGCTCCCGCGCATCGTGGCTATGGGGTTCGACGTCGTGTACCTGCCGCCCATCCATCCCATCGGCCACTCCTTCCGCAAGGGACCCAACAACGCCCTGACCGCCGCCGCCGGCGATCCGGGAAGTCCGTGGGCGATCGGGAGCGAAGAGGGCGGCCACATGGCCGTTCACCCCGAGCTAGGGACCCTGGAGGACTTCGACCGCTTCGTGGACGTGGCGGAGCGCCTCGGCCTGGAAGTCGCGCTCGACTTCGCCATCCAGTGCTCGCCCGATCACCCGTACGTGCGAGCGCACCCGGAGTGGTTCTTTCACCGTCCCGACGGGACCATCAAGTACGCCGAGAACCCGCCCAAGAAGTACCAGGATGTGTATCCGGTGAACTTTTACGGCCCCGATCCCGGGCCCCTGTGGCAGGAGATGCGGCGGATCGTGGAGTTCTGGATCGCCCACGGTGTGCGCGCCTTCCGCGTGGACAATCCCCATACCAAGCCCGTGCCGTTCTGGGAGTGGCTCATCGCCGGCATCCAGCGTTCCCATCCCGACGTGATCTTCCTGGCCGAGGCGTTCACGCGACCCAAGATGATGAAGGTCCTGGCCAAGGCGGGCTTCACCCAGTCCTATACCTACTTCACCTGGCGCAACGCCAAGCCGGAGCTGGTCGAGTATTTCCAAGAAATTACCGGGCCGCCCGTGGCCGACTACTTTCGCGGCAACCTCTGGCCCAACACCCCGGACATCCTTCACGAGACCCTGCAGCGAGGGGGGCGATCGGCGTTCAAGATGCGCCTGATCCTGGCGGCCACCCTGTCGTCCTCGTACGGAATCTATAGCGGCTACGAGCTCGGCGAGAACGTGCCCGTGCGGGAGGGCTCCGAGGAATACCTCGACTCGGAGAAGTACGAGATCAAGGCGCGGGACTGGAACGCCCCCGGCAATCTCGTCGAGTTCGTCACCACCATCAACCGGATCCGCCGCCAGAACCCCGCGCTTCACCTCTATCGCAACCTGCGCTTCTACGGGTCCGACGATCCGAACATCGTGTGGTACGGAAAGATGACGCCAGACGGCGACAACGCCGTGTTCGTCGCTGCCAACCTGGACCTCGGCGGCCCTCACGCCTCCCTGGTAGACGTGCCCCTCGCCGAGCTGGGCCTCGGCCCCGACGAGCCCTACGTCATGCACGAGCTCCTGAGCGACCGGCGGTACGAGTGGCGGGGACCCCGTGGCTACGTGGTTCTCGATCCGGCCATCGACGCCGCCCAGGTGTTCGTCCTTCTCCGGATGTGACCGTCCCGTCTCCGGCCGCCCTGGCCGCGTGGCTCCCCGAGCAGCGGTGGTTCGCGGGCAAGACGCAGCGCATCGACGAGGTGGCGATCGAGGCCCGAGTGCCCCTGGGGGGAGCGGTCCTCGTGCTGGCGCGCGTCCGGCTCACCGATGGGAGCGTCGATCGCTACGCGCTGCCCCTGGTCTCGTCGCCCAGCCCGCGCGATGCCCTGGACGATCCCGGGTTCGCCGCGAGGCTGCTGGCGGTAGTGGCCGGTCAGGAACGGGTGGGAGGGGACGGAGGAGCCATCACTGGCCATCCCACCTCCGCTTTCCCTCGGCCCCTGCCCGATCGGCTGCCGCTGAGGCGGGTGGGAGGCGAGCAGAGCAACACGTCCATCGCGTTCGGCGAGACCATCATGCTCAAGCAATTCCGCCGGGTGCCCCCCGGGATCAATCCGGAGGAAGAGATGACGCGCTTTCTCACGGAACGGACCTCGTTCGCGCACACGCCGCGCCAGCTGGGCTCGCTTGCGTATGAAGCCCCGTCAGGAGAGCGGGCCACCTTGGCGGTCGCGCATGAGCTGATCGGCGGAGCCGAGGACGGTTGGAGCTGGATGCTCGAACAGCTGCGCACCGTGACGCCGCATCAGAGCGCCTCCCTACCGTCGCCAGCCGCGACCTGGGTGGCGCTTCGTCGCCTGGGGGAGCGAACCGGGCAGCTCCACACGGCCCTGGCGAGCGCGACGGGCGATCCCGCCTTTGCGCCGGAGCCCATCACCGACGCCGATCTTCGGCGCTGGTCGGATGATGTCGACCGTCAGCTCGACGCCGCCCGGGTGGCACTCGGCGGGACGTTGCCCGTGGAGCCACCCGACGTGAGGCTGGCCCTGGCCGGCCTGCGGGGCGCCCTGAAAATCCGCCATCACGGCGACTTTCACCTCGGCCAGACCCTGTACCTGCGGGCCAGGGCCGACTTCATGATCGTCGATTTCGAGGGCGAGCCGCTCCGGCCCCTGGCGGAGCGGCGGCGCAAGCACGCTGCGGTGCGCGACGTGGCGGGACTGCTCCGCTCCATCGACTATGCGGCGGCCGCGGGCCGCTCGGGCGACGGCGAGGAATGGCGGGCGGCGTGGGAGCAGGCAGCCGGGCGTGAGTTCACGGCCGGATATCTCGAGGCCGCCGCCGGCGCCCAGTTCCTTCCGCTGGCGGCCCCCGCGTTCGCCCGGGCTCTGGCGGCGTTCGAGCTCGAGAAGGCCGCCTACGAGGTCGTCTACGAGGCGCGGCACCGCCCGGCCTGGCTCGCCATTCCGCTCCGAGGCTTGATCAGCGCGGCGGCGCGGGTGCGGGCAACGGAATCTGCTGCTTAGGGACGAAGAGCATTGTCTCCACTTCCCACACCGCCTCGTCGAACACCACGAAGAGGCCGTCCTCGTACAGGTAAGCCGGACTGCCACTCTGCTCGCCCCTCGCCGTGGGCGGCCCCCAACCTTGAACGACCAGGGTCCGATTGAAGGTGCCCGGCTTGGGATGCAGCAGCACGCTTCGGACGATCTGCGGCAGGAAGCCCGTCGGCGTAAGCATGCCAAACTCGACGACCATCCGGATCATGCCCGTGGGGGCCTGGGCTTCCTCGTACACCCACTGCGCGGAATCGTAGCCGTCGACTTTCTGGGTGGTGGCCCGGGTGGGGTTGCCGTAGCGCCGGCGCACGGCATCCATGGGGGTCTCCCCCGGATTGATCAGCCCCCACTCCGCCGCCGGGGTGGGCACGGGATGCGCGAGCGCGATCATCAGGACCAGCAGGCCCGCATTCAGCCGGGAGCGCCGCGAGAGCAGGACCACGCGCAGCCCTCGCTCAGAACCCGAGCGCCAGACCATCCCCCCGCGGATCGGCCCCGCCCATCAGGGTGCCCTCGCGAAGGACGATGGCGTGCGCGTGCCCGACCCGATGCAGGAACTCCGATTCCACACGCAGGCGATGCCCCCGCCGCTCGAGGGCCGTGACCACGCGCCGGGCGACGCGGGCCTCCAGGCGCGTGATGTCCGACGGATCGTCGGGAAGGAAGGCGCCGATGAGGAATCGCGGTCGCTCGATCGCCTCCTGCGGGTCCATGCCGTAGTCGAGCAGGTTGGTCAGCACTTGCAGGTGGAACATGGCCTGGCCGTTGCCACCCATGGTGGCGAAGCCTATCACGGGCCGTTCGTCCCGGGTGACGATGGAGGCCATGAGCGTGTGGAACGGGCGCTTGCCGGGTGCCAGCACGCTCGGATGCCCATCCTGCGTGGTGAAGTGACGGCCGCGATTGTGCAAGAGGACGCCGGTACCCGGCGGCACCACCCCGGAGCCGAACGAGTGGAAGAGACTCTGGATCACGCTGAGCACGTTACCCCGTCCGTCCGCCACCACAAAACCCGTGGTGTCGCCTTCAGGATCGCCCGCCGCGTAGGCGAGCGCCTTCCGGCGATCGAAGGCGAGCCGCCGCTCACCCGCATACGCCTTGGCGAGCAGCGGGGCCACGGGGACCGCCACCTGGTCGGGATCGCCGATCCACCGGTCGCGGTCGGCGTAGGCAAGCTTGGCCATCTCGATCAGTAGGTGCAGATGCTCGACCGAGTGGACCGGATGGCGGCCAAGATCAAACCCTTCCAGGAGGTTCAAACCGAGCAAAGCGGCCAACCCCTGGGTGGGGGGCGGAGTCTGGTAGACAGTGGCCCCACGATACGTGGTCGAGATGGGCGCGTCCCATTCGCCGGTGTGACAGGCCAGATCCTCGGCGGTGAGGAACCCGTCCGCCTCGAGACGCCGCGCAATGGCCTGGCCGATGCGGCCTCGATAGAAGAGGTCGGGGCCTTCCCCGGCCAGCCCGCGAAGGGTGCGGGCCAGGTCGGTTTGCACGAGCAGCTCCCCCAGCCCCGGCCCCCGGCCGCCAGGCCTGAAGATTCGATGCCACTCGGGATCGTCGAAGCTCGGCGCCATCTCGCTCGTGGCCTGGCTGACCAGGAGCGTGTTGGGAAACCCGCGCTCAGCGTAGTGGATGGCGGGCTGGAGCAGCGCGCCCAGCGGCCGGGTGCCGAAGCGCTCGAGCAGCATGCCCCACGCCCGCACACAGCCAGGTACACTGACCGAGGCCGGCCCCACCATCGGCACCGCGGCCAGACCACGCCGGCGAAGCTCTTCGAGCGTCGCCCGGCTCCCGGAGCGCCCAGCGCCATTGAGAAAGTGGACCGACCGCGTGCCCGCCTCGTAGTAAAGGGCAAACAGGTCCCCGCCCACCCCACAGCAATACGGCTGGGTCACCGCAAGAACCGCATTGACCGCAACCGCCGCATCCGCCACCGCCCCCCCCGCCTTCAGAACCTCCACCCCCGCCAGCGTGGCCAGCGGATGCGCCGACGCCACCATCCCCCCACGCCCCAACGCCACCGCCCGCCGGCTATACCCAATCTGAGGCAAGTTGTCGAGCTCCTCAGCCCAAGGCCACGGGCCGCAGGTCGATCAAAAGGGACCAGATGCTAGGCGGCGACGAGCGACGACTGAGACGTGGCCCTGCCACGTCGCAGGGAGGAGCGAGGAGCCAACGACGCAGATGGCCCCTTTTCATCGACCTGCGAAAATCTTCGTGATTTCGTCCTGCTCGAAGATGGGCAGCGCCTCCCGATGCGTTCCATCGACCAGCCAGAGACCCTCTTCGCGCGGCACGACCTGGCCGATGTAATGCGAATCGATGCCCTCGCGCGCGAGCGCGTGAATGACGATGCCCGCCTCGGCGGGGGACAAGGTCATGAGCAGGGCGCCGGAGGCGATCGTCCCGAGGGGATCGAGCCCGAAGGCCCGGCAGAGCTCGGCGCCCTCCGGCACCACCGCGATCCGGCTCTTATCGATGCGAAGCCCGACGCCGGCGGCTGCGGCCAGCTCGTGCAGCGCGGTGGCCACGCCGCCCTCCGTGGGGTCGTGCATGGCATGCACGCTCGCCAGCTCGCAGGCGATCTCGGCTTCGGGTAGCACGCTGAGGCCGGGCTGACGCAGAAATCCCTTGGCTCGCGCGATGACCGCCGGCCGGATCCCGCGCGCGCGCAGCTCCGCTTCCTTCTCGCGCGCGATCAGAGCCGCGCCTTCGAGCGGGACACCCTTGGTGAGCACGATGGCGTCGCCCACGCGGGCGCCGCCTGTGGTCACCAGCTTGTCCTTGGCCACCTCACCCAGCATGGTGCCCACCATGATCGGCCGCTCGAGCCCAGAGGTCACCTCGGTGTGGCCTCCGACGAGCGCCACGTCGAGGTCTTCGCACGCGGCGGTGATCTCCTCGAAGAGCCGCGCGACCGTGTCCTCATCCATGCGCCCCTCGGGCAGCAGCAGGGTGGCCAGGAACCACTTCGGCCGCGCCCCGCGCACGGCGATGTCGTTGGCGTTCACCTGCAGGGCGTACCAGGCGAGATCCTCGGTGGCGAAGGTGATGGGATCGCTGGTAGCCACGAGGAACCGATCGCCCATGTCGAGAACGGCGGCATCCTCGCCGATCCGCGGGCCCACGACCACCCGCGGATCCGTGGGCGGGTGCCGGGTCAGAACTGCCTCCAGGAAGGCCGGCCGCAGCTTGCCGACGGGCAAGAATCGCGATTGGTTCATCCCGTCTCAGCATACACGGGGGGCCGCCGCCAGCTTGAGCAGGTCGGCCGTCAAATCGTAAAGCTGGGCGCAGCCGGTGACGCCACCCAGATGTGCCTGGATCCGTTTGGCGAGACCGGCATCGAGCGTCTCGCCGAGAAGGGCCCGGACCTTCCCCTGAGGCTCCGAACAGATGCCCGCGTACGGCAGGCGGGGCGTCACCGACTCCGCGCGCACGAAGCGGCCCGAGGCCAGCTCGATTTCGTACACCACCTCGAAGCCGTGGACATTGTCGTGCATGGAGTGCGCAAGCCTGAGGCGAGCCCCCTCGATGGCGAGCTCGGCGACCTTGTGACGCTCGAAGACGCGGAGCTGGCCGGGACGCGAACAATAGAGGTCTGGCGTGGCTGCGGCCGCCACCGCGCGGGTGGCAAGCAGGGCCGCCCCGGCTTCGCTGTAGGTAAAGCAGGAATCGGGCAGATCGATCCAGCCCTCCCGATCGAGCTGCCAGAAGCCCCGCGCGCCGCTCGCGACGCCTTGCTCGACACGCTCGCGCGGAAGGCACCCGACCTGGCGCGTCAGCCGCGCGGCTTCGATCATCGCGTCGCGCAGGAGATCGGCGCCCCGCCCGCTCCCGACCGCTTCGCGGACGCGCTGGCCGAGGCCAGCGATCATGGCTGTTCCCGCCAGAGCGGCGAGACCCTCGATCCCACGAGGATCGACCACGCCGGCCAGGGTCCGCGCCCGGAGCGTGCGGATCAGGTAGCTCGGCGACGGCAATGCCTCCACCGTCAGTTCGACCTCGCGCGCGGGTTCCCTGACCCGCACGGTGTGCACGAAGGCACCGCCGGCGGTGGCATGGTGAGCCGCGGCCCATACGCTCCGCTGGTACTGCTGGCGATCCTCGAGCAGTGCCGGCCGGTTCACGCGTGCGGGCGAGCCGGAGGAATCCAGCGCTTGAGACGCAGGCTGTTGGTCACCACCGACACCGAGGAGAAGGCCATTGCGAGGCCGGCCAGCATCGGCGAGAGCTGGATCCCCCACAGCGGATAGAGCAGCCCCGCCGCCACCGGGATGAGGACCACGTTATAGCCGAAGGCCCAGACCAGGTTCTCCCTGACGATCCGGATGGTCCGTCTGGAGAGGTCGAGGGCTGCCAGCACCCCCCAGAGATCACTGCGCATGAGCGTGACGTCTGCGGCATCCATCGCCACATCGGTGCCCGAGCCCATGGCGATGCCGACGTCGGCCTGGACGAGGGCGGGCGCGTCGTTGATGCCGTCGCCCACCATGGCCACGCACGATCCCGAGGCCTGCAAGGTCTTCACCTCGCGCGCCTTGTCCTGGGGCAGCACCTCGGCCAGCACGCGATCGACACCGGCCTGGCGCGCGATGCTGGCCGCCGTGAGCCGATTGTCGCCCGTGACCATCACTGCACCGAGTCCCCGAGCGCGGATCCCCTCGACGGTGGCGCGCGCCTCGGGCTTGAGCGCGTCGGCCACGGCGACCAGGCCGAGCATCCGTCCGGCCAGGGCCAGATGGGCCACGGTCTTGCCCTCGGCCGCCAGATCCTCGGCCCGTGCCGCGAGCGGGCTCACCGGTATCCCCCTCGCCGCCATGAGCCCACGATTCCCGAGCAACACGGGGCCCTCCGCCACGGTCCCCACGATCCCCTGTCCAGGGACAGCCTGGAAGCCGCTCACGGGCGGGAGCGCGAGTCCGAGCTCCTTGGCGCGAGCGAGCAGCGCCTCGCCGATCGGATGTTCCGATCCTTGCTCGACCGCCGCCGCCAGCGCCAGCACCGCGTCCGGCGTCTCGCCCTGGGCGGCCACGACGTCGGTGACCGTGGGACGGCCCACGGTGAGCGTCCCCGTCTTGTCGAACAGCACGGTATCGACCCGGTGAAGGGTCTCCAGGGCTGCCGCACTGCGAATCAGCACCCCGCTCTCCGCCCCGCGGCCCGTGGCGACCATGATCGCGGTTGGGGTGGCGAGCCCCATGGCGCACGGGCAAGCGATGACCAGTACCGCCACCGCGTTCGTCAGCGCGGCGAGGACGGACGGGGCCGGTCCGAGGATCCACCAGGTCACAAAGGTCAGCGCGGCGATGACGAGCACGGCGGGCACGAAGACGCTCGCCACCCGATCGGCCAACCGCTGGATCGGCGCGCGCGATCCCTGCGCCTCTTCCACGAGCTGGATGATTCGAGCCAATGTCGTCTCCCCGCCCACGCGGGTGGCGCGAAGCAGGAAGGTGCCGGTCCGGTTGACCGTACCGCCGAACACGTGAGAGTCGACCGATTTGTCCGCCGGGAGACTCTCACCGGTCAGCATCGACTCGTCCACGCTGGAGGCTCCATCCACGACCACGCCGTCCACGGGCACTCGCTCGCCAGGCCGGAGACGAACAAGATCCCCGGCCCGCACCTCGGCGGCGGGAATCTCGGCCTCGACGCCGTCCCGGATCACGCGCGCCATGGCCGGGGCCAGGCTCATGAGCCGCTGGATGGCTTCGGACGTCCTCCCCCGGGCTCGTAGCTCCAGCCAGCGCCCCAGCACAACGAGCGTGATGACCACGGCGACGGTCTCGTAGTGGGTCATGGCGCCGAGCGCCATGAAGTGGTGCGGCCACAGGGTGACCGCCACGCTGAAGAGGTAGGCGGCCCCGGTCCCGATCGAGACCAGCGAGGACATACTGGCCGAACGGTAGCGGAGGTCGTGCAGGAGACCGCGATGGAACTGGTTCCCCACCCAGAACATCACGGGTGTGGTCAGAGCGAGGAGCAGCCACGGCTCCCGCAGCCAGCCAGGCGCCCACGGAAAGACAGCGGGCATGCTTCCCACCATGACGGGGGCTGACAGCAGCGCCCCCGCCACGAACTTGGCGCGCAGGTGGCGCCCTTCACGCTCGGACGTGGTCGACTCGTCGGCGGGGACGCCCGCGGGCGCGGGCGTGAGGGGCGGAGAGACCAGCTCGTAGCCGGCGCGCGCGACCGCCTGCTGGAGCGCCTCGAGGCCGGTGCGGGAGGGATCGAACCGCACGGTCGCCCGCTCAGTGGCCAGGTTGACCGTCGCCTCGGCGACGCCCTCCACGCCGCGCAGGGCGCGCTCCACCTTGCCCACGCAGCCCGCGCAGTGCATGCCGCGCACAGGGGCGCCGAGCTCCGCCATCAGCGCACTCCGAAGCGCGTGAAGACGTCGAGGAGCTCGTCGAGCTTCCGCTGACGATCGAGCTTGGAGACCGAACGCAGAGCATCCCCCACGCACGATTCGAGGTGGCGCCCGAGGAGGATCTTCTGCACCTGCGTCAGGGCTCCCTGCACGGCCGAGATCTGAAGGAGGACGTCAGCGCAGGAGGCCCCGGCCGCGATCATCCGCTGCAACCCCTGCACCTGCCCCTCGATGCGTCTGAGGCGCGCCCGGGCCTTATCCCGGACCTCATCGTCGACCATCGCCATACCCCCACGGGGTAGTATGAGAGCGCCGATCCGCCCTGTCAACGCGGCCTGTTCGTTTGGGGGACCCTTCGAGGCCTAGAGCTGGCGGACTCCCGAGGAGCGCCCCGGGTCCCCCGGGGCGTGACGAGCGCTCGGGGGGCGTGGGGGGCCCTTCGAGGCCCCCCACTAAAATAAACTCGGCTGGTTGTCGGATGCCGGGCGCGGGCGCCGCGCGCCTGGCGGGCTCTTGTCCGATTTCACCGCCTTGCGCGCGGCGGGCCGCGGGGTGGGCTTCGGCCGCTTCCAGCCCTTTTGCCGGGCGATCCGCTCCCCTTGCTTGAGGACGAGCAAGTCGACCAGCCGCGCCAGCGGGTTCTCGAGGAGCTGCAGGTACTTCTCCCAGTAGCGCGGCGAGAACGCCAGCGTCTTCATGTGGGTGATGGCCACCGTCAGGGCTGCCCGATCCCCTTTGCGCGCCGCCACCCGGAGGTCGGCGACAATGCGCGCGCTGCTCGGGCGCGTGAGGGCCATGAGCGGCTACGATCGGCCCGACAGCTCGCGCCGAAGCAGCCGAGCCGCCTCGACCATCGAGAGAGGAAGGTCGTAGGCCATCAGCGGAGCATGACCTCGAACTCGTCGCGGTGCACGTGGCCGGTCACGGCTTGCACGGTGATCTTGCGGTCGAGGGTGCCGGCGAGCCTCTCCAGGGCGTCCCGCGCCTCGGTCTCCAGGTAGGCGGCCAGATCAGGGTGCACGCGGATCACCAGCTCGCGGTGTGGATCGGCGGCCGCCTTGGCCTGCAGCGTGCGAAAGACCTCGGCGGCCAGGGTGGCGTCCGTCTTGGTGACGCCGGTGCCCGCGCAGGCGGGGCAGGCCATGGTGAGGAGCGAGCGGAGATCCCCTCGCACCCGCTTGCGCGTCATCTCGACGAGGCCGAGCTCCGAGATCTGCAGCACGTTCGTCCGGGCCTTGTCCTCGGCCAGGGCGCGCTTGAGTGCCTTTTCGACCTGCTCGCGATGTTCTTCCCGCTCCATGTCGATGAAGTCGATGATGATGATTCCCCCGAGGTCGCGCAGTCGGATCTGCCGCACGATCTCGCCCACCGACTCCAGATTGATCTTCAGGACGGTCTGCTCGAAGTCTCGCTTGCCCACGTACTTGCCGGTGTTGACATCGATGGACACCAGCGCCTCGGTATGGTCGATGACGATGTATCCGCCCGAGCGCAACCACACGCGGCGGCGCAGGGCCTTTTCGATATCCTTCTCGATGCCGAGCGACTCGAAGAGGGGGACGGTCCCCTCGTAGAGGCGGACCCGATCCAGCAGGGCCGGCACCAGCGAGCGCGCGTACCCGTTGCAGCGCTCGAACACCTCTCGCGTGTCCACCACGAACTCCTCCACGTCCGGCGAGAAGAGGTCCCGCACCACCCGGAAGGCGAGATCCATCTCCTCGTGCAAGGCGGCGGGCGCGGCCGTCTGCTCGAATCGGGCCTGGATCTGGTTCCAGAGGCGACCCAGGAAGGCGATGTCGGCCGCGAATTCCTCCTCCCCCTTTCCCTCGGCGTTGGTCCGCACGATATAGCCGCCGGGGGGCGGGTTGATGGCCCGCACCGCCGCCCGCAGGCGATCGCGCTCGCGTTCGTCGTGGATACGGCGCGAGACCCCCACGTGGCGGGCCTGAGGCATGTAGACGAGGTAGCGACCCGGAATGGAGATGAACGAGGTGACGCGGGCGCCCTTGCTCCCGAGAGGCTCCTTCGAGACCTGGACGAGGACGGTCTGGTTCTTGTGGAGCAACGCCTCGATGGGCACGGCCGCCTCGCGCCGGGGCGGTTCGTCCACGTCGACGTCCATCTCGGCGTCGACGTCCTCGGCGCCGAGCGACGCCATGGCCGACTCCCCCACGTTGGCGGTGTAGTCCCCCCCGTAGAGAAAGGCGTCCTTGGCCAGGCCGATGTCGACGAAGGCCGCCTGCATACCGGGCAGGACGTTGGTCACCACCCCTTTGTAGACGCTGCCGACGATCGACCGCTTGTCGTGTCGCTCGACGAAGAGCTCGGTGAGGAGACTATTCTCCTGGACCGCGATGCGCGTTTCCGTCAATCCCGCGTTGACGACGATCCGTTTGCCCACGGCAGCACCTCACTGACACGGGGCCGTCGTCCTGCCGCGGACGGGCCGCGCGTCTCATTGGAACTGCCGCATTCGCACTGAGAGGAGGAGTCCGAGCGTCATGAGGGTGACGAGCATCGACGAGCCCCCATAGCTCATGAGAGGTAGCGGAACGCCCACTATCGGGAGAAGCCCGGTGACCATCCCCACGTTGACCAGGATCTGGGTGGCCAGGAGCGCGGTGGCGCCCAGCGCTACCAGGCGTCCGACCGGTTCTCGGGCCGAGGCCGCGATGTCGAAGCCCCGTAGGAGGAGGATGGCATAGCAGGCAAGCAGCGTAAGACAGCCGACAAACCCCCACATCTCGGCGAATACGGCGAAGATGAAATCCGTGTGACGCTCCGGGAGAAAGGACAGCCGGCTCTGGGTGGCGCCGGCCACTCCCTTGCCCAGGAGCTGACCCGATCCGATGGCAATCTTCGCCTGGATCACGTTGTAGGCGCTCCCGAGGGGGTCGCGCACGGGATCCAGGTAAACCATGATTCGTTCGCGCTGGTAGTCTCTCATGACGAACCAGGCGGCCGGCAGCACCGCCAGCCCCAGGCCGAGAAGCCCCCCCACCAGCCGCATCGGCAACCCGGCCCCCACCAGGAGCGCCAGCAGAACGGGCAGGAGGACGAGGCCAGTGCCGAGGTCGGGCTGCTTGACGATGAGGACGAAGGGCACGGCCAGGACGGGAATGGTCAGGGCGAGGGCCGTGAGACCACCCGCGCGGGCCGCCCGCGAGGTGAGTAGCCAGACCGTCATGAGGACGAAGGCGAACTTGAACAGTTCCGAGGGTTGGAAGGTGAACGGGCCGAGCCCGATCCAGCGACGTGCGCCGGATACGCTCCGCCCGATGAGGAACACTGTCACCAGGGCTGCCAGGCCCGCCACGTAGAGGGCCGGAGCCATGCGCACGAGTCTCCGATAGTCGAGACTCGAAACGACCAGAAGCGCCACGACACCCACACCGACCCAGGCGAGCTGGCGCCACAACACGCCACCCCCTGCTCGACCCACATGCAGGCTCACGAGCGTCACGGCGCTCATGCCCACCAGGGCAAGTGCCGACATGAGGATTGTCCAGTCCACGTTCTGCAGGAGCCGCCGATCGACGCCGACCATGTCCGGAGCCTAGCCTGCCCACTCCACCGAGGCCACCTTCTCGAGGAAGACGGCTCTCAGGATCTTGCGGGCGATGGGGGCGGCCACCTGGCCGCCCTTGCCGCCGCGCTCGACGAGCACCACCACCACAACTTCAGGGGCGCGGGCAGGAGCGAAGCTGGCGAACCAGGCGTGATCCTGTCCCTTGTCAGACTTGGAGTTCGCGACCGTCTGCGCGGTGCCGGTCTTGCCCGCGACGTCGAGGCCGGGGAGGCGAGCGCCAGCGCCCGTCCCTCCCTCGTTGACGACCGACCAGAGACTCTGGCGGAGAAACGCCCACACCATCGGGGAAAGATCTACGTGACCGGTCACCTCACCGGTGTCCCTCCAGACGACGTCCTGACCCCGTTCCACACGCTGGACGAGACGCGGCCGCCACAGGACTCCGCCGTTGGCCACGGCCGCCATGAACCGGGCCACTTGCATCGGGGTCACCAACAGCGCCCCTTGGCCAATCGACATGTTCACGGTCTCCCCCGCGTGCCACACCGCCCCCTTGCGCCCCCGCGCGCTGCGCGGTTGCGGGATGAGACCGCGCTTCTCACCGCCGAACACGACTCCCGTCGGCTGGCCGAGCCCAAACGCTGCTGCGTAGCGCGCGATGGCGGCCCCACCGATCCTGAGCCCGTAATGGTAGAAGTAAACGTTGCAGGACTGGTTCACGGCCCGGAGCAGATCGACGGAGCCGTGCCCTCCCTTTTTCCAGTCCTTGAACATCACGCCGCCCAGATGGAATTCCCCACTGCAGTGCAGGCGGTCCATGGGGGTCAGGGTACCCTCTTGCAGCCCGGCCGCCGCCACGATGATCTTGAAGACGGAGCCTGGCGCGTATTGCGTCTGGATAGTCCGGTTCAGGAGGGGGTGGGCCGGATCCTTGACCACGGCCAGCCACGCCGCGCGGTCGATGGTGCCGGTAAAGCGGTCGATGTCGAAGGCCGGCGCCGAGACCATGGCCAGCACGTCGCCGTTGCGGGGATCCAGGACCACCGCCGCGCCCGCATGTCCGGCCATGGCCTGCTCGGCCGCCTCCTGGATGCGGCGGTCGACCGTGGTAATGACCTCCGCGCCCGGCGTCGGCTCTGCGCGCCGGATGACGCCGAGGTGGCGCCCGAGCGCATCCACCTCGACGCTCTCGCCCCCATCGTGCCCTCTGAGGTAGTCGTCGAGCAAACGCTCGAGCCCCGTCTGCCCCACCATGTCGCCCCGTCGGTAGTGCCCTTGGCGAAGCTGCTCGTCATTGACTTCGCGCACGTAGCCGAGCAGGTGCGCGGCGAACCGGCCGCTCGGATACACGCGCTGCGGCTCGACCTCCACGATCACCCCCGGCAACTCGAGCTTCCATTCTTCAATCTTGGCCACATCCTCGAGCGTCAGGCCCCGGCGCACGCGCACGGGGGCGGTGGCATCACCGTGAACGCGGGCGGCCACCTCCGTGAGCTCGCGATAGGGGATGCCGAGCAGGGTCGACACTCGACCCAGGACGGCGGAGCGCCGATCCCCGGCCTCGTCCAGCTCGCGCGGGATGAGCGAGAGGGTGAAGGCCGGACGGTTGTCGACGAGCGGTCGAAGATGGCGATCGTACAGAATGCCGCGCTGGGCGGCGATCGGTCGGACTCGGATCCGGTTCTTGTCGGAGGCCTCCCGAAAATAGTCTCCCGAGATCACTTGCAGATACCAGAGCTGGGTCACGATGACCAGAAAAGCGATCCCGACCACGGCCGCCATCACGACCACGCGCCGCTCTCCCGAGTCGCGCCGCTTGACGATCACGACGGTCGACCGGGGCGCAGGTACTCGGCGGCGGCCAGGGCGAACACCACGGCGGCGCCGAGGAAGCCGTTGTAGAGCGCCTGGGGTAAGACCTGGTAGGCCATGACCTCGGTGAACGGGGCCGGGAATCGGAACAGCTGGAGGATGCCGAAGCGGGCCACCCCTTCGGCCACCGTCAGCAGCACGAGCCCCGGCACCTGCACGAGGGGTGCGGTCACGCTCAAGCGGGCGCCCGAGGCGCCGATGGCAAAGCCCACGAGGGCCTTGGTGAGAGCCTGGACGCCGATGAGCCCTCCCGTCGACACATCCTGCAACAGCCCCGACACCAGTCCGGCCACGCAGCCGAACTCCGGACCGTGTCGCAGGGCCAGCATGAGCACGACGACGAGGGGGATGTCGGGCACCACATCCCCCACGCGAAGCAGGGACGCCAAGGGCCCGTGGGCGACTCCGCCCCCGACCACGGCGAGCAGAAGGAGGGCGCGCATGGCTAGCGGTCGCCCTCGCGGAAGAACACGGTGACGTCACCACCGCCGCTCGGATCCACGACGAGGAGCACCTCCTCCACGCGGGAGAAGTCGACCACGGGCGTCAGCGCCGCGTAGTGGAAGAGGGCCGAGCCGCGATTGTCGATGGCGCGGACGCGCCCGACGGGAAGGCCGCGCGGGAAGAGACCGCCCGCTCCCGAGGTGACCACGAGGTCGCCGGGCTGGGGGCCGACGCCGTCGCGGGCCATGAACTTGAAGCGCATCGTGCCCCGCGATTCGCCCTCCACGATGCCCTGGGTGCGGGTGCGGACCACGAGTGCGCCCACCGTCGAGGCAGGATCGATGAGCACCTGGACGATCGAGGTTCCCCCCCGCACCTCGGCCACACGCCCCACCAGACCGGCCCCCGTGATGACGGCGGTGAGCTTGCCGATGCCGTCCCCTCGCCCCCGATTGATGGTCAGCGACCGCACCCACCCTCCCCACTCGCGGGCAATGACCTCGCTGGCCATGGTCGCCACCGGGAGCTGCTGCTGGAGCGCGAGCAACTGGCGCAGCCGCCGGTTCTCGTCGGCCGTCTCGTCGAGCCGCAGGGCGGACACGCGCAGGCCCTGGATCTGGTCACGCAACCGGATGTTCTCGGCGCGCACGTCCTTCCATTCTCGGTAGGTCGACCAGAGCCCGAGGGCCACGTGGCCCGTACGGGCCAGGGCCGCCTGCAGGGGGCTGGTCAGGGAAGCGAGCAGGTCTGCGGCCGCCGATGACTGACTGCGCGTCTGCACGGTGAGCAAGAGTAGACAGAATGCGATCGTGCTCGCCACCAGCGGAAGCCCCCGTGTCTTCACTCTCAGATCCCGGCCGCGCGATCAGGCGGGGATCGCGACCTTCTTGAGGAGCGACAGCGCGTCGAGGACCTTGCCGGTACCGAGGGCCACGCACGACAGCGGATCATCGGCCACCGTCACCGGCAAGTTCGTCTCCTGGCGCAGGAGGTGATCCATGCCCCGCAGAAGAGCCCCCCCGCCGGTGATCACGATACCCTTGTCGATGATGTCGGCCGCCAGCTCGGGCGGCGTCCGCTCCAGGCAGGTGTGCACCGTCTCCACGATGGTCATGACCGGTTCCCGCAACGCCTCCCGGATCTCCTCGTCGGTAACCGTGATGGTCTTCGGAATTCCGGCGATGAGGTCGCGGCCCTTGACCTCCATCACGCGATGCTCGCCAGGCATGGGAAAGGCGCCGCCCAGATTGATCTTGATCTCCTCCGATCGCCGCTCGCCCACCAGCAGGTTGTAGTGCTTCTTGATGTACTGCACGATCGCCTCGTCCATCTCGTCGCCCGCGATGCGGACCGACTTGCTGTACACGATTCCCGAGAGCGAGATGACCGCGACCTCGGTGGTCCCACCCCCGATGTCCACGATCATGTTGCCCCCTGGCTCCTCGATGGGCAGTCCGGCTCCAATGGCGGCGGCCATGGGTTCCTCGATGAGGTACACCTCGCGGGCGCCGGCCTGCATGGCCGAGTCACGCACCGCACGCTTCTCCACCTGCGTGATGCCGGAGGGCACCCCGATGACGATGCGGGGCCGGACGAGGGTACGGCGCCGGTGAACTTTATTGATGAAGTAGTGCAGCATCTTCTCGGTCACGTCGAAGTCGGCGATCACCCCGTCCTTCAGTGGCCTGATGGCCACCACGCTCCCTGGTGTCCGACCTAGCATGGCCTTGGCGTCGCGGCCCACGGCGAGGACGGAATGATCGGCCTGCAAGATGGCCACGATGGAGGGCTCGTTGAGGACGATCCCCTCGCCCCGCACGTACACGAGAGTGTTCGCGGTGCCGAGGTCCACGGCCAGATCGTTCGAGAACATGCCGGCCAGAAGGTTGTAAAGCATGACGACTCCATCCGTGACCGCGGTTTCAGAATCAGACAGGCAAGAAGAGATGGTAGCAAAGCTTCTACCGGGGATAAAGTCCAAAACTCCAATACTGACGAGGACTTAGACAGTCAGGCGACCGAGCCGAAAACCATAGGATTTTCGGGGGCTTGTACGGGACCGGGCCCGTGTGGCGTGGCGGCGGCCCCTGTGGCCGCCGCCGAATTCGATTGACTTCATCATGCGGTCATGTAAAATGCGCGCGTTCTGGATGTACACGGGAGTTAGGTAATCGATCAGAGATCGAAGCAGACGCCGCGCGAATCCGGGTCGCGCGGCGTTTTTCTTTTGCCCGCCAATGCCGGAGGGCAACCCCGCCAGACCGGCGGGAGCACAACAGGGGCTTGAAGACCCCCGTAAAGAGAGGTCGCAGGAATGGCACAGGGACAAGTCAAGTGGTTCAACGACGCAAAGGGGTACGGCTTCATCACTCAGGAGGGCGGCGAGGACGTGTTCGTCCACTACAGCGCCATCCAGGCCAACGGCTTCAAGAGTCTCTCCGAGGGTGATCGCGTCGAGTTCGAAGTGACGCGCGGCCCGAAGGGTCTTCAGGCAGCGAACGTTCGGAAGGTCTAACTCAGCCCGCCCATTGCTCCCGGGTCCGGGGGCCGGACCCGGGAGTTCTTCCCCTGATCCACGGCCGCTTTCAGTCGAAACCCGGAAAAAAGGAAGCCCCGACGATGTCTGCGACGCGACGGGACCTCGTCCTGCGTGCGCGCCACCCCGCTGGTGTCGGCGGGATCGTCGGGGCCGGTGGTGCCTGGGTCCCCAGGCGGTCCACCCTGAGCTAGCGTGGAATCTGCCTAGGAGGCAACCACCTCACAGATCACCGTAGGTTTACACATCGGCTGGATCACCTCCTATTCTCGGCAAGGGCACCACGCGGGCCCAGGTCCCACTCGCCCAGAACCGGATGCCGATTCCCGGACCGGGGCTCGGTCACGTTCAGCCGCCGGCGGAATTGTCGGCGGGGACGCTGGAGGAGCGCTGTGACGCTCCGACCGACTTAGGCCTATCCTACATGAGCCTTCCCTGACGCCAAGGAAAAATTGCGCCCGCGTGGCGCGTCAGCGAACGACGATGCGCGGGCGGTTCTTCTCCCAGACCGTCTCTCCGACGCCTTCGATCTTCCTGATGTCATCGGGCTTCCTGAACGGTCCTCTCGCCTCCCGGTACGCGATGATCCGCTCGGCCGCCTTCTTGCCCACACCGGTGAGGGTCATCAGCTCTTTCACCCCGGCCGTGTTGATGTTGACGGGCGCCTCGCTCGGAATCGCCACCACCCGCGCGGGACGATCCTTGGCCGAGGGCTCCGGCCGCGCGGTCGGATCCTCCACACGCCGGGGACTCTCGGCAGGAGCCGGCCAGGGCCCGACGAGCAGAGCGAGAACCAGGACGACGAGGGTTGTGCGCAGAGTCTCCATGAGGGCCTCCTCCAGCAATGATCGGTGAGCCGCACGCTCGTTGATGTCGAGCGTCACCATTCAAGCGGGAGCCTCCGGAGGGATCAATGTCCAGCGTTTCGGACACGCTGGACGGATACACGTCGCTCAGTCGGTACGGGCGAGTCGGTCGAGGTACTCTTGCCACTCCACGGGCAGCAGGGACTTCTTGCGCGTGTTGCAGTCCTTGCAAGCGGGAACCACGTTGCCGCGGACGCCCTTGCCTCCGCGCCCGAGCGGCACGACGTGGTCCATCGTGAGGGCGAGGCGACCCACGCGCGCCCGACAGTAGAAGCAGACTCCGTCGGCGATACGCCGCTTCCACCAGGGGCTCTGGCGAAGCTCGCGCGAGCGCGTCCGCTCGCGCCGGAGAGCCTCGGGGGCGGCCGGTGTCCACCACTCACTCATGGGTGACCAGTTGTGCCGACAGTTCCTCCCACTCACGCATGAGCCCGGCCACCTGGGTCTCGGCATCCGCGCGCTCGCGGGTGGCCGCGCGGACGCGCGCGCCATCCGCGTAGAGCAGCGGATCGCCGAAGACGGTCGCCAGCTCGGCCAGCCGCGCCTCCAGGGCGTGGATCTGCGCCTCCACATCGCCAAGGCGCCGGCGCAGGTCACGTCCCTCGGTCGATCCGCGCGGACGGCGTGCGGGAACAACCACGCGAGCGACCGGCCGTTCGATGTCCACCACGACCGCCGGCGCCGGGCGGGCCTTGGCGTCGCGATAGTCGTCGTAGGTGCCGAGGTAGGCCGTCAGCGCGCCGCCCTCGACTTCCACGACCTTGGTGGCAATCCGATTGATGAAGTACCGGTCGTGCGAGATGAACACGATGGTCCCGGGGAAGGCGCCCAGCGCCTCCTCCAGCACCTCGCGCGATGCGAGGTCGAGATGGTTGGTCGGCTCGTCGAGGGCCAGCAGTGCGGCCGGCCGCACCAGCATTCTGGCGAGGGCCACCCGCGCCTTCTCCCCCCCCGACAGGACGGCCACCCGCTTGTCCACGTCATCCCCGGAGAACAGAAAGGCACCGAGGATGCTGCGCAGGCGGGTCTGGGTGGCGGTGGGCGCCACCGACTCCAGCTCCTCGAGCGCCGTGAGGGCCGGATCGAGGGCGTCGAGCTGGTGCTGCGCATAGTAATGCACGGTCACGTGCGTCCCCAGGACCCGCTCCCCCTTTTCGAAGGGCAGGACGCCGGCCAGAATTCGCAGCAAAGTCGACTTGCCGGCGCCGTTGGCACCGACCAGGGCGATCTTCTCCCCCCGCTCCACCTCGAGGTCGACCCCCGCATAGACGATCGTGTCACCGTACGCCTTGTGCACACCGCGCAGGGAGGCCACCCGCCGGCCAGTCCGCGGCGGTTCGGGAAAGGCGAAGTGGATCTGCCGGAGGGAGCCCGTCAGCTCGATACGTTCCATGCGCCCGAGCATCTTGATGCGACTCTGCACCTGGCGCGCCTTCGTGGCCTTGTAGCGGAAGCGTTCGATGAAGCGCTCGACTTCCGCCACCCGCTTCGCCTGATTCCGTGCACGGGCCGCCAGAAGCTCGCGGCGGGCGGCGCGCTCCACGAGAAAGTCGTCGTAGTCACCCTGGTACGTCTCGAGTCCCGACGGCCCGAGGTCGGCGATGGACGTGACCATGCGATTGAGGAAATACCGATCGTGGGCCACCACCACGACCGCTCCCTCGTAATTCGTCAGGAACGTCTCGAGCCAGGCCAGCGACTCGAGGTCGAGATGGTTGGTGGGCTCGTCCAGCAACAGCAGGGAGGGACGCAACAGGAGAAGGCGGGCCAGCGCCGCTCGCATGCGCCAGCCTCCCGAAAACTCGGCGAGCGGTCGGCCAGCATCCTCCGCCGCAAACCCCAGGCCATCCAGGATGGCCTTGGCTTCGGTCTCGAGGCGGTAGCCGCCCGCCGCCTCGAAGCGCTGCTGGAGATCACCGTACCGCCGGGTGAGCCCCTCCTCGGGCGCGCGGGCCAGAGCCTCACCCACCTGTTCCATCTCGTGCTCGATGGCCCAGACGTCGGCAAAGCCGCTCAGCGCCTCTTGGAGGACCGCGCCGGCGGCGGCCCCGGCCGCCTCCTGCGGGAGATAGCCGATGGATGCCTCGCGCGCCCGGACGACCCGGCCCTCATCCAGATCCTCGTGCCCGGCCAGGATGCGGCAGAGGGTCGTCTTCCCGGCACCATTGGGGCCGACGAGTCCGATGCGCTCGCCGGCGTTGATGCGCCACGTGAGATCGCGAAAGAGGACTCGACCGCCGTAGCTCTTGGTCGCCCCCTCGATCTGGACCATGCCCTACCCCATGGTCTGCACCCGGTCGGGCGCGATCTTCACGGTGACCCGTATCTCCCCGGGCTTGCGGTACGGGTACGTGTCCTGCCCGAGATATTTCTTGGCGAGGCCGTCGATGTGGGCGTCGGCGCCGCGCTCGGTCATTTCCACCACGCGGCCCCTTACCTGAAGATAGCGATACGGGTTCTCCGGATCCAGGATCGAGAGCGCCACCCGAGGATTCGCCTGGAGGTGCTTGTCCTTGAGGCGGCCCCGTGCCGTGTTGAAGCGCACGTGAGTCCCGTCGAAGTCCACCCATACCGGCGTCGATTGCGGTGTGCCGTCAGCCGACACGGTGGCGAGGTGAGCGAACGCCTTCTTCTCGAAGAGATCCCGGTATTCGGGGGGAATGCTCGCCATGCTGAAACCCTCCCTCTTGATGGATGTTTAGTGGCTCGGCCCCGGCTCCGCGTCCTTGGGGAGCGCCAGGAGCTGGCTGGCTCGCGCCTCCGCCATCGTCCTGAGGGCGAGGAGCGCTCGTATCACACACTGCTGGACCAAGCCGAGATCTTTGGTGAACGGATCGGCCAGCCACTCCCGCGTCCACGCTCCCTTCTCGGCGCTGAAGCCCAAGGTGGGAGACAACGCCTGCAGACGCAGCAGGAGGTCGTCGGCCGGCAAGCCCGACGCGCGGAGCTTTGCCACGACCGCCGTGCGCACGGCGGCGTTCCAGATTCCGGTGAGGCCCTCCAGGAGAGCGCCATAGCACGTCAGCTCGCCCTTGTCCTGAAACTGCTGGAGCACGGCCGGCACCAGGGCGCTCACGATGGCGTCCCCCTCCTCGTCCACCCCGAAGAACGGACCAAGCAGTGGATCCTGGTGAGGCGCCGCAAGGCTCTGCAAGAGAGCGATGGCCGAGGCCGCCGGTAGGGGATCGAGCTGGGCCAGGCGCTCGAGCAGCGGCGCATCGCTGGCCACGACTAGCTCCCCGCCCCCGTGGGCTCACTGCGCATGTCGGCCCTGGCAAGCTCCTGCGCCCGCCCGGCCGGGACCAGGAAGGCAGACAGGAAGGCAAGGCCGCACATGATCGCTCCCGTCACGAAGACACCGTGAAGGGCGGGCCCGATGGCCATCCCCGCCTGGAGCCGCTGGGTCATCACCGCCCCCATGACCGAGAGACCGATCGCGCCGCCGACGGTGCGGAAAAACTGGATCACCGAGGTCGCCGCCCCGAGGTCCTCACGCGGGACAGCACTCTGGGCGGCGATCAGCATGGGAACGAATACGAGCCCCATGCCGATGCCCGCCAGGAGCGCGTGCGCCATGGCCGCCGCGGGCGTGAGCACCTCCGTCCAGGCGGCGAAGAACAGGAAGGCCGCCGTGAGGCACGCCATACCGGCCACCGCGAGGCTCCGGTAGCCCAGTCGCAAGGCGAGGCGCGCGCTCGTCACCGACATGCTCACCCAGCCCAGGACGAACGGGGTCAGCACGAAGCCGGCCGTGGTGGCAGACGTCCCCAGGACGGCCTGCATGAAGAGCGGGATGAACGAGATGGCACCGAACATGGCCATGCCTGAAAGGCCACCCGTTGCGAGGGAGGCGCGGACCATGCGATTGGCGAAGAGCCGTAGCGGGACGATGGGCTGCGGTGCGCGCTGCTCCGCCCACACGAAGCCCACCAGGACCGCTCCGGCCAGGACGAGCAGCCCTATCACTTCGACACGTAGCCACGCACCGGAGCGACCCGCCTCGCCGACGCCGAGCAGCAGGGCCGTGATGCCGCTCGCGAAGAGGCCAAGCCCGAGATAGTCGATGGTGAGGGGCCGGCGCGGGACACTCTCTCGGGCCAGACCGCTCGCGATCATGGCCATCGCCAGCAGGCCAAACGGTAGGTTGATGAAGAAAACCCAGCGCCAGGACACGTGATCGCTCAGTGCACCGCCCAGGAGCGGCCCGATCAGCGCCGCCAGCCCCCACACCCCGGAGATGTACCCTTGCTTCTTGGCCCGCTGCTCGAGGCCGTACAGGTCCCCGACGATCGTCATCCCGACCGTGATGAGCGAGCCCGCCCCGAACCCCTGCAGCATGCGAAAGCCAATGAGCTGCCCCATGTTCTGCGCGAACCCCGAGAGGGCTGAGCCCACCAGAAAGAGGCACATCCCCATCACGTACACGGGGCGTCGACCTATCAGATCGGACAGGCGCCCCCAGAGCGGCATGGTCACCGTCGAGGTGAGCAAGAAGCCCGAGAAGACCCAGGAGTAGATTTCCATCCCCCCGAGGGCCGTCACCACCGTGGGCATGGCTGTCGCCACCACCGTCGACTCCATCGCCGCCAAGAAGATGGAGAGCATGACGCCGAGGAACACACGGCGGCGGGCTTTTTCACGATCCATCCTTCAGTGCCCCCCGGTGCAGCCCGCGCACTTGCACAAGGCGCGCAGATCGGCATAGGGCCACAGGCTCTGGTGGGCATCCGCCCACGCCACACGCAACCCCTCCCCGGTCTTCGCGATCTCTTGGGGCCACCCCTGGGTCGGGGTGAGCGTCGGCAGCTCGTGGCAGGAGCCGCACGGGCAATCGCGTCGGAGGCGATCGAAGGGAAAGATGCTTCCATGGTTGTCGGACCAGGTGACCCCGACCGCGTAGCGGCCCACCAGATGAACGTCCTTGGGTACGTTGGGATCAGGCTGTCCGAGCAGGGGCAGCAGCACCTTCTTGTTCACGTACCCCCTCCCACCCCGGGTCGCCCGAGCCGCAGGCCGGCCAGCAGGTAGTGAACGGCCACTGTCTGGTGTGGACCCCATGCGCGGGCGCGCCGGCGGATTGCTCCCTCGCTGAGCGTCCTTCCCCGGGGATGGCTTCGCGCGAACGCCTTGCGCACGGCAAGATCGCCGGCCGGACACACGTCGCCTCGGCCAAGGCATCGTGCCAGAAACCAGTCGGCAGTCCAGCGGCCCAGCCCGCGCTGCGCCGTGACGAGCTCGATGACACGGGCGCTCGGCGCGTTCAGCAGGCCATCGAGATCGAGGGTACCCGAGAGCACCGCCCGCGCCAGGTCCCGGATGTACTCGGCCTTTCGCGTCGAGAACTGCATGGCGCGCAGCGTGGTCAGGCGGCTGTCCGCGAGCGTGGCGGCCGTCGGGAAGGCATGGACCGTCTCGCCATCGAGTCGGGCGGGCTGGCCAAAGCGGCGAACCAGGCGCGCGCGTAACGCGAAGGCGAAGGCCAAGTTGACCTGCTGCGCGGTGATGGCCCCGGCCAGCATCTCGAGCGGGCACGGGCTGACGGTCGGTCGAAGTCCGTACAGCGGCTCGATCAAGGGGGCCAGGCGAGGATCGCCCTTGGCCATGCGATAGAACCCGGAGAGATCGAAATCGAGACCGAAGATGCGCCGGACCTCTCTCGCCACCGCGTCACCAACACGCGGGCTGCGCGCTCGGGGAATCTCCACCACGAGCTCAGCGGCATCGACGGGACCCACTCCCCGAACGCTGTAGGGCCAGAGCCGGTCCCCATCGCGCCAGACCCGCAGAAAGGTATCTCCCACGAGACGATTGGCGGGATCCTCACCCCATAGCTGGTAACGCGCCAGCGTCTTGGACACATCGAGCGGACCTTCCACGGTGAGCACAATCTTCATGAGGCGAACCCCTGAAGTGTACCAGAGTCAATTCGCGCCGAACGCCAGCCCTCAATGCTTCAGGTGGTAAGGTACGTCGGTCACGATCACGTTCCTCTGGAAGAGCATGGAGGCCTTCACGAGGAGGGCCGTCTGGTTGTGGAGCAGGTGGTGCCACCAGACCCGCGGCACGAACTCCGGGAGAATGATGGTGACGATGTGGTTGTCGTCGTGGCCCTGCAGGTGGTCGATATACTCGCGCAGCGGCCCCATCAAGGACCGGTAGGGGGAAGCCAGGACGATGAGGGGCACCCCCATGCCCCACTTGCCCCATTTCTCTTCCAAGCGGTGAGTCCGCTCGGGATCGACCTCGATGAAGACCGCCTTCGCGTTCGGTGACAGGGACTGCGCGTATTGCAGTGCGCGCATCACGCCCCGGTGAAGATCGCCGACCAGCACGAGCACGGTGTTGCTGATGGGAGGCGGTGGGACCATCCCGTCCGTGGACAGCTGCCGGGCTACCTCTTCGTAGTGACGATGGACGAGCAGGAAGGTGACCACCAGGGAAGGCAGGAGGACCACCACGATCCAGGCTCCGAGGACGAACTTGGTGACTGCGATCGTCAGCATGACGACGCCGGTGGCGACCGCCCCCACGCCGTTCAGCCAGATCCGCCACCGCCACCCCTCGGCCCTCAGCGTGAGCCACCGCCGCACCATCCCGCTCTGAGAGAGCGTGAAGGAGAGGAACACGCCGACGGCATACAGGGGGATCAGGGAGTGGGTGTCGCCATTGAACGCGACGAGGAGCAACCCGGCCAGGCCCCCCAGGATGATGATGCCGTTGGAGAAGACCAGGCGGTCGCCCTGCGTCCCGAACTGACGCGGGATGAAGCGGTCACGCGCCAGGAAGAAGCACAACCGCGGAAAGTCGGCGAAGGCCGTGTTGGCGGCCAGGAGCAGAATGAGCATGGTGGCCGCCTGGATTCCGTAGTAGATCGGGCCCGTGCCGAATAGGTGACGCCCGAGCTGCGAGACCACGGTCTCTTCCGGGTGAGGCTTGATGCCAAAGTCGTAGGTGAGGTAGGTGATGCCCAGGAAGAGGGCGATCAGGATCACGCCGAGCCAGGCCAGAACCGCGCGGGCGTTCTGCGCTTCCGGTGTCTTGAAGGCCGTGACCCCGTCCGACACCGCCTCCACCCCCGTCAGGGCCGCGCACCCTGAGGAGAAGGCGCGCAGGATCAGGAAGAGTCCGATCCCTTCCAGGCCAGGGGGATGCGACTGGTAGGGCGCCTCGGGCACGAAATCGAAGATGGCCCCGAAACTGCCATAGACGATCATGGCCCCCATGCTGAGGATAAACAGGTACGTGGGCGCCGCAAAGAGCTTCCCCGACTCGCGGATGCCCCGCAGGTTGGCGAGGGAAATGAGCGCGACCGCCGCAAGGCAGAGCGGGACCCGCCAGGAAAAGAGCGCGGGGACCGCGGACGTGATGGCCGCCACGCCGGCCGCCACGCTCACCGCCACCGTGAGCACGTAATCGGTCATGAGGGCCGCCCCGGCCACCAAGCCCGGCAAGGTGCCGAGGTTGTCCTTGGTCACAAGGTAGGCACCCCCGCCCTTCGGATAGGCTCGGATGGTCTGGCTGTACGAGCTCACCACGATGGCGATCAGCACACAGATGGCGATCGCAATCGGTAAGGAGTAGCTGAGAGCGACCGAGCCGGCCAGGATGAGCACCAGCAGGATCTCCTCGGTCGCGTAGGCCACCGAGGAGAGGGCATCGGAGGCGAAGACGGCCAAAGCGGTGCGCTTGTCCAGGCGCTCGTGGCGGGACTGAGCGGTCGGGAGGGGGGAGCCGACGAAGATCCGCTTCAGCCGTGAGGTAGGCACGGTCTCAGATCATACGCCGGGGGCAATCCACCGCGCGAGACAGGGGGCGCCACGGGTCCCCCGGGGCGTCCCGCACGTTGGGCGCTTGGCGGCCGGTTGGGGCCACGACCGTCTTCCCCGATGCGATCGGACGCAATTCGGGCGAAGGACAGGCTGATCGCCGTTCTACAACCAGCCGCCCGTGAACCCAGCGCGGCGCAGCCCCACCATGATGTACGGGCACCGACGCATGATTTCCCAAATCAAGCCGGTCTGGTAGTTTTCGAGCATCAGCACCACGGGCCCCTGGTCGATGCCGAATTGGTTCTCCGAGACCCACCAGCCCGTGGGGCTGTCTTCCACTGTGAACGTGCGGTTGAATGACCGCTTGAATCCGTACGGCTTACGAATGCCTAAGTCCACGTGGGCGAGATTCTGAATGGTCGGGAGAACAATCTCTGGCGCGAATGGCAAGGAGGCCACCACGACCCACGGCGAGACGGTGCCGTCATCGGGACCGAAGGGGGCGCCTCGGGCGATGTAGTCGAAGAACTCACGTTCGATGCCGTTGACCACCCGCTTGTGCCAACCAGGCCCATCGCAAGCCGTGAATCCCCAGCAATGCTCCCCGTACCCCTCATATTGCAAAGGATTTCGGATGGCATACTCGCGGTGTAGGTAGGTCGCCTGCCGGCTGTTCTCGAAGTAGTCGCTACCGTGCTCGCGCATGAAGGCGTCGCGGAGGCCGCGGAAGTCGATCCACAAATGGGAAAGCTGATGGGTGAACAGCGGGCCGGAGTAGAGCAGCTCGCGGTCGTAAATCTGCTTCCACTTATAGGTCGAGCAGTACGCCGGGAAACTCTCCAGAGGCAACGGATATGTCGGGGAGCCTAATCCCAGAATCTGCAGAAGGAGTCCTTCGTCGTAACCTTCCCAGTGGTAGGGAAGGAAGCCGCTTTCCGGCTTCCAGCCGTGGCTGAGCGTCGGCCCGCCGTTTCGCGCCCACTCCCAATCGGCTCGGCGGTAGATCGCGTCGGCGAGCCGACGGACTTCCGTTTCGTCCTCGCTGTCTCCGTCAAAATAGGTCGCCACGGCCAGCGCGCCCGCAAACAGAAATGCCGAATCGATGGTGGACAACTCGCACTGCCACGCCCGGCGGCCCGTGTTCATATCTAAGAAGTGATAGTAGAAACCCTTGTAGCCGGAGGCATCGGCCTCCGGCCCTTGCGGGCAGTCGTACAGATAGCGCAGCTTCCTGCGCGCGATCTTGGCCACGTACTCTCGAACGATGACGCCGCGTTCGACGAAAACGGGCAGCGTGGTAAGAGCCAGGCCCATCGCGGCAATGCTGGCCGGGGTCCCCGGATGGGTCTTGTCCCGCACCAGTCCGTTGTCCGGGTTGCTCTCGTGTAGATAGTAATGGATGGTGGTCCATTGCAACCGGCTGAGATCCTCGTCCGTCAGCAGCCGGTTCGCGTTGTCAGCGAACGGTCGCGGCTCGGCGATGGCTCGATCCTCCGGGCTAACCCAGTTCGACGCGGACGTTATGCTCGCGGCCGTCATCCAGGAGCGCCAGCGTGTTGCCCGAAACCGACTGACCATCTACGGTGATGGACCGGACCCCGCGTTCGACACCGGCCGCGTTGTCCACTCGGATTCGGTACGATGCGGACCCCTGACGATAGGCAACCTCGAACCCCGTCCATCCGCGCGGCACACACGGCTCGACGCGGAGGGCGTTGCCCATCGGACGAATCCCGAGAATCGCTTCCAGAGCAACTCGATACAGCCAACCGGCAGAGCCGGTGTACCAGGTCCACCCGCCGCGGCCCGTGTGGGGTGAAGCGCCATAGATGTCGGCGCACACGACATAAGGTTCGACCTTATAGCGCTCGACATCTGCCGGGATGGTGGCGTGGCGGACCGGGTTCAGCAAGTTCCAAAGTTCCAGCGCCCGGTCGCAGCGGCCCTGCAACGCCGTCGCCAGTACCACCCACGTGGCAGCGTGCGTATACTGACCGCCGTTTTCGCGAATGCCCGGCACGTAGCCCTTGATGTAGCCGGGCTGCAACTCCCCCTTGTCGAATGGTGGGTCGAAAAGCTGAATCAATTTGTCCTCGGTTCGCACCAAGCGCCGTTCGACGGCGGCGAGCGCCTGGCGCGCTCGGCTCGGGTCGGCGCACCCGGAGATCACCGCCCAGGCTTGCGGAATGGCGTCGATCTGGCACTCGTTGTTTTGGGCCGAGCCGAGCGGCGTGCCATCGTCGAAGTAAGCCCGGCGATACCACGCGCCGTCCCAGGCGTTCGCCTCGATCGCGGCCCGGAGCGGCTCCGCCCGATCTCGACACCAGGCGGCCTGCGCCTGGTCGGCCCGGCGGTCGGCGACTTCGGCGAACGCATTCAATACGGCGACGAAAAATCAGCCGTTCCAGACGCTTTCGCCGCGGCCGTGCGCGCCGACCGTGTTCATGCCGTCGTTCCAATCGCCGGTGCCCAACAGGGGCAGGCCGTGGGGCCCAAGCTTGTAGCCGTGCTCTAAGGCGCGCACACAGTGCTCGTAGACACTCCCCATCTGCTCGCTCATGCCGGGAACGTTGTAGCTGGCTTTACCGACACGCGCACGCCTTGCCCTTCGCTGTCCGTGTCGGTCGAGCGCTACGGTTCTCGTCTAAACGGACATTGCCAATGCACTGCGCGTACCTGTCTGGGACATCGCCGCCTTCGCCAAAGCCTTGCTCGGCGCGTAACCGGCTCTACCCCAATTCCATCTCCCGGTCGAGCGGAAAGATCGGGCGGCGAACGTGTCGGTACGGCAGCTTGGTGAGATCCGGCGTGCAGAGCGCGCCGCTGTCGCAGACGACGACCTTGCCGGCAATCGGCTCGAAGGCGGCGCGGAAGTGCTGCATCGATTTCAGCCCGACCGCGCGCTTCGCGGCTGGGTCAATGCCAAAGGTGCGGAACTGTTGCAGGTCGAGCATCTGCCTTGGAATGGTGGCGACGAGGATGTCGATGCCGCCGGCGCGCAGCACTGCGGAGGTGCCCCAGCTTACCTTCAATCCGCCGAGCATCGGCCCATCGCCGACGAAATCGCCGTTGCTGAGCAGTAGCAATGTCCCTTCGAGCGCGAGCGGTGCGCCGCCGACTCGAGGATCGGTCTTGCCGCCAAGCCGGATCGAGATCCGATCCCCGACTTTGCGGCGGTGCAGTTCCGCTGCGGCCTCCGGGTCGACGATCGGGCCGAAGCAGGCGTCCTGAACATCGGCCTCGATCATCGCGCGCAACAAGTTGGTTGAATCGCCATAGCCGCCGGCGCCAGGGTTGTCCGCATAGTCGGCGATGACGAATGGGCCGTGCCTCGCGTCGAAGGTCTTCGCCTGCCGTGCCGCCTCCTCAACGGAGAGATAGTCGTACACACTCTCGAAACGCCGCGTCCACATGTCGTGCGCAAGCGCCTCGGCAAAAGTGCGGTGCCTCGCGAGATCGCCCTGGCACGTGACCAGCACCGTCGGGCCGACTTCCTCGATATCCGCATTGGGGAAACCGGCGTTGACGCTGACGGCGAAAACATCCGGCTCGCGTTCATAGACGCGCGCCCGAGCGATGCGCTCGACCATCGCTCCGATATCGGTTCGCCCGTCATTGACCTCCGAGAGCATCGGTCGCTCGGCGCGGATTGTCACCGGCTTTACCTCGCCACGCATCGCGCGATGCAGAATGCCCGCCGCCTGCCTCCCGCATTCGCGCATGTCCACATGCGGAAAAGACTTGAAGCAGACAATGATGTCGGCAAGACGCGCCATCCTGCGAGTGACGTTGGCATGCGGATCGAGCGTCATGCCGATCGGAAGATCGGATCCGACGACGGCGCGCAGACGCTCGAGCAATTCGCCCTCGCCGTCCTCGCTGAACTCGGTGACCATCGCCCCGTGCAGCCCGAGCAGGATTCCGTTCAGCTCGTTCTTGTGTTGTTTCGTTGCCCCGATGATCATGCCTGCGATCCGCTCATAGGCATCACGCGTCACGGGCCCGCAAGGTTGCGCAAAGGCGCTGACCGTATGGATCAACCTCCAGCCATTCTGTCGTCCGATATCGAGGAAGCCGGCGATCTCCGTGTTCGCCTCGCCCTGTAACGCTATGGCGTCATCGCCGAGCTGAATGCCCTGCGCTGCAAAGGCGGCGTAGTCCGCAGGCTTGCAGTTGAAGGTGTTGGTCTCATGGGAGAACTCGGCGGTGAGAACGGTGAAGGACATGCCGTTTCTCTTGTCGGGATTCGGTCAGCCCCAGAGCTCGGCAGACGGGGGGCTGACAGTCCCGCCCTCGTACTTCATTGCGTGATCGCGATCGCCCGATTGCAGGAGCGGCCCGTCGAGGTCCGCCCATCGAGCGCCCTGCGCGACGAGAAAGGCCGGAGCCATGGCGAGCGACGTGCCGCACATGTTGCCGACCATGATTTCGAAGCGCAGCCGTCTCGCCTCGTTCGCCAACGCCAGCGCCTCCGTGAAGCCGCCGCACTTGTCGAGCTTTATGTTCACCGCGTCGTACAGGCCTTGCAGGCGCGGCAGAGCGTAGGCGACATAAAGGCCTGTTCTCAGAACTCTCGCCATCCTTACCCGGGATTTGCGATTTGGCCCGATCTTCATCCGGCAACCCTCCGCCTGAACACGGACCGGTACAGCTTCATCGCCGATTCCGGCACTTCGTGAATCCTGATCCGGCCAATTTTCGTAGCGCCAGCGTCCTGATGGCGCCTCCGACGACACAAGGTGGCCAGTCATCGCCGCCCGTGGCGACACTTCCGCCGCCGGCGGGCCCCGCAGCGCGTCGAGTCGTCTGCCCCGATCATGTCGGATGCCACGCCAGCCGCTCGATGCGCCGGAGAATCTGGCAAAACAACGGCCCTGTCAAGTAGCTTTCCGCGAGCTGCAAGGTGAAATACCGAGCGTGCCGGATCAGCCGTCCCCCGGTCTTGATCAACCGCTGTTGGAGACTCGTCAACGACCAGTCCTGAATGGTGACGGGGAGCACGAGCCGACGTAGCAGGTTGCCGAGATTGTAGGCAATGACGCCGAGGAGCAACCGCACCTCGTTGGCCCGGAAGCGGTGACAGGAGAGCCGGGTCCAGTGGGTCGCGGTCTTGCCTTCCTTGATCCACTGCTCCGCCGTCCCGCGCTGGTTGTAGAAGCGCACAACGGCCCGATTCGTGCCGGTCAAAGTGGTGCGCGGGCGGTCCCAGGAAGCGGCCTGGTACTGGAAGCTGCGGTAGCGGACGAGCGGCGCGTGACTCGGTCGGCCGCGGGGCCTGGTGAGCAGGTCCTCGATCTGCCGCTCCAAGACGTCGTTGGCCGGCAGCCGGATCGCGTAGCGCACTCCGCGGCGTTCCAGCGCCTCGTAGAGCGCCGGCAGAGCGAACGCGGCGTCCGCGCGGACCACCACGGTCTGCCGGCGCCGACGGTAGCGATCAATGATGGGCAGGAGGACCTCATCCCAGCCCTGGGCGCTGTGGACGTTGCCCGGCCGGAGTTTCACGGCCAGGCAGTCGCCCTCTGGGTTGAAGACGAAGAGCGGGCGGGTGATAGCACACCGCCTCGAAGTGACCGTTGTACGCGGACTGCTCCTGTGTGCCGTGGACGGGGCTTTCGGAGCTGTCGATGTCGAGCGTCACGCGTCGGCTGGGTGATCGCGCCGCCGCGTGTCGGATCAGGTCCGCGTTCAAGCGAGTCAGTCCGTGGTAGTTCTGCTCCTCGGCGAGGACGTCCGTTTCGAACCAGTGCAGCGTCGAGGTCAGCGCCACGCTGGTCTCTCGCCCCTCCCGCGAGGCCAGCATCCGAAACGTCGGGTCCTGGGCCAGCCGTTCGGCGTCGTTCGTGTCCTCGTACCCGGCCAGGCGGCTGTAGATCGACTGCCGAACCAGGTCGGCCAGAGAAAACTGGAAGTTGCGCCCGGTGCGAGGATCGCTGAGGTGTCGTTCGATCAGCGCACTCAGGCCGAGACGCTCGTCCAGCTCGCGCGGGAGCAACAGCCCCGCGTCGGACGTGACGGTGGCGCCGCGGAACTCGACGCGAAGTTGAGGATTGAACGAGAGGCGAACCGGGCCAGATTCTGCGTCACCCACTGGATGATGCCCTCCGCAACCCGCGAGGCACCCCAGAAGCCCGCATGTTTGGCGGGCGCTGAGTGATTATGGCCCGATCGATTCACCGCCCAAAACGAAAATGCGGGTGTAGTCGTCTTCCTGATCCGGCCGCAGCACTGGGGATTTCAGGAACGGCACCTGCTCGTCGAGCAGCGCGAGGTCGCCGGTCGCGGTGACATAGTGATGGACGGCAAGGGGAAGGAAGTACAGGTCGTCAGTGATGCGGGTTCGGACACCGGCGTTGGCGGGCGGGTGCCACCAGTGCTGCACGTCGCCCTCTTCGAACTGGCGCTCCGCGGACCGCATGATATGGGCCCTCGCTTCATTCGGCGCGCTGATGACCAGCGCCATCACATCCTGCAACTGATCGCGGAACCCGTACGCCCCCCCGGACTGGTAGAACGCCGACCGTCCCCAAACGCGACAGGCCAGCACTTGGTAGAGCAACCAGCGATTCACCATCAAGTCCAGACCCGCATCGGGCGTCTTCACCTGCACGGTACCTAGCACGTGGTCCCAGTGGCGTTGAACTTCTGAAAGCGCTGCCTGCGCCATACCGGGCGCCGTGTACGTCTGAATGAGATGGCGCACTTGTGCTGTCGATTCCGCCTGACCCAACACGAAGACAACCTCCACCACCTGCCCGGGAGCCAGGGGGATGATGTCTGTCATCACTGCCGCGCAGGGGTCGAGTAACGGCTCGACGCTTCCGGACAGGCCGACGCGGCGCAGCGCGGCGGGCGATGCCGGCGAGCCGTTGCGGCCGAGAAACTCGGTGCGATTGGCGGTGAAGGTATGTCGCCGCGAGCCGACGCCGGCGAAGGCAATCCCCGAAGCGAAGGCGCCCGCCCAAGCGCTGCGCGCCAGCACAGCGCCTGCCTCCGCGTCGTACTCGCACACGACCTGCAAAGGGGCGTTGTCTCGGACAGTCCCGAGGACCCACTCGGCGTAGTACGTCGCCGATAGCCGTCGCGGACGGTCGCCAACGTTTCGGACGGTCAGGCACACGAGCTTGACTGGCTCGTTGAGTGGGACCAACGCGAGCAGATCTTGATCCAGGCCGTGGCTCCTTCGGGCGAAGCGACTATATCCCTGGCCATGGCGGACGGTCACGACCGCCCCCTCGCCGAGCGGTAAAGGCGTGGGGCTCCAAACTGTCCCCGTCTCTTCGTCACGAAGATAGACCGCCTCGCCAGGTGGATCGGACGCCGGGTCGTTCGACCACGGTGTGAGGCGGTTCATCTGACTGTTGCCCGCCCAGGAGTATCCCAAGCCGGCCTCAGTCACCAGGCATCCAGAGCCAGGGTTGGCCAACACATTGGTCCAGGGAGCTGGCGGCAAGGCCGGCCCGCCCGGAGCCGCGCCGTCAACCACGATGACATACTCTCGGCCGTCCGATGTGAATCCGCCGTAACCGTTCCAAAACCGTAGTTCCTCGGAAGGCGTTGCTCTCGGCGTGGCAGTTTCCGTGGACGTCGAGGTGGTGGTCTTGAGTAGCAGCGGGAGGGCAGCCGCGGCCGGCCGGCGTTCGATCTGCTCAGCCAGGGAGCCGCGATCGACCCCGAGGACGGCCCGCGCGGCCGCCGTGATGAGCACCGTGTCGTCGGCCGGGATGCGGCCGGCACTCAGGACAAACATTCCGCGCGGCTTTCCAAGCGTCGCGCCAGCAGGACCGGCCGCGAGAATGGCCCGAAGGGCGTCCGCAGCGTTGTGGGAACGCTCGTCAGAATGATGAGGTCCAGGTCCAGGCCGCGGCGGCCAACGTAGCCGTGCCACTGTACAAGCTGGTGGACGAGCGCCTCGTCGTCAGCCACCGCGACACGGACCAACACGATCGGCCGATCGCCCGAGATGGCATGAGGCCACAGGCCGGCCTGGCCCAAACGATTGGCGGCGACCGCTTCCCGAGAGCGCAGCGCTGCTCCAGTGAATACGACGGCGCCCGCCAGACGGTTGAACAGGGCGACGTCGCCCGGCGTCAGGCCCAAATCGCGCAACTCATCGCGGCCGCGGCTCCGGGCGCCGGAGAACGCTCGGTCGGCGGATTCGAGATTCTGAAATTGCTGAATGAGCGCGCTGGCTGTCTCAAGGGTAGCGGCCGCTCCGGTGACGAAGGCGACGCGGGCCGTGGCTTTTGGGTCGAGGTGCACGTGTCGTCGCAGACTGAAGACTGGGTCCAACACGGGGCCCGTAGTCCCGGACAAGCGCCCGCCGGCGTCCAGAGCGGCGGGGTGAGCAGGGGTGCGGCCGCGACCCAGAAACCTCACGCGGTCGGTCTCGTACTCTAACGCGTCTTTGTCCAGGCCTTCCACGGCGGTGACGTGAACGGCCCAGATTGGTCTTTGGTCCGCGGCTCGTGGCCGGCGACGCGCGAGCAGGGCACCCGAACTGGCCACGAACTCGGTCTCTAAGAACAACTTCGCAAACGCCGGGTGAGCTTGGTCCGCGCGGCGCTGGTTCAGGCACACCTCGGCGTAACTGGTCAGGTCGAACTCGCAGGGGGCACCGGCGTGATTGACGAGTGTTACCACACGCACTTCTGCGTCGTGGTCAGGCGCGACACACACAGCCCACCGGGTTTCGATGTCGCCATCGCGGCGGCGGAACTCGGCCCGGTCGACATGAAATTCGACATCGTACTCATCGGCCGGCTGTCCTAGCGGCTGCCTCCCGGTGGACCATGTTTTGTCGTTAGACCGATTGCGGATGTAGCAAAACTGGCCCCAGCAATCGCGGGTTTCATCTTCCCGCCAACGAGTCACGTCCATATCGCACCAAGCACCCCATCCGCTCCCGGCGGCAGTGATCATGACGGAGTACCGGCCGTTAGACAGCAGCGCGATTTGGGGGGGCGACGCATTGGAAAACTCCCGCTCCCTTACCTCTTCACGTCGCTCCTGTTCAGCGGTCATAGACCACCTACTTTCAGGTAGCACCCCCCGCTGGCCCGCCCGCCTGGTTTTGGCGACAGACGGAGTCGCCGTCAAATCACTTTAAGCCAGTTGCGGGACGAAGGACCGGACTGTCGCCGGAGACGCGCCGCCGGTCACAACCTCACCGCACGAGAACGTGAAAGGCAAGAAGAGCCATGGGCGCGGCAAGCTCACGAGATTCTCTATTGACACGAGCTCTCGGTCTTGATATAAGTATTAATTACTAAGTTAATCTTAGTCTTATACACTAATATTTGAGAGGAGAGAATCATGACTACCATGCTTCGCTGGTCGCCGACCCGGCAGTTCCACTTCCACAAGGACTTCGACGAGCTCGGGAGGTTCTTCACCGACGAGGGCGCTCAGCGGGCCGCGCCGTGGCTCCCGGCCGCGGAGGGGCGGATCGAGGACGGTGCCTACGTCATCCAGCTCGCCTTGCCGGGCGTGGATCCGAAGGACGTCGAGGTGTCCTTGATGGACAACGTCCTCACCGTCAAGGGCGAGCGCAAGGCCAACCACGACACCTCGGGCAAGGACTATTTCGTCCGCGAGGTCGCGTACGGCGCGTTCCAGCGGGGCATGACCCTTCCTGAGGGCGTCGACGCCTCCAAGGTGGAGGCGAAGTACGCGAACGGCATGCTCGAGGTAAGAGTCCCCGCGCCGAAAGCCGCGATGCCGCGAACGATCGAAGTCAAGGCCGCCTGATCGAGGGCGGCCGCGACCGGGGCCGTGCCGGTGCCGACCGACACGCGCCCCGGCCGTGGCCTCACATCGCCGCGCCACCCCCGCTTGGCTCCGCTTGACCGACCGTCGTCAGGCTCGCCGTCCCCTGAACGGAGCCGGGTCGCGGTGGCGATCAGCGCCAATCCAGCCTGGCTGAGACACCTCCTCCTGCCTGTCTATCACTCGCTCGGTGAACGTGCCGCCTCATTGTCAGCGCGGAGTCGCGTTCCCCGGTAATGCGGAACGAGCCTCCACCAGCTCCCAAACAAGCGCATCGACAGCGCGAACAGGTTGAGCGTGAGCGGGATGACTGTCCCAGGAGGGGGAGGATGTCGCGCACCGCGCAATGACATCACGTACTTGACTTCTGGAAGTTCGAACGGGCCCGTTCGGAGAACGCTCAGCGCTTCAGGTGGTACGGAACGTCGGCGACGACCACGTTCTTGCGGAAGAGGAGGGCGCCTTTGACGAGAAGGGCCGTTTGGTTGTGGAGCAGGTTCTGCCACCAGCGGGCGGGGATGAATTCGGGAATGATGATGGTCACGACGTGCTGCTCGCGCTGCTCCTGCAGGTGGTCAATGTACTCGAGCAAGGGACTCAGGAGCGAGCGGTACGGGGACGTGAGCACGATCAGAGGAGCGCCCATTCCGTATTTTCCCCAACGCTCCTCCAGTCGGTGGGTCCGCTCCGGATCGACCTCCACGTAGACGGCCTTGGCGCTCGGGGACAGTGCCTGCGCGTACTGGATGGCCTCCACGACCCCGCGGTGGAGATCACCGACGAGGACAAGCACCGTGTGCTCCTTGGGGCGCGGGGGGTCAAAGCCGTCCAGGGAGAGCTGGCGCGCCACATCTTCGAAGTGGCTCTTGATGGCGCGGAACGTCATGACGAGTCCGGCAATGAGGACCACCACGATCCAGGCTCCGTCCGCGAACTTGGTGGCTGCCACCACCACCAGGACCAGGGCGGTGGTGGCGGCGCCCGTGCCATTGAGCACGCTTCGCCACCACCAGCCGGGTGGGCGTTGCCTGAGCCAGCGGCGCACCATGCTGGTCTGAGAGAGGGTGAACGAGGTGAAAACCCCGACGGCGTAGAGCGGGATGAGGGCGTGGGTGCTGCCGTAAAAGAGCATGACCAGCACGGCGGCGGTCACCGCCAGGATCACGACCCCGTTCGAGTAGACGAGCCGGTCGCCGCGGTTACGAAACTGCCGAGGCAGGTACCCGTCACGCGCCATGAAGAAGGCGAGCCGGGGAAAGTCGGCGAAGGCGGTGTTGGCGGCGAGGACGAGGATCAGCATGGAGACGGTCTGGATGTAGTAGTAGAAGGGACCACCACCAAACACCGCCCATGCGAGCTGGGAGACCACCGTCTCCTGCTCGTCCGGCATGACGCCGTACAGCACCGAGAGGGTCGTGGTGCCCACGAACAGGGTGATCATGATGACCCCCAGGATCGTGAGCACGGCGCGGGCGTTGACGACCTCCGGCGGCTTGAAGGCGGGAACACCGTCAGCCACTGCCTCGATCCCGGTCAGCGCCACCGCCCCTGAGGCAAAGGCCCGCAAGACGAGCACGGCCGTGAGCACGCTCTCTGGCTCCGCGGGGAGCACCGAACGGGGGGACACCGGGGCCTCCCCCAGCAGGTAGCGCACGAACCCGAGCCCGGTGAGCACGAGAAAGCCCGCGATGAAGAGGTACGACGGGAGGGCGAAGAGCTTGCCTGACTCCCGAAGCCCTCGCAGATTGCCTACCGCGATGAGGGCGATGGCGGCCACGCCCAGTCCCACCCGATACGGATAGAGGGCGGGCACGGCCGAGGTGAGGGCGGCGATCCCGGCCGAGACGCTCACGGCCACGGTGAGGGTGTAGTCGATGAGCAGGGCCGCCCCCGCCGTTAACCCGGCCAGCGGGCCCAGATTGTCCTTGGCAACGATGTAGTCGCTGGCGCCCTGCGGGTAGGCGAGGATCGTCTGCCGATACGAGCTGATGACGATGGCGATCACCAGAGCGATCGCCACGGACACCGGAACGGCCAGGACCATGGCCGCCGCGCCCGCGACCACCAGCACCCGCAGAATTTCTTCTGAAGCATAGGCGACCGACGACAGGTTGTCGGAGGCGAACACCGCCAGCCCGAGAGGCCTCGAGAGGCGCTCGTGACGCGCCTGCGCGGTGGGGATCGGCTCGCCCACCAGAACGCGCTTCAGGTTGTAAAGCCTCACCCGTCTCGGGCCTCAGTTGGGGAGATGGAAAGGCACATCCACGACGATGACGTCACGCCGGAAGAGCAGGGCGCCCTTGAGGAGGAGGGCCGACTGATTGTGCAGGAGATGATGCCACCAGCGGCTCGGAATGAACTCCGGCAAGACCACGGTGACGAACCCCTCCGGTCCCTGCTGGGCCAGGAGGCCATCGATGTAGTCGAGCAGAGGGTGCACGATCGACCGGAAGGGCGAGGTGAGGACGACCAGAGGTACCCCATCCCCCCACTGCGCCCAGCCGGCCAGGATGCGCGTGTCATCACCCTCGGAGTTCACGTAGACCGCCGTGACGTCGGGACCGAGCTGCCGCGCATAGTCTACCGCCCGCAGGGTCGCCCGATGCACGCCTCCGATCGGCACGACCACCCGATGGCTGCGCATGGGCGTTCGCGTCCACCCCTCCAGCGAGAGATTGCGGGTCACCTGGTCATAGTGCCGCCGGATGCGCCAGAATCCCAGCACGAGGAGAGGGATCAGGAAGACCACCAGCCAGGCACCCTCCGTGAACTTCGTGACCGCGATGATCGCGGTGACGAGCGCCGTGGTGAGCGCACCCGTTCCGTTGATGAGCGCATGCCACCCCGAGTGCGGGTGGCCCTCGCGATACCAATGGCGAATCATCCCCGCCTGCGAGAGCGTGAAGGAGAGGAAAACCCCGACGGCATAGAGTGGGATGAGCGCGTTGACCTGGCCCTCGAAGGCCACGACGAGGGCGCCGGCGACGGCCGCGAGCGCGAGGATACCGTTGGAGAAGGCCAGCCGGTCCCCGCGGTGGGTGAGCTGGCGGGGCAAGAACCCATCCCGGGCCAGGAGACTGGCCAGCCGCGGGAAGTCGGCGAAGGACGTATTGGCGGCCAGGATGAGGATGAGGGCCGTGAAGGTCTGGGTGGCGTAGTAGAAAGGGCCCGTTCCGAAAGCCCGCCGCGCGATCTGCGAGAGCACCGTCTCGTCCTCGCTGGGGACGATCGCGTACTGATCGGCGATCCAGGTGATTCCGGCGAACAGGCTGCCCAGGATCACGCCCATCCAGATCAGCGTGAGCCGCGCATTTCGCGCTTCCGGGGGTTGAAAGGCGGGCACGCCATTGGAGATGGCCTCGACCCCCGTGAGCGCCGAGCAGCCGGAGGCAAATGCCCGCATGAGCAGAAACAGGGTGATGGGGTTGGTGGCCTCATGGGGCATATGCGGCGTGTGCACGACCCCGTCCACCAGGAGCCGAAGGGCGCTCCATCCGATCAGGATCAGCATGCACGCGATGAAGCCATAGGTCGGAATGGCAAAGAGACGCCCTGATTCGCGTATCCCGCGTAGATTGGCGGTGACCACGAGCGCGATGGCCACGAGGCCCAGCGCCTCGCGGTGAGGATCGAGGGCGGGGAACGCGCTGGTGATGGCCGCCACGCCCGCTGCTACGCTCACGGAGACCGTGAGCACATAGTCAATCAGCAGGGCCGCTCCCGCCGTGAGGCCGGGAAGGACACCAAGATTGTCGGAGGCCACGATGTAGGCGCCTCCGCCCGTCGGGTACGCCTGGATCGTCTGGCTATAGGACGTCACGAGGATCACCAGCAGTCCGACGATGGCGAGCCCGACGGGCAGCGACCAGGCCAGCGCGGCCGCCCCCGCCACCACGAGGACGAGGAGAATCTCCTCCGTGGCATAGGCCACCGAGGAAAGGGCGTCGGAGGAAAAGACGGGAAGGGCGACCAGTTTCGGGAGCCGCGTGTGGCGCTCGGCGGCGCTCGTGAGCGGAGTGCCCAGCAACCAGAGCCGCAAACGGCCGCGCACCTCATGACTCTACGCGGAGCCTCCCCGCCACGCAAATGGCCGGGCGGCCCGCCACCGATGAGGCCCTCCGAGGCCCTGAAGCGCTGCCTGCAATCGAGAGGCGCCCCGGGTTCCCCGGTGCCCCGAGCGCTGGGGGCAATGGGGGCCGTCGAGGCCCCAAGACGCCGCGTCTTATCGAGGGGTG
>Ga0187893_10001293_pt1 | contig 61323 bp, 60 predicted proteins | sample MA1701074metaG_FD_139574 | JGI IMG/M metagenome (GOLD analysis project Ga0187893, IMG submission 139574) | White microbial mat communities from a basaltic lava cave in the Kipuka Kanohina Cave System on the Island of Hawaii, USA - MA170107-4 metaG ... | reverse complement strand
GGCCGCGCTCAACCAATTCCATATTTACTTCCCCGGCAGACTTGACAACATAAGAATAGAAGGGTAAAGTATCAGTAACAAGTCAGGTCTGAGTCGCTTACACAGACAATCTGACAGGCCCCGCGGAGTCGGGCGGCGGCCAACAGTCGGGCCGACCACGCGACGTTCTTGCATCCCGCAAACGGCACCGCCGTCCTGGAGACATGCAGCCACGGCCCGCCCGCGCCCCAGCCTTCGGCGCGCGGTGGAAACACGGCCGGGTCCACGCCGTGGTAGGCGACCAGGACCTTGGTCGCCTGCGGAGGATCGACCAGTGCGGCGAGTTGCCCGCGGACATAGTCGGTGGGCACCACCACGGCCGTGGCCTGCGCAAGCACCCTGCGTAGCCGCTCGATGTCGCGCTGGACCGCGGCCACTCGTTCGACCGGCGTGGCGATGCCTGGGATCGAGCGGGTGTGGCTGAGGAGCTGAGCGCGCCGCCAGCGCTCCTCGCCCGTGAAGTACACGAAAGCGACCAGCGGAACCGCCAGCCTGCTCAGCGGCCCCGCACGCCAACTGGAACGCGTAGCCGTCTCGCGTCCCAAACGCCAGGACGACGCTCTCGCCAAGCTTCCTGCCGCTCTGAGCATGCTCGGCGACCGCGCCAGCCAGGCCCGGTCCATGCTGCCCACACACCTCCCACATCCCCGGCTCGGCCTCTCGCAGGCGCATTCCGGCGGTGAGCTCGCCCTGCTCGGTGACATGCCAGCCGGCCAGGGGACTGGCCAGGCAGTGCACGACCACGACCTGCCCAGCGGCGCGGAGATATCGGGCCAGGTGCCAGACCTGGGCTTCCACTCCTCCGAGCGAGCAGCCCAGGCCCCCCGTACCTGAGATCCTGGCCGAGTTGCTCACCGAACACCTCAGCGTGCCCCTCACTCCCGCTGACCTTGGCATGGCCGGTGGGGAGCCGCCGACAATAGGCTCCGCGTTGACCCTGCCTTGGCTCCCAGAACGGACCGCGCGCAGCATCAGCCAGCTCGCCAGGAGTGACCTCATGCTCGACCGTCAAGCCTTCCAAACCCACCAGGGCACCCAGCTTATTTGCGGGCAGGAGCTGTTGGACTCGGTCTGGCCATGGGCGACCGGGATCCCCGATGCGCTGCCCAACCTCAGCGGCGTCCCTCATGGCCGTATCGGTATGACTGAGGTCAACCAGATCGAGACCACCACCCATATGTTCCGTAACTGGGACAACCTTTATGGGGGCGGGTTGTCCCGTGAGGCGGTCATTGGACAGCTCAAGTGGGCAGCCTCCCTCCTTGACGGCCCCTACACCGAACCGGTCGGCCGTGCGCTGTTCCGCGCCGTGGCCGACCTCGCCAGCGTGGCCGGCTGGATGAGCTTCGACGTGGGGCTGCACGCCGCCGCCCAGCACTACTTCGTGCTTGGGCTGCACGCCGCGAAGGAAGCTGGCGACCGAAATCTCGGCGCCCACCTGCTCAACTGCATGGCCCGCCAGTCAAGCCACCTTCAACGACCTGACGACGCGCTCGAGCTCATCCACCTCGCCCAGTACGGCGCTCGGCATACCGGCACCGCCACCACGGCCGCGGTCCTGTACAGCTTGCAAGCCCGGTTCTGCGCCATGCTTGGAGACACCCGCGAATGCCATCGCGCCGCCGGCCGCGCCGAGGACGTTTTCGACGATGCGAAGCCTGCCGATGACCCCGTGTGGGTCGCCTACTTCGACCGCAGCGAGTACGCCGCCACGCTCGGGGTCGTTCACCTCATCCTTGCTCAGCAGGCAGACGACCCCACCAGCGCCGGCCGGGCCATAAGCCTTCTCACCCAGGCCATCCACGCCCGCGGCAGCCAACGAGTCCGCAGCCGCGCCTTCGACCACATCGCTCTAGCCCGCGCCTACCTCGCCGAAGGCGAACTAGACGGCGCCAACCAAGCAGCCGCGATCGCGTTGCAAGTGCTTCCGGACCTCAACTCCGCCCGCGTCCAAGACCGGCTCCGGGAGCTATACGACGACACGCACCGTCATCAGCACGAACCAACCATCGCCGAAATACGTGACCGACTCCAGACCAGCCTGCACCTGACTGACCTCGAGTAGGCCAGCCTTCCGCCACGGGCGAGGCTGAAGCACCGGGCCTTGGAAAGGGACTTCTCCTGCTCGGTGCATTGAGCCGGTGTTCGCTAGCGCTTGTGTTGCAGCGAGGCGACAGCAACGTTGAGTTGTTCGTCGAACTCTTTGACGCATGGCAGTTGCGCCCAGTTGGTCGGGGTAGTGGGGAACCGTGCGCGGACTCCACGGATACGCTCGACTCCCATCGTGTACGATTCTCCAAGCGCGAGGCCCAATGCTGCGCTGAGCGCTTCGCATGCTCCTTCTGGATTGTCCGCGTGGATGCGTATGGAAGCACGCTGCGTAAGCAAAATCACTTGCTGATGTGTGGTTTCCGTAGAACGCAACGCTTCAGCGAGCTGTCGCTCTGCTGCGTCAAACTCGCCGTTCAACGCTGACGCAAGACCGCGCAAGGCTTGCAGCTGTCCCGGAACGCCGTAGGTGAGTGGACCTACTGGCCCGAACGCGTCCTTGTCGACCGGCACGCCTTCCAACGCTCGGTCCGCCGTTTCCAGGCTCTGCCGGCAAGGCCGGACATCACGGGCCGCGATTGCTTCTTCTGCCCGCCATGCTGCCACCCAGCCTCGGGTGAACCTGTCCGCCTTCGCCGCGAAGACCGCGGCCTGATCCAGCAAATCAAGGGCTCGTCGGGAGCCGGCACCGTGCCGATCATACGCCGACGAGTGCAAGATACTGAGCTTGCCCAGGGCTTGAGCGGAAAGCGTGGCGCTTCCGCTCGCGCCCGCCACGTCCGCAGCCGTGGCTAGATACTTGCGAGCTGCTAACCTGTCACCGCCATGAAAGATCCGGGCGCCGGCCCGGGCGCTTTCCGCGACGGCGAGCGCTTCCAACCTGCTGCGATGAGACACACCACATGATCGGTCGAGCAGCCTCAGCACACTATCGGCGTGGGAAGTCATGAGGGGCAGGATCGACCGGTGGTCACCCGTCACATACGCCTGCGCCAGCGTTCCGGCGACGTCCTCATGCGCGGCGATAAGCCCCGCATCGATCGGCCGATCACCGTGAGTCACGACCCGCTCTAACGCTTCAGATGGAGCCAATACCAGCGACAGGCCACCCACGGCTATGACCTTGCCGGCTGTCCTGCGGTCCGCTTTGTCCTCCTCGCCTGCGTTGCCGTTCGCGGTTGCGGCGTCCAACGTAGGCGTGTGGACCAGCGCACGCATCTCAACATCTGACAGATCCAACGCTTTCGCGATCGCGTCCAGGTTTTGCGGGGTAGGGCTCTTCTTCCCACGTTCGTAGGCAGAGATCAGCTCACGCGGCACCCGCCAACCGGCAACCGCGCAGGCGTCTGCCAGATCATCTTGGGTCATACGCCGCACATGGCGCAGCTCAACCAACGCCTGGCCATAAATCGGGACACCTTCAGGCATCACATCTCCCCCGTGCTCCCCGTTGCGGCAGCAACCGTACCAAGCCGGCCGCCCTTTCCTATCGGCACTACTCACATCGTCGCCACATCGGTCCTACTCACTCGGACAGCCGGCGGTCACGCTCGACTTACGCACCAGATGTGCGCGCGGGAAGGGAAACGCGGTCCGCTGACCTGACCGGGAGACGGCGGGCCGCACCCTTCCCCGGCTTACGGCGGGGACTGTGATGTTGCGCATCGTCATTCCACACGGCAAACCGTCAATCGAGGCGATGAGCGCGGAATGGTACTCGGCAGCAGCTCATGCCGGCTGGCGCCGTCACCCCGAACGACCACGACGCAACCAACGACAACCAACAAGTCCGCCAACACATGGCCCCCGAGCTGTTCCTGGAACTACCGCCACACCCCGGGATCGACCAGTACGCCCTGGGCTGCGTCGCCTACGAGTGCCTCACCGGCACCACGCCCTTCGCGCAAACCTCCCCCGGAGCGCTGATCCACGCCCACCTCAACCTCGCGCCACCACCCCCCAGCGAACAGCACCCCGCCTACCACCCGCCGTCGACGCTGTCCTCGCCCGCGCCCTGGCCAAAGAACCCACCGACCGCTACCCCACCTGCCAAGCCTTCATCACCGCCCTTCGCGCCGCAGCCCGCCCCCGCCTCGACCCCACACCGCCCCCACAGGCCACCCGCCCCGCCGACCCACCCGCTCCCCCACAGCCTGCGCCGGCCTTGACTGAACCCGTCACACCAACTCCGCCGACCGCCGGCCCGTCCGAACGGGCCGCCGCAGGGTGTGTCAGCAGGCGACTGCGGATCGCCGCCGCGCTGGTGGTGATCCTGATCCTGGCGACGCTCGGCCTTGTTCGCTGGCTCCCCGACCGCGGCCCCGCTCCCGCGCAGCCCGAACGCCTCCCGCCAGCATTGCCTGCTCCCACGCTGGTGCTGACCCCTTCCAGGGTGATGCCGCCTGGAGTTGACCCACGCCCGGCCACCCAAACCCAACTCGACAACCCCAGGGGGGTGGCGGTCGACGCCGACGGCAGCCTCTACATCGCCGACGCCAACAACGACCGGGTGCGCAGGGTCGAGGCGGCGGGCACGATCACCACCGTGGCCGGCGTTGGCTGAGCGCGAGCCAGCCCGCTCGAGGCCACCGTCCCCACCTCAAGGCCGACTTCAGGCGCTTGTCGGTCATGTGTGCGGCAGTGCAGGTACCGGGCGAGACGGAGGTGACTGCCTTGTATCCCATCTGGTACTGGCCAGTCTGCGTTCGGCGAACGTCAGCAGGTCGAAGACATCCCGCGCAAAATACCCGGTTGTCCCTCGCGCGAGGCTCTTGCGGGACACGATCCCAGCTTCGGCCAGCTCCTCGACGGCCTTGTAGGCAGCGGGGGCCGAGACATTCAGCATGCGTCTGACGGTTGTCGTAGTGACGAGAGGGGCCTCAGGAAGAATCTCGACGAGGCGCGCGAGAGCCGAATCCGCACGTGGCGTGACACGTATCCCAATCGCAGCCCTGTGCTCAGACAGCCGGGCCCGCCACGCAGCGCGTAGCTCAGCAAGGTCATTCGCGAACTGGACTACCTGGTCCGTGGCCAGCTCGGCGGCGTTCAGGAACGTACCGAGCCACCTGACCAAGGCTTCCTCTGCGGCGCCAGAGCCCGGCGGGCCTGTATAGCGGTACGCGGTCAAGCCATCCAGATAGGCATCCGAGCGAGTGAGCAGGACAAGGCTCACGGGCAAGACAGCGGCCGGCGTGAGCCCGCGACGCGTAAGCACCATGTGGATCAGCGCCCTACCAACCCGGCCGTTGCCGTCCGTGTAGGGATGGATCGTCTCGAACTGGGCATGGACCAGAGCGGCTTGCACGAGTGGCGCGTGGATCCCGCCGCCCGCATAGGACACAAGGTCTTCCATCAGGGGGGCAACGTGTTCCGGCGGAGGTGGCACGAACTGTGCATCGAGGGGGTTCCAGTCGTTTCCGCCGATCCAGTTCTGGACTTCCCGCAAGCCGTGGTGCCGTTCGTCTGGCAACAACGCACGATGCAACTCGTCGATGCCCGCGACGGTGACCGTGGGACTCTCCGCGAGATCTGTCGCTGCCTTTCGCAGAATGGTGATGTTATTGGCGACGAACTGGGCGTTGCGACTGAACCCGGCGTTGACCAGCTGTTCTGTCTGTGCGAGCTCAGCCAGGGCCACCTGCTGGGCCGATACCTGCATGCCCTCGATACGTGATGAAGCGATCGCTTCCGACCGGAGAAGGAACCGCACAAGACCTTCCAAACTTCGTGAATCAGGGCTGAGGGTAAGCCGCCGGACGGCGGCCTCGACCTGAGCGGCCCGAGTGGAGATCTCGCCTTGCATGGCCAGAGGACGCCCGTTGAGGAAATCGGGCAGGTAGGAACGGTACTGCCCGCTCCGCCGGCCGGCACGCGTTGAGGCCTCCAACCGTGGCTCCCAGTGCCGCAGCACCCAACTAGCCAAGCCGGCCTCCACTCGCCGCTAACCTTACATGGATCGACGCCAGTCGTAAGGATACCGGTTCAAAGTTAATCACAGCGCCACTCCGAGTAAGGAAACTGGCATCCCCAGGGGGTGACCAGGCAGGCCAGTTATTGGCACGGCTGGCTGCCGGCTAGTCTTTTCGGGCACGCGGCCGGGGAACGGCCCGAGGGGGCTCGGAAGAGGTGCTCGTGCGCTACACACAATGGATCGACGAGATCGGCCGCGATGACGTTGGCCAGGGGCCACCGCCTGGTCAGGGCACCGCCGGTGGACAGCACCTCGTCGCACGCCGTGGCCAACTCCAACGACGGCATGCGTTCGGCCTTCTCGGTCTTGCCGATCAGGCTGCTGTCGAAGTTGACCAGCTGACCCAGCCTGCTTTGCGACAGCTCGCGATGTTCCCGCCACCTGCGCAATTCCGCGCCGAAAAATGGCGCACCGACTCGTACGGTGTCAGCTCCTTCGGGCTTTGGCCCAGCTGGTCCCCCTTGATGTAGACATGCGGACGCCTCCAGCGATCCGCATCCACCCTCTGGACGCCATGCCACTTCAGGCTCTGGAATGGTCACCACCGACGGCGCCCAACACTACCCAGACCGTGGTCGCCACAAGAAATCCCCACAAGGAGTCGAACAGGTGACCATCGACCACAGCAACAGTCTTGTTGGCCGCTGGCGGGCGAAGGCGGCCTGTCGGGACGAGGACCCAGAATTGTTCTTTCCGATCGGCACGACCGGCCCCGCGCTGGACCAGATCGAGCGGGCCAAGGAAATCTATGCCCGCTGCCTGGTGCGCCGACAGTGCCTGCAGCGGGCGTTGGATACCCACCAGCCCACAGGGATATGGGGCGGACGGGAGACGATCGAACGCCACGCCCTGCGCCGCATCCAGCGCGTTCGCAGGTGACCATACGGCGGCGGACAAGGAGCTATGTCTCATGATGCGGCAGCGGGATGGGGCTCTCCGGTAGTCGTGACAGAGATGGCGGTGGGGGACTGGGACGGCGTGGTCCCCCACCGTCGCCAAACATCACATTTCCCTCAGCTTTGGTGGTGAGCCTGACAGGAGTTTGGGTTGGAGTCGCTTCATGATGTCGAGGCGTTGTGTTTGGAGATCTGCGCCGCTGCGTTCTTGCTTTCCGCACGTCTGGGTGTGGTTTTGGCCCCCCGCTATGAGGGTGTGGTGTAGGCGCTGTGGGGGATGTCGAGAAGGTCGAGGACTTGGTGTTGGAGGGGGGTGAGCTTGGGGTGGAAGGTTTGGACGACGTGTCCGTGGTGGTCGATGAGGTGGTGGCGGGCCAGTAGGGTGAAGATGTCGAGGACGCGGGCGGCGGTGGGGGCGGCGCAGCCGCGGTCTTCGGGGTAGATCGACAGCTGCTCGAGGTTGTTGGCGGTCATGGCGCTGCGGATGTGGCGTTCGATGAGGGCTTGGACGAACATGGCGATGAAGTGGGCGCACAGCAGTCCCTGGATGCGGGCGGGGTCGTGGAGCAGCATCGGCGCGACGTGTTGGCCGCCTTTGAGTTGGGCGTGGCGTTTCTCCAGGTTGGGTTGGTATTTGTAGGCGGCGAGGAGCTCGGCGTCGGTCAGGTTGCGGGCGTTGCTGATCAGCGGGAAGCAGCCGTCGGAGGCGGCGTCGCGGGCCACGGTGTCCTCGGCGACGATCCAGGTGATGCGGTGGTGGGTGCGGGTGATCTTGCGGTAGCGGGTGTCGTTGCCCGGCCGGCCGCGCCGTTCCTGCCGGAAGGTCTCCTCGACACGCTCGGTCACCTCGAAGCCGACCCAGCGGGCCGCGCCGACCTGGTCGAGCGCGGCCCTGGCGGCCGCCTCGGCGGCGACTTTGGTCTTGATCCTGATTGACCGTTCCTAGCCGCATAGCCGTTCGATGCACGATGGGCGTGCAGCGCATCTTCGGGGTCCTGCGCGGTTTCCCCGATGCGGGCTCTTCTCGCCCGGTCCGAAACCTGGGCTCACATCCTGCTCATCGAGCAGCACCTCGTGCGGACCGCTATGAGGACCTATCCGAATGGATAGGCATTCATCCTGGTCAAATGGGTCGTCGGCGCCTCGCGGCGAAGCGACAGTGGTGAGACCCCTTTTCAACCCGCCCACCGTCGTCATAGGGTGCTGCCACAGTGATGCAGTCCGTTGGGGGATTCGGGGGTAGAACCTCCCGCGTCCCCCTCATGCATGGCTGGGGCGTTCCAGCCTCAGCGTGAATCGGGAGGGCCGGATGGCACGGATCAAGGTCACGATCGACGGGACCGTCTATGAGGACGAGGTCGAGCCCCGGCTCCTCTTCGTCCACTACCTGCGCGACAAGCTCGGTCTTGTCGGCACGAACATCGGGTGCGACACGACCAACTGTGGGGCGTGTACCGTCCTGTACGACGGGCTCAGCGTGAAGAGTTGCACGATGCTGGCCGTCCAAGCGGATGGCGGTGAGGTCACGACAATCCAGGGGCTGGCGACCAACGGGGAGCTCCACCCCGTCCAGCGGGCCTTTCACACCGAGCACGGGCTGCAGTGTGGCTACTGCACGCCCGGCATGATCCTGTCGTCGGTGGCACTGCTCGCCGACAACCCCAGCCCGACCCGAGACGAGATCCGGCACGGGCTGGAGGGCAACCTCTGCCGCTGCACCGGCTATCACAACATCGTCAACGCCGTCGAGACCGCGGCGGCCGAGATGCGAGAGGGGGCTAGGGGATGAGCGAGATCGCCGAGCGGAACATCGGCGCCGCGCGCCTGCGCAAAGAGGACGCCCGACTCATCACCGGCCAGACAAACTGGACTGACAACATCCAGTTCCCCGGCATGCTGCATATGGCGGTCGTGCGCTCCCCGATGGCACATGCCCGCATCAACAGCGTCGACGTCTCCGGAGCGCTTGAGCAGCCCGGCGTCGTCGCTGCCTTCACCGGCGCCGACCTCGGTGACCTGAACGTGGGCCTGCCCTGCGCGTGGCCCGTCACCCCAGACATCAAGATGCCCCCCCACCTGCCGCTGGCGACCGACAAGGTCCGCTACGTCGGCGATGGGGTCGCGGTCGTCGTCGCCCGGGACCGGTACCAGGCCGCCGACGCCGTCGAGCACGTCGTCGTCGACTACGACCCGCTGCCCGCGGTCGTCGACCTCGAGGACGCCCTCACTGGGTCCACCCTCGTCCACGACGACATCGACAACAACAAGTGCTACCGGTTCGAGATGCCCTGTGGCGATCTTGACACCGCATTCAACGGCGCCGAGGTCGTCGTCGAGCGCCGCTTCTACCAGAACCGGCTGATCCCGAACGCGATCGAGCCACGCGCGGTCGTCTGCGCCCCGGTCGCCTCGGCCGGTGAGTACACCCTCTACTCGGCCACGCAGATCCCGCACGTGTTGCGGGTCCTACTTGCCCTGATCACCGGCATCCCCGAGCAGAAGCTCCGTATCGTCGCACCCGACGTCGGGGGCGGATTTGGCTCCAAGCTGGAGTTTTACGCCGAAGAGGTCCTGGCGGTCCAGGTCGCCAGGAAGCTCGGCCGCCCGATCAAGTGGACCGAAAGCCGCAGCGAGAACTACCAGGCGACCATCCACGGTCGCGAGATGATCCAGGACATCTCGATCGCGGCGGACCGGGACGGACGGATCCGCGGCCTCAAGGCCGACCTCACCGCGGATATGGGGGCGTATCTCCAGCTCCTCACGCCCGGCATCCCACTGCTCGGCGCGTTCATGTACAACGCGATCTACAAGATGGACGCGTACGGCTTCTACACGACCGGTGTATTCACGAACAAGACGCCCACCGACGCCTATCGAGGCGCGGGTAGGCCCGAGGCGACATATGCGATCGAGCGGATCATCGACGAGCTCGCCGCCGAGCTCGACATGGAACCGATGGAGCTGCGCCGCCGGAACTGGATCACGCACGAGGAGTTCCCCTACGCCACGATCTCGGGACTCACGTACGACTCCGGGAACTACGAGGCCGCGACGGACAAGGCGCTTCACCTGTTCAACTACGACGAGCTACGTGCCGAGCAGGCCAAGCGGCGCGAGTCGAACGACCGGGTCCAGCTCGGCATCGGCATCTCGACCTACACCGAGATGTGCGGTATCGCGCCGTCGCGCGTGCTCGGCAGCCTGAGGCACGCCGCCGGTGGTTGGGAGACCGCGACCATCCGCGTCACGCCGACCGGCAAGGTCGAGGTCGTCACTGGCACGTCGCCACACGGTCAGGGCCATGCGACCTCGTGGAGCCAGATCACCGCCGACGCGCTCGGCGTGCCGTTCGAGGACGTCGAGGTGATCCACGGGGACACGAAGAGCGCCCCCGCGGGCTATGACACCTACGGGTCGCGATCGCTTGTGATCGGCGGGATCGCCGTGCACAAGGCCGCGCAAAAGGTCGTCGAGAAGGCGAAGAGGTTCGCCGCGCACCTGCTCGAGGCGTCAGAGGACGACATCGAGTTCTCGAACGGCCGGTTCAGCGTGAAGGGATCGCCAGAGGCCGGCAAGACCATCCAAGAGATCGCGTTCGCGGTATTCGCCGCGCACGACTATCCCGAAGGCGCGGAGCCGACCCTCACCGCCGACTTCACGATGGACCCCGAGAACTTCTCCTTCCCTCATGGCACGCACCTCGCCGCCATGGAGGTCGACACCGAGACGGGTGATTGCACGATCCGCAAGTACGTCTGCGTCGATGACGTCGGCAACGTGATCAACCCCCTCATTGTTGAGGGCCAGGTCCACGGCGGTCTTGCCCAAGGGATCGCGCAGGCCCTGTTCGAAGAGGCCATCTACGACTCGGACGGCAACCTGGTCACCGGCACGCTGGTCGACTATTACGTCCCCGGGGCGCCTGACCTGCCCGACTTCGTCACGGACCGCACCGTGACCCCCGCGACGTCCAATCCGCTGGGCGTCAAGGGAGTCGGCGAGGCTGGCACCATCGCCTCGACCCCGGCGATCATCAACGGGGTCGTCGACGCCATCCGTCACCTGGGCATCAACGACATTCGCATGCCCGCCTCGCCCCAACGGGTGTGGCGCGCCATCCAGGCTGCCAGCGGCGGCGGAGCCGCCGGAGCCACTACCGCGACCGGAGGTGCGCAGTGATCCCTGCACCATTCGAGTATATCCGGGCCGGCTCGGTGGGCGAGGCCGTGTCGGCGCTCGCGCAGCACGGCGACGAGGCCAAGGTCCTCGCCGGCGGCCACAGCTTGCTCCCGCTCATGAAGCTGAGGTTCGCTGCCCCCTCGTTGCTGGTGGACATCGGCCGCATCGACGCGCTCAAGGGCGTTCGCGAGGACGGCGACGGGATCGTCGTTGGCGCTGCGACGACCCACGCGGCCGTCATGAAAGACCCCCTCGTGCTCCAGCACTGCCCGGTGCTGGCCCATGTCACGGCAGGGGTAGGAGACCCCCAGGTCCGCCATCGCGGCACCTTGGGTGGCTCGTTGGCCCATGGGGACGCGGCGGGTGACCTGCCCGCCACCGCGCTCGCCCTGGACGCCAGGCTCATCGTCCAAGGCCCCAATGGCCAGCGCACGATCGAGGCGAGCGACTTCTTCATCGACTACCTCGAGACCGCGCTGAACCCCGACGAGGTCCTCGTCGAGGTCGCCTTCCCCAAGCTCGACTCGAGCTGGGGCTACAACTACCAGAAGTTCACCCGGGTCGCCCAAGCCTGGGCGATCGTCGGCGCGCTGGCCATCGCCCGCCGCACCAACGGCTCGGTCGAAGCGAGTATCGGCCTGACCAACATGGCCACGGTGCCCGTCCGCGGTTCCGCGACCGAGTCGGCGCTCGCCAGCGGCTCGAGCATCGAGGACGCCGCGGCGCAAGCCGCCGAGGGCACCGACCCGCCCACCGACCTCAACGCCGACCCCGACTACCGCCAACACCTCGCCCGCGTGCTCACCCGCCGCGCGCTCGAAAAGGCGGTGGGTGGGTAGCCTGGCGGCGTTGAACCTCAACCCGAACTCCGCACGTGGCCTGCTGCCCTCCGGGATCGTCGATCCCGGAGGGCTCCAGGCGCGCCTCGCGGAACACTCCTATCTCGCCGACGACGGGCTGGCGACCGCGTGCTACCTCGCGTTGCTGCTGCACCGGCCGCTGTTCCTGGAGGGTGAAGCCGGGGTAGGAAAGACCGAGATCTCCAAGACCCTCGCCTCGATGCTTGGTGCGCCGCTGATCCGGCTGCAGTGCTACGAGGGCATCGACTCTTCCCAAGCGCTCTACGACTGGGACTTCCCTCGCCAGCTGCTGCATCTCCGGGCCGCCGAGACCGCCGGCCGCCAGGACGCCGACCAGCTGGAGGCCGAGCTGTACGACCGCCGTTTCCTGCTCGCGCGCCCCATCTTGGCTTCGTTGGAGACGACCCCGAGCGTCCTGTTGATCGACGAGATCGACCGCGCGGACGACGAGTTCGAGGCCTTCCTGTTGGAGGTCCTCTCGGACTTCACGGTCACCGTCCCCGAGATCGGCACCTTGCACGCCGACGTCCCGCCGGTGGTCGTGGTGACGTCCAACCGGACCCGCGAGGTCCACGACGCGCTGAAGCGCCGCTGCTACTACCACTGGCTCGACCATCCCGACTTCGACCGCGAGGTCGCGATCGTACGGCTGCGCGTCCCGCGGGCCAGCGCCCGCCTTGCCGCCCAGGTGACGTTCGCCGTCCAGGCGCTCCGCGCCGAGGACCTGTTCAAGCCACCCGGCATCGCCGAGACGCTCGACTGGACCGAGGCGCTCGTCGCCTTAGGCGCCGACGACCTCGACGCCGAGCTCGCCACCGCCACGCTCGGCTCGGTGCTGAAATACCGCGAGGACCAAGAGCGCGCCCGCCGCCTCGACGTCGGCAACCTGGTGGCCAAGGCCTTAACGAGGGGGGCCTAAGCGTGCCTCGCACGCCCCTTCCCCTGCACTGTGCAGAGTTAGTCCGGTATACCGGCCATTTCCCGCACTGTGCAGGAAATGTGCCATGACCGACGCGACGGCCTCCGCCGTCGGGTTCGCGCGGACCCTGCGGGCGGCCGGCGTGCCGGTCACCACAGACCGGATCCAACAGCTCGTGCGGGCGCTCGCGGCCTTGGACCCGTCTCGCCGCCAGGACGTGTACTGGGCGGGGAGGCTGACGCTGTGTGGGGGACCGGACGATCTGGTCCAGTACAACCGGGCGTTCGACGCCTACTTCTCCGGCCAGGCTCCCCACCAGCGGTTACGCCCCGCCACGGCGCCGCGGGTCGCGCAGGCGCCGCTCAGCATCCACGCGCCGCTCGGCGACCCAGGGCAGCCCCAGGGCGACGACACCTTGCCAGGCATGCGAGCGAGCGCGAGCCCGATGGAGACCTTGCGTACCCGCGACCTCGCCTCTCTCAGTCCCGCGGACCGGGACCTGACGAACCGCGTGATCGCCGCGTTCACCTTGAAGGGGGAAGAGCGCCGGACCCGGCGCTTCCGCCCCGCGCACCGTGGCGCGATCGACCGGGCACGGACCGTGCGCGAGCTGCTTGACGCCGGGGGTGAGACGGCCCACCTGCGCTGGAAGCGCCATCGCCACAAGCCGCGCCGTGTCGTGCTGCTCGTCGACGTGAGCGGCTCGATGAGCCCCTACGCGGACGCGCTCCTGCGTTTCGCCCACGTGGCCGCCCTCCGAACCCGGGTGCGCACGGAGGTGTTCACGGTCGGCACCCGCCTCACGCGCGTCACCCGCGAGATGTCTCACCGCGATCCGGTCACCGCGCTCGCCGGGGTCTTCGGGGCGATCCCCGACTGGAGCGGCGGCACCAGGCTCGGCGCGTTGCTCAAACAGTTCCTGGACCGCTGGGGCCAGCGCGGCATGGCGCGGGGCGCTGTCGCCGTCCTGCTGTCCGACGGCTGGGAGCGCGGCGACGCCCACCTCCTCGGTGAGCAGATGGCTCGCCTCCACCGCCTCGCCCACCGCATCGTCTGGTCCAACCCGCGCAAGGGCCACACCGGCTACGCGCCGCTGGCCGCGGGCATGGCCGCCGCCCTCCCCTATATCGACGACTTCGTCGAGGGCCACTCTCTCGGCGCGCTGGAGCGGCTCGCCAAGGTGGTCGCTGGCCACCAATAGGGTTCCGGCGTGCGGAAATCTCCGCTGAGAGCGAGCGCGCTGGTCACTAGTATTGCCGCCAACCCGAGGAGACCTTTAGGAGGGCTGCCCGATGCGTGACGTCCTCGAATCGCTCCAGCGGTGGTACGCCGAGGGTGTTCCCGTGGGCTTGGCGACCGTCGTAGCGGTGAGGAAGAGCGCGCCGAGGCAGCCAGGGGCCTCGATGGCGGTGACGCCTAGGGGCGAGGTCGCGGGAAGCGTGTCGGGTGGCTGCGTGGAAGGAGCGGTGTTCGAGGAGTCGCAGGCGGTGCTGGCCAGCGGGGTCGCCAAACGCCTGAGCTATGGCATCAGCGACGACGACGCGTTCTCGATCGGTCTGACGTGCGGCGGCGAGATCGACCTCTTCGTCGAGGTGCTCGACCGCGAGCGCCTGCCCTCGTTCGAGGCGTTGGTCGCCTCCATCCAATCCGAGGAGCCGGTCGCCGTCGCGACGGTCCTCGACCTGGGCGGGACCGGGCTGCCCATCGGCGCGAAGCTCGTCGTCTGGCCAGACCGGGCCGAGGGCAGCTTGGGTCACGCAGATCTCGACGACGCGGTGGCCGAGGACACCCGCGGGCTACTCTTGCAGGGTCAGACAGCGCAGCGGAGGTACGGCGCGCGAGGCGAGCGCCGGCTTGACGAGGTCGCCGTCTTCATCCAGTCGTTCGCCCCGAAGCCGCGGATGTACGTGTTCGGCGCGATCGACTTCGCCGCCGCGGTCGCCCGGATCGGCTCGTTCCTGGGGTACTACGTCACCGTGTGCGACGCGCGCGAGATCTTCGCCACGTCGAAGCGGTTCCCCGAGGCCGACGAGGTCATTGTCGAGTGGCCGCACCGGTTCCTCCCAAACGCCCCGATCGACACGCGCACCGTGATCTGCGTCCTGACCCACGACCCGAAGTTCGACGTGCCGCTCCTCGAGGTCGCGCTGCGGACCGACGCCGGCTATATCGGCGCGATGGGCAGCCGCCGGACCCACGAGGACCGGCTCGCCCGGCTGCTCGAGCGTGGCCTGACCGAAGACGAGATCTCCCGCCTGAGGTCTCCCATCGGGCTCGACATCGGCGGGCGGACGCCCGAGGAGACGGCGGTCTCGATCGCCGCCGAGGTCATCCAGCTGCGCTGGGGCGGAGGTGGGAGGCCTCTGACCAAGACCGAGGGCCAGATCCACGTTCCCCGCGCCCTGGTCGAGGCATGACGCGTCGGCTGTGCGGCGGCGTGCTCCTCGCGGCCGGTGAGGGTCGCCGCTTCGGCGGACCCAAGGCGTTGGCAGAGCTGGAAGGGGAGCTGCTCGTCGAGCGCGGCGTCCGGCTCTTGGTGGACGGCGGCTGCGTGGACGTCGTCGTCGTCCTGGGCGCGGCCTCGGCGCAGGTTCGTCAACGAGCCTGCCTTGGCCCCGCCAGGACTGTCGTCAATCGAGACTGGCCGACGGGCATGGGGTCGTCGTTGGCCGCCGGCCTCGACGCGCTCGGGGCCGAGACCGGCGCCGCCGTCGTGGCGCTGGTGGACCAGCCGCTGGTCGGCGCCGCCGCCGTCCAGCGCCTCATCGAGACGTGGCGAGGAGGTGCGGTCGCCGCCGTCGCGACTTACCGTGGGCAACCGCGGAACCCGGTCCTGTTCGACCAGTCGGTGTGGCCGGCGGTTCTTGGCAGCGCAACCGGGGATAAGGGAGCAAGGGATTTTCTCCGATCCCGCCCCGACCTTGTCACACTCGTCGCGTGCGACGATACCGGATCGCCAGACGATGTCGACACGGTCACCGACCTACTGGTGATGGCCAAAGCGAGGGAGCAATGAAGCTAGAGCACACGTTCACCGTGCCCGTCCCCGTCGACGAGGCGTTCAAGGTCCTACTGGACATCGAGCGGATCGCACCGTGCATGCCCGGTGCCACGCTGAAAGAGGTCGGCGGAGAGCAGTTCACCGGCGCGGTCAAGGTGAAGGTCGGTCCCATCTCTATGCAGTACCAAGGCACCGGCAAGTTCGTCGACGTGGACGAGGAGAAGCACACCGCCACGATCGACGCGAGCGGCAGGGAGACGCGCGGGGCAGGGACCGCCAAGGCGACGATCCGCGCCATGCTATCCGGCATCGGTGATGGCGAGACCGAGGTGCACGTCGAGACCGACTTGGCGATCACCGGCAAGGCCGCCCAGTTCGGCCGCGGCGTCATGGACGACGTCGGTGCGAAGCTACTCGGCAAGTTCGCCGACTGCCTGTCGAGCGAGCTTGCCGGCAAGCCCGAGCCCGAGCCGGCGCCTCAACCTGAGCCCGCCGCGGTAACCGAGCCGACTCCGGCCGCGAGCCAGCCGGCCGCCCCGGTCCAGCCGGCCGTCCCTGAGGCCGCCACGACCCCGCGTGCCAGGCCAACCGAAGAGGCCATCGACCTTCTCGACGTCGCCGGCGCGCCCATCGTCAAGCGCCTCGCGCCGGTGATCGGCGTGTTGCTCGCCATCGTGGCCCTCGTCATCTGGTCGAAGAGGCGATCGTCCGAGGATTAACCCTTATGGCCAGGCTTTCTGACGTATACGTGAAGAACCCTGGCCATAAGAGGGTTCCCGCAGCTCCACGGGAAGGGGGCGGGTGGCGACCAGCGTCAGGCGCTGGGTCGCTCGGGTGAGCGCGACGTAGAGTGCGCGGAGCCCTGCCTCCTCCGCGATGCCGGCGGGCTCGACGATGACCGCCGCGTCGAACTCGATGCCCTTCACGTCAGCGGCGGTGTACCAGGTGACCCGTTCGTCGGGCGCGTGGTGAGCGACACGCGCGCTCGCCGCCACGACCCCGACCGTGCCGTCCACGGCCGCGAGCGAGTCGTCGACCGCGCGTGCGATGGCCTGAGGAAGCACGTCCGCCGCGACGAGCCGGATCTCCGGAGCGGCGCCGGCGCGCCGTACGGGCCGGGCCGGCCGCAGCCAGGGCGGCCGGATCCGATCGGCAAAGGCCATGATCTCTTCAGGGGTCCGGTAGTTGATCGTCAGCTCGGCGACCGTGACGTCACGCGCCTGCAGCAGGCCAGTGACCTCGTTCCAGTCTCGCGGAGCCCACGGGCTGGTGGCCTGGCCAAGATCCCCGACGATCGTCATCGACCGGGACGGGCAGCGACGCGTCAACATCCGCCACTGCATCGGCGAGAGGTCCTGCGCCTCGTCGACGAGCACGTACCCGTAGGTCCCTTGCCCGTCGCCGTCCGACGGCTGGTCCTCCAGCTCGAGCCGAGCCTCCACCACCCGCTTGAAGACGTCACGGGTCATGATGTCGTCCATCGGGTGGGTTGCGGCGATCTCGGCCATGAAGCGCTCCAGGTACCAGCGTTCCTCTTCCTCGAGGCGGGGTCGTCGAGGCCGGGAGGGTCTCCGTGGACGGAGGGCGGCGAGCTCGTCGAGCAGCGGCAAGTCCGCCTCGGACCACCCTGGCCAGTCGCCGGGCCGGTGAAGCTGGGCCTGCTCTTCGGTGGAGAGCAGGCCGTCACCCGCCCTCGCCAACCGCTTCGGTGAGCTGAGCAGGTCACGCAGCGCGTACAGCGGGCTTCCGACCTTTCCGACCTTGGCCAGCACCTTGGCCATACGTGGCTCGCCCTTGAGGCGCGTGACGTGGGGTGGGTCCCTGAAGGTCGGCTCGCACCAGCTGACCAGATCACGGATGGTCGCGAGGCGTACGCGTTGCTCCCCGAGGGCGGGGAGCACCTCTTCGATGTAGCGCAAGAACACGGGGGTCGGGCCCACCAGGAGCACGCCGGTGCGCTCCAGCCGCGCCCGGTGGGTGTAGAGGAGATAGGCGGCGCGGTGGAGCGCCACGGCGGTCTTGCCCGTGCCTGGGCCACCTTGCACGACGAGAACCCCTTCGAGCGGCGCTCGGATCACCGCGTCTTGCTCGGCCTGGATCGTCTCGACGATGTCCGTCATCCGGCCGGTCCGTGAGCGTGAGATCGCCTCGAGCAGCGCCGCCTCGCCGACCATCGGCAGTTCGGGCTGGTCCTCGCCGGTGTCGAAGCGCTCGTCGTCCATCCCCAGCAGCCGGGACCCGCGGGTGCGGAAGTGCCGGCGCCGGGCCAGCCCCAGAGGCGCGCGGGGCGTTGCCCGGTAGAAGGGCTCGGCCACCGGCGCCCGCCAATCAACCACGAGCGGCCTGAACTCCTCGTCGTGGACCGCGACGCGCCCGACGTGGTAGTGCTCGCCGTCGGTGCGGTCGATGCGCCCGAACACCAGCGGAAGGCTGCCCAGCTGCAGTGCCGCGAGCCGTTTGAGGCTGGCATGAACGGTCACGTCCCGCTCGTACCAGCCTTGGTGCGTGGAGATCAGCCGGCGGTCCAACACCGCCGTGCCCCACGCCTTCGCCTGCTCCCTCAGGCGCTCAAGGTGCATATACGCATGGTCGACATGCGCCTGCTCACGTGCGAGTTCGTCAGCGATCATCCCAGCAGCGTGCCCCCCACCGGCCCCTTGCGGCAAGGGGGTGGTGGGCTGCAATAATAGAGGAGCGGGCACACCGCTTGGGCCGGAAGCGAGCTCGCCGCTAAAGCACCTGTCACACCTCCCCCTTAGCATTGGGTCATGGCGGAGTTCAAGGTGGTCAGCGAGTTCGAACCGTCGGGCGATCAGCCACGGGCGATTGAGGCGACGGCTGAGGCGTTGGGGCGAGGAGAGGGGGACGTCTGCCTCCTCGGCGTCACGGGGTCGGGCAAGACGTTCACCGCGTCCAAGATCGTCGAGCGAGTCGCGAAGCCGACGCTGGTCATCGCGCCGAACAAGACGCTCGCGGCGCAGCTGGCGAACGAGTTCCGCGAGTTCTTCCCGCACAACGCGGTCGAGTACTTCGTCAGCTACTACGACTATTACCAGCCAGAGGCGTACGTGCCGTCGACCGACACGTACATCGAGAAGGACTCTTCGATCAACGAGGAGGTCGAGCGGCTCCGCCACCGCGCGACGATGGCGCTGCTCACCCGGCGCGACGTGCTGATCGTGGCGAGCGTGTCGTGCATCTACGGGTTGGGCTCGCCCGAGGAGTACCGGGACCACATCCTCGTGCTCTCCGTCGGCGAGGACGTCGACCTCCAGCAGGTGTTGCGCAAGCTCGTGGACCTGCAGTACGAGCGCAACGACCTCAACTTCGTCCGGGGACGGTTCCGCCTCCGCGGCGACACGCTCGAGGTGTACCCCGCGGACAGCGAGCTGGCGTTCCGTATCGAGCTGTTCGGCGACACCATCGACCGGATCACGAGGCTCGACCCCCTCACCGGCGAGGTCGTCGGCGAGGTCGAGCAGGCCTGGATCTTCCCGAACTCGCACTATGTCGCCAGCCGCGAGCGCATGGAGCGCGCGATGGTCACTATCGAGGCGGAGCTCGCCGAGCGGCTCGCCGAGTTGGAGTCCCAGAGCAAGCTGCTCGAGGCGCAACGCCTGCGGATGCGCACGACGTACGACCTGGAGATGATGCGCGAGATCGGGTTCTGCTCGGGGATCGAGAACTACTCACGGCATATCGACGGGCGGGCTCCTGGCGAGGCGCCGCACACGTTGCTCGACTACTTCCCGTCCGATTTCCTCTGCATCATCGACGAGTCCCACGTCACGAACCCGCAGATCGGCGGGATGTACGAAGGTGACATGTCCCGCAAGCGGACGCTCGTCGAGCACGGGTTCCGCCTGGCTAGCGCCTGCGACAACCGGCCGCTCACCTTCGATGAGTTCCGTGAGCACGCGCCGCAGACGTTGCACGTCTCGGCGACGCCGGGCCCGTTCGAAAGGCGGGTGTGCTCGACGATCGTCGAGCAGGTCATCCGGCCGACCGGGCTGGTCGACCCTGAGGTGGTCGTCCGGCCGACGAAGGGCCAGATCGACGATCTGATCGGCGAGATCCGCGCCCGCGCCGAGCGTAACGAGCGCGTCCTTGTCACGACGCTGACGAAGAAGATGGCCGAGGACCTCACCGACTACCTGCTGGAGTCGGGTATGCGGGTGCGCTACCTGCACTCCGAGATCAACACCGTGCAGCGGATCGAGATCCTTCGCGAGCTGCGGATGGGCGAGTTCGACGCGCTCGTCGGGATCAACCTGCTCCGCGAGGGCCTCGACCTGCCCGAGGTGTCGCTCGTCGCGATCCTCGACGCGGACAAGGAAGGGTTCCTACGCTCCGAGACGTCGCTGATCCAGACGATCGGCCGGGCGGCGCGCAACCTGAACGGCCAGGTGATCATGTACGCCGACCAGCTGACGGACTCGATGCGCCGCGCCTTGGACGAGACGAACCGCCGCCGCGCGCTCCAGCTGGCCTATAACGTCGAGCACGGCATCGACCCCCAGACGATCCGCAAGAAGGTCGGCGACATCATCCAGATGGCCCGCGCCGCCGAGGCCGGCCTTCCCTACCGCGCCGCCGTGCCCAACCTGCGGGGCAAGCGACGCCGCCAAGGCGAGCTGGACGTGACGGACCTCCCCCAGTCCGAGCTCGCCACCCTCATCCAGCAGCTCACCGACGAGATGCACGACGCCGCCGCCGACCTCAAGTTCGAGTACGCCGCCCGCCTCCGCGACGAGATCTCCGAGCTGAAGCGCGAGCTGCGCGGCATGAAAGAGGCCCTCGGCTAGCGCTGACCGTGGCGGTTTGATCCCCGGTTCAACTCGGCTTCAACCGGGATGCGGCAAGCTCGTTCACCAGAAGGACGAGCATCGCTGATGCGGTAGAGGAGTCGTGATGAGCCTGAGCAGGCGGCAGGTCGAGATACTCACCCTTATCGCCAAAGGCAATTCGGACAAGGAGATCGCTCGAGAATTGGGCCTGTCGACCAAGACGGTCTCGGCGCATCTTCAGCGTGTATTCGATAAGTTCAGCATCCGGACCCGAGCGGGAGCCGTCGCCCGATGGCTCACCGAGGAGCAATGATGCTTACGCAGGGACGGGTACGTACTCACGCACGAGGGTCGGGGCGGAAGAGGTAGTTCCTCACGCCGGGCACGAGGTCGGAGACGGGATGTGGGCGACCGCCCCGCAACGCCGTCGCGGAGTAGCCCCGATCGGCCAGCCACGCGAAGACATCGCGGGCGCGGTGCCCGTACTTGGCGGTGTGGCGTTCCTCGACCTCGATGAGCAGCGCGGGGCGGTACCGGGCGATCGTGTCGTGGGCTCCCTTCAAGAGGCGCAGCTCGGCGCCTTCCACGTCGCACTTGATCAGGTGCAGAGCAGGGAGCTCCCACTCGCGTACCAGCGCGTCCAGCGTCGTCGCCGGCACACTCAGGCCGTCGACGCCCCGGAACTCGTCAGGGTAGATGTTCGGCTCGCCCGCTCCATCCCACAGGTATGCGCGGCCATGGACGCGGAGCACCCTGCGAGGCACGAGCATGCGGGTTCGCCCCTGCCGGTCGGCCAGCGCGATCGGGTGGAGGGACACATTGCGCATCCGCAGCAGCCCTCGGATCGCGCGAAGGTTCCGGTACGCGAACGGCTGCGGCTCGATTGCGTGGACGGTGCCGGTAGGGCCCACCAGCCGGGCCAGCGCCACGGTATAGACGCCGTTCGCCGCGCCCGCATCGACGCAGATGCCTCCGCGTGGCGCCAGGGCCGGCAGCAGGAGCAGCTCGTCCTCCAGGAACCATGCGCGGCGGACCAGCCAGGCCAGCGGACCCGAGTGCACGCTGCGGGAGTCATCGATCATCCGCGGGATGATAACCCCCGTCAATCCCCACATTGACCCCTCGAATTGCCAATATATAGGACGGTTTACCGGATTTGCTCTCGGAGGGCGGCTGGCGCGGCCGCCCTTTTCCTGCACAGCAGTTCATGCCGGCTGGCGCCGTCACCCCGGAAGATGAGAATCGGACAACCAGGGCGATAGGCGCCCGCTTTGGGTCCACGGCGCTGCACAGTGCAGGAAAAGGCCGGCTGATGCCGCCTCTTCGGAGGCGCAAATCCGGCAAATGCACCAGCGCGCGGCCGATTCTCGTTACTGTGCAGAGTTAGGCCGGTATACCGGCCTAACTCTGCACAGTACGGCAAGGACCGCGCCCGAATGGGGCGTTGAGGCCAAAAGGGATTCGCCAACCGCCTGGTTTGCCCGGTTCTCAGCCTTCGAGGTGACGGCGCGACCCCGCTTTTCTGCACAGTACGGCCGAAGGCTCCGCCCGAATGGGGTATAAATCCCAAAAGGGACCGACCGGGGGTCCGGCTTGCCCGATTCTCATCTTCCGGGGTGACAGCGCCCGTTTGGGGCAGGATTGGGGGCAAACCGGACAGCGTGTGGTGCAGGTCCTGCGGGACGTCGGGTGGCGCTCACGAGAACGTAAAACGTAAGGGGGAGGGGAGGCGCGCTGTCGCACCCGTCACGGGAAGGGGTGATCACGGTGCGACTGGGTAGGGCGCCTCCCCCCGCCCGGCTGGGGAAGCTCACCCGCCTAAGCGTCCATGCCGTCGTCGTCGGTGAGGCACATGACGACGTCGCGGAGCAGGACCGCGGGCAAGTCGAACCCGGACCGCTCGCACAGCTCGAGCGCTTGAGCGGCCAGCGCCGCGGCCGCGCGGGCGTCGGCTGGCGGGCCGCTGGCGTCTGGGTCAGCCATCGGGAGACCGCCAGATGGCCAGCTGCTGTTGATCGAGGGGGACCGGCGGGAACGTCACGGTGTAACAGCGCTGGCAGCGCCGGCACACCACAGCCTCGGCGCGCTCTGACGGCTGCCCACGGTCCTCGAAGCGCACATGCTGGCCGTGGCAGGGGGTAAAGCACAACCGCACCCCGCTCCCGACCACCGCCAGCCCCGTCACCACCGACGTCACCGCGGACATCACCGCCCCTCCGTCTCCGCCTCCCGGTCGGCCCGCCCAGTGCCGAGAACCTCGACGAGGGCGGCCAGCGCATCGCCGATACGCAGCGTCGCCCATGCCTGAGCGCGAGCGAGCAGCTCGAGGCGGTCGGCGACCTGTTCGGCATGCTCGCTGCGCTCGATGGCCTCCAAGGCATAGGCCTCGCTGTTATGGAGCTCATGACCGATCACCGGCCCTCTCCCGGTTCCTCAGGGTCGGTCCACACGGGACGCAAGCCGCACTCGGCCTCGTCATCGGCGACCAGCTCCACCAGCCATTCCTGGCCGCAGTGAGGGCACACGAGACGCGGTCTCGCGCCGGGCACCGCCTCCCCGATGGGGATAAGCACGCGGGTGCCGTGGCACGGCGTGTGCACGTACACCCCATCGCCCTCCGGCGCGAAGTCGACACGATGAGAATCGGGGTGGTCGCTAGTGGGTTCGCTCATGCGTTTGACCTTGACACGGTCCGGCTGCGCGAATGGGACGAAAGCGCCCCCTCTGTTTCCCCGCGGACGCTGACAAGTTCACAAACCCGGTTCTTTCAGGTTCTTGCGCTCGGGCGTAAGATCCAAATCCAAATCAAGGCGGGAAAGAAGGGGGATTAATGGAGCAAAGGTTGCAAGAGTTAATTAGCGAACTGCTCGGCTCGGTGCGAACCCGGACACAGCTGGAAATTTGGCGGCGCGCGCTCGGGAAAAAGCGGCCTAGCATGGCCCGCGCAATAGCGGAGTGCTGCAACGAGGGAGGAGGATTAAGTTCCAAGACCCTCGAGCGTTACGAATTCCGGCACACGCGTGCTTGCGAACTTTTCGCGGACGCCTTGCACAAATTCTTCGGGGTCGAGTCGGTCGCGACGCTCGGGCTCGGGTGGGAGCCTGAAGCCGACCGATGGTGGACGTGGATGACCCGAGAGGAGGTCGAGGAGGAAATGCTTCACCGCCGAAAAATGCTTCGACGCATGGGCGTCGCCGGCCTGGCCGGCACGGCCGGCATACTGCTCCCGGTCTCCGGTCTCGTCGCCGACGCCCGGGAACTGGGTGGCCGCGGGTTGGACGGGCGTAGCCGGATCGGCGACGGCGACGTCGCTGACGCCAAGAAGACCGCGACCAAGCTCGCGGTCGCGTACACCGCGAACCCAGGCGCGGACACGCGCCGGGCCGCGAGGGCGCACGCCTACACCCTGCTCTCCCTGCTCAAGCACAACGGCGCCACCATGGACGATCCGGTCAGGCACGACCTGCAGGAGGTCGCATCCGACGCCGCGTCACTCGCCGGTTACGGCGACCTGTCCACCGGCCGGTGCGCCACTGCCGGCCGCTGGTTCGCCTGCGCGCTCGAGTTGGCCCGCGTGGCCGGCGAGAGACGGCTTGAAGCGCTCGCGCTCGCCTCCTTTGCGTATCTGTCGTCCGAGGCCGAGCTGGTCGAGCCGGACCCCGCCGGGGCCCTCACTGACCTCGAGGCCGCGGCCGCGCTCGCGGGGTTCCTGCCGCCCTCGGGGCGCGCGTGGGTGTACGCGTTCCTGTCCGAGCAGCACGCCGAACTCGGCGACGACCTCGCCTCGGGGCGGTTCCTCGAGCATGTGCGTGCCGCGACGGCCGTGGTTCGGTATGAGGAGGCTGGCTGGGGTTGGTGGTCCACCCACGGGCACCTCGGTGGTTGGGACGGTGGTCGTCCCGACCACTTCGCGGGGGGGCGGGCCTTGTCCCTTGGGCGCCCGGCTCAGGCGCTTGAGCTGTTCGACGGCGCGCTCGCGGGGGTGACGGTGCCGACCCGCCGTACCCGACTGCAGATAGACCTGCTGAAGTCGTCCGTGGCGCTAGGAGACGCTGACCGGGCATGCGCGTCTGCTCAGGCCGCGCTCGACTTGATGCATGCCCACGCGCTCGTGTCCGACCTCGCGACCATTCGCAAGGCCTGCTCGGCGTTCCCGACAGCGTGGACCAGGCGAGCGGACGTACGTGATCTGGTCGAGCGGCTTCGCATAGCGGCCTGACCGCCGTACGTGGCTCGCAGGGTCCCCAGATACGAGGTACCGCTCGCCGAAGGGGGGTAGGGGAACGCGAAGACCCCGTGGCCATGGCGCTTGCCGCGTCCCGTGATCGACCTAGACGAGCGATTGCGCGCAGTCGCCTAGTGCCGTGCGCTGTTCGCGCGTTACCAGCCGCGCTCTTGCCATTCGTCGAGGTGGGGGCGCTCCCGGCCGATCGTCGTGTCGTCGCCGTGGCCGGGGTAGACCCATACGTCGTCGTGCATGGCGAACAGCCGCTCGCGTAGGGACCGCATGATCTGGCGGAACGCGTCCGCGTTGCCGAAGGTGTTGCCCGGCCCGCCGGGGAATAGGGTGTCGCCCGAGAACAGGTGGCGGTCGCCGAGCAGGATGCAGGTGCTGCCTGGCGTGTGGCCGGGGGTGTGGATCAGGGTGACCTCGGCGGACCCGAACGCCACGCGGGCCGCGTCCTCGGCGGCGTAGTCCGCGATGCGCGGGACCATCGCTCGGTCGTCGGGGTGAAGGTAGGTCGGGGCGCCGGTGGCCTCGGCGATCTCGTCGAGGGCTTGCCAGTGGTCGCCGTGGCCGTGGGTGGTCAGGATGGCCGCGACCTCGACTCCTTCGATCTCCTTGAGGATCCGGTCCGCGTCGTTGGCGGCGTCGATCAACAGTGCTCTCGACGACTGGCGATCGGTCAGCAAGTAGACGTTGTTGTCCATCGGACCGACGGAGAACTTCCGGACCTCGACGTCCGCGCCACCGGGCATCGCGATGAGCCGGCTGCTCGCCGGCCCCCCAGGTTCGACATGACCGCTGTACTCATCCATGACGTCTCCCTTTGGCGGCGAGCCTACCTGTGTTTGCCGGTAAACTTTGCCCTACCCTTCCCGTCGTAATCTTGTAGCAGCATGCCCAACATTGATTCCCGTCGCGAGACGCTGCATGTCCGGGGCGCCCGCGAGCACAACCTTCGCAACGTCGAGCTGGAGATCCCCCGGGACGCGCTCGTCGTCTTCACCGGCCTGTCCGGCTCCGGTAAGTCGAGCCTCGCGTTCGACACGATCTACGCCGAGGGCCAGCGCCGCTATGTGGAGTCGCTGTCCGCCTATGCCCGCCAGTTCCTTGGGCAGATGGACAAACCGGACGTCGACTTCATCGAGGGGTTGTCGCCGGCCATCTCGATCGACCAGAAGTCGACCAGCCGTAACCCCCGGTCCACGGTCGGCACGATCACCGAGGTCTACGACTACCTCCGCCTGCTCTACGCCCGGAACGGCAAGCCGCACTGCCCGGTGTGCGGCCGCCCTATCCAGCGGCAGAGCGCCGAGCAGATCATCGACCAGGTCGAGCAGCTGCCCGAGGGCACACGGTTCCAGGTGCTGGCACCGGTCGTCCGTGGCCGGAAAGGGGAGTACGCGAGCCTGCTCACGGATCTCTCCTCCCGGGGTTACGCGCGTGCGCGGATCAGGTCCGGCACGCGTGAGGCGCAGGTTGTAGACCTTGCCCAGCCGCCGAAGCTCGAGCGGTACGAGCAGCACTGGATCGACGTCGTGATCGACAGGCTCGTCTCGAGGCCTGGCATCCGCCGCCGGCTGGCCGACTCGATCGAGACCGCGCTGCAGCTGGCCGAGGGCATCGCGCAGGTGGAGATCGTCGAGCGTGACGGGCCTGGGGAGGTGCTCACGTTCTCGGAGCACCTCGCCTGCCCGTACGACAACCTGAGCTTCGATCAGCTGGAGCCGAGAAGCTTCTCGTTCAACACGCCCTACGGCGCGTGCGAGACGTGCTCGGGTCTCGGCACGCGCTTGGAGGTCGACCCGGAGATTGTCATCGGCGATCCCCGGCTGTCGCTCGACGAGGGAGTGCTGCTGGCGTGGTCGACGGGTGGCCAGTCGAGCTATTACCAGCAGCTCTTGCGCGCCGTCGCCGAGCACCTGGGCTTCGACCCCGGAACCCCGTGGGCTGAGATCGACCCAGCACACAAGCGCGTGCTGCTCTACGGGCTGGGCCAACAGAAGGTCCGGGTGCGCTACCAGAACCGGTTCGGGCGGCAGCGCGAGTACGACGCCGCATACGAGGGGGTGATCCCGCACCTCGAGCGCCGTCACGTCGAGAGCGAGTCGGACGCCGTCCGCGAGAAGGTCGAGCAGTACATGCGCGAGGTGCCGTGCAGCGCCTGCAAAGGCGCGCGCCTCCGCCCGTTGCCGCTCGGGGTGACGATCGGCGACCTCAACATCGCCCAGACGTGTGCCCAGTCCATCGGGAAAACTCGGGAGTTCTTCGACTCGCTCGACCTGTCCGATCGAGACCGGCTGATCGCTGAGCGGATCCTCCGTGAGATCCGGACCCGGCTCGACTTCCTGATCGACGTCGGTCTCGACTACCTGACGCTCGACCGGGCCGCCGCCACGCTCGCCGGCGGGGAGGCGCAGCGGATCCGGCTCGCGACCCAGATCGGGTCGGGGCTGGTGGGGTGCCTCTACGTGTTGGACGAGCCGTCCATCGGGTTGCACTACCGGGACAACGAGCGGTTGATCGAGACCCTCGTGCGGCTGCGTGACCTCGGCAACACCGTGATCGTCGTCGAGCACGACCGCGCCACGATGGAGGCCGCGGACCACCTCGTCGACATCGGTCCCGGAGCGGGTGAGCACGGCGGCGAGATCGTGCACTCCGGTGACCTCGCCGGCCTGATGCGCAACGAGCGGTCGATCACCGGGAAGTACCTGTCGGGTGAGCGGCAGATCGCGGTGCCCGCCGAGCGGCGCAAGCCTGTCCGCGGGCAAGCTCTGGTCGTCAGGGGCGCGCGTGAGCACAACCTGCGCAACATCACGGTGCGGTTCCCGCTCGCGCTGTTCGTCGCCGTGACCGGCGTCTCGGGATCGGGGAAGTCGACGCTGGTCAACGACATCCTCCACGCCGGCCTGATGCGGCACGTGTACAGCAGCCGCATCGCGCCGGGCCTGCACCGCGGGATCGACGGCCTCGACAAGGTCGACAAGGTCGTGGGCATCGACCAGTCGCCGATCGGGCGGACGCCCCGGTCCAACCCCGCTACCTACACCGGTGTGTTCGACCACATCCGGCGCCTTTTCGCCTCGACTCAGGAGGCGAAGGTCCGCGGCTACCAGCCGGGGCGGTTCAGCTTCAACGTCAAGGGCGGCCGGTGCGAGGCATGCGCCGGCGACGGGACGATCAAGATCGACATGCAGTTCCTGCCCGACATCTACGTCCCCTGCGAGGTGTGCAAGGGCCGCCGTTACAACCGTGAGACCCTGGAGGTGCACTACAAGGCCAAGACCATCGCCGAGGTCTTGGACATGTCGGTCGAGGAGGCGTTGGCGTTCTTCGCGAACATCCCGCCGATCCTGCGGCACCTGGAGACCTTGAACGATGTGGGCTTGGGCTATGTCCGCCTCGGCCAGCCCGCGACGACGCTGTCGGGGGGTGAGGCGCAGCGCGTGAAGCTGGCGTCCGAGCTGCGAAAGCGCGCCACCGGCCGCACCGTCTACATCTTGGACGAGCCCACCACCGGCCTGCACTTCGAGGACGTCCGCCGCCTCTTGCATGTGCTCCACCGCCTGGTCGACAAGGGCAACACCGTCATCGTCATCGAGCACGACCTCGACGTCGTCAAGACCGCCGACTGGGTCATCGACCTCGGCCCCGAAGGCGGCTCGGGCGGCGGCACCATCGTCGCCGAGGGCCCCCCCGAAGAGGTCGCCCAAGTGGGTGAGAGCTACACCGGCAAATTCCTGCTGCCGCTGCTGTCGTAGCGCAGTGCCGCGCTGGCCAGCCGGGCGTTCCGCTTCTTCGCCGATAGCGAATAAGATGAGTGGGTAGACAATATCGATGCTGAGCAGGCGGTCGATGGGCTTTATCGCCTGGGCCCCCGTGAGTTCGTCGTCGCGCGGGATGAGCTTGCTCGACGCCTGCGCGAAGACGGCCAGCGGGCCGTGGCTGCCGAGGTCCGCAAGGCGCGGCGGCCGACACTGGCCGCTTGGGCGGTGAACCAGCTTCCCGCGGAGGGTGTCCAGGCGTTGCTCGACGCGGGAGCGACCTTGCGGGAGGCGCAGCAGCGGGCGCTGTCTGGCGTCCGCGTGGCGGGGCTGCGTGGCGCGGCCGATCGCCGTCGCGAGGCAGTAGAGGCGCTGGCGCGGGACGCCGCGCGGCTGCTCCGGCATGCCGGCCACGCGGCGGAGCCACACCTGGATGCCGTCCGCGAGACCCTGCTCGCCGCCTCAACCGACGCCGAGGTCGGTCAGGAGGTCGCCCGGCGCCGCCTGGCGAAGGAGCTGGTCGCGCCGTCGGGCTTCGGCGACGTCGCGGGCTTCGGCAACGTCGCAGGCTTCGAGAGCCGCCCCTCAGAGGACAGTGAGGTCGCCGAAGCCCGGGTGGCGGTCGATGCCATCCAGCGCCAGCTCCGCGAGGCCAAGGCCGAGGTCACCCGGCTCACGCGCGAGGCGGATGAGACTAGGGCCTCGGCTGAGACAGCTCGCCGCCAGGTCGAAGAAGCCACGCGCCGCGCTGACGATGCCCTCCGCCGCGCGCGCAACGCCGACGCCGACCTCGCCCGAGCGCGCGAGGCCGCCGAGCGGCTCGCCCAGCGCCTCGACGCGGCCCGCGAGCGACTGGACACCCTGCAGTAAGGGCCTGGCCTCGACTGACGGTGCGCACGGGTTGGTTGTGTGGGGAGGTGGTCGACGGCGAGGAAGGGCCGTCCGGCTAACCAAGTTGCAAGTAGCTTGCAGCAATGCATCAATGGGGCGCGGCGGGTGACGCGCTTCGCCGTGCTGCTCAGAAAATCGCCAAGGCGCGGACGGATAGTGAGCAGCTCAGCACTCTGCGTGCATATTTTCATCATTCGCGGGAGGCCGGCAACCCCGGCCATGAACACTGAGATGAGAATCAGCCTCCCGCCGCCTGGTTTGCCGGATTTGCACCACTAGATCGGGCGGTACCAGCCGGCTTCCTCCTGCACAGTAGGGCAAGTGAACCTCCAAGAGGCGGATATCGTGTGGTGCTAATGACCAGGGAATCTCACATGGCCAGGCTTTCTCCCGTATACGTGAAAAAGCCTGGCCGTAAGGGCAACGAGCCCGAAATGGCAACGTTATTTAGCTCCAGACCCCTAACTCTTAACTCTGCACAGTGCAGGATTAAGCCAGGAGGACCCGATGGCCCAAGGTGAGCGCAGCGAGGTCGGCCGGGCCCTGGGGGCAGCCAGGCGCCGTCGATGTCGATGATGCGCCCGCCCCGGTCGGGGTGGTCCGTGGCCAGGCGAGACGGCTCGCTCGGGCTCTTGGAATAGCCATAGGACGTGGCGGCTGACGACCACGTCGACGGCCCCTTCGGGCAGATCGGGGTCGCAGCGTCGGCCTAGCGCGGGTCGCTGTCGAGCCCGGCGGCTGTCGCCTTGGCGCGCGCCGTGGCGAGCATGGCTCGGAGGCCACGTCGTGGCCCAGCTCGACCAGGAGCAGCGCGAGGAAGCCCGCGCCGGTGCCGATGTCGAGGATGCGCCGGGGCTGCGAGCGGTCGACGAGCCGGCTCAGCAGCCGGGTCCAGGCCTCGCGCCCCGCAGGCGAGCGGAGGCGCGAGCCACCCGCGGAGCCGCTCCAGTGATCGGGTAGCCGCCCCAGCTGTGACCGACCAGCGTCACATCGTGCAGGTCGTGGCGCTCGACGTAGTCGACGACGTCGCCGACGTGGTAGCGGGTCGGGTCGTCGCCGTCGGCGAGATCCGGCATGGTGGGGGGTCAGTATCCGGTGGCGCGCGGCCCGCTGTGCCAGCGACCCATGATCAGGAAGAAGGTCTCGGACATGCGCCTCCTGTGCGGCTCCGCATGCCGCCACGGCAGGCGGTCCGGTCGTCATGAGTGGCCGCAGCAGCGGCCGCCAATCGAACGGTGCGCTTCCTAAGCGCCCTGAGCCGCGCACGCTGATCTGGCCGGGTTCGAGGGACGACGATGTCGTCGCAGGTCACGGCGCTAGCGAGCCGGTGAGTGATCAGAACGACGGTACGCCCGGCAAGCGCTCGGGCGTCGCTCGCTCAAGCGCACGGGACGTTACGGGGTCGCGTGCCGAGGTGGGCTCGCCGAGCATCACGACGCTCGGGCGGGAGGGCACGGTCACCCAGAGTGACGGTCCCGGCCCCCTGGCGCTCCAGCCTCGCAAGCAGCCGACCGAGCGTGCTCGGCCCCGCACCGCGTCCTTGTCCTGCACAGCAGCTCATGCCGGCTGGCGCTGTCACCCCGGAGGATGAGAATCCGGCAAACCGGACGATGCACGCCCCTTGGAGGTTCACTTGCCCTACTGTGCAGAGTTAGTCCGGTATACCGGACTAACTCTGCACAGTGCAGGAAAAGGCCGGCTGGGTACCGCCGCTTTAGTGGCGCAAATCCGGCAAACCGGACGCCGACCGGGTCCTTTCGACCCGTCCACCCACTGGCCTCGACCCCGCGGCGGCTGCGCCGCCGAGCCGGCGGCAGCTCAGCTTGCCGCCGCGGCGAGCGCGACCCCGGGCAACTCGTAACCGCCGTCGCCGGCGAAGCGGGCGAACGCCGCAGTGAGCTGCGCCTTTGACCGTCTCACGCTCGCCCTCGGCCAACCCCCGGAGCGCTATCGCCAAGGGGCCCGCTGTGTCGGTTGCATACTCCACATAATCGTCGACATCGCGGACTGCCCAGCGCGTCGGCACCTCTGTCATTCGCACAGCGGTGAACCCGGCACCCTCAAGCAGCGCCCTCGTGTGCGCTTCGCCGGCCAGGCTGAACGTGCTCGGAGCTCCGGGCTCAGGCGGCGGCAGGTGACTGCGCTCGACGAGTATCCGGGCGAGGATCGTCAACCAGGGGTTACGCTCAGGGGTACTCCATACCGCCAGCACCAGCCGCGCGCCACGTTGCAGCACACGGCGCGTCTCGGACAGCGCCGCGGCGGGGTCGGGCATGAGCATGTACCCGAATCGGCAGATCACGCCGTCGACCGAGTCGGCGTCGAGGTCGATGTGTTCGGCGTCCATCACGCGGTAGTGGACGTTGCGCAGCCCGAGCGCGGCGCCACGGCGGCGGGCGGCCTCGACCATGTCCGGCGAGAAGTCGGTCGAGATCAGGCGGCCGCGCTCGCCTACGATTGCGGCCGCTTCGAACCCGGTGTCACCCACCCCGGCAGCAAGCTCCAGCACCATGTCACCCGCTCGTGGTGCGAGCTCACTGATCATCCATTCACGCACCGGAGTCACGGCCTCTTCGAGGCGCGCTCGCTGGCGCTCCCAGCCTGGGGCGATCGCCTTCATGACCTCGGAGACACGCTGACGGAAGTCCTCAGGCCGCGCCCCACCCGTCACGGCTTGCGTGCCACGGCGCCGTAGGCGTCGATCGGCTCGACCTTGCCGACCTCGACGGTGTCCAGGCGCCACTGCGTGATCGGCACCAGGCCAGGGTCCACCATCTCCAGACCCTCGAAGCACTGGCCGAACTGCTCGGGGAAGCGCAGGTGGTAGGGGACGGCCCCGGTCTCGGCAAGCTTCACGCCGCCTTCGAGTACGGCCTCGCCGGTTGCGGTTCCGTCCCACAGCGCCAGGTAGCTGCCGGACGGAACGGCGGCCATCACCCGCGCCACAATGGACCGCATCTCGTCGAAGTCGGCGACGTAGCCGAGCACGCCCATGAACATGACCGCGACCGGCTGGCCGAGGTTCAGCACGTTGCGGGAGTCGGCGATGATCAAGTCCGGGTCGTGGAGGTCGGCGTCGACGTAGGTGGTCACCCCCTCAGGGGTGGTGTTGGACAGCAGGGCGCGGGCGTGCGCCAACACCAGCGGGTCGTTGTCGACGTAGACGATCCGCGACTCGGGCGCGATCCGCTGGGCCACCTCGTGGGTGTTCTGCATCGTGGGCAGCCCCGTGCCGATGTCGAGGAACTGATGTATCCCCGCCTCGCCGGCGAGGAAGCGCACGACGCGGATCAGGAACTGCCGGGACTGTGCGGCCATGGTGACGATGTCCGGGTACACCTCGGCGACGGCATCACCGGCGGCACGGTCCACCTTGTAGTTGTCCTTTCCTCCCATCCAGTAATTCCAGATTCGCGCCGCATGCGGCACCTCAAAGTTGATCCTGGAGGCGAGCGTGGAGCGCGGGTCAGGGGACCGCCCGTCGGCCATGTTCAGGCTCCTCTGTCAAGGGTTGCAGGCAAGATCGTACGTGCGGACACAGGGTCCTGAGTCACACTGCAGCATTCCTCCGGATACGAGGGAGAGCGACGCCGTTCGCCACGTCTAGACGCGTTGACGTATCAATTTCCTCTGGATCCAGCGGAAATTGATACGTCCCGGCAGGCTGAGCGCGCTGCTGCTGTGCTTCTTCGACCCCCAGCAGGGGCGTATCACGATCGGCGGGATCGACGCACGCGACCTCAAGCTCGACTCGCTGCGCGGGCAGATCGCGGTGGTCGCCCAGGACACCTACCTGTTCTACGGCACGATCGCGGACAACCTGCGCCTGCCAAGCCGGAGGCGACCGAGGAGGAGCTGGTCGCCGCGGCCGGGCCGCGAGCGTGCACTCCTTCATCGCCGCGCTGCCTAACGGCTACGAGACCCGGGTGGGGGAGCGCGGCTTGACGTTGTCCGGTGGGCAGCGCCAGCGCATCGCGATCACCCGGGCGCTGTTCAACGACGCGCCGATCCTGGTGCTCGACGAGGCCACGTCTAGCGTCGACGTCGAGAACGAGCGCGCGATCACCGAGGCGCTCGACCGGCTCGCGGCCCGGCCGCACGACCATGGTGATCGCCTACCGGCTGTCGACCATCCGCAGCGCCGACCTCGTGGTCGCGCTCGACGCCGGGCAGCTGCTCAAGCGGCGCCTGCTCGCGGGCGTGCTGCGGCTGGAGCCGGAGGAGATCCGCACCCGGGGCGCTGGCCAGCTGCTCGGCGTCGTCCTAGAGGCCGAGCAGGTCGAGACGTTCGCGCTGACCGGCGGATACCTCGGCCTTCTGGCTGCGGTCGAGCTGGCGGCCGCGACGGTCACGCTGGCCGCTGGCGCCCGCGGCCGGCTGCTCGTCGCTACGCTCGCCGTCTGGGTCGCGTTAGCCGTCACGCTCTCGCGTGTCGGCCTGCGACGCCGGCGCGAGTGGACCGAGACACGCCTCGCGCTAACTCACGACCTCGTCGAGCGGCTCGTGGGCCACCGCACCCGGCTCGCGTTCGAGGGTGCGGCGATCCAGCAGCTCGACCGTGAACGCGCAGCCCTCGCCGGCTACGCCGAGCGATCGCGGCGGCTCGACCGCGCCGACGCCGCGCTCGTCGCGTTCGTCCCCCGCGGCTGGGTTGCGGCCGGCGCTGCAGCGCTCGTGCTGCCCTCCCCGGCTGTTCTCGATCCGGCTGGGCTGGCGATCGGTGTCGGCGGTGTGCTGCTGGGCTGGCAGGCGCTGCGCAAGCTCACGCTCGGCCTGTCGCAGCTGGCTGGGGCCGCGGTGGCCTTCCAGCGCCTGGCCCCGCTCGCGAGGGCCGCGCGTCGGCCGGCGCGGACGTCGCTGCCAGGGGCGGCGCCCCGCTGTTGGATGCTTGCGACCTCAGGTTCGCCCATCCCGGCCGCGCCGGTCCGGTGCTGGACGGTGTGAGTGTGACCGTGCGGATGGCGAGCGTGTCCTGCTCGGTGGCCCGTCGGGGGCGGGCAAGTCGACGCTCGCGTCGGTGCTGGCCGGGTCGCGGCTGCCCGCGTCCGGGTCGCTGCGTCTTGCCGGCATCGACCGGCTGGCGGTCTCCGACCCCGGCCGACCTCGCGGACGCCAAGGCGGTCTGCCGCGACCTCGGTCTTGGCGGGCTGCTCGACGAGATGCCCGCCGGCCTCGCCCAGCCACTCGGCGAGACCGGCTGGCAGCTCTCCCACGGCGAACAGGCGCTCCGCAGCGCGCCGGCCTGCGTGCTCGCCCGCGCCCCCACCCTGCTCGTGATCGCTCACGAGTAGGTGTGACGCCCGTGATACCCCATCTGTGTCGGCCGGTGCAGACGGGCTCACCCCCGCCCGGCGCAGCATGAGCCTTGCACACAAGGTCCCAGGAGGGATCCCCATGAAGGTCCACACGAACATCAAAGCCGGCGGCACGTCGTTCAACCATAACGAGGCGCTGGCGATTCGCACTGGCGTCAGAGCCGGCGGCCTGCGGTTGAACCACAACGAGTCGCTCACGGTCCGCACGGGCGTCAAGGCCGGCGGCTGCGAGATGCAGCACAACGAGGCGCTCGTGGTTCGCACCGGCGTCAAGGCCGGCCTGATCGCCACCAACCACAACCAGGCGCTCGTGGTTCGCACCGGCGTCAAGGCCGGTTACGTCATCGCCAACCACAACCAGGCGCTCGCGAGGGCGCGGGAGCGTTCAGCGGGTGGATGAGCAGGCGGTCGGCGGGGGCGGTGCGGTTGCACGACGTCGCGGGAGAGCGGCGTGCGGCCGGCCGCCCCGCCGACGGGCTCGCATCGTGCGAGCGGGCGCTCGCGATCCTCGAGCGCGAGTGCGGGGACGGGCACCCGGACGTCGCGAACGTGCTGCTTACGCTCGGCGAGGTCCACGAGGACCCCGGCGGCTACGCGGAGGCCGAGCGCTGCTACCGGCGGGCGGTGGCGATCATGCGCGCGCTGCCGCTGGACCAGAAGGTGCTCGTCCGGTTGCGGGTGCAGGCCCTGGTTCACCTCGGTGGGATCGAGCGCGTCCACGGGCGGCTCGACGGCGCGGAGGCGGTGCTGCTTGACGCCCTGGCCTTGGCCGAGACCGACCTTTGCGCGGACGACCTCGACGTGGCGACGGCGTGCAACGCGCTCGGCATGGTCTATAAGTACGCGGGGCGCTTCGACGAGGCCCGCGAGCGCTACGACCGCGCGCTGGCGCTCCTGGAGACCGCCCATGGGCCCGACGCGCCCGCGCTCGCCAGCCTCTTCCGCAACGTCGGCGGGCTGGAGCACGCCCGCGGCCGCCACGCCGACGGCGAGCCGCACGCGCGGCGCTCGGTCGCTATCCGCGAGCGCGCACTCGGGCCCTTAGCTCTTGTGGGCGACGTAGAAGTTGTTGTAGATGTCGCCCTCCACATGCTTGACGTCGACGTCGTCGAACCCCGCGTCGGCCAGCATTTCGAGGGCCTTCTGTTCACCCCACATCGTCCCGAGCCCCATCCCGCCCTGGCCTAGGGACACCGACATGCAGATCATCGTGCTGAGTCCATAGAAGAACGCACCCAGGAGATGATCGGCGTTGTCCTCGAGGTTGCTCGACGCGGCCACGTCAACCATCAAGAACGTGCCGTCGTCACGCAATGAATCGCCCCGGGGCAGTTCACCCCACGGCGCGCGGATGTCGGTCCGAACCGTGTGCTTGGGCTGGCATTGGTACCCCTACCGCTACTCCCGAACCCGCGACGACCAGGATAGGTCACCGGTGACCCCGTTCCCGGGCTGGCTCGCCGACCTGGGCCGCGCGGCGCTCGCCGACGCCTACCAGGACCCAGAACGAGCCGCCGCCTATCGGCCGGACGTCGCCCTCATCAACCACTACAGCGCCGGCGGATCGGCCGCGGCGCGCGGGTGGCTCGACCTCGCCCGCCGCCAGCTCGACCGCTACTTCGCCGGGACCCGCACACCTTCACCGTCCCTGTGGACCTGTACCGCGTCAGCGGCCTTCACCGCCGCGTGTTGGCAGCCTTGCGGCATGTCGGCTATGGGCAAACCATCACGTACGGTGCGCTGGCGGCCGCGCTCGGCCTCATCGACGACGGCCCCCGCCATGTCGGCGGGGCGATGGCCCGCAACCCAGTCCTGATCATCGCCCCCTGCCATCGTGTCCTCGGCGCCGGCGGCAACTTCGTCGGCTACGCAGCCGGCCTGGCCGCCAAGCAATGGCTCCTCAACCTTGAGGCCCGCTACCAACCCCCCAGCTCGACCTGGGCTGGTAACGGAGATCAGCCCTCCAGGGGCTCCACGATCACACGGTGATAGGGAGCGGCGAGCCGGCTGAGGTCGCTAAGGTCACCGGTCAAGAGAAGCCCACCGCCTGCTTCGGCGACGACCGCCACGACATGGGCGTCGACGATGTCTTCCGACCCCGCACCGCTCGCTTGGAGCACGGCTCCGACGAAGCGGGCAAGTCTGCGGTCGGTGTCCCTGCACGCGATCGCGTACTGCCGGCGCGCGAGGAGCGCATCGATCTGCTGGCTCCGGTTAGGCCCGCGGTACAGCTCGGCGAGTACGACCGTCGGTACCACGACAGGGCGCCCGAGCCGGGCGGCCGTGGTAAGCGCCCGGCGTACCCTCCGGTGAGCGGATGAACTGGCCGGACCGGCGAGCGCATGAACGGCTTCGCTGTCGAGCGCGACGATCACGGTTCTTGAAGGATCCGCATGTAGCGCTGGATCTCTGGCTCGTCTTCCGGTCCGAGTGGACCGTACTCGGAGTCGAGGTCGCCAAGGAGCGCCAACAGGTCGTGCCGTTGGCGCCGCCGCTCGATCAGCTCCCTGATCGCCCGATTGACCTGAGAGGACAGTCCCTCGTCCGGCTCGCGCTCCAGTTCCTCGACTAGATCGGCGTCCACCGTGATCGAGATCTTTCGCTTTGTCGCCACAGGAGCGATCCTACCATCCCAGCGTATTGGTCGGATCGAGTGGCGGTGGCGGTTGGCGACGCGCGGCTCAGGGCCGGTGCAACCGAGGGCGGACGGGCGGTGTTCTGTGTGTTGAGAGCGGATCGGACCGCTCGTCCTCGCCCCGACCGAGGTGGGGTACGACTGCTGCGGGGAGATCTATGGATCTGCAACTTACGGGCCGCGTCGCGATGGTCACCGGCGCCTCGAACGGGATCGGGCTGGCCGTCCCCGCACGCTGCTCGAGGATGGCGCGCGTGTTGTCGCGGCGTCTCAGAGCAGTAGCCCTGAGCTCGACGCGCTCGCCAGCGCGGACCTGGTCCACGTCCCGGTGGATCTGATGGCCCCTAAGTACCCCGCGCAGGTCGTGGCGCGAGCGGTCGAAGCGTTCGGCGGGCTCGACATCCTCGTGAACAACGCCGGAGGGCCGCCGCCCGGAGTGACGCTGCCACGCGGCTCGTTGTGAGTTGTGTGCTGGATCTCACGGATATATCCGTGAGATCCAGCACACACATGGGCTACGAGAGGTCGACGACCTGGAAGCAGGGGCCGGTGAACTCGAAGTCGGCGGCGGTGGGGCCGGCGAAGAAGTTCTCGAGGACACTGACGCCAGCGTCCACGCGGGAGTCGGGCTGCTGGATGACGGTCTGGCGGACGGTGCCGCCGTCGTTGGGGCCGTCGGCGTAGTCGCCTGCGCCCTCCGGGAGCATGCCCTCGTAGTTGACGGACTCGAGATCGTCGACGGCGGCGCGGAGGCCCTCACGCGTGACGTCCCCGTAGCGGATCGCCTGCTCGAGGGCGGACTTGATCGGGTACGACCAGACCCAGCCGTACACGTACCCGTCGTTACCGACGACGTCACCCAAGGCGGCGCGCATCGCCTTGTGACCGGGGCTGTCGGCGTCGAACGAGCCCCACGGCGCCGCCTGGAGGTAGTGCTCACGGAGCGCGGCGGCCGCGTCGCTGCGCAGCAGGGATGGCGTCCAGGTCGGCCCGTTGCCGATGAACAGCCCGTCGTAGCCGCGCCCGACGGCTCCGGCCACGATCTCGGCCGTCTCGCGTGGTGTGACGGTCAGGATGACGAGGTCGGGTTGCTCGCTGACGACCGCGTCGATGGCGTCATCGGTGGTACCGCCGGCGGCCGCGGGCGTCTGCCGCACGGCGCTGAACTCAAGGTCGTTGGACTCGGCGGCGATCCGGGCGCCTGCCGCGCCGTCGTCTCCGTAGTCACCGGGGTAGTGGACCGCCATCACGCTGCGGACGTTGTGCTCTTGTATGGCGTAGTCGACGGCGTTCATCGACTCGATGCAGTAGTTGTTGCCCGACTCCATGATTACGTCCTCGTACGCCCACGCGGACGTCCACGAGGCCGGGGCGGCGACGATCCCGTTGGTCTGCAGGTCGTCGATGATCGCGGCCGTCTGTGGAGAGCCCAAGGTCTGGGCGAGGGCGAGGATGTTGGGCTCGATCTCGCCGTAGACCTTCTTGTGCACCTCAGGCTTGTACTTGTTGTCACGGACGTACTTCGTAACGTTGACGTCGAACCCACCGATCCCGCCGTCCTCGTTGACGCGCTGCCAGAACGCGCGTTGGGCCTCGGTGATCGGGACCGCAATCGGGGTGAACGGGCCCTCGGTGAGGTCCGAGATGGTGCCCAGATAGATACAGCCGTTCTCGGGATTGACCCGCTCTGGGCACGGCTCCGCCGTGACGCCAATGTCGGTCTTCACCTGGGTTTGGGAGACCCCCTCCGCGCCGCCAGCCGGCCTGCGCAACGCGGTCCCGCCCGTGCGCTGGTCTGACCCACCAGAGCACGCGGCGAGGATGAGGGAGAGGAGGGCGAGAAGCGCGGGCCACACCGTACGCTGCTTCATGTCTTGCGCTTCCTTTCCGACCCAGGCGTACTAGTCATATCGGGCTAGAGGAGCCTAAATCTAGGGGGTAGCTGGAGCCTAGTCGATGGACCTTTCGCACCAGGGGGCCGGTAGGGCCTACCGTCCGGTGGACGCACAAACCAGTCGCGACTAGACCTGCTGCTGCATGAAACAGGGCTCGTCGCCGAACGCGAAGCGCTCGGCTGTCGGCCCAGTGAAGAAGCCCTGGACCTCGCGCAAGCCGGTCGGAGCGTCGCGGTCCGCCTTGTGGATGATGTTCTGGCGGAAGACCTCCGCATCCGCCTCACCGGTGAAGTTGCCAGCTCCTGAGGGGAGCATGCCCTCGTAGTCGACCACGTCGAGCTGCTCCACGGCCGCGAGGAGGCCCTGCCTGGTGAGGTCGCCGTTCGCGGCTGCCTTCTCCAGCGCGGCCTTCAAGGGGTAGGAGAAGGCCCAGCCCGCGATATAGCCCTCGTTGGGGGTGACGTCGCCAAGCACGGCGCGCATCGCCTGATGGCCGGGGGTCTCGCTCTGCCAGGCGCCCCAGGGGCTGGACTGCAGGTAGAACCGCTCGAGGGCGTCGGCCGCGCGGTGCTGGAGCAGCGAGGGGTTCCAGGTCGGGCTCGTGCCGATGAACCGGCCGTCGTAGCCGCGCGTGGCCGCGTCACCGACGATCTCGGCGGTCTCCCTGGGCGAGACGGTGAGGATGACCACGTCAGGCTGTTGCTGGATGATCGCATCGACCGCCGCGGTCGTTGTGCCACCGGCGGCGATAGGGGTTTGCTCGACGTTGGTGAAGGGCAGGCCGTGGGCGTCCGCCGCGATCTTCGCTCCGGCGGCCCCGTCGTCGCCGTAGTCGCCGTCGAAGTGGATCGCCATGACGGATCCGGCGTCGAGGTCGGAGACCGCGTAGTCGACCGCGTTCATCGACTCGATGCAGTAAGGGGAGCCGGACTCGACGATCGTGGGCTCGTACAGCCACGCGGAGGTCCACGACGCTGGCACCGAGACGACGCTGTTCGCCGAGAGGTCCTCGATGATGGCGGCGGTCGTCGGCGAGCCCAACGTCTGGGCGAGGCCGAGCACGTCGCCCTTGATCTCCTGCCACACCTCGTTGTGGATCTGCGGGTTGTACTTGTTGTCGCGAACGTACTTGGTGACGTTGACGTCGAACCCGCCGATCCCGCCCTGCTCGTTCACTCGCCGCCAAAACGCCTTCTGGGACTCGGTGATCGGCACCGCCAGCGCCGCGAACGGGCCCTCGGTCAGATCCGAGATCGTCCCGAGATAGATGCAGCCGTTCGTGGGGTTGACCGCGTCCGGGCACGCCTCTCGCGTGACGCCGACGCCCGTCTTGATCGACCCGCCACCGGCCTGCTCGCCCGTCTCGACGGAGCCTCGGCAGGCGGTCGTGGTCAGCGCCAGCGCCAGGAGAGATGCCGCGGCCTTCATACGCAGGTTCATAAGGACAACCCCTTCGGCCGGCTCAGTAGGAGTACGGCCATTCCTTCCAGTAGTTGCGGACGCGGGTCCAGATGCCGTACAGCCCACGCGGCTCGAAGATCAGGAAGCCGACGATGAGCAGGCCGTAGAGGATCGCCTCGAGCTGAAATGCGCCGCCTCCGCCCAACTCGCCGACAAAGGGTAGCGAACCCGAGACCTCGCGCGTGAACCGGCCCAGTGTGCTGATGAACAGTGCGCCCATGATCGAGCCCGAGATCGTCGCGACCCCGCCGATCAGGACCATCGCAATGTACTGGATGCTCAGCAACAGCCCGAACTCGGTCGGCTCCAAGAACCCGCTGACCGTATAGAAGAGCGCCCCCGTCACACCGGCGTAAAAGGACGAGACCGTGAAGGCAAGCGCCTTCTGCCTCGCAAGGTTCACGCCGATGACCTCGGCCGCGATGTCCCGGTCCCGGACCGCCGCGAACGCGCGGCCAACGGCCGAACGCGCGATGTTCCGGCCGATCAGCGCGAACAACACGAGCAGGGCGAGCATCAGCAGGTAGGTCTGCTGCTCGCTCGACAGCCACCGGCCTTGCGAGAGGTCGAACCCGAGCACCTCGAGCTTCGCCGCGGCGCGCCCCACCCCGACGCCGCCGGTGAGCGGCGTGGCCTCCTTGAAGAGGTGGTCTCCCAGAAAGACGAGCCCCAACGTGACAATCGCCAGGTACAGGCCCCGCAGCCGGACGGCCAGGGGCGCGATCAGCAGCCCCGCGACCGCCGACACCGCTCCCGCGGCCAGCAGCCACACCGGCAGGGAGGTGATGCCGAGCGTCAATGCCCGCGCGCGCTCGGGGTCGCTCCCGACCACCGCCGCGGTATAGGCGCCAAGGCCGATGAAGAACGCGTGCCCGAGTGACACCTGGCCGGCGTACCCCGTGACGAGGTTGAGGCCGATCGCACCGATCGAGGCGACCAGCCCCAGCGAGAGCACGACGAGCAGGTCGTCCGTCACCACGAACGGCAGCACCGCGGCGGCGGCGACGATCCCCGCCACGCCCCTGCGCTTGCCTGGCGTGTCGAGCAAGGCCATGTCCTGCGCGTAGGCGGTGTACAGCGCCGGGCGCCCCCTCATACGCGCTCGACCTCCGGCGTGCCGAACAGCCCGTAGGGCCGCACGAGCAAGACGAGCAGCATCAACAGGTAGGGCGATACCACCGAGAAGTTGTCCCCCAGCCACGGCGCCAGCTCGGGCTGGTAGACGGCCACCAGCGCCTCGAACACCCCGATCACCAACCCGCCGAGCATCGCGCCGCCGATCGAGTCGAGGCCACCCAGGACGATGGCCGGCAGCGCCTTCAACCCGATGACCCAGGTTTGCTGGTCGAGCCCAGAGGCGGTGCCGACGAACGCGCCGGCGACCGCGGCGAGCCCCGCGGCGATCGCCCACGACAGTGCGAAGACCGCGCCGACATCGACCCCTTGCGCGAGCGCGGCCTCCTGGTCGAAGGCGGTTGCCCGCATGGCGAGCCCTATCCGCGACCGCGAGAAGAAGGCCAGGAGCGCCGCCACGAGGACCGCGGTCACGACGGTGATCCAGACGAACCGCTGCGGCACCGCCACGCCACCGAGCTCCAGCGTCGCCAGGCCCCAGGGGTCGCCGACCGCCCGGACGTCCACACCGATGAACCGGTTGGTGACGACGCGGACGATGCTGTCGACGCCGAGCGTGATGATCGCGGCGACGAACACCGGCTTGCCGACCATCGGGCGCAGCGCGAGGCGCTCGACGACCAGCCCAAGCACCGCCGTGGCGGCGACCGCGAGCGGGATCGAGGCCCAGAACCCCAACCCCACGTCGACCGCCAGGACCGAGACCAGCGTCCCCCCCGCCATCATCAACCCCGGCTGCGCGAAGCTGATCACCCGCGTGGCCTTGTAGATCACGACGAAGCCGATCGCGAGCAACGCGTAGATCGACCCAGCGCCCAGCCCCGCGACCAGCGCCTGCACCAGCCTCACCGCTCCACCCCTTGTGGCCAGGATTCGGCACGCATGCGTGCCGAATCCTGGCCATTAGCCTCTGCGGCGCCGGCGTACATCGACTCGACGGTGCCCGCGAACATCGCGGCGATCGCCGAGCGCTTGACCTTCTGGGTCGCGGTCAGCTCGCCGTCCTCGTGGTCCAGCTCTTTGGGGAGCATGCGGAAGTCTTTGATCCCTTCGGCGCGCGCGAAGCGCGCGTTGACCTTGGTGACCACGCCCTGGACGAGCGCGAGGACCTCCGGCTTCTCCGACAGGTCGCGATAGGTGGTGTAGGCGAGCCGGCGGCGCTGGGCCCAGTCGCCGACCGTGTCGAGCTCGATGCCGATGAGCGCGGTGAGATAGGGCCGGCGGTCGCCGACGACGATCGCCTCCTTGACGAACGGCGAGGCCTTCAGCGCGTTCTCGATCTCGCTGGGCGAGATGTTCTTGCCGCCGGCGGTGATGATGATGTCCTTCAGGCGGTCGGTGATCTTCAGGTGGCCGGACGCGGGAGGCCCGGCCCACTCGCCGGCGTCGCCCGTGTGCAGCCAGCCGTCGCGGTCGATCGCCTTGCGTGTGGCGTCCTGATCGCGCCAGTAGCCGGCGAAGACCGCGGGATGGCGGGTCAGGATCTCACCGGTCGGCTCGTCGAGCTCGACCTCGACGCCGGGGTGTGGCTCACCCACCGTGCCGAGCGCGACCCGCCCCGGCTTGTTCGCGGTCGCGACCGCGGTGTTCTCGGTCATGCCGTAGACCTCGTGCATCGGCACGCCGATACCCATGAACCACTCGAGGAGCTCGGGGGCGATCGGCGCGGCGCCGGATCCCGCATACCGGCACTTCCGTAGTCCCATACGCTCGCGCAGCGACCGGTAGAGGAACACGTAGCCGGCGGCATAGGCGAGTCGTGTGGCGAGGGTGTGTGTCCCCCCGCGCCTTGCCAGCCTCTTCCCGACCCACCCCGCCACCCCGAGCCAGACCCGCGCGTTCGCTCGTTTCACCAGGCTGGCGGACGCCATGCGGATCTGGGCACTGGCGTGCAGCTTCTCCCAGATTCGCGGCACGCCGAAGAAGATCGTCGGCTGGACCTCGCGCAGGTTCTGCGGCACGGTCTCGATCGACTCGGCGAAGTGGACCTGGCTCCCCGACGCCACGTTGAACCAGGTCGTGAAGATCCGCTCGGCGACGTGGCACAGCGGGAGGTACGACAGCGAGAGGTCGCGCGGCGACGGGGGAGGATCCGTGAAGCCTCCACGCTCCACCAATGTGGCGATCGCGAACTCGACGTTGCGGACGGTGAGCATCGCGCCCTTCGGCGGGCCCGTCGTCCCTGACGTGTAGATCAGCGCCATCACGTCGTCCGGGGTCGCCTCGGCCATCCGCCGCTCGACCGCTTGAGGGTTGGCCAGGCGGTGCGCGCGCCCCCGCTCGACGAACTCCTCCCATGCCCGCAACCTCGGGTCGGTGTAGCGGCGGCGGATCCCCCGGGGCTCGAGGTACAGGATCGTCACGAGTTCTGGCAGGTCACCGGCGACCGCGAGCGCCTTGTCGACCTGCTCCTGGTCTTCGGCCAGCAGGACCTTCGCGCCCGAGTGCGCCAGCAGGTAGCGGACCTCGGCCGTCGGGTTCGTGGGGTACAGCCCCATCGTCATCGCCCGGACGGCCACGGCGGCGAGGTCCAGGAACAGCCACTCGGGACGGTTCTCCGAGTGGATCGCGACCCGGTCGCCGGGCTCGACACCCAGGGCGAGCAGCCCGTGCGCGCAGTCGAGGACTTGGTCCCAGTACCGCGCCCAGGTGACCTCCCTCCAGATCCCCAGGTCCTTGTGGCGCAGCGCGACCCGGTCGGGCGATTGCCCCGCCCGGTCACGCAGCCGGGTCGCGATCGTGGTGGTCACCGCTCGCGGTCCTCGCCGAGGTAGGCGCGGATCACGTCGGGGTCGCGTTGGATCTCGGCGGGCGTGCCGGCGGCGACCGGTCTGCCGAAGTCCAGCACGAGCACCCGGTCCGCGAGGTCCATGACTAGCCCCATGTCGTGCTCTACCAGGATCATCGGAATGTCGAGCTCGTCGCGGATGTCCAGGATGAACCGCGCCATGTCCTCGGTCTCCTCCCGGTTCATCCCGGCCACCGGCTCGTCGAGCAGTAAGAGCTTCGGGCCGAGCGCGAGTGCCCTGCCAAGCTCGACGCGCTTTTGGATCCCGTAGGGCAGCAGCCCGACCGGCTGCCGGCGGTACTGCTCGATCTCCAGGAAGTCGACGATCTCCTCGACGACGGCGCGGTGCGCGAGCTCTTCGCGGCGGGCCTTCCCTACCCAGAGGATCGCCGAGGCCAGCCCGTAGCGGACGTGAAGATGACGCCCCAGCATCAGGTTGTCGAGCACGGTGAGGTTCTCGAACAGCTCGATGTTCTGGAACGTCCGGGCCATGCCGAGCGCCGCGATCTTGTGGGGCGCCAGCCCGACGAGCGGGTGGCCTAAGAAGGTGACGGACCCTCGCTGGGGCCGCGCGACGCCGGACAGGACGTTGAAGACCGACGTCTTCCCCGCGCCGTTCGGCCCGATGATCGCGAACAGCTCCCTCGGGCCGACCTCGAAGCTGACCCCGTCCAGCGCCTGCACGCCCGCGAAGCGCAAGGAGATGCCCGCGAACCGCAGGACCGGCTCGCCGGGAGCCGCCCGCTGGGCGCCCTCCGCGCTGGTTCGCGGGACCGCGCCCGCGGTCAAGACAGCCACCGCTTCCGTCGCTTGTAGTGCTTCACGTCGCGGAACGACCGGCGGCCGCCCTCGCGCGCGCCGAGGTAGAACTCGCGAACGTCGTCGTCCTCGCGCAGCTGCGCCGCCGGGCGGTCCATCACCACCTTGCCCGTCTCCATGACGTAGCCATGCTCGGCGATGGCCAGCGCCATGTTCGCGTTCTGCTCGACCAACAGGACGGTCGTACCCCGGGCATTGATCTCGGTGATCAGGTCGCGGACCTGCTCCACGAGCAGCGGCGCCAGCCCGAGGCTTGGCTCGTCGAGCAGCAGGTAGCGAGGGTCCGACATCAGCGCGCGGCCCATCGCGAGCATCTGCTGCTCCCCGCCGGACAGGTAGCCCGCGGTCGCCCGGCGGCGCTGGGAGAGGACGGGGAACAGCTCGTACATCCGGGCGAGGTTCTCGCCGCCTCCCAGGTGGGCGCCGATGCGCAGGTTCTCCTCGACCGTCAGCTCCGCGAAGACCCGCCGGCCCTCCAGCACCTGCTTGACGCCCCGGGAGACGATCTGCGCTGGCCTCAGGTGGTGGATGGGCTGGCCGTCGAGCGTGATCTCCCCTTTGGTGACCTCGCCATCGTGCACGTCGAGCAGGCCCGAGATCGCTCGCAGCAGGGTCGTCTTGCCCGCACCGTTCGCGCCCAGCAGCGCCACGATCGTGCCCGCGGGGACGTCCAAGCTGACGCCGCGCAGGACGAGGATGACGTCGTGGTAGGTGACCTCCAGGTTCTTGACCGAAAGCACGCGGCAGGCTATCAGGCCGATCGGGTAACGGAGGGTTGCCGACCGGCGTACGCTCTTGGCGATGCCGTTCTACCGCCGCGTCGGAGAGGTCCCGCCGAAGCGCCATACGCAGTTCAGGCGACCGGACGGGGGGCTCTACGCAGAAGAGCTGATGGGAGTGGAGGGCTTCAGCGCCGACTCCTCGCTGCTCTACCACCGCGCGATCCCGACCGCCATCGTGGCGGCCGCGCCAGTCGAGCTCCAGGCGCAGCCGCTCGCGCCCAACCATCCGTTGAAGCCTCGCCACCTGCGCACGCACGAGCTGAAGGCCGGCGGCGATCTCGTCCGCGGCCGCCGGTTGCTGCTCGGCAACGCGGAGGTCGACCTCTCCTATGCCGCGGTCGACGCGCCCAGCCCGCTGTACCGCAACGCCGCTGGTGACGAGTGCGTGTACGTGGAGTCCGGCGGCGGGCGGCTCGAATCCGTGTATGGGGTGCTCGACGTGGGTGCCGGCGACTACGTCGTGATCCCGGCGTCGACGACCCACCGTTGGGTGGTGACCAGCGAAGAACCGCTGCGCGCGTTGGTCGTCGAGGCCCGTGGGCACATCGGTCCCCCCTCGCGCTACCTGTCGGCGCGTGGCCAGTTTCTCGAGCACTCGCCGTACTGCGAGCGCGACCTGCGCGCCCCGTCGGAACCGCTGGTCGCGGAGGGAGAGGACGTCGAGGTGCTCGTGCGGCACCGGTCGGGGCTCACGCGCCTCACCTACGCGCACCACCCGTTCGACGTGATCGGCTGGGACGGATGCCTCTACCCCTACGCGCTGAACATCGCCGACTTCGAGCCGATCACCGGCCGCGTGCACCAGCCACCGCACGTCCACCAGACCTTCGCCGGGCCGGGGTTCGTCGTGTGCAGCTTCGTGCCGCGCATGCTCGACTACCATCCCCTCGCCATCCCCGCCCCCTACAACCACGCGAATGTCGACAGCGACGAGCTGCTGTTCTACGTCGGCGGCGAGTTCACCAGCCGCAAGGGCGCCGGCATCGGGCTGGGCTCGATGTCCCTGCACCCGGCGGGGTTCACGCACGGGCCTCAACCCGGCAGTGTCGAGGCGTCGATCGGCAAAGCAGCGACGGAGGAGACCGCCGTCATGATCGACACGTTCCGCCCGCTCGACCTCGGGCCGGGCGCGTTTGACTGCGAGGACACCGGCTACGCATGGACGTGGTCGGGACGGCGGGCCGGGGGATGACGAGCGTGGCGCTGCACCCCGACATCGCCCCGCTGGGGTTCCTGCTCGGCACCTGGGTGGGGGAGGGGACCGGCCAATACCCGACAATCGAGACGTTCCACTATGGCGAGGAGATCCGCTTCGCCCACGTGGGCAAGCCGTTCCTCTTCTACCTCCAGCGGACCTGGGCGCTGGACGACGGCCGGCCCCTCCACGCCGAGGCCGGGTACTGGCGCCACACCGGCGACGGCCGGATCGAGCTGGTGCTCGCCCATCCCACCGGCGTCACCGAGGTCGAGGAGGGCCACCTCGACGGCACCGCGGTCCGGTTGCGTACCACCAGGATGGCCTCCTCCAGCACGGCGAAACGCGTCGATGCGCTGGAGCGTGACTTCGACCTCGACGGCGCCGTCTTGCGCTACGCGGTCCGCCTGGCCGCCGTCGGCCTCGACCTGCGGCACCACCTCTCGGCGGAGTTGGTCCGCCAGTAGGCCTGCGGAGCGGTACGCTCGAGCCGATGGATGTCGTGCTGGCGTGGATCCTCGGCATTGCGGTGGGCGCCATTCTCTCAACGGCGCTCGTGACGGTGGGCACGGTCTGGGCGTTGCGCCGGTGGAACCGCGTCGACCCGCGCACACCGGGTCTCGCGCCACTGCGCTGGCTGTGCTCGCCCAGCCGCTGCGCCCGCCTTCATCGCCGCCTGCGCATGGCGGCGGTGAACGCGCGGATGCGGTCACAGGACGATCGGCCCGTGAGGGCGCGCCGCCGCCGGAAGGCGCCACAGGACACGCTGGTGGCGGGGCTCGTGGCGTACGCCTGCGCGCTCGACCGCCAGCTCGTCACGGCGAGCCGGGCGCCGTTCGTGCTCCGCATCGAGCAGCTCGCGCATCTCGGCGCCGAGATCTCCCAGGTCGAGCACCTCGCTGCCCGCCTGTCGGGCGCCCAGCTCGGCCCGCTCCCGTCCCCCCCACCCCCACCACTGCTCCACATCGCCGAGCGCCTCGACGCAGTCGACGCCGCCCGCCTCGAGCTCGACGCCCTAGAGCCCACTACCCAGGTGCTCTAGCGCGTCGCCCGCGCGCGAAGTCTCGCTGATCCCCAGCGCGATGTGCATTACCGACCGCCCGCAAGCTATATTGAGTGTATGGCAAGACGCACAACAATAGAGATCGATGAGGCATTACTTGCCGAGGCCCAGCGAGTACTGGGGACTGCGGGGTTGAAGGATACGGTTGATCGAGCCCTCAACACCGTGATTCGCGCTGAGCGCCGGCGTCGCCTGGCAACCCGGCTTAAGGAGGGTAGTGGCCTCGACTTCGACGAGCACACCGCCGCGCGGGCACGTGCCTGGCGACCTGGGTGATGCTCCTCGCAGACACCAGCGCCTGGCATCACAGCGGTCACAAGGTGGTGATCGACGAGTGGAGCCGGCTTCTCGACGCTGACCAGATCGCGACAACCCCGCCTGTGCGCTTGGAGGTCTTGTTCAGCGCGCGGAGCGCTGCGGACTACACGGCACTGTATGAGGAGCTCGATGCCCTTCACCAGGTCCCATGTGGCGAGCCGGCGTTCGAGCGCGCCATGCAGGTACAGCGAGCTCTCGCCGAGCAGCATGCGCTCCACCATCGAAGCGTGAAGATTCCCGACCTGCTCATTGCGGCCGCGGCCGAACTTGCTGGGGTCACGATCTGGCACTATGACGAGGACTACGAGCGCATCGCGGCTATCACTGGCCAACCCATACGCTGGGTAGCCCGGCGCGGCACGCTCTGAGGGAGGCGCGCGGCCTCGCCAGGCTCCGCCTCAAGCGACGTCGCTTGGGATCCTGCCTTCGTGCCAGGCGCGATGGAGGATGGCCTCGACGGTCTCCTCAGGGGTTTGGTCGGACGAGTCGAGCCAGAGACCGATGCGGGGGGTCTGCGTGCGCAGCGCCTCGTCGAGATTTGTGTGGGGTGAACCCTGCGGCGTACCCCGTCTTGGCCCGTCCGGCCTCCCGGCGAGCGACGACGTCCGGGCGGGGCGCGAGGACGACGACCATCAGAGGACGGCTGGAGATGGCCCGCACGTACTCGCGCAAGAGGGGACCGATGACGATGTCTTGGACGACCACGCTGAACCCGGCGGCGAAGTAGGTGTCCGCTGCCGCCGCGCCCAGCCGGTAGCGAAGGCGCAGCTGGCGCCACGCCTCAGGGGAGGGGTTGGCCGTCATCTCCTCGCGCCCGGACACCACCATCCTGTGGAAGGCGTGACCGCGGACGTGGACGCCCTTGGCGAACCGACCGGCGAGTAGCTCGGAGACCGTGGACTTTCCCGCCGCCATCACACCCGTCAACAGCAGGACGACATGCCGGTCAGCGAGCCTGGTCATCGACACCCTCAGCCCACCGGCCACACCGCCGACGGCTCGGCGGGGAAGCAGGCGCTCAACACGGCGCGGGCGCGATGGTCGTCGGCCCAGCAGTCGTAGTGGTCGGCGATCAGGGTGTCGAGATCGCGGAAGCCGAAGATGAGCTGGATGAGCTGGTCACGGGGAAGCTGGACGCCCGCGTCGTCGAGGTTGTCCAATGGCTCGATGGCCGTGATCCGCCCTCGCCGCACGACGAGCTGCAACCCGTCGCGGTAGCAGCTGATCTTTACCTCGCCGGTCCATCCGTCGGCAACCGAGCCTGCCAGCCGGTGGTGTAGGACGGGGACGAGGCCGCGAAGAAGGCTGGAGAGGTCGGGTACGCGGACATACCAGGAGGCCAGGTCGAAGGGCTGCACGAGAGCGTCCGGGCACGCCGTGTAGAGCGGGTGGGCCCGGCCGAGACCCGCGGCGAGACCCCATGACGAGAGGTTGAGCTCGACCCCTCGGTCGTGGCAGTGCCGCAGGATCGCGGGACCGGCGTCGAGCCACGGGATCCCGGGCGCGAGCTCGCAGTACAAGAGTCCGATCATGGGCTCTCCAGACCGGTCCGTCCTGACGAGAACGCCGGCGACCTCGCCAGCTTGCTCGGCAACGTCGATCGCGTACCGCTCGAAGCTGCCCTCCCGGCGGCCGGTCAGCTCATAGCGCCACTGGGCCTCGTCTCGCGGGCAATGCACGAGGCCGCGACCGGTGCTGGCGATGGCGGCGATGCACGGCAGGTCCGCGCCGGTCGCTGGGCGGATACTCCATGAGCTCGGCGTCTCCAGGCCGGCGAGGTCGCTGCGTGCCGCACGGCGTCCCACCCACAGATCGAGGGCGTAGGTGTATCCGAACTGCCGGTAGAACCAGCGGATACCGCTGATCACCTGCACGGGAAGTCCTCGGTCGGCCGCGCGGCCATGAACCGCAGCCATCAGGTGTCGCACGAGGCCCTGGCGCCGGTAGTCCGGGCGCGTTGCCACGGCCTCGACCTGACCGACACCGATGTCGACATCGCGATAGCGCCACCGCTGCGGGATGAGCATCGCCGAGGACACGATCTCCCCGCAGGGCGTGGCGATGACGAAGATGTCGTCCATGCTGACGGTGGGGTGCCGGTCGAACAGGTCGAGCGCCCACTGCCGGTACTGGTCGCCCCCGTGCATCTCGGCGTTGAACATGGCGAGCGCCTCGGCGTCCTCGATGGTTGCCGTGCGCAAGATCAAGCCGTCCGGGAGCATGCCGGTCATCGAAGGATCGTATAGTGACCCTGGTCAGATGCGGTGGAGGAGGGGAACGCCGAATGGACTTCCGCGACAGCCCAGCCGAAGCGGAGTTCCGAGCGCGGGTGCGCGGGTGGCTGATCGAGCACCTACCACGGGACCGGAACTCGACGCCTGAGCTGCGGCGCTGGTGGCAGCGTGAGCTGTACGAAGGCGGCTGGCTCGGCCTGACCTGGCCCAAGGAGTACGGCGGGCAGGGTGGGACGCTCGTCCAACAGGTGATCTTCAACCAAGAGTCCGCGGCGCTGGCGGCGCCAGAACCGCTCAACACGATCGGGCTCTTCATGGCGGGGCCGACGATCATGGCCTGGGGGAGTGAGGCGCAGAAGGCCCGCTATCTCGAGCCACTGCTCCGCGGTGACGAGATCTGGTGCCAGGGGTTCAGCGAGCCGAGCTCCGGTAGCGACCTCGCATCCTTGCGTACCCGGGCCGTGCGGGACGGTGACGCGTATGTCGTCAACGGGCAGAAGGTGTGGACGAGCTACGGGCACCTCGCGGACTTCTGCCTCCTTCTGGCCCGGACCGATCCCGGGGCTGAGAAGCACGCCGGGCTCACGTACCTGATCGCGGAGATGGACGATCCGGGCGTGACCGTGCGGCCGCTCGCGCAGATCACCGGTGACCCCGAGTTCAACGAGCTGTTCTTCGAGGACGCCCGGGTACCGGCGGCCAACCGCCTCGGGGGTGAGGGGGACGGCTGGAAGGTCGCGATGACCACGCTGATGCACGAGCGCGGGACGATGGGCGCGGCGCTGCAGGTGGGGGCCAAGGTCACGCTCGACCGGCTCGTCGAGCTGGCGCGCAAGCTCGGCCGTGCTGACGATCCGTTGGTCCGTGAGCGCCTCGCCGGGTTCCAGCTCGACGTCGAGGGCTTGCGGATCACGAACCTTCGGAGCCTGTCGAAGCTCCAGCGGGGCGCGCCGGGTCCCGAGGGCTCGATGGCGAAGCTGCTGTGGGAGCGCTCCCAGCAAGGCATGGGAGAGCTCGCGATGGAGCTGCTCGGCTCGGCCAGTCAGGTGATGGAGGGTCCCGAGACGGTCGGGGAGGGATTCTGGCAGCGCGTATACCTGCGCGGCCGAGGTCACACGATCGAGGCGGGCACGACCGAGGTCCTCAAGAACATCATCGCCGAGCGCGTGCTCGGGTTGGCCAGGAGCCGGTGAGGATGGACGTCACGTTCACCGAAGAGCAAGAGGCGCTGCGCGCCGCCGTGCGCCACCTCCTGTCCGATCACTGCACGAGCGAGCGCATCAGGAAGGTCATGGCGTCTGACACCGGCGCCGACCTGGAGCTTTATCGCCGGCTCGTGGAGGTCGGTGTCACCGATCTTCCCGGTCTGGTCGAGCTCGGCGCCGTCTTGGAGGAGTGTGGCCGGGCGATTGCGCCGGTCCCGTTGGTCAGCGTGGCCGGCGTCGCCGCCCCAGCCTTGGAGGCCGCCGGCCTGCGCGACGTGGTCGCTGGCCTGCGGGTGGGGGAGGCGCTCCCTATCTTGGCCCTGGAAGGCGAGGCGACGCTGCGGGGCGGCACGGTCAGCGGCGTCTTCCATCATGTTCCCGAGGCTCACGTGGCCTCGCTGATCGCGCTGGTCGCCTTGGATGGCGGCCAGCCACGCCTCGTCGTGGTGGACCAGTTGGACGCGCGTGTCGAGATCTTGCCGACGATGGACATGACCCGGCGGTTGTGCACGGTCCGGTTGGACGGCGCCGCGGTGCTCGCCGGCGGCCCGACCGGCCAAGGGTGGGCGGCACGCACCGCGGCCGAGCTATACGGCACCACGGCACTGTCGTACGAGCTGGTTGGGGTGGCGCAAGCGTGCCTCGACATGGCGGTCGCCCACGCGAGGTCCAGGGAGCAGTTCGGCAAGCCGATCGGCGCCTACCAGGCGATCAGCCACCGCTGTGCGGACATGTTCGTGCTCGTCGAGTCCGCCCGCAGCCACGCGTACTACGCGGGCTGGGCGGTAGGGGAGGGCACTCCAGACGCGGCGTTGGCGGCCAGCCAAGCGAAGGCCGCCGCGGGTGACGCCGCGGTCGCATGCGCCGAGGGCGCGATCCAGGTCCACGGCGGCATCGGGTTCACGTGGGAGCACGACCTGCACCTCTACCTGCGACGCGCCCGCTCCGGCGCCGCCCTCCTCGGTACGCCCTCGGCGCATCGCCGCCGCATCGCCGACTTGATGGGCGTCTGAGCGGCCGTCTTTCCTGCACTGACATGAGAATCGGTCACGCGTGGGTCGATTGCCCGTTTCGCGCCTTCGGGGCCAAGGCCGCGGCCGGCATTTTCCTGCACTGTGAAGGATTATGCCGGTACACCGGCATAATCCTGCACAGTACGGCGAGGCGCATGCCCACAGAGCCGCATATCGCCCCGGTATACCCGATTCTCATCATCCGGGATGACCGCGCCAGCCGTGCGAGCAAATGTGATGTGCAAAAATGGGTTACCGTCTTTGCTCTAGGTCAAATGTGGTCGCTCGTTTATGCCAGCCCGCCTTTTGGCGATTACGGTATCATTGAAGCTTCCCGCCGCTCTTACCTTATGAACTCATCATAAAGGGTGGCCGAGATGGGCCAATCATTCTCCGCAACACCATCTGACGTTGTTATTGATACCACCGTCTTAGGCGAAACAGCTGGAGACGTTCACGCAAGTATCGTAGTCGAGGGTGATCTGAGCGGCCAGGTCGCTGTCGGTACGAACATCTACCAGATGCGCGTGGATCATGTGCACGGCAACCTCGTCACGATCATGCGGCAGGATGAGCGGCCGCGTGTGGAGCGGCGGGCTTCGCCGGTTCGTCTCCTTCCGCGAAGGGCGCAGGGCTTCCTCGATCGGACGCTCGAGACCGGAAGGGCGATCGCGGCGGTCGCCGGAGGCGAGCCCATCGAGTTCTACGGCCCTCCCGGTTTTGGTAAGTCGAGCCTCCTCCGTCACCTCGCGCACCACCCGGGCCTCACGGTCGTGGGTGGCGTGGCGCATCTTCCCGCCAGGCGGCACGCGTTGGACGATCTGCTCCAGTCGCTGTTCGGGGTCTTTTACGAGTGCGATACCCCATACAAGCCGAACGGTGGAGCCTTACGGCACTACCTGAGCAACGCCGAGGCGTTGATCCTGCTGGACGACATCGAGTTGGAGCGCGAAGAGCTCGAAGAGCTGCTCGACTTCGCCCCCGCTTGCTGCTTCGTGACCACGTCAACCGCCGGGCGCATGGGGGTCACACAACAGTCCGTCGCGCTGCCGGGATTGCCTGACGACGATGCCGTCGCGCTGATCACACGTGGGCTTGGCCGCTCCCTCACGGACGGCGAGCGGGCCGCGGCGCGCAGGCTTAGTCGAGCCCTCCGCGGATCCCCGCTGCGGTTGCTGCAGGCGGTCGCGCTCGTAGACGGCGGGGAACGGTCACTGGCGAGCGTGGCCGACGACGTCGACTCCCTCACCCCGCAGGCGATGGAGTCAGCCGCCCGACCAGACCGAACGATGCTGGCGTCCCTCGCGGTCGTTCCCGGCCTCCTGCTCGATGCCGAGCTGGTCCACGCGTTGACCGGTCTTCCGCACGCTCAGGAGGCGTTAGAGGGGCTTACGGGGCGCGGGTTGGCGCAAGCTCATCAAGTCACTGGGACCCCCACCCGCTACGGGATACCGGACGAGGTCGGCCGCGCCATCCGTGAGCTATGGGATCTCAGCGAGGCGGCGCGGGGGGTGCGGGGCTACTTCGCCGAGTGGGCCCGGCAGGCTCGCGGAACGCCCGATCCCTCGCGCCAAGATGTTGAGGCGGCGCGAGAGGTCATGCGCTGGGTCGCGGAGGCGGGAGGCTGGACGGAGGTTCGCGCTCTCGGCCTGGCGGTCGAAGGAACCTTCGCGCTGCAAGGGCGCTGGGACGCGTGGCGGTCCACCCTCGATACCCTCCTCGAAGCCTCGCGAGCCTTAGGGGATCGCGCGCTAGAGAGCTTCACCTTGCACCAGTTGGGCACACGGGCCCTTTGCCTCGGTGAGGCCGGCGCCGCGGTCGGTTTGCTTCGCCGGGCTCTGGACCTGCGGGAAGGTCTCGGAGATCGGCAAGGTGCGGCGGTTACGCGTCATAACCTCAACCTGCTGATACCAGCGGTTGGCCCACCACCGTCCCCACGCGTCGCCAGTCCTGTCCTGCGGAGGGCCGCTGGCGCAGCCTCGCTGATCCTCATCCTCGGGTTGGGCTGGCTGGCGCTTCGCCCGGATCCAGCCGTGGAGCCCAGGAACGTCCCCGTAGACGTCGGCGCAGGGGTGGAGGAACCGGCGCCTCCCGCAGGTTTCGCCGAGCTGACACCGCCGGCAGTGGACTTCGGTGAGCAGCCACTTGGTGTCACCACGGCTCCGCAACGAGTGACCGTAACCAACACCGGCTCGGGTCTGCTCCAGGTGGGCGACGTGACGATCGAGGGTCCCCATGCGGGCGACTTTGGCCTCGTTGACCGCACCTGCACTGGCATGACGCTCGCCGCCGGTGCGACCTGCACCGTCGCGGTGGATTTCACGGCCTCCGCCGAAGGGCCGCGTAGTGCCACGCTCTCCTTGTCGCTGCCAAACCTGGGCTCCAGCGCCCGCGCGCCCCTGAGCGGCTCCGGCAGGGTTCCACGCGCGGCGCCAATACCCCCGCCCGTGCCGCCGCCACCGGTGACCGTTGAACCTCCACCAGAGGTGGAGCCGCCTACTCCGACCGTTCCCGCTCCCACTCCTGTTCCTGACCCGGCTCCTGTTCCTGTTCCTGACCCGGACCCTGCTCCTGACCCGGCTGCCGTGCCCGCACCCGACCCGGATCCTGCACCCGACCCGGATCCTGCTCCTGACCCGGACCCGGATCCGCCCGTGGTCGACTCAGAGGAGCCGTCGCCCGATCCGCTGGACACACCTGTGACCGACCCAGACGTGGATGAAACCGACGCGCCAATAGTTTATTAGCGATCGTCGACGCCGGAGGAGCCCATGAGCGATGAGCGGACGCACGGTGACCGCATCGATGCGCACATCAGCGTCGGCGGCGACCTCAGCGGTCAGATGGCTGTGGGCAAGCGGATCGAGCAGCGGCACGTGACGAACGCGCCGGCCGCGATCACCGAGGCCGAGCTGGCGGAGCTCCGCAGTGCCTTTGCGGCGTTGCGGGCGGAGATTGCGACGGAAGTGCCTCCCGAGCTACAGGATGCGGCGATTGAGCGGGTCGAGGAGCTGGAACAGGCCGTGACCGCCGAGAAGCCAGACCTTTCGACGATGGAGTACGTCCGCAACTGGTTCACGAAACGCTGCCCTACGATGGCGAAGTCCGTGACCGGGGTGATCGTCCATCCCATCTGCACCAAGTTGGCCGCCGCAGCCGGCGACGCCATGGTGGCGGACTTCCACCAACGCTTCGGCATCTTCTAACCGGGGTGGTCGGGTCGCGTCGGCTTAGGGCCGGATCGGTCTGACTCAAGCAGGACCCCCATGGCGCCCCCAACTTCGATTTAGGGGCGCATGCGCCCCCCAAGTCGAAGTTCGGTGAGACGCCACCCACCGGGCCAGGTAGTGAGCAGCGCGTCTACCTGGGTGCTCGCTGTGGAGAACCCGAGTCGTTTTCGGGGACTTGGGGGTACGATCCTGGCATGGTTCAGCGGCTCGACAAGGTGCAGATCGAAGGTTACAAGTCCATCCGCTCGATGGAGTTGGATATTCGACCGATCAATGTGCTCGTTGGCGCCAACGGTGCGGGAAAGAGTAATTTCCTCGAAGTCTTCGACATCATCGGTGAAGCGCTGAACCTGAACCTGCAAAGAACCGTCAAAAGACTCGGAGGTGCGAACCACCTCCTTCACTACGGCGCCAAAGTCACCGAAGAGATACACGTAAGAATGGAGTTCGGGCAGAACGGGTACGAGGTGTGGTTAGCCCCTGCTCGGGGCGACACGCTGTTCTTTGTGCGTGAACAATGTTGGGGCATGGGTTGGGGATACGAGAGGCCCTATGTCGTTGATCTCGCTTTGGGCCAGGACGAGTCAGGGTTACCGGAGGAGGCCGAAGACTCTCGTAACAGTATTGCGAGGTGGACGCTTGACACGATGTCCTCCTGGCGGAGATTTCACCTCCACGACACGAGCGATCAAGCGGCAGTGAAGCACCTCCGTCGTCTCGCGGACAACCGTACTCTACGGCGCGATGCGGGCAACCTCGCGGCGTTCCTGTATCGACTGCGCGAAACGCGTCGGGCGAGCTACGACCGCATCGTGGCGGCGATTCGACTCGTGGCGCCTTTCTTCAAGGATTTCTCACTCGCCCCTGATCCTCTGAACGAGCGGATGATCATGCTCGAGTGGACCTCCACGGAGAGCAGTGACTACGGAGACGCACATTCGCTCTCGGACGGGACGCTGCGATTCATGTGCTTGGCGACCCTCCTGCTGCAGCCGGATCCGCCGTCTCTGGTCCTCATCGATGAGCCGGAGCTCGGCCTCCATCCTTTCGCGATGGTCCAGCTCGCTGACCTTATTCGCTCAGTAACCCAAGATTGTCAGGTCATCGTTTCGACCCAGTCCGTCACCTTGCTTAACCAGTTCGAAGTGGACGACATCGTGGTCGTGGAGCGCCATGATGGCGCATCCACATTCAACCGGCTAGACGAGGGCGAACTGGACTCTTGGCTCGATGAGTACGCGGTTGGCGAGCTGTGGGAAAAGAATGTCATCGGCGGTCGCCCGAGCCGCGAGTAGGCACTCGTATGCGCCAACTCTATGTCCTCGTCGAGGGCCAGACAGAAGAAGTCTTTGTTCGCGACACGCTGGCTGTTCACCTCAATAGGTCCGGTCTCGACCCTCGAGCCATCGTACTCAAGACCAGGCGGTTGCGGTCGGGAAAGGCGATCAAGGGTGGCGTTGGTTCATGGTCTCAGGTCAAGCGACAGATCTGTGAGCTCCTCCGTGCCTCTCACGTGGTAGGAGTGACCACAATGCTGGACTTCTATGGTCTTCCCTCTGACTTTCCCGGCCAGGACAACCGGCCCACTCAGCCGAGGACGGCAGTGGAGCACTTGGAGCGCTGCGCGGATAATCGTAGTGGCACGACGGGCGGGCGAAGCTGCAATTGAGGCAAAGCTACAGGCCGCGCTCACTGACTGCGGAGAGCCAGAGCTTGTAAACGACGGGCCAACGACCGCTCCTTCAAAGCGAATCATCGGCTGTTGGCCACAGTATGCGAAGACCACTGACGGACCCAGCCTCGCCGCTGAGATCGGCATCGACCGGTTGCGCGTGGCGTGCCCACATTTCGACGGCTGGATCGGTCGCCTGGAGATGTTGTAAGCCAGTTAGCCCGGGGGAGTCCTCGAGAGGAGTAGGCTGCCGGTCGCCCCCGACATACCGCCGATCCCCCGAGGAGTAGGACAATGAGAACCACATCGCTCCGCAGAAGCGCGTCACTGCTCGCGGTGTCGCTGGTCGCAGTGGCGTGCGGCGGTCGGTACGACACCCAGCCCGCGCCGGAGGGGGCCGCGCCGGTACCGACAGTCACCGGGGCGATCGAGGCCGCGGACCAAGAGACCGACGGGTCGACCGTGACCCTCACCTCCGCCGAGATCAGCGGCGCCCGAGGGTGGATCGCGGTCCACTCCGAGGTCGACGGTGGGCCCGGTCCGGTGCTCGGAACGGCCGAGATCCAGGAAGGGTCGAACGACGACGTACTGGTGACCCTTGCGACACCGCTGACGTCCAGCGCCGCCGTCTGGCCCATGCTCCACGTCGACGACCACGAGATCGGCTTCTACGAGTTCGGCGCGGTCGAAGGAGCCGACCTTCCCGTGACGGTCGACGGCGAGGTCGTGATGCGGCGCATCGAGCTGACCATCACCTCCCCTTAGGGCGGCGGGGAGGGCTCTCGGCGATCGATGCCCAGAAGGCCACGGCGGCACGCTCGTAGGCCAGGCCGAGGTGCAGCGTGGCGCGGGAATGCTCGTCCGCGGGGCTGGGGAGCTCCGCGTCGATGGTCTCGTAGGTCTCGAGGCGCTGCCGGTGCGATTGCTCTTGGTTGCGGGCCAGCGCAACGACATCCTCCGGAGTGGACAGCGTTCCGAAGAAGAGCTTCAACAGCGCGACGTCGCGGATCCCAGTGGGCTCGGGAGTCGGGTCCGCGAGCCACTCCCGCAAGGCGTCCTGACCCTCCCGCGTGATCGAGAAGGTCCGGCGGCGGCGACCGCTCTCCTCGCGCTCCTCTACGAGCAGGCCACGCTCGACAAGCCGCGGCGGCTCACTGTAGAGCTGCGAGTGCGGGAACGACCAGAAGTATCCGAGAGTCTCGCCCACGAACTGCTTCAGGTCATAGGGCGTAGACGGGCCATTCCTGGCCAGACAGCCGAGCACCAGGTAGGACGTCGGGGTGAGTCCTTCAGCTGGCATGGCAACACCTTACCGTACGCTCAATACCGTCTAGATCATACGGTGTGAGGGGACTCAGCTGTCGGCGGCATGCGACCCGAGCTCCAAGAGGCCCTCGGCCAGCCCGGCGGCCATCCCGAGCTGCGCGAGGAGCCGCTCGCCGCGCGTGAAGTCCTGACCGAGGTGGGTGAGCAGCTCCAAGCCGAGGAACAGCGACGTAACCCCAAACGCCACGTCCTCACTTGGCACCATGCCGGCGAACGGCGTACCCTCCAGGACCCGGTCAAGGACGTCTCTCACCAGTGCGATCCATGGGTCGAACACCGCGAGCAGTCGCTGGCCCAGCTCGGGGTCCGAGGCCGCCGCGGCGAGCAGCTGGGTTAGGATCGTGACGTTACCCGCGGCGTCCTGACGGTAGAGCGCGGTGGCGACCTCGACGAGCTCGCTCAGCGTCCGCACGCCGGCCAGCCGCTGCCCATAGCGGGTGATCGCGTCCGCGCTGTTGTGCTCCACGGCGGCGACGAGAAGGTCGGAGATCGTGCCGAAGTGGTAAAAGATCAACGCGGCGTTGAACCCGCCGGCCTGGGCGATCGAGCGGGCGCTCGTTCCGACGACACCCTCCTCCTTCAGCGTGCGGAGCGTGGCCTCGATGATCCGCGCCCGGGTGTCCGCTCCCGATTGTGAGACCCTCCGGCCGGTCATCGCACCTCCTGATAGCCAGGGACGGCGGCGCGCCTGCGGATCCTGCTGAAGATCAGCAGGTTCACGAAGTGGAGCACCGCTAGGGACAGCAGGAGCGAGCCGAGCTTGTGCGCGAGGACCTCCAGCGCCTCGACCGGTCCCGCCGCTGGCTCCGCTCGCAAGATGATGAAGGCGTAGCCCAGGTTCAACATCGAGAAGCCCGCGACGAGCAGCCGGTTCACCGCCCCAGCCAGCTCCGGCTGGTCCCGGAACACGTCCTCCAGGAAGGCAGCGCCGTTGAGGGAGAGCATCCTCGCGAGCCAGACCGACAACCCGACGCTGACCCCCACGTAGATCAGGTACACCACGACGAGGTAGCCCACCACCGCCTCCTTGATCGATCGCTTTGATCAAGTGTTTTGACCGAACGATCAAAGCGTGCGATCAAGAGTCGCTCATGTCAAGCGGACCAGCCGAGAAATCGCTCGCCCACCTGCAGCGTCACGAACCACACGGCGATCGCGATCGCCGGCATCAGCAGCACCTTGGCGGGCGCCAGCCGGTAGATGCGGATCGCCGTGACCAGCAGCGCCGCCCATACCGCATTGAGGAGGACAATAGCCCACCCCGGCGCGAGCAAGCCGAGGGGCAGGTACAGGAACACCCCCACTGCCACATGGGCGACAAGCCCGATCACCCCCCACACCTTCGCGCGTTCCATCGTGACCCCTCCCGTGTTCCGCTCGGATTGGGCGTATGACCCTGACGCGTACCGTATACGCCACAAAGGTGACCATGATCGGCTCACGGACAACTAACCTCGGTGTTTCGTGAGGTGGCTGATCGGGTGGGGTTGGTTGCATAGAAAAGCCCTTCTGGCCTGGGATAATCCGGTGTATTGAGTTAGCGCGTTGGGGGAGGTTAGGGCTGGATGGCGTGGGTGATGTAGACGGCGAGGCGTTGGCGTAGGGTGAGGTCGCCGTCGTGGTCGACGGTCGCGGTGATCCGGGTGCCGGAT
>Ga0187893_10001291_pt1 | contig 61372 bp, 77 predicted proteins | sample MA1701074metaG_FD_139574 | JGI IMG/M metagenome (GOLD analysis project Ga0187893, IMG submission 139574) | White microbial mat communities from a basaltic lava cave in the Kipuka Kanohina Cave System on the Island of Hawaii, USA - MA170107-4 metaG ... | reverse complement strand
TGGCCGGTGATAGCTTGCAGAATGTCGTGAGCGATGACGTTGGGGTCGTTGGATGGTCGTTTTTTCTTCATGCCTCCAGCTTACATGACCGCTTAAGCAGAGGCAATATCCGCTAATTCAAACAGACCCACTACCGAGATAGTTGTTTTCTTGACAGGAATTCAAGGGCGTTGGTATAGTCCAGCGGTTTTACCTGACTTTTGAACGTTGCGCATGCAAATAGATATTCCGAGCTCAATTTAAGGTCGGTAGGTTAAACACAAAGGAGGATGTGTGATGGGGTATTTGTCCAAGTTTTTAGGAATTACCGCAGCAGTTGTATTCCTCTCGGTCTCGGTAGTTGGGGCTGAGGAGAAAGATCCTTTGAAGCCTCGCGTTCCGCCCGATCAAGCGGCAGATGCCAAGGGCATGAAGAATCCGGTCGCTTCCAGCCCAGAGAGCATCGCCAAAGGCAAGGCGTTGTACGAGGGGAAGGGGACCTGCTTCAACTGTCATGGTAAGGCCGGAGATGGCCAGGGCGAAGCCGGCAAGATTTTGAATCCCAGCCCACGCGACTTCACCAACTGCAAATTCCACAAAAAGCGGAAAGATGGCGAGCTCTTCTGGGTGATTAAGAACGGCAGCGCCGGCACGGGAATGGTTTCTTTAATCCCCGCTGCGATCACCGAGGAAGAAGCCTGGGCCATCATCAATTATGAGCGGAGCTTCTGCAAGGGCGAATAAGAGTCGTCGTCTGGAAGGTCCGAGAGAATCATAAAAAGGGTGGGGAGGCGGCTCCCCACCCTTTTTTATTTGTTATTCCTCTGTCCGACGGGGCCTCTCACTGTCGCCTCACGACTGGTTCCAACCTTTCAACATCACCACAAGCCCATGCCTCTTCGAATTCTGGAACACTCGCTCCATGGTTCAATGGTTTGCACCCCCCAAATGGGGGAGCGTATAGGTTATCAGGGTAAAAAGCGCTCTAGGGGATTGCGCCGCGGACACAAAAAAGGGTAGAGTCCGCCCGTCAGGTCAGGGTGGCGATTGGTACTCAAGCGAGGTGAGAACCACAACGAGCCGTCGGTTTTCATATTGGAATAGGAGGATGACTATGTGCAGCCTCTCACAGTGGGTGAACCGTCGATCAGGAATTACGACAGCCGCGTTCGCGATTGTCGTGGCAGCTCTCCTACCCATCGGTATCAGTTATGGCGGCGATAGTGCCCCGCCTCCAGGCGTCGCGGCCGCGGACATTGAATACAACGGTCGCATCGCAGTCAATGGCGAACCAGCCACGGTAAAAATTGCAACTCCGAATAAGAACGGCTTGCTGGTCTTCGATGGCACAGCCGGCCAGCGGATCAATATCGGTTTCAGCGGTGTCACACTCACACAGTTTTACGTTTCAGTCTATCGGCCTGATGGCGGGGTGATGCCCAGACATGTCTCCGCAGTGAAGAACTATTATGCGACGATGGGCGAACGGCCAGTCTCCTCACTGACAACGGTGCATACATCCATGCCAGCGTACCAGTTTTCAACCGATTCAGCGGCCACGATCTCTTCCAGCGAGATGAACGGCGCAAGTGTTGATCTTGAGGAATTGCCGGTGACCGGAACCTATACAATATTCATCGACCCGCTCAGCACGTATACGGGGAGTTTCAAGATCTCGATTTCAAGCGAGCTTAGTGGTGATATCGTACCTCACGGTTCAGCTGTAACGGTCGGTATTGACCGGACTGGGCAGAAGGCCCGCTATAAATTCTCGGGACAAAGTGGCCAATCGGTGAGTTTGCAGTTGAGTGAGGTGACAATCCGGAGCGGATATGTCTCTATTGTCGGTCCGGATGGAAGTTTATTGGGTAAGCCGATCTCATTTGTCTCTGGGGGTGGTGTTGGAGGTGCTATGATTCAGGGACAGGTCCTTCCGGCTTCCGGAACCTATGCTGTCCTGATTGAATCGGACCTGAGTTATACCGGAAAGCTCAAGCTAGCGCTTTATAACGCTCCAGAACTGACCGGCACCCTCGCGGTTGACCAAGGGACCGTGACACCGACCTTGACAGTGCCGGGTCAACGGGCACGCTATACATTTAACGGGACGGAGGGGCAATGGGTGAATCTCGGTCTGACCGGGGTGTCAATTCCCATGACTTCTGTGTCCATTCTGAAACCGGATGGCAGCAAGTGGGAAGCGACCACAGTTGGTCCAAGTGGCGGCAGTCTTGATCCTTTGACGGCTCTGCCAGTGACAGGGACTTATACCATTGCGGTTGAGCCGGTTAGTAACTATACCGGCAGTATGACCCTCGCCCTTTCTTCTCCCGTCACGGGTACTATCGCAATCGATGGAACCTCAGTGCCTGTCAGCCTGAACAAGGCGGGCCAGACGGCGCGTTACACGTTCAATGGCAACGCTGGACAATGGGTGAATCTCGGGCTGACGGGGGTGAGTATTACATCCACCGCGGTCACGCTTCTGACCTCCGATGGGACCATTCTGGCCTCAACGGCTGTGGGTACGGCGGGCGGGGGCCTCGCAGATCAAAATCCTTTGCCGACCACCGGTACGTACACGGTTCTCGTTGATCCTGTCGGCAGCTACACTGGCAAAATGACCTTGACTCTTTCGAGCGAGGTTTCGGATTCGCTAAAGGTGAATGCAGCTCCGAGGCCGATCACGGTCAGCCGCGCGGGCCAGAATGGGCGCTATACGTTTACCGGTACCGCGAATCAACAGGCCACGATCAAGATCACGAACAATAATCTCGGCAGTGTGACCGTCAATCTCTATAGCCCGAATGGTATCCTGCAGGCTGGGATGACGAGTTCAGCATCGAGCTTTACCCTCAACCCTGTTACCCTGGCTTCAGCAGAAACATACACAGTTACAATCAATCCTGCGAAGACTGAAACGGGTAGTATTCACCTGCAGGTGGCAAACCAATAGAAGCGACACTCTGCAGGGTACTGAGACTTGCTACAGATCAAAAGAGGGTGGGGAGGCAACTCCCCACCCTCTTTTTTTTTGCGCGAAGCGACGACGTGAACATGGGAATGGGCAGCGAGCGGCGCTGCGGATCCACTTGCCGGTGAATCGTCAGGAATCGCGCGGATTAGGGCGTTTCGGAAGCGGTGAGGGAAGGAAGTGCGGTCAGCACGAGCGAGGCGGCTGTGTCGCCTGGCTTCAGCGCGGGAATGATCTGTGGGCGCTGCGCCGAGTCAAACTGCGATTTTGAAGCCCAAGAAACCTTCTGGCGCACGTAGTCGGTGATCTCTCCGAGTGTCACTTCCCCATTCCGGTTCGAATCCGCCTCTCCACGAAGACCTCGTAACAAGTAATAAGTAAAGAGTCCATGCTGATGGCTGTCGTCGTCGAGCCCATGACTCAGTCCCTCACCAGCGATCAACCGAATGGTGTTGCCGCCGGTCAAATCCCATCGAGGGATGACGTTCATTTCGGAACTGCCCTGAAGTTGAGACACTTTCCCGTCGAAAATGAGAATGGCCTGCTTGGAGTTCAGCTTAGCGAGGACTGACTCGATCGCCTTGAGCGGATAGAGTGTTGTGGCTGCTGCGGCACCGTCGTATGGGATCAGCATGACCTCTCCGGTCTGGGAGACCATGGCGTGTCCGGAGAAATAGACAATCACGACGGCACCGCTCGTTGGTTGCGAACGAAGCCAGCCGGAGAACGCCTTCTCCATATGCGAATGAAAGGCCTTCCAATCAACCAGGAGGTTAATGTTAGACGATGGGACCCCTCCGAAAGTCTGAAAATACCTGGCGACCGTCTCTGCATCTCGTGACGCATACTTGCGAGATAGCATTCGACGGTCGAGATAGGAGCTGAGTCCGATAGAAATGAGATAGGTGTGCCGGTGCTGAAGACTCGAGGCTTGTGCCGGGAGCTGATCGATATCGTCGGATCTGGGTCTCGTCGGCGCGACCGTAAACAAAAGGGTTTGCGAAGGAGCTGCCGATCCGTCGCTCTCCGCCACGCGGACGTGAATCTCGGCACGCAGCGGTTGTGTCAGAAGGGGCAAGGTTGCGACAAATTCGAGAGATTTCGTTTGGCCGGGTGGCAGAGGTGGAATTTTCAAGCGGGTGGTGGGGAACTGCTCGATGACCGCCGGAGTTCCCGTCAGCGAGGCGGAAGCGTTTTCAATCAGGTGTATTCCGGTATTGATGACATCCAGACGCACCCGCACATGTTCGCCACCTTCAAGAATCAGATTGCTGTTTTCGTCGAGGAGCATCGCCTTGAATCGAAGTGCTGACGGTGGCAAGGCCGGAGAACGAGGCTGTTCTGCGAGAGACGAGGCTGAAGCTGAGGGCGCAGGCAAGGTTGACGGATTTGGTTCGGCTGAATCAAGGGTGACTTCTTGGCCACCGACCGCGGATCTGGCATTCAGGACGACCCGTACTGCGAAATCGATGACGGCGTCGTGGATGAAGGGCTCGATCATATAGTTACAATTCTTCGCGAGTTGCTCGAGTCGTAACCGTTCCTGCCGGGCGATCTTGATGTCCGTTTGCCGAAGCAAGGTTCCCTTTCGGTCGTAGATGCGCGCGACGGCATTGAGTTGTAAGCTCGCAGGAGCCCGGTCGTACAATGCTTCTTTATTGAGGTCGAACGACGAATCGACAAGATCGACTTGAATGATATGATCAGCCGTGGTGGTGCCGTCACCGCTGTCAGGCATCGCGCTTCTGAACGTTCTGCGAATCCCTTCCTGTAACGCTTCCTGGAGCCGATCCCCTAACGAAAGTTCCTGGAGCTGACCGCAGGAATCACTGTAGCGAAGCGTCAGTTCTTTGAGCGATGGAGACGTTTCCAGTTTGGCGCTGGAGGGAAGAGGGTCTCCCATTGAGGGCAACTCCAGGTGGCCGGCACAGGCGCCCAGAAAGAGCAGAGTGCAACCCAGCCATGCGCCAGCCACAAAGCCTGTATGATTGAGCTGTTTTTCGGGGATCACTGCCTGGCCTATGATGATCGCATTCTGGCCGCCCGCCACCGTACTGGAAACACCACATGAAAGCAACCGGACAGCCGGTGCAGTATGGGGCGAAGCCATTCCCGCGTGGAGGAATTGCATCGAGCGGGTCTTCGATCCACTTCACGCTCTTGTGGAGCGGACTTTTCCTCTTTGAAGCCTGTTGAAAGAGTGGTGTAATATGTAGCGTTCGAGTCGGTGCAGATGCTCATTTCCAATAAGACTCTCGGGGAGAGTCTCATCCTGGAGGAATTCGGTTATGACCAATTGGCGTCAACAAGCGAGGAAAGTGCTCATCGGTAGCGGACTGATTGTGTGCGGTTTTGTCGGCAGCGGAAACGTGTCACCGACTTCAGCCGCCGGGGTACCTCCGGCCTGGGCTCAAGGTTTTTCGGAGATTGTGAAAAAGACGACTCCAGCTGTTGTGAATATCGCTGTGACCGGCGGTGGAGAAGGCAGCCGGCGCCGTGGTGGAACTCCGCCACCTAGTCCTTTCGGGGCACCTCCTCCAGGGGATGAGCCAGGTGGGGGAGAATCACCGGCACCTCCACCGATCCCTCACGGTCCGCCCGGGCCGCATGGCCGTCCAGATCAGAGCGCAGGTTCCGGGGTCATCTTGGATTCAAACGGTTTCATCGTGACCAACAATCACGTCGTTGAAGGAGCCACGCAGATTACCGTGACGCTGAGCGACCGGCGCGAGTTTGCCGCGAAGGTGGTCGGTACCGATCCAAAGACGGATTTGGCGGTGGTCAAGATTGAAGCGAAAGATTTGCCGTCACTCAAGTGGGCGGAATACGAAAAGCTACAGGTCGGCGACCTTGTATTGGCCGTTGGCAGCCCATTCGGTCTGAGCTCAACTGTCACGCTCGGAATCATCAGTGCGCTGGGGCGTGGCAATGTTGGGATCGCCGACTATGAAGATTTCATCCAGACCGACGCGGCGATCAATCCTGGAAATTCCGGCGGAGCGCTCGTCAATATGAACGGGGATCTGATCGGCATTAACACGGCGATCTTTTCTCGAACCGGCGGATCGGAAGGAATCGGATTCGCCATTCCCAGCAGCATCGCGCTTGATATTGTGGACAGTCTCCAGCGAACGGGCAAGGTCGTACGCGGATGGATGGGGGTCGCGATTCAGGAGATTACACCGGCATTGGCCAAGTCGTTCAAACTTCCGGAGCAGCGGAAGGGTGTGTTGATCAGCGATGTCAATGAAAATGGCCCTTCCCATGCCGCCGGAATCAGACGGGGTGATGTGGTGGTGGCGTTCAACGGCAAAGAGGTGCAGAGCGTCAGTCAACTGCGTAACCTGGTGGCGAGAACGGTGGTCGGAAAGGACGCGCAGGTCAAGGTTGTACGAGAAGGCAAGGAACAGCTGATCGCGGTGAAGGTTGCCGAACGTCCATCCGATGAAATGCTGGCCAAGAAGGAGCCGGGGCCGCCTAAGGAGTCGGGAGAGCTGATCAAGCCGCCGGATAATGTGCTGGCGTCGCTTCGTGTGCAAACGTTGGACAATGCGCTGATGAGCCAACTGAACATTTCCGCAAAGACAGCCGGAGTGGTTATCACGTCGGTGGAATCGGGTGGACAGGCAGAGGCGGCTGGGCTGCAGCGCGGTGACGTCATTCAAGAGGTCAATCACGAGACAGTCAAAACGATCAACGATTATCAAAAGGCCGCGGAAAAGATCAAGAAAGACGAGCTGGCGGTGTTGCTGGTCAATCGTCAAGGGAACAGCCTGTTCGTGGCCATTAATCCTAAGTAGAAGAAAGGTCGGATGGGTTGATCTGTCGATCTGTTGAATTCCGCAACCGCGATCGTCAGATCGCCGGTTGGACGGGTTCTCAGCGCTGTGAGGGGCTGTGCTGAACAAGCTGAACCGGTGGCTGCAAGATTCGATCTTCAAGCCGCTGGAAGATAAAAAGATGCCGGTCATGGAGCACCTCGTGGAGTTCCAGGTCCGGCTCACCCGTGCGGTGATCGCCATGGCGGTCATCTTCATGGGAACATTTCTGTATGCCGACGCGTTGGTCAAATGGTTGCGCATTCCGCTCCAGAACATGTTCGTGCCGAGCAAATTGACCTGGGAACCTACCGATTTGCCGACCGTGCCTTTTGTCTTCCTCGCGCCGGCGGAAGCCCTTTGGCAGAACGTCAAGGTGGCGGGATTGTGTGCCGTCGTGATCGCCATGCCGTATCTCCTGTTTGAGATCTGGCGATTCGTGGTTCCGGGACTTCATACTCAGGAACGTCGATTCGTCGGGCCGTTCGTGTGTGTCAGCGCGCTGGCATTCTACGCCGGGGCAGGATTTTCATTTTTCTTCGTGCTTCCGTTTGCCTTGAATTTCTTGATTTCATACGGCGTCAACGCCGGATTCGTCCCTCAAATCTCGATCGCACAATACGTCGGATTCGCCCTCTGGTTCTTGATGGTTTTTGGACTCATCTTTGAGGTGCCGTTGGCGATCACCCTCATGGCCAAGCTGGGCTGGGTCGATGCGCCATCCCTGATACAATATTGGAAGTGGGCCTTGTTAGGATCATTCGTCATCGCGGCCATCCTGACTCCCACGCCTGACCCATTCAATCAAACTCTCATGGCTGGTCCCATGTTCCTGCTCTACTGGGTCGGCATCTTCGGCGCTAAGGTTTTTGGCAAGAAAACACCCGCCGAAGGAAGTCAACCTGGCGTTCCAACGGTCGCGATGGCTGTTGCCGGGGCAGGGGGATCCGCCTCTGGCATGGCGATGCCGAAATCCTCGGGCGATGACTATGTGAACGTTCCTGGAGGTCGTCACCACTAGTCGTACAGGCGAAGGACATCATATAGTCGCCGGAAAGAATTCTATGGCACGTGAACTCAATGTGATCAACAGTGGAAATGGGGATGCCTGCACGTATATGTGGGCCTGCGCGATCTGCGACGAAAACGAGAGGTGCCAAAAGGATAAAGAGGGACATAGTCGCTGGCTGGTCGCCAAGCGGATGGAGCGTATCGAATACAAAGTACTGATCATGAGCAATAAGGGCGGCGTAGGGAAGAGTACCTGTACCACGAACCTCGCCGTCAGTCTTGCGCTCAAAGGATGGCATGTCGGCATCTGTGACATGGATATTCATGGCCCCAATATCCCCAAAATGGTCGGGGCTGAAGGTCAGAAGCTCAAGGTCAGCACCTCCGGTGGAATTATTCCCTTCCAAGCCTACAATTTGAAGATTGCCTCGATGTCGTTTTTGCTGCAGAACTCGGATGATCCCATCATCTGGCGCGATGCCTACAAGTACGAATTCATCAATCAACTGCTGGGTGGGGTAGACTGGCAAGACCTGAACTTTCTCTTGATCGATCTACCGCCGGGGACCGGAAACGAATCGGTCACGACGATCGACCTGCTCGGCAATGTCAGCGGCGCCGTCATCGTCACGACTCCGCAAGAGGTGGCGCTGCTCGATTCACGGAAGTCCGTCACCTTTTGTAAGGACAGTGAAGTGCCGATCGTCGGCATCGTGGAAAACATGAGCGGGTTGGAGTGTCCCCACTGCCACGCCCAGATCGACGTGTTCCGCAAAGGTGGAGGGGAGGTTTCCGCGCTGGACATGGGGGTCCCGTTTTTGGGACGGATCCCGCTCGATCCGGATGTGGTGACGCAGTCGGACGCGGGCGAGCCCTTTGCCATGTTCAACTCCGACACACCGACGGCGGAAGCATACCACCGAATCGCCAATCAGATTGAAGCGTTCTGTAAGAAGGGCGGGTCGTTGCCTAAACCGGGACGATCCGGTACGGGATTGTTGAAGGGAGTCACCCAGTGAAGGCTGCCGATGCGATGACCGGACTGACTCAATTGCACGATGCACAACAGGTCGTGCTTGATGCGGCGCCGGTATTGGGGCTTGAAAAAATCTCGATTCTTGATGCGTTAGGCCGTGTGCTCGGTGAGGACATCGTTGCTGAGCGAGACAATCCTCCTTGGGACAATTCAGCCATGGACGGGTTCGCCGTCAGATGGGAGGATATCAAGCAGGAGCACTCGATACAGAAACCGGTGACTCTCTCGGTCATTGAGGATGTGCCGGCCGGGATGATGCCGTCGAAAACGGTCGGTTCGGGTCAGGCAATCCGGATCATGACCGGGGCGCCGCTTCCCCGAGGGGCTGACACGGTCCTGAAGGTCGAAGACACTGAACATACACCTGATTCGGTTCGCGTGTTCAAGACGGAATCACAAGGAGCCAACGTCAGGCCTCAGGGTGAGGATGTCAAGAAAGGGGATTGCATCATCGCAAAAGGGACCAGAATTCGTCCCGGTGAAGCCGGGATGTTGGCGATCCTCGCGAAGCCATTCGTGTTTGTCCATCAGCGGCCTCGGGTTGCGATTCTTTCAACCGGTGACGAGTTGGCCGACTTGGACGAACGGTTCAGTGAAGAGAAAATCATCAACTCAAACAGTTACGGCATTGCTGCGGCAGTGCAAGAAGCCGGTGGGGTTCCCTTGTTGCTGGGCATTGCCCGAGATACGCCGGCAGCGCTCAAGGAAAAAATTTCTCAAGGGTTGAACGCGGACATTCTCGTTTTGTCCGGCGGCGTATCAATGGGGGATTATGACTTCACAAAATCGGTGTTTTCTGAGCTTGGCGCCGAGATGAACTTCTGGAAACTTGCGATCAAACCTGGTCAGCCATTGGCCTTCGGCAAAATTCAGGGCAAACTCGCCTTTGGTCTCCCGGGCAATCCGGTGTCCTCGATGGTAACCTTCGAGCAGTTGGTTCGGCCTGCCCTGCTGAAGATGAGCGGATGTCGAGGCTATGGCCGTCCGGTGGTGCAGGCAACTTTCCAAGAGACATTCTCCAAGCGCGGTGATCGCCGGCACTTTTTACGCGGGATCCTCACCAGAGAAGAAGGCCTCTTCAAAGTGCGCACAACCGGAGATCAAGGATCAGGTATTCTCACGTCGATGGTGAAAGCCAACTGCCTCATCGATGTACCCGTAGACGTCGTGCGATTGAATCCAGGTGATGAGGTAACGGTTCAGTTGTTAAGCGGTGACGCGTGGCTCAGCACGACCTCGCATGTGCAGGCCGGCGCACACCGCGTCTCTTGCTGTTAGAAAGGCGGTCAAACCTCATAAGGTCGTGAGTCCACAGAGCCGGTGAATCAATCACGGCTGTTGGACGAATGACGAGTGAGGCGCGACGAGTGATTCCTATGTCCATCCCCATCGTTTCGTTTATCGGCCGTTCGAACAGCGGCAAAACCACCTTGATCGAGCGAGTCATCCCCGAGTTGGTGAAGGCTGGGTACCGTGTCGCGACGGTCAAACACGCGGGTCATGGGTTTGATCTCGATACGGAGGGGAAAGATAGTTGGCGCCATAAACGTGCCGGCGCCGGCAGTGTGGTGGTCGTGTCGAAAGGGAGTCTTGCCTTATTTGCCGATGTCTCTGAGCAGATGAAGGTGGAGGAAGTCCGAGACCGGTTCTTGGATAGCTCGTATGATTTGATCATCGCGGAAGGGTGGAAGAGCGAGGGCTACCCGAAAGTCATGATTGTCCGCGATCAACTCGGTGAAATCGCCTATTCTGCGGACGGCCTGCTGGCAGTGGTCACCGATAAACCGATGGATCTGCCGGTGCCGGTGCTGCATCTGGATGATGTGACCGGTGTCGCCGCCCTCTTGATCGAGCAATTTCCCCTTAGACGCCGGGAGCATGAACTGGAAGTCTAAGGCCACGCTGGTCCTGAGCCTCGTAGCCGGAGCCACGGCTCTGGTTGGAATTGCGACGCCGTTTACAGATCAGCCGAAGTTCTGCGCCGGATGTCACACCATCGCGCCTTCCTATGAGAGCTGGGCCAAATCCTCCCATAAAGACGTGAGCTGTGTTGCGTGCCATGTGAGGCCCGGTCTCGATGGGTGGTTGCACGATAAGGTCTGGGCAGGCGCCAAAGACGCGGCCATTTATTTCTTCGGGACGCCGACCGATGCACACAACCTTCAGGCAAGAGTAGACTCAGGAGTCTGTCTCAGCTGCCATCGTCATATCCTTCGCGTTTCAGAGACGGCGCCGCGCGATCTCCCGCCGCCGGTGAAAGAGGTGGGTCTGGTCATGGGCCATCGTCAACACATGGAGGCGTTCAAGGCTCGTGGACAGGAAGAAGGGTGTACGACCTGTCATGCCGGTGTGGTGCATGATGAACCGATCAAGAGCTATCCCATCGTCATTCCTCGAGGCCATGTGTCCACTGACAGCAAACCTTGGTATCCGACCCATCCGGAGGGAACTCACCTTCGTGCGAGGGGCCTCAGTGATTGTTTCCGCTGTCACGATGGGAAAACGGAGTATCGCGGTAAGGTGCTGGATCGAAAGTGCGAAACCTGCCATATCCCGGATCGGATCAGTGGCACCTTGTTGTTCAATTGATCGAACGGCGTGATGAGCCTCATGACGACTCCCGTGCTGAAAGTGTCACAACTGACGAAGCGATTTGGGGATTTCACGGCGGTAGACGGAGTGTCCTTTGAGATCAGACCTGGCGAAATTCTCGGATTATTGGGACCGAACGGAGCCGGCAAGACCACCACGATTCAGATGCTATTGGGGTTGGTCACACCTACGGCGGGAGTGATCGAAGCGTTCGGCTTGGATCTCTCGGCTCATCGGGAGGCGGTTTTGCAGCAGGTCAACTTCTCCTCCACGTACATTGCGATGCCTCAATCACTCACCGTCGAGGAAAATCTGTGTGTGGTGGCGCGGCTCTATGGATTGTCCGATATCGCCCGTCGAGTGGACCATATCGTCAAAAAGCTGGAGATGGGTGAATTTCGGCACAAAGTGACCCGCAAGTTGTCGTCCGGCCAGATGACGAGACTGACGCTGGCAAAGGCTTTTCTCACGGAGCCTCGCATTCTCTTTCTCGATGAACCGACTGCCAGTTTGGATCCCGACATCGCCTACAAAATCAGGTCGTTGCTGAAAGAAGAGCGGCGTTCATCCGGATTGAGCATCCTGTATACCTCTCACAATATGCGGGAGATGGAGGAAATGTCGGATCGCATTATTTTTCTTCAACGCGGACGGCTTGTGGCTGAAGGGACGGCACAGGCCATCATTTCGCGGTTCGGTAAAGCCGACTTGGAGGAGGTCTTTTTGAAGCTTGCACGGGAATCGAGCAGCCTGTTGCCATCATGACGCAGACAGTCGTCGATTTGTGCCTAGGGTTGCTTGCGGGGGGGCTTGCCGTCAGCGCCACCTGGGGATTCTTTTGGCTCGCTATCGGGGTGATCGGGTTGAGCCGAGGGACCTGTGGATGGAGGGTTGTCTTGAAGAGTCTGATGGGAGGCCTTGTGCCGATGTTCCTGCTGGTCGGGCTCGTGTGGTGGGGGAGTGGAACCGGGCGTGAGAAATTGTGGTTCGGGGTTGGCCTGGCGGGAGTACCGATGGTGTTGTTGGCCCTCGGGTTGAGACGGATGCCTGATGGAAAATTAGCCGGTACGCACCTGCTTGAAGGTATCCGATATCTCAAGGGGGACATCCTGGGAACACATCAAGGTTGCGGCGGTTGCGACCATGAGCACGATCATGAGACCTGTCGATGAAGCTGCATCGCGTCACGGCATTGATGATCAGGCATTTGTATCTTTACCGCCGCAGTTTGCCGCGGATTATGGAAATTTTTTACTGGCCGTTCTTGGATCTCGTCATCTGGGGATTCATCACGCTCTATCTCAGTCGATACCAAAGCCAGATTCCTGGATTCGTCACGTTTTTCCTGGGAGCCCTGATTCTTTGGGACATGCTGTTCCGCGCTCAGCAGGGGGTCACCATCACCTTCCTCGAGGAGCTCTGGGCACGCAACTTGATGAATCTATTTGCCAGTCCCCTGAAGCCCAGCGAGTTCTTGGCTGCGACGATGGCGATGAGTCTGCTGAAGGTCATGGTCGTCTCGATTGTCATGGGCGTGTGTGCGGTCGCCTTCTATTCCTATAACGTCTTGATGATCGGGGTGTGGCTTGTTCCATTTGTGCTGAACCTCGTGGTTACCGGGTGGATTATCGGCGTGTTCACGACCTCACTCATCATGAGGTTCGGACAAGAAGCCGAAGTACTCGCTTGGAGCATGGTATTTCTGTTTCAGCCGATCTCCTGCGTCTTCTATCCCATGGAAGTGCTTCCCACGTGGCTCAAGGGGATTGCATGGGCGAACCCGGCCGCGCACATCTTTGAGGGCATGCGGGCTGTATTGAGCACAGGTAGTGCTCCGTTTTCAAATCTTGTCTGGGCCATCGGGCTCAACGGTGTGTTGCTGGTGGGTGTCATCGCCTGGTTTTATCGCACCATCGCGTACTGTAAAGACCAGGGACTTCTGGTCCGAGTTGGGGAGTAAGGTTGTAATCCACCGATCGCTGTGCTAGTGTACCTCTGACTTGGATCGCCCCGGGCCTCGCGATACCAAGCGTCTATGAGAGGAGGCCCACAATGCCGATGTTGCCTTGTCCGGGAATCTCGTCGGAAGTCAGACCTAAGTCGCTGCATCGATCGCGTCTTCGGCCCGCTCCTTCCCCGTTCCTCGTGCTCAAGACAATGTCATTATTCTAAAGGAGGAACCCCGATGGGTTCGAAGATTTATGTCGGTGGGTTGCCCTATTCGGCGACCGAGCAGCAATTGAGTGATTTATTCGCGGTCCATGGCGCAGTGGCCTCGGCGCGGATCATTACGGACAAGTTCACCGGCCAATCCCGTGGATTCGGCTTTGTGGAGATGTCTTCGGATGCTGAAGCTCAAGCTGCGATTACGGCCCTCAATGGATCGGAGATGGGTGGCCGGACTCTAACTGTCAATGAAGCGCGCCCCCAGGAACCGCGCACCGGTGGCGGTGGTGGTCGTGGTGGATTCGGCGGAGGTGGTGGCCGAAGCGGAGGCGGAGGAAAGCGCGATCGCTGGTAATTGATCGGTTCAGTGTGCAGGATACTGAAGGGGTTGCCATCGAAAGTGGCAACCCCTTCTTTCTTTGTGAACTGGGCAAGAGGATAATAGGTCGCAGCCGATGGTGAATCCGCCCGGTCGCTGTGACCGTGACAAGATATGAATGTTGCTCAATCGACGATAGAGATCACCGACCTACGCTCATTCTCCTTCCAGAGATCTCCGGTCATGGTGGTAGAGAACTTTTGGTCTGCGGAGGAACGGCGATTCTTTCGTGAAGGGATGAACCAGGCGGCCTGGAAAAGTCTCTCCGATCTGCCGAACGTTCGGGACGACTTTCCCAATTCCGGAAACTGGGCAAAGGCTGAAATCGGCCCGCTGGAGGGTGAACGGTTTCTCTCGCGGTTACAGCTCCCCTGCATTCGAGAGTGTATCGAGTCTTTCCCGAACATCGTCGGACGTCACGTGGGATTCAGTTACTATTCGTATGCCGCAGGGGACTGTCTCTTGACCCATGATGATACGGATCAGGGGCGCCTCGTCGAAGGCCGCAGGGCGCTGCAGCGCCGCATTGCAGTCGTCACGTATTTTCACGAAGAATGGAAACCCGATTGGGGCGGAGAATTAATCATTTACGAGCGACGAGTAGATCGTACTGACGGTTCCGTCAACCTTGTCCCAATGTATTGTATCGAGCCCCGCCCCGGGTCGCTGGTGATGTTCACCGTGCCTCGATTCCATCGGGTCTGTCGTGTGGATTCCACGGCGGGCCGGCATCGCCGGTTGTCGATCGCCGGATGGTTCATGACGGAGCATGCCTAGTCTTTTAGCAGGCGTATAAGGCCACAACCTTTTCCATTTCAGCCGAACCAGTCGACGTCGTTCGCCGCGTTGCCCTTTTCCACGAGATTGAGAGTCGATGCCGGTTGCGCGAGTACCTCTCGCACCAAGGTCACCAACTCATCTTTTCCGAACGGTTTGGCGAGAAACGGTAACGTTCCTCGTGTAATCCCATGACTGGCCAGCTCTTTATCAGGATTTCCTGACATCAGGATGATGCGGAGGCCGTTCCGGATCGTAGCGGCGCGAATGGCCAGCTGATGGCCGTTGACGTGTGGAAATTGGTTGGACGCAGAGGAAAGCTGGAAGTCCGGAGGGGGTAAGACAAGGTCGGTCAGCAAGAGATCAATCGGCCCCTCATGCTGCGCGCAAATCTTTAGGGCTTCGGAACTGCCTTCCGCCTCGAGCACGTGAAACCCCGCTCCTGCAAGGAGAGCTGTGCAGAGTTTGACGATCGACAGTTCGTCGTCGACGACCAAGATGGTTGGCGAAGTGTCTGATGGCCCGCCGGCCCGCTCACCCTCCATGCGTGGGTCCTCCCTCTCCCAATTCATAATAGTGCAGAACGCTCTTCGGGGCGAGAGAAACTTGTATTTGTGCACGTAATCCAACCTAAGATTAGGCTGGAGGTTCCTGCGGAGACGGGCTCGGTCATGGCCACTCGCTCAGGTCCGCAGGTCGTTGGCAGCGGATCAGCAGGCATCGCATTCACGGCCATCATGACACGCACCTCTTATGGTCTGTAAATCTCAACCGTATTGATCACGTCGAATGGGCTGGCGGAGAAGTTTGCCCCACCGGTCAAGAGAACCGTCCCATCCGCAAGCGCGGTGGCTTGGTGATAGCCACGAGGTGATGTCATCGTGTCGGTGATTGCGGTGAAGGTTTGGGTCGTAGAGTCATAAAGCTCCATAGAATTCAACACGTGGCCGGTCGGTGGCGTGGTTGAATGAAAGACATCCGCCCCTCCGGTCAAGAGGACCTTGCCGGTGGAGAGCAGGGTTGCCCTGTGTCCTACACGAGCCGAGGTCATCGTAGCAGAGAGTGCTTCGAACGTGTGAGTCGTGGGATCGTAGATTTCTGCGGTGTTCAAAATGAGATTGTTACGGGCACCACCACCAACGATGAGGACCTTGCCATTAGAAAGCAAGGTCGCTGCAGGCCGGTCGGTGCGACTGGACGTCAGCTTGGCGGCAATGGCGGTGAAGGTTTGAGTCGCCGGATCGTACAGTTCGGCGGTATTGTGTGCGATGGGAAGATCAGTAAAGCCTCCATTAAACCCTGCCGCCAACAAGACCTGACCGTTCGGCAGCAAGACTGCCACATGTCCTCCACGAGGTACCTTCATGGTATTGGGAATGGCCGTGAAAGTTTGGCTAGCCGGGTCATACAACTCTGCGCTGGTGTTCCCATCTCCATTCATTGTATCGATTTGTCCACCAGCCAGGAGAACTTTCCCGTCAGGTAACAGCGTGGCCGAATGATTCGTGCGTGTCGATACCATTTTGCCAGTGAGGGCGGTAAAGGTATTGGTCGTGGGATCATACAACTCTGCCGTATTCAGAGCAGGACTTGGGAAGATTGAAGCACTGAATCCTCCTGTAATCAGGACTTGCCCGTTAGCGAGTCGCACGTCTGCATGACCGGCGCGTGGGATCGTCATGGTCGATAACGACGTGCCAAACGTCGCTGTGACGGTCGTGATTGAAATTAGGGTCACAACGCAGGTGCCAGTGCCGGTACAGCCTCCGCCGTTCCAGCCCGTAAATCCAGGACCTGTAGCGGACAAGGTGATGGAACTTCCCTTTACATGGGCTGCGGTGCAGATTGTTCCGCAATTGATGCCAGCCGGATTCGACGTTACACGCGCGCTTCCAATGCCAGTGCCAGCCAACGTGACCGAGAGTGTTGAGAAATGTACTTGGAGGTGCGCGGTAGCATCGACCTCTGAGACAAGTGATAGCCCCGGAAATGCGGTGTCAAACCCAGGATCGGAAAAGTCCAGGGTTGTAGGGAAGTTAACCGGAGATGTCGCGGGTATGATAATCGGATTGGATCCGGCAGGAATCCCTCCCAACGTCAGTAAGAGCTGCGACAGATTGATAATACGAGGATCAGACAAGCTTGTGGCTTTGAAGACCGACAATGCCGTCACTATCGGCACTGCCGGCACGGCTGTCCCAATAGTCCGACCATACAGATTGAAGGTTACGGTATCGCCAGAATTGTAATTGAACTGTCCACTGGCATCCGTGATACCGGACAATCCGGACGGAGTGGTGCTGTAACCGAGCCCCTGAACCGGGCTATCGAGAAAGACTCCCGTGAGCGCCGCCGCAACCGAAGGAGTCTCGTTACTCCCACTGCCCCCATCGCTGCTACATGCAACCGTCATCACAGCCAATAGCGAGATCACAAGCAAACGAAATCGGTTGACGCGCATATTGCCTCCTGAAGACAGGACAAGCAAAGGGTCAGACTCCTCTCTGCCTCCACCGCCCGCATGATGAGCCCCAGTCTGACTGAGGGCAGATGCATCGTAGTATCGGCCATGGCACCTCTGGTACGAACACGGAAACAATAGCGATCGCCGCAATCAAGTGTAGTCAGCAACTGCTGCTGATGGTTGCGGTGGTCAGCGCATTGGTACGTCACCTCATAGATAGAGATGAGGCCAATGAAAATCATGAAGCACCCTTTCGGCAAAATCCGGCGCGTGTTTGGACTCAACCGACAGCTTCCTGAGCCGTTCCAATGCCAGCTCCCGTTCCTCAGCAGGGACTTTCAACATGGCTAAGACACTCGATAGATACTCACCACTGCCCTTGACAAGGTCGGCTTGAATCTGGGGATAGCCAACCAAGAGTAGGTTGCGCGCCCATCGCGTCTTTGCATGCTGCTGCATCTGCTCAAGCGAGACCTGCTTCGGGGTCATCGTCACGTGGTACGTCGTGGGATCGAGCTGCACAACTGCCCCATCTGCGAAATCCGTTGTGGACCCGAACAGACCGCCGATGATGAAGTTGCCGAAAAACCAGTAGTTGAAATGATGCGTGAGGCGGATCGATTGATCTTCAAACCCCTCTTTCTTAGCAACGACAAATGCGTTCGAGGACCGTTCAATCTTGACATCCGTCACAGGCGTCACGCCAAGCGGCAGGCCGCCGTTCAGGAACAGCTTGACGCCGGGCGGCTCCGATGTGAAGGTGAACTCCTGAGACAACCCTCCATTCGATACCAGCGACACCACGCTGGCACAGCCGACAAGATCTATAGCGAGAAAAGCCAGAAATGCCGAACACAGGAATTTGTGCATGCTGCCTCCTTAATAATAAAGGGATCCCTATCAACTTCATCAAGTTTGCCAAGGACGCGCACCAGACCTTCTGTGACCGGCACCTCCCGGGTTCACACGAGGATCTGATCCCGACGACGCCTCCAAAGACGTGAGTGGCGAACGCGCTGCTGTCCGTTTTCACCATTGCGTACTCTTGGACGGGAGGGTGACAGCATGAACAGTGCCGTGGAATGCTCTCTGCAGAAAATCCTAGGATTTTAGTAGGTCAAATGGGGTCAGAATGGCGCTTGGGTGTTCAAGCAAAGGGGAGCCGCTGGTCTGAGTGCCCATACATTGGCGACTCAGTGATTTCACCGCTGATATATTGGCAGCGATCAATCGGGCAATTCGATGAGGCATTTCGACGAATCATCAATGATGTATATGACGGTTCTAGCTCCGTTACCTCCAGGAAGGATGTTTGTGTCGAGCGACGTGCCCATATACGGGCAGTTTGAAGGATTAGACGCTAGATCTGCTTTTTGAGACCCAACCGCTTCATGCGATGTTGGAGGGTAGAGCGCTTTAGCCCCAATTGAGCCGCAGCTCCTTGTGGGCCTGCGAGAATCCAATTGGTGCGGCGAAGAATGTCGAGAATGTGGTTGCGTTCCATGTCTGCCAGAGTCCTCGTGGGTGAAACTGGTTGGGGTTCAAGCGACGGCGGCCGGAAATCTTCCAGGGTCAAGGTTGATCCCTGAGCTAGAATCACGGCGCGTTCGATCACGTGTTCCAGTTCGCGAATATTGCCGGGCCAGTCCATCGCGGTGAGTGTCATCAATGCCGCGCGTCTGATCTTGGTGATCGGCTTACGGTATCTTGTCGCATACTTGCGCACGAAGTGCTGCGCCAGCAGAGTGATGTCCTCCCTCCGATCTTGGAGCGGAGGGAGGGTTATGGGGCATACCTTGAGGCGGTAGTACAAATCACGCCGAAACGTGCCGGATGTGAGCGCTTTCTCGAGATCGACATTCGTGGCTGCGATAATCCGGATGTTGAGCGAGAGCGTCTGTGTGCCCCCGACTCGTTCGAACTCTTGCGTATCCAAGACACGCAGCAACTTCACTTGCAGTGGGAGAGGGATCTCACCCACTTCGTCGAGAAATACCGTCCCTCCCTGCGCAAGCTCGAAGCGTCCGATCTTCCGTTTCATTGCGGTGGTAAAGGCTCCCTTTTCGTGCCCGAAGAGCTCGGATTCGATGAGAGTTGGGGGGAGTTCGGCACAGTTGATGATGATAAACGGTTTGCCGTTCCTGGGTGACCGCTGGTGGATCGCTTTGGCCACGAGGCTTTTCCCAGTGCCCGTTTCTCCCTGAAGGAGAACAACGGAATCTGTAGGAGCTAGTTGCTCGATGGTGCGAAGGATGAATCGAGTGGCAGGACTCGCTCCCACGATGTCTCCTGTCCCCGTCAATGTGCCGATCTCATGTCTGAGGCCGATGTTCTCTTGTTCAAGTTGCTCTTTTAGACTGCTGATCTGTTCATACGCATGGAGATTGGCGATGGCTTGGGACAGCGTGTACCCAACCTGTTCGGTGAGGTTTTGATCACGGAATGAAAATGCGTTTCTTCGCTGGCTGCCAAAGACCCAAAAGCCGTATGGAGCTCCTTGAACGAGGATCGGGCAGAGCATGGCGGACATGATGCCTATGGATTCGAAGTATGTCCGTTCTGGGAACCGCCCTGCGTGCATGTGGTCGTGGCCGAGGAACATGATAGGTGTTCGCGTCGAGGCCATTTCAGCAGGAGACATCTGCTCAAAGGGGATCTTTCTAATCTGTTCAAGGTCGATCGTGATCCCGTCTGCGAATCTGAGCGCGAACCAAGGGCCTCGGGTTTCCTGTACGAATTGCACCAAGATGGTGATGTCATGGTGGATGACCTTGCGAACGATGTCGCGCGTGGCCGCCATGAGAGAGTCGATGGTCGTCGATCCAACCAGTGTGGAGATGGTGATCGACATCAGCGCGTGACAGTCTTCGGTGGCAAGGACGCTCTGGAGCACCGGGGCGGCGTGAAGGCCGAGGCTTTCAAAGAAGAGTCTTTCATGCTCAGTCCAAGGGGGGGTCCGTTCGGAATCAAAGAGAGCCATCACGCCAAGAGTTTTGGCATGGGTTGCTACGGTCGTGCCCCGCAAGGATAGCGGTGCGGCGAGCACGGAGGCTTTCACATAGGGAGAGCCGTGCAGGACCGAGGCCTCTGTCCATGAATTGCCATCCAGTGTATCGACCAAAACGGCGTGTCCTGAGGCGACAACAGAGTCGTGAAGAGAACCGGCATAGGACATTTCACCGATTCGAAAGAACGGCGAATTTCGGTCGCGGAGGTGGAGGGAAACCGGGCAGAGGGCGTGTTCGCGCTCAGAATAGAGAAACAGGCAGTAGACGGCGTTGTCGCTGCCAAGAATGCGACGAACTTCTCGATCCAGCGTCCGGTCGAATTCCTGGAGAGTGTGGCATCGAATGAGGGAATTGATGATGGATTGGATCTGTGAGGATGGTATTTCACGAGTCATGTCGAGTGCGCAGCCTCTTAGAACAAAAGTCTGAACGTGAATGTCCTGATCTGCATGGAAGGTCTGTGGCGCTCGTAAACGTCGTATGAGAAGCCGGGAACTGAATGCCTCCCGCAATCTGCACGCCGGAGAGTTGAGTCATCCCCGCTGAATTGTAGCGAATCGCGGACGGGTCGTCGGCCTGAGCAGCAAAGGCTGTAGCTTGTCCGATTGCTGCTGTGTGTTGAAAGGGATTTTGGAACTCGTCGGTCCATGCGGTAGCGCTTGAGCCGATGGCGCCAATTAATATGGCGAGAACGAACCGGAACGCTGATGACTGGAAGTGAGTAATGGACCAAGTGAAAGAGGGGCGGTGTTTTTGAGCACTACATCGCCATTGGAAAAAGCACCGAGATCTTGAAATGAACAAAGGAAGCCTGGCAGCAAAGAAATCTTGTCCGAAACAATATGGATCTAATAGGCTATAAAGAAGTATAGATAGTACTAAGTATAAACATCATAGTCAATTATCAATAGGTGAACAACCTGGTAGCTGAAGTTTAAACATGGCTGCGATGACTGCCCTAGGTTAGTGGTGCTGAATTGACTCAGCGCGAGTGGCATTCAAGAGGCCGCTGCTGTTGGAATTGTGCTCGGTCGAGGTGCGTAAGGTTCGTTTATCCTTGAGAGATGGGCTAATACTGTAGTGCAAACTGCGATTACTCTTGAAGTCCTCGGCTCTTGAGCGCCGCAAGCCGTACCGGATCAAGGCTGACGTGGAGTGATCGCTCTTGCGTGACGGTCACGGCGCCGGCTGCCTGACCCTTTGCCTTCTTGACCCATTTGCGGCGTGTATAGATGACATCGCCCTTGCCGCTCTTCTTCAAATCGCTATAGAGGAGAGCCAAGGTTGCCGCGTCGCAAAGGGTTTCGGGTGGGGGCTCAGTGCCTTTGGCTAGTCTCACGACGACATGAGAGCCGGGTGTGCCGCGGGCATGTAACCAGAGATCCTCACTCTTGGCCAGGGCGAACGTCAGTTCATCATTCTCCCGGGCGTTGCGTCCGACGAAGATCGGGAGTCCATCCGTCGACGTAAACCGCCGAAAGGGGCCTCGCCGGTCATTGGCTGAGCGACGTCTATCTGGAGTCGGGTAAGCAATTGTACCGAAGGCAGGGCGGGTAGGAACTCTGGGGGCAGGCGTCCAAGTTCCTAGTTCGGTCTCCTTGAGCTCTTCACGGAGTTTATGGATCTGTTGCTCTGCTCGTTCGATGCGCGGTTTGAGCTCACGCTCGGCGGCGAGATATTTGCGATGCTTCCGAAAGTATTCATCCATGTTGCGCTGGACCGATTTCGTAGGATCAAGCGGAATGGTTATATCAGGCAGGTTGTCGTCGAAATAGTCGGTCACTTCAATATGATCAGTCCCTTTCTTGATCGAGCTGAGGTTGGCTTTGATCAATTCTCCATACCGGGCATAGTCTCGATACGTATTCGCTTTTGACAGATCACTCCGCCAGGCTTCGATCAAGCGCAGTTCTTTCTTCAGTGCTTTCTTGAGGACTCGCACGTGTGTATCCTTGGTCTGAGCAATCTCTTGTGCGGCATCCCGGCGCTGGTAGTAGGCATCGATTTCCGATGAAACAGGGAGGAGGGAGCCGGCAGCTCCGGTGAATCTGGCAGGGGCGTGTTCTTGTCCGGCCGTGCGTGTCGCCGGGAACGCATACGGTTGCCCGACAAGGGCTCGCTGGTGGAGCAGGTCCCTCAACACTCGTCGTTCGGCATCGAGGACCAGCACGTTGGCCTTTTTACCGGTTAATTCACACACGAGCGTCCCGGCCCCTTCCTTGCCTGTGACCTGGAGTTCAACGATACGGTCGTTCGAAATCTGACGAAGATCGTCGATCCTCGCTCCTTGGAAGTGGGCTCTAAGAAATTGACAGAATGGCGGAGGTGTCGGGGGATTGGGTAGTGAGCGGTCGGTGAGATGAAGACGAGCAGCCTCCGGTTCGGATGAGATAAGCAGCCGATGTGTCTGCCCGGGTACACGAATGTCGAGCACCAACGTGCGAGTTGTCGGCTGATGAATTTTCTGAATCCATCCTCCGAGTAACGTAACAGAAAGCTCCTGCACTATCTGTGATAGGTCGGAAGAGTTGAGGGTCATGAGTCAATGCCGGTCTATAGGTTGTGGCATACTCCCATGGTGTCTCATACGAGCAGCCAGGGCACAAGTGTGATTGGTAAGGGCAAGTGTTTTAGCGGACACTGTACGATGTGGAGTGACAAGCCGCAAGAGCGGGAGATGGGCCGTCTGGCTCGTCATTGGGTTCATTCAAAGTCAGCGGTATTGATGCGCAGCTCGAGGTTGCGCCCTTCCTCATATTACGCTAGAGTCTGAGCAGCATTACTTGCGTAGTCTTCCCGGTATGCTCCTTCTTGATCCGCAGCCGCTTGCGCAATTAAGAGATGAGTTTCGTCTGTCGATGCGGCGGTTGCTCATCGAGCTGTGCCAAGAACTGCACGCCGACTATTCCGATCTGGCGAGAGAATTCGGGCTTCCTACCGGGTTCTTCGACGTCTTCCATTCAAGCTTCAAGTCAGAGAACTACTCCAGCTGGAAAGTTGTCGGGTGGATCGAAACGCTCAATGATCTAGTCTATCTCTTGGATGTGCTCCAGCAATTGAAGATGGAGCAGGATCGTCCCGATTTTGCGGCGCAGCTATATGACGAATGTCAGGAAAAGTTTTTTGAACATGGCTATCTTGACGACCTCTTTCCGACCGGGCGACCTCATGTCAGTGGACTTGAAAAGCGGTTGTGTGCTTTGTGTCGACGGTTGGCCCAGGAATTGACCCAGGAGTCCGTGTGGTTTGCCCCGGCGTTGTTGCTCAAATGGTGTGGCCAAAAGAGGATGGGACCATGGGAGGTGTCGGGATCGCTGACCGATCATTTTGAGCGTAGCGAAGTCGCGGGAACGCTCGCTGGTGACCTCGATGGAGCATGGTGTTCAGCGCCGTCTCTGGTGCAACGAGCATTGCGGCAGTCGTCGGGGCGCGCCACGTTTCGAGTCGAGCCGACCGGCATCACCGTGAAGGTCGGTAAGACCGTATCCTCAATCTGGTCGAGATGGGGAGAAAAGGGACGGTGGGAGTGGGCCTACCATTCACCTGTGGTTGCCATTCAAAACGACAACGGCTCTCTCACCGTGGGTCCAACCCTTGTCTATGGAAAGAATCGCCAGCCGAAGGCAATGAAGCTCACTGCACAGCGACAGGTGGAGCGTATCGCCGGCGCCTGGCGGACCATCCAGCGCGCGTGGCCGGAAGGCCATGAAGTGTTGGCACTATTGACCTCTCGGATTGTTCCCCTCCGGGCAAAGGGCGTGGTCAGTTTCAGCTATCGGCATCGGCCTGGACTGTCCTTCATAAACTGTTTTGACCGCGGCAATCTGGATTTGATCGACGATCTCGTTCATGAGAATAGCCATCACCATTTGAATCTCCTTCTGCGCAAACATGTCATGTATCTTGGCGATCATAACCAGCAGATCTTCTACTCACCTTGGCGACGGAGCCTTCGCCCGTTACGCGGTATTCTTCATGCCACATTCACGTTTACTATGGGTGCGCTCCTGTTCGAACGGCTCGCGTCCTGGGCCTCCGGACGAGGTGGAGCGGAGAGATGGAAGAGCGTGGGGCTCACCCAGCGAGACCTGCAACGGGCGCGGTTTCGTTGCTTGGAGGAAGTCGCCTCCGTCCGCTACTCGCTGCAAGACCTACAACATGCCGATCGTCATCTTGGATGGCTCACCGGTTCAGGCCGGCGCTTAGTCGGACAGCTGGAAGAAGCCATCGGCTACGTCGAGCGAGAGAGCGAGCGATTTAAGCGAGAGGCGGAGCGTTCTAAGTTCGGTCCGGCATTGCGGAAACACATCAAAGAACTCCAACAAGCCCGCCAAACCTATGGGCCGGTGAAGCTCAGCAAAGCGTAAGGGGTTATCATTCCTTCTGCACGCCCGTGCGATTATGAAACCATGAAAACCAAAAAGGTAAATCCGAAAAGAGCGAAGATTGGGGTTGGTTCGTCACGGATAAAAGGCGTAATCAAAGAGCTGCGTAAGCAGTACGGGCCGATGCTGAAACGACTGGCGGATTAAAGAGCCGAGATCACGAGAGACGCCGGTAGAGCTCGGCATTCTTTTCCATGACACGTCTGACCGCGGCGCAGAGGAATTTGTCTGGTTGGCCGATAAAGTCTCTGATACCGAGGCGAACTAGCTGTTCAATGGTTAAGCCCTCACGCTCGCTCAGGGCTTTCAGCCGTCGCATCTCTTCATCGGAGAGGGATACTGTTACCGTAGTCATGAGACCGAGCTCCTCATAATGCGATGGGACCTATGGTCGATTTCAGTATTTTGGAAAGCCTTGAGAAAGGTAAACGATACATGAGGTACTTGGGCGGCTAAGCCATGTGGAAAAATATCAAAGAGCTCCAACAAACCCGCCAAGCTTACTGGCAAGTAAATTGAGCAAAGTATGATTAGAAGGGACGTCATGGTTCTGATGCTAGGCGGCGGGTGGAGGGAGTAGTGAACATTGTTGTGTATCGATATGGCGATGAGCCCATTGCTCTCGAAAATTTTGCATAGCCTCTGTTCTCAAGCCAGCTCATGGCTGGATTAAGGCGCCGCGGTTCCCATCCGAGCCTCTCTCCAATCTCACGTGGTGACAACGACTGATCACTCATCCCAACTGCAGTCTGAGCCACAGTCTTTGCATCTTGGCGGGGGGTCCATCCTTTCAGGGCAGAATCTGTTTCGATAAAAAGGAAAATAGTCGGTTGGATATAGCGAAATCCAACAGGACTTCCATCCGGTTGAATGGTGACCCACCCACGTGCTCTTAGCTCATCTGCAGCAACGGATAGCTGTTCTTCGGGCATATTAGTGTCATTGAGAATTTGTCTAGGTGCGAGAAGTGGATCACCTTCCTCAGCTGATTGTGACTGCGCATTCAAGTACTGAGCAAGCTGTTGCCCAGATGGAGATAATCCGCTTTGAGGCAGCGGTAAAGCATCTGAGGCAATATCCTGGGAAAGAACGACTCTGTTTCGATTTGCCTTAGCGATTTGCTTTGCGGCACTCGCTTTCGTGAGCACATCCTCATATGTGAGGCCGTGTAGTGGCCAAATGGCTACACCGATCGATACCGTGATGCGAGTCTCATTGTTCGCTACGTGAAATTTGTGTTGCTCGAAAGCTCGACGTAACCTTTCGGAGAATGCCACGGCCTCTGCGGCATCATGGTTCGGAAGACCGATGACATACTCATCTCCTCCATATTTGGCAGCGTTTCCTCGGATTCGAACGAAGTTCTCTGTTAGTCGCATCGCGTCAGGCAGAAAATCCTGATCGATTCTTGGTTCGGTATATTTCGTGTTCAAAGCTTTGAAGTTATCGAGGTCGATGAAAAGAATGGCGATTTGTCCATTGATGGGAGCTAGTTGTTCTTTCCATTCATTGAAATCCCTTTTGATCTGATCGGAGCTCAAGAGGATCTTGAATTTTTGATCCAGTTCTTTTGCAGCTGTGGCGGGAACGAGATTGTTCGCCTGCGAGCGTAGCTCGTCGACCAACAGATCAATTTCAACGGAAGTTTTCTTCAGGATGTTGTTCCTCGTTTGCAGTGTTTCTATACGAAACCCGGGTTTGTAATCTTTAAGCAACCCCAAATCAGGATCAGCCTGCATCGATCGCTCGCACCATTCATCCGATACCCATTCTTTAACTTGATTCTTGAGCTCAGAGGCCAGTGTGTCGCTAAACGGAATCCTCATGGCAAAAATGAGACGCTTTTGGCATTCCAACACGGCTTCAGCCCGTTTGTTTATTTGTAGTAGTCGTTTTTTCTGAAAGAGGCCAAGGGCGTGGCTTGAGTGAATCATCCCTCTTTGAGCCGCATCTGCACTGTCTCTTGAGAATGTCTCCTTTGTCTGTTTGGCAATCTCTTCCCATTTGACGCCCATCATTTCATTTAGACGGTCGTTGAAATTAGCAGGAAGCATAAGACTCCAAGGTTGCAAACAGTAAGGAGATTGCTATCGAGACAATCTCGATCCGATACTGAACATGCTTCACGAATGGTTTTTCATCCGTCTACGGCTCCACCGTCACATCCACAAATGCCGGTAAGCTATCTGCTCCCTTTTTATCCGTCACCCGAAGTTTGAAGCGATAGGTACGTGGTTCTGAAACCAACGGTGCCAGGAAGGAGGCCTCTGAGTTGTTGGCATCGAGGAGGGAGACTTTGCTGCCGCGTACTTGGCTCCAGCTGTAATACAGGGCCTCGCCTTCCGGGTCGAGGCTTTTGAGGCCGCTCAGTTTCACTCTGGAGCCGGCCTTGACCGACTTGTTCGTTCCAGCGTCGGCGATCGGCGGGTCGTTGGGTTCATCGTTCACGTTCACGTTCACGTCAAGAGAGGCTTGTTTGCCCCGATTGGTGACGGTGATAGTGGTCTTTCCATTGCCGACAATCTGAAACAGACCGTCTTTCACAATCTTAATGACTTTGTCGTTGGATGATGTGTAGCTGGTGCCGCTGGCCGGTGTGCTGATGCGTCGCGTGACGCCGTCGGCGAAGTCGCCGACGACCGGGAGTTCGAAAACCTTGCCCAGCGAATCGACGTGGCCGAACGCGGAGGATTGTCCTGCACGGCCCAGCTGCAGAGGTTTATCCGTCTCAAAATCGATGGCAGTGAGGGCGGCAGCCGGTTCCACGTTTACGATCACCTCGTCGAAAATCGATCGCGTGCCCAACCGCCCGCGGGAGATTTCAGCCACAGCTAATAATCGCATCGGTCCGATGCCGTCGCGCGGCACTTTCAGCGGACCGCCAAAGGCGGGGTCCTGTTCAGGCAGCCCAATCATGGCCACGGGCGCCACGATCGAACCGGTAGCCGTCGAATCGTCCTGTTCGACCAGTGTGTCGTCCTGCTCGCCGTACCAATAATAGCGGACCTTGACGAGACCCATGTCTTTTCCCAAATCCACACGAGCCGGGATAGTGCTTCCTGCCGTGACGGTGGACCCTTCTGCCGGCCACGTGATTTTGAAGGCAAACGACTGCCCGGTCGGGAAAATGAAGAAAAGCGTGAAGGCGAATAGCTTGGCAAGGAGGGGAGAGAAGAGGCGACCCGTGACCTGGCTGCCGTTCACGTTGAGCTTTTCGTAATTCACGCTCACCTTGTCAGGTGGTACGGGACATCGGTGAGAATGACGCGGTCTTTGAAGAGCAGCGCGGCTTTGAGCATCAGCGCCCGCTGGTTGTGCAGGATATTCTGCCACCACCTGGCAGGAAGAATTTCCGGGATCACGACGGTCACCCAGGTGTTCGGGTCTTTCTCCAGCACTTCCTCGATGTAATCGAGCAGCGATCCCAGGATTGAGCGGTAAGGGGAAGACAGGGCGATCAAATTGACCCCACCACCCCATTGGGCCCACTGAATCTTGACCTTGGCGCTTTCTTCCGGGTCTAGGTCCACATAGACGGCACGAACCTCACCAGGTCGACTTCTGGCATAGTCCAATGCTCGGACGACGGCGCGATTCAAGCCGCTGATCGGGATGATCACGATATTGCGACGGGGCAATGGAGGCCGTTCCCCTCGACGGTCCAGGGCGATTTGTTCACTGACGGCCTTATAGTGCGAGCGAATTCCTTGAAACATGAGAAGCAGGATGGAGATGAGCAGGAACACGATCCAGGCGCCCTGCGTGAACTTGGTGCTGGCGATGATGATGGTCGCGATGCCGGTGGTCAGGGCGCCGGCCCCATTGACGATCAGTTTGGTCTGCCAGTGCGGGCCTTTCTTGATGAGCCACCGTTTCACCATGCCGGCTTGGGAGAGGGTGAACGACATGAACACGCCGATGGCATACAACGGAATCAGCGCGTGAGTATCCCCCTCAAATACGACGAGTAAGAGGCAGGCGAAGACTCCGAGAATGATGATACCGTTTGAGAAGACCAGGCGATCGCCGAACGTCGCCATCTGATGGGGCATGAATCCGTCCCGCGCCAGGATCGACGCCAGGTTCGGGAAGCCTGCGAAGGCACTGTTCGCCGCCAGCACCAACAATGCCATAGTGCCGATCTGAACCGCATAATAGATGAGCCCAGTGCCGAATGTGACGCGAGCCAATTGCGAGACCACCGTTTCATCCACCTTGGCCAGGATGCCATAGTGATAGGCCATCCAGCTGATACCTATGAACAACGATGCCAGGATGGTGGACATCCAGACCATGGTGATTGCGGCATTTTTGGATTCCGGGGCTCGAAAGGCTCTTACCCCGTTTGAAATGACTTCCATACCGGTGACTGTCGAACAGCCTACAGCAAAGGCGCGAAGAACTAAGAATAGGGTAAGAGTTTCTGTCTCCACGGGGTGTGTCGGAGGGGGAGGGGATCCGGAGTAGGATAGGGACCGAACTGTACCCACGATGACAAGGAGGCCCAGCGCTCCGATGGCAAAATAGGTTGGGACGGCGAAAAACTTGCCTGATTCGCGCACTCCGCGCAGATTCATCACGATCATGAAGAGAATGGCGACAAGTCCGAGGGCTTCGCGGTGGATGAACAGACTCGGAATTGCCGACGTGAGTGCCGCAATGCCCGCTGCAACGCTCACGGCCACAGTGAGGACATAGTCGATCATCAGGGCCGCCGCCGCCACCAGGGCCGGTATATCGCCCAGGTTGGATCGGGCAACCACGTATGCACCGCCCCCCTGCGGATATTCATAAATGATCTGGCGATAGGAGATGGTCAAGACCAAGATCAAGAAAAGAATGGCCAGACTGACCGGGATCGACCAGGCGACTGCGGCAGTTCCGGCGAGCATGAGCACGAGCAGGATTTCTTCGGTCCCATAAGCGACGGAAGAAATGGCGTTCGACGAGAAGATGGCAAGGGCGATCGTTTTCGATAGCCGTTCGTGCCTTGCTTGAGCAGTCTTGAGCGGATCTCCGACGAGCCAGCGTTTCAGGATCATGGAGGGATTATCGCATAAACTTCCTAAATGGGAGAATGTTAAGATGGCCTCGGCCGTAGGGCGAAAGACTCAGGTTGGTGACAATTTTAGTGATTGTTGCCATGTTCAGCGATCGTGAGACCGTCTCATGTTAAGAGAATTCCGGTACGACGAGAAACGAAAGGGCAAAACTCCGGCGGATAGTGAACTCCTCCACGTTCTGCGCACGAACAAATGGAACACACAGCATAGGGCCGGCCGCCTCTCTGATCGATTGATTATCTTCCCCCCAGACAAATAAATATACCACTATAGAATCAAGGCGTTATATGGCACGCTCTTCTTTGACGCATTGACAGCAAATGGCGGGGGTCTGTAGGGTGATTCCATGACGTTCACAACGACGTCGACTGTCCCATCTCTCGCGCATTCCCTCCCACTCCCGCGCGTCTGATTCCTCAGTCTCTGCCTCCGTTTCTTCGAAGCACGACCGTCATCGAGTCCAGCATTGCATGGCGAACCGCGCATGTCAGAGGGTTGGTGTCTTCTGCGCCTGGGGTGCATGGGCACGGGCGCTGAAAATGACATGAGAAGGAATCATGAGGAAAGCAACCACGACAAAAGGCCCGTTTGGATGGTGGTGCTGCTCGCAGCAGACCGAGGAACACGAGCCACTCGAAGGGATCTCAAACCGGAGGTGATGAACATGTATCAGATTTATAGCCTTGTTGCGATTGTCGTGTTGTTGTGGGGCATCACGATTTGGGCCTCGATTCCAGAGGAAGAGGCAAATAGACGGTCTTGATGTGGTGTTCAACCGCTATCTCATGAATCTTGGGGCGAATGTGCTCGTCGTCGTGGTCTTGATTGTAACCATCTATGTCTCGCGGCGGGGATCCCTCCCGGCCATGACGGAACGGACTGAAGTGCCTCGGGGACTTGATCGCAAGGGCGAGAGCGGAGAGTCGTGTCGGTGGGAAATCGACGGACCGCTCGTCAAGCTCAAGAAAGAATACACATGAGACTGAGCGAGAGATGGGCAAGACACTGTCGTGGATTCACGGATCGAGTTGAGAGAGGACCTTAAGATGAGAGTCAAGAGCGCGCTCGCTCAGCAGGCGTTGGCGGGGATCACGGTTATGTTCGTGCTCGGTGCGCTCTCGATGATCTGGCCCGTGATCATTACCCTCTTTGTTGGTATTCTCCTGCTGCTCCAATCTTGCAGTGCCGAACAGGAGATTGCGGCGCTGTTGTAGACCGAGGTCGGTAATCGGCCGATTGTCGTCGGTTCTATCTAGCCACACGGTTTTACTGCGATGTTATCACCACGGCGGATCGTGGCTGGGGATACACCGAAGATGGAGCGACGACCTCCATCAATGTGCGGGTCGATTACGATGGTGGGGCTAATACGCAATGGGCCACGTGGGGGTGTCGATGCGCCCACTGGCGACAGGCATGCGATTCCAGGCCCCGATCTTCTTTCAGTGATCCTTCGGCTCGTTGCGCAGGAGGGCGAGGTAAGTGGCGGCGGGGCAGGGATGAGAAACTATTGAATCGATGATCTGTTGCGCCGCATTCAGCGCAGCCAGTTCCGCCTCTTCGGAGGACAACCTCCCGTCCACGTACCCCTTTGGGGACGGCGTGTGTGTATTCCCGAGTTCAATCACTAAGACGCGACACCCCCAGTGTCCATCCTGTTGGTCGGGTGTCAGTCTGATCGAGCGTCCCTTATAGCCATGTCTCGATGAGGAAACCACTTTGACATAAATAATCGGGACATCCTTCTCGCCACATTCTGCACACTCACCGATAAAGGTCGGGATGGGGGGAGAGGTCGTCTCATTGTCCGGCCTCCGCGTCCAACATTCTCGACAGATCCAGATTACATCTGGCGGTGTTTTGGGAGTATCCATGATGGTTGCCTTCTGCTCGTGCAGTCCTCGATGCCGTTGTCGTTCGCAGTTGATCGTGAGTCACGAGTATAGCCAGCGCACAATTGTTTTCTGAGGCTAGGGCGGACACTCACTGGCTCCAATGAACCGGCTTAGCTATCCAGCCGATAAACCAGGAACCTCGCCATCAATGAGCCGTAGTCAGTACAGATGGTCTCGGCTTCGTCCTTAGTCGCATACGCTTCAACTGTGAAAAAGTGACGAGAGTGTTCTTGGTTTTCAGTGCTCACCACGGTCGTGGAGTACCGCTACGGATCTCCGTAGATCTATCCCGCAGCCAACGAAGCCGGAGCTCGTCGGCTGGCCGTGGGGTGGGCTGTGATCTCACTAACTCATCATTATCGTCGCACAGAAACAAGAATCGCTGCCCATATCTATCCCTTCGGCGGTCTCATTCGAGACATGCGGCTGATCGAAAGGCCGTCACGGAGAGGCTAGACGGTGGATGATGCGAGCGGATGAGAACGAGCGCTCCATAAATACCATCTCGAATGGGCATCGTTGGTCCTGTCGCGGATGGAAGGAATGGTGAGCTAAGGTGAATCGATGACCCGTTGCGCCTGGTTCATCCCCGCTGCTTCGGCTTCGTGGCGAGACGCGAATGGGCCGTTAGGGCAGGCGGTGTTGTCGACCCACGGTGTTTGGCGGAATTTCTCACTGACCAAATAGCTACACGTCCATTGGTCATCTTCGCGTTTGTTCGCATACAATTGGATTGTGCGGTCCTTATACTGATGCCGATGCACGGGATACTCCAGCATGGCGCGACCCTTCGCGTGCACTGCCAGATATGACTTCAGATTTTGGAGTGTAGACAACCGGGACGGAGCAGCTGAATTCCGTTCCAGTCCTTTCACCTGTCGCATCAACGACCACACCAGGGCGCCTATCCATCCGATCACCGTCCAGCCCAGAACTAGATTGAGGGCGAAGATCGGAACGCGCTTGTCGTGGTTGCGCGCCACGGCGACAAAGCTCGGGATGAAGTAGACCAGCATCCCTGGACCGTGCAAACTATAATTTCCGAGTTCCAACATGGGTTTGTTATTTCTCTTTTCGCAGTGTTTCTTCAGCCTGATTGTGCAACTTGTTCGGGCTGTGCATTGGTCAATGCCAGGCGCTTCTCCTCAAGATCGCTCGATACCCTTGCGTTACCCGATACGACCCCCAGTTCGTGAGTGAGGAGTATGGTTGACATTCTCCAGGCTCGTGCTCCCGATTTCTCGGCGGTCTTTACTTTCATGGCGTTGGCTTCAGGGGACCTATCCATTCACCGTTAGGAATCGGCCATCGCTCATCGGTTCCTGCAGTGAACATCGAGAATCCTTTATCATCATAATTATCAATGAGTACAATTGATGGTTGTTCTTTGTCTGAACGACGATGCCAATACCAGCCTTTCTTCACCGGCTTCTCTGTCGTCCAGGTCGATGCCTTTGCCAGTGGCCCAGATGCTTGTTCTTTCATCACTTGGCAATAGATTGCTTCTGCATCTTCATGAGAAACCCCAAAGACTCTCATCATCATTTCCAAACACTTAGCCTTCAACTCTTTATAATTGATACCCGCCAGTTTGTCCTCAATCATCGCGACGGCTCCTAAGAGCATTCCATTCAACGTCCACGAGCATCAGGACTAGATAGAATACTCTGCCTCTCCGCAATACAATCCACACGAATCATTTCCTTGTTTCCTAATCGTCACCCCTGTGCCCCTCCTAGGTGTTGTGACGATCAATAAAAACCAGGAAGTTTCGGCTTATCCATGGTCCGATTCATAGGTCCCCGCACAAATTCCGTCAGCACGCGGCGATATAGTGTAACGAATCTTGATGGGGCCTCGTACTAGGAAAGGCCATAGGCGAGAACGCGAAGACCCGGGTTGGTGTGACTCGGTAGAGCCTGGTCGCATCCGGCCCATCTTGTCCTCGTTCCCACTTGAGCAATTGTGCACAGACGGCAGCCGTCCCCTCCATTATGCTTCTCCACAATGGAGAAGGTGTGGATGCTGCCTCGTACGAACACAATCCCGTCATGGCCGTTTGTGGGACGCGAAGACGTTGAAGGCGGCGCTATGACATTGAGATGTAAGGCCAAGGCGGAGGCAGTGATCAGGTTGCTGAACGAAGCGCTGGCCATGGAAATTATCTGCGTCCTGCGCTACAAGCGGCATTACTTCATGACCGCCGGGATACGTTCTCGCCACGTGAAAGCGAAGCTGCTCCAGCATGTGACCGAGGAACAGGCTCACGCCGATCAATTGGCGGAGCGCATTGTGCAGCTTGGGAGCGAGCCGGATTTGTCACCCGAACGGCTGCTAAACCGGAACCATTCAGAACATGTCGAAGAGGATTCTTTGGTGGAGATGATCACGGCAGACCTGCTCGCCGAACGGAACGCGATCGACAGCTATCGCGACCTGATCGCGTATGTCGGCGCCGATGATCCGACGACCCGACAGATCTTGGAGCGGATTGTGGCGCAAGAAGAAGAGCATGCCGAAGCCTTGGCCAGCCTCCTGAGGGCCTGAGCCTCCAACCGAAACCGTCTCGCTCGGGCCGCCCAGGGATACATGCCCCAGCGGGCTGATCACCCGCCGCACAAGTCAAGATGGTGAAAGTTCAGGTCACGGTGGTGCCTGGTGCTTCATGTGCGCGCCCTTGGGCGCAGAAGGAGGATGTATGCTCTGTCGACGCTGTCGGGGGCTACTTGTACGATACACCTTCGGTGAATTTAACATCGAGACAAATTCTCTAGACACGGCCATACGCTGCATCAATTGTGGGTGTATCGAGGATGCCGTCGTTCGTGCGAATCACCTCCGCAGTTTGGTGAGAACGCGGGCGATCCCACGCAGGATGGTCAGGAAAGGAGAGGTCGTGGTCAGTAAGCGCGACTCTCAGGTGCCTCTATCGATTCGATGAGCGGATGCTCATCTCACAATTCTATTCCGTTGTGAGGGTCGCGAGGGAAATCCAGGAACAGGTCCATTGCATGGACTTGCACTACATTCACATGCCATTGCGGCAGAGGTGCTCTATGATCAGGTGTGTATTCCCTACGATTGTAGCACTGGCCTTGACAGCGGTGATGGTGGGGGTCGGTCCTGCGTGTGCAGAATCACGCGAAGATTCATCCGAATCCACTCGAAGCTCGAATTCTGAAGGGATGTCTGAGCGGAGCCAAGATGCACCCCCTTCAGTTATGGACCCAGGGATGCAACATCTGCAACGAGGGCAGCCAGATTCACGGGCTTCTGTAGCCCCTCCGAACCGCGATCCCAGCATGTCGACGAACCCGGATAGGGCACGTCCGTCACTAGACGCAGGGGATGCCGCAACCGAGAAGGCGCTGGAGCGCCAGGAGCCGGACTAACGGAAAACGGTCCGAAGATCGATCTGGATTGGCTCGCTGTCAGCCTAAGAGAGGCGATTAAAACCACTGGCGATGCCAGGCTGAGAGCGTTGGACTGACAGATCAGGAGGTGCCGGATACTCCGACACACCATCACAGAAAAGGAGCGGGCATCATGAGCGAACACAACGCAGTCGTAGCCATTTATGACACGCACACCGAGGCCGAGGCCGCCATCAAAGAACTCAAGCGAACGGCCTTCAACATCACGAAGCTTTCAATCGTCGGGAAGGATTACCACACAGACGAACACGTGGTGGGCTACTACAACACCGGTGATCGTATGAAATACTGGGGCACACTCGGCGCACTCTGGGGGAGCGTCTGGGGGTTGCTCCTTGGCGCAGGGTTCTTCGCCATCCCGGGGATCGGCCCGGTGTTGATCGCGGGACCTCTCCTCGGGTGGGTCCTCGGGGCGCTTGAAGGGGCTGTAGTGACAGGGGGCATGACGGCAATTGGGGCAGGGCTCTACAGCTTGGGAATTCCAAAAGATAGCGTTCTCAAGTACGAAATGGCGCTGAAATCCAACAAGTTCATTCTGGTGGCTCATGGAACGGCGGACGATGCTGAGCAGGCCCGAAAGATTCTTCACACGACACAACCGCATGCACTCGACACTCATACGACGGTGGCGGAAGAGGCAGGTATCATCACCTAGCAGGTTACTGCATTGTGCAATAGTGACCAGACTGAGTCAGTCAGCCTGCATAGGATGAGGACTAATTAGGAAGGCCAGGTGTTTACAAACACGATTTATCAATCAATAGGTGACGATATGAAGAAACGACTCACGCTGTGTCTACTCGCATTAATCACGGGTTTCGCGATAGCACCCTTTTCCCATGCCGGAGACTCTAAGCTGATCGAAGGGAACGTCTTGAAGATCGAGGGAGAATTTTACACCGTACATGACACGGCGGGCCATGAAGTCCGCCTGCATGTCGACAAGACGACATATCTGGAGGGCGGCGTCTTTAAGGCCGGTGACAAGGTCGAGGCTCACGTAACCGAAAAGGGTCATGTCCGCTCCATCATCCACTTAACTCAGTCGGGCACGATGGCCTCCCCAGGCTCCAAGATTGTTGAAGGTGACGTGCTGAAGACCGAGGGAGAATATTACATCGTCCGTGATAGGTCAGGCCACGACGTGCGCTTGCATGTCGACAAGACGACGCATCTGGAGGGTGGTGCCTTCCGAGTCGGGGATAAGCTCGAGGCTTATGTGACGGACCAGGGCCATGCTCGATACATGTATCACATCGCACAATTCCAGCCGAGCTCATAGGCGCAGAGATTCGTCCGAATCCACTCGAAGCTCGAATTCTGAAGGGATGTCTGAGCGGAGCCAAGATACCCCCCTTCAGTTATGGACCCAGGGATGCGCCAGGAGCCGGACTAACGGTGCACGGCCCATGTCGGCGCCGTTTCACGCGAGAATGAATCAACACTAAAGGAGATTCTATGAAAACAAGAATACTATCAATGCTGGTGGTTGGATTGCTGAGTTCCGGAATCGGCATGATCTACGCCGCCGATCCAATGGCGGAGAAAGAAGCCAATCCCACCATCAAGGAGCGTTTGACCAAAGATGCGATCAAGGGAATCTTGCTGATTGTCCAGGGGGAGTATTACTCCATCAAAGATGACGACGGCAAAAACCACAGGATCCATGTCGACAAGAGTACGAAGTTGGACCATGTGAAGCGGGGAGACCTGGTGAAAGCCTATGTGACGGATCAAGGCCATACGACGACCTTGCTGCGTATGAACTAATCCCACGAGCGAAGGTTGTCTCCTAGTATCGATCAAGACAGGAAGACGAGATGGTGAGAGTCGAACAGAGCAATGGAGGCTGGGAACCGGTCATGGAAACTTTATCGAATCCATGATGTAAACATTGTGCTGTTCGATGAGGGCTCCATTCTTGGAAAAGGACGGAGCTTTATTTTTGGCGCTGACTTGTAGACCTCACATGGGATTGGAGATGCGCGCTGAAGTTGTTTTGCTCTTTTATGCAATTGCGTGGGGAGTTGTGTTTGTAACTTTCTGGCTGTTGAAGGAACAGTGAAACAGAGTAGAAGCCTGAGTGCGGAACCTGTTTGGTTAGGGAGGAGAGGTTTGACTGTGAAGGAAGAACTGCCGAACAGATTTTGCGAAGAACAGATTGGTACCTATGGAACCGTCCCAGGCTGCACGACCGAGACAGTCCATAGGCTACGAGGGAAGGGCCGTTTGGTTAGTCACCCTCCCTACGACTTTTGATCCTTTTTGTAGACCACGACAGCCACCACTACCACCCCAAGAATCGCTGCTCCGAAGATCAACCAGTTTGCATCCATGATCTCACCTCCATGTATCGGCTAAATTCACAAATTCCACTCCGCATATCTGTAACGTCTCCCCACAGGATGAAGAAGGAGTTAGAAGGAGATGAAGAAGGGCTCATTAGAGGATATAGACCGTCCCTAGCCATAATACCGCTTGACTCCGGTACTGAATGCGCCCAGGGTGATGCTATGACGTAGTGAACCGCGTCGACTGTCCTATCTCTCGCGCATTCCCTTCCACTCCCGCGCGTCTGATTCCTCAGTCTCTTCCGTTTCTTCAAATAACGAGTGTCATCGGGGCAAGCGATGCAAGAGGCGACTCGCGAATGTCAGAGGGTTGGTGTCTTCTGCGCCTGGGGTGCATGGGCACGGGCGCTGAAAATGACATGAGGAGGAATCATGAGGAAAGCAACTACGACAAAAGGTGCAGCCGTTTGGATGGTGGTGTTGCTCGCAGCAGCACTGTCCATACCGTCAACTTCATCTGTGCAAGCCGAAGATTCGCACGTGAAAGGGTCCATGATTGTCCCTCCGACAGAAGAGCGTGCCGTTCCGATAGAAGAACGTGCTGTCGTAGCCTCCGGGGCGGCGGAGGATACGCTCACGGCGTGTCAGGCCAGAATCCCGGAGTTGGCCAGCGCTGGGCAACGCATGTTGGCTGAGCAAAGCTGTGCCGGTGCAGAGGAGACGAGGAAGACGATCCGGTCGGCACCGAAATTTTGAAGGGGCACTCTGACCCCCCCATGGATGGGAAAGGTGATGAGTGAACCGAGGCACACAAGCACATTTGAAAGGATCTCAAACCGGAGGTGATGAACATGTATCAGATTTATAGCCTCGTTGCGATTGTCGTGCTGTTGTGGGGCATCACGATGTGGGCCTCGATCACAGAGGAAGAGGCAGATAGATGGTATTGATCGGCTGATCAGACTCGCGGACAAGGTCGGCGCACGTCCCTAGCACCGAGAGGTGCTCGTCCACGGCAGGGCCGTCGCACCTGGTTTGCGGGACAGGATGCCGCGCATCCCAAGGAGAAATGAATGATGGAGAGAGAGGTCGCAACACCCAGACAGAGCTCAGCAAACCGATGGTCATTCTTGGACGGGGTCCTCGGCGATAAGGCGGTCAAAGTGATGGAGACCCTGGACGGGCTCGGGTACATCACGACGGGAGTGAGTTTTCTGGCCGTCAGCGTCGTGCTGTTTGTCCGTGCCTGGTATGGCTTCATGAGTGGAGTGGGATCCGACGCGGTGCTCGCCGTCCTCGGGCTGGTGCATGATCTCTTATTGGTCATCATCTTGTTGGAGCTGTTCAGGACCACCATCAATTTCGTGAAGACCAGAGTGATTACCTTGGAACCGTTCCTGTATATCTGCGTGATTGCGTCAACGCGGCGCATTCTGACAACCGGAGCTCAAATTTCGTATATGAATGAATTCACCGATGAGGTGTTCAACCGCTATCTCATGGATCTGGGGGCGAATGTGCTCGTGGTCGTGGTCTTGATTGTGGCCATCTATGTCTCGCGGCGGACATCCCTCCCGGCCATGACGGAACGGACTGAAGTGACTCAGGGACCTGATCGCAAGGGCGAGAGCGCAGCGTCGTATCGGCGGGAGATTGACGGACCGCTCGTCAAGTTCAAGAAAGAATACACATGAGACTGAGCGAGAGATGGACAAGGCGGTATCGTGGATTCACGGCGTGGATCAAGCTGATCACCTTCTATGAGATTGCTGTGGGAATGCAGTCGACCCTGACCCATCTCATTCACTACAAGCCGATCACGCTTCAGTATCCACACGAGAAGCGGATTCTGCCGGACAACTATCGGGGCATGTTGGCCTTGTTGCGGTATGAGGATGGAACCGAGAAGTGCGTCGGGTGTGATCTTTGTGAGGCCGCTTGTCCCTCTCGCGTCATCGCAGTCGAGAGCGCAGAAGTACCAGGGGAGCCGACGAAGCGATACGCACGTGCGTATTCGATGGACATGACACGCTGTTTATTTTGTGGGCTGTGTGTTTAAGCCTGTCCGGTAGATGCCCTGGCGATGACCCGGGAATACGAGTGGGCCGTCTATGACAAGCGGGACCTGTTCCTCAACAAACAGCAGCTGTTGGCAATTGGGGATCGTGCGTTTCAGATACGCGAGAAACGGCTGGAGTTCCAGCATCCGAATCTCGCGGTCTTTAATGTCGCCTCCGCCAACCATCCATCCAAAGCTTGCTAGTGTTCCGGGAAGGAGGCCTGGCATGATCAGGCCATGGGATTTCATCGCCGAGGTGTGGTGGTATTGCTTCTTTCGAAGTTACTCCGATTCCATGTATGCATCCCTTATCTGGAATGGGACCTTGAGAAGGGTGTTGTAGAAAGAGCCCCTAGGAGATGTCATGCGCTGTCTACGTTGCCAAGGTCTCTTGATCGCCATCCAAATGAGAGACATGGGGCAGCCTCCGATATTGGGGTGGCGTTGCCTCCTCTGCGGTGCGGCGACGGACCCAGGGATTGAGGCGAATCAAGTGAGTCACAGTCCACCGGCTCGGAGCAGCGCGCGCCCACCTGGATCACCGGCGGCCAGGTCTGGTAAAGGTCGAGTGAGGTGAGCCGAATGGTCATCATCACAGAGCGCTCCGTTGCTGGTCGGTACGAAAGTAGATCATGTGGACCATGCGCAGCGCTCAGGATTTGCGATGAAGAATCCGACAGCAAAGACCACGTGAGGATCAGACAGTTCATTCAGTGCATGAGGCGGCAGGTCAATTCCGTGAGGGAACTATGAGCAAGTGGCGTGATTTTAGGCGTGACATGGCAGCAGAACTCCTCTTGCTTGCGTATGCGATTGCCTGGGGGGTTGCTCTGCTTGTGACTGTCCTTCTGACCAAGTAACAAGGTGTCAATGCGTTGTTACCTTGGAGAATTTTTCTTGTCAGAGGCCTGAAAATGCAAGGGGTCTCTCAGGCTCTGAAGCTCACGGTAATAGTAGAGCGAGGTCGGTCGTTTGTTGTCAAACGTCAGTGTGCGCAGAAAGATGAGCTCCTCCTCGGTCGCATCCCCGCTCAGCAAGGGATCTTGGAGAAACTCCTTAAGGCCTAGTTCCTCTCCCGAAGTCTTGTTCGGTCTTCTTTCCATAAACTCGAATGTCTTGTGGTGACCTGGTGCCACCCGACGGTTCAAGACAATCTCAATGCAAAAGGTGACGAGGTCAATATTCCAGGATTCGATCAGGGGATCGAGAAACGCGATGCAGTTCTCGTTCGAGAGATCGAAAATTGTCGTATCCAGAAACTCCAGCACGGTGACGCGCATCTGTGGGTAACTTTTCTTGTTCAGTCGAGCCACCTGGCGCACCCACATCGGATTGTCGAGTTCCTGTCGAGCCACACTTTTGACGACGCCGAGCAGTTTCTGTGTGACGAAGCGTTCGAGTTCGCCGAAAGGTTGTTTCTCAAAAATCGTGCGGATCTGCCGGGTCTTCCCGGGATCACACTTGCGGAGGATCAATTCTCGCACGTCATGCAGCAAAGGATTCGGCTGATCTCCCAGCCGCTTCCTGAGTTGTTCACGGCGCTGTTGATCGGCGAGTTTGGCAAGTTGTCCCGGCGGCAATTTCAGTACTCGTCCGATCTTATCGTACATGTCGGTCCGATGCGGCGCCGGCGGAAGTTTTTTCTGTGTGAGTAACTGCGAGATATACGATTCGGTCACGTTAACCGCACGGGCGAGAGTCCGCTGACTCAGCCCCAACTCTTTCAATCGATTCCTGATAAGGAGCGCAATGTCCATAAAGATCGTCCTTTTGCGATGTGACAAATAAGTTCACCAATTATGGTTAATAATAGAAGTAGAGGAAGTGTATAGCAACATAATACTTGACTAGTAATAGTTAAAGAGAGTAGCGTGAGTTATACGAGGTGATGTTTCTGATGCGGGTAGTGATGGGTAGCATGATCGATGCATCAATGTAGGCTCTGACGTTCCAGCTACGCCGACTGTCCTAGTTCCTCGCGCGACTTGGCTCCTTCACTGGCGCGACCGATTCTTCAGTCTCCGCCGCTTCAACGCCAGAGCGTATCTCCAGGCGACGATCGCTTTCCACGATGGGGATTCCGTGGTTACGCCCGCCAAGGTGAAGTCGACTTGAAGTGAGGGCAGGCGCGCGAAGACGTTCCCCATAGCGGTCCGCAACTCTGGAAAGGAGTTCACTATGTTGTACTACGCAGCGGTGTTTTTATTCGTCGGGTTGATTGCCGGAGGTTTGAATCTGGCTGGAGTGGCCGCGGTTGCGACCCAGAGTTCCTGGACTCTGCTTTTGAGCGGGATCGTCTTGCTCGTGATTCACCTGGTGACGCGAGGTACCGTTCGAATGTCCTGACCGGTCAGATTGGCCGCGGAGACTTGCAAACGAGAGAGGGCTCATGACACCTGAAGAACAAATTTCGAAGATGAAGAAAGCGATCGCTCAGGCCATCAAAGTGATGGGAGACCGGTTTGGATCGACGGAACAGGATGTCGGGAGGGCTATCGAGGCATTGAAGGCATCGATGCAGGGGTCGTCGGAGCCGAGTCTTTCCGTAGAAACCACGCCGCGACCGGGTAGCTAGTCACCCCAGGATACGCACTCGACCACCGAGACGCACGAGCGACTGTAATGAGAAGGAGCATGAAGAATGAAGACCCCATCCGTCATTCATAATCATATCGAGGTCACGGATACGCTGGCCAGATTGTACCTCTTCTTAGCGCAAAGCATGGATCGCTGTGTGAGCGAGGCAGCGCGTATCAGCTATCCGGAAGCCGAATTACAGTCGCATCTCGCCTCGACCAAGGCCACTGTGCTGGACATGCTCTCTGTCAATCAGGTGGTCAAGGCGAAGGTCGAGCAGGAGTGCAATCGGGTGTGTTCGCTTATCGAGTCCTGCCTCGCGGAAGGAGACGCGAAGGCGGTCGCTCTGAATGAGCTGAAGGTAGAACGGGCCGTGCTGAAACACAAGACCATGGCATTGAGTGATCTGCTAGCGGTATTTCGGGCGGCATGACAGGAAACGTACCATGGTCCGTTGTTTCAGGCTCGTCTCGAGCGTGAAGCGCTGGGCCATCATTACCACGGAGGACAATATGAAGACCATATCACGGACTTATGTGTTGACGCTGAATTCACCGTCACGCAAAGGCCTTCGGTTATGGATGGGGGACAGTATCCATGCCCTGCGTCATTGTTCGGTCAAAGAGATCGGTCTGGCATTGAGGGAAATGCAACAGAATGTGGATAGCCTGCATGCCCCTGTCTCCTCGGCGGGGGGATCCTATTCTCTAAATTGCGGTCGATAACATGATGTCCTCGTCGAGTAGGTCAAGATAGGGGAGAGAGGGTGACGAGAGAAGACACTAGTGCATAGCCCCTGAGGGATGGCTAACGGTTCTCGGTACGACCATAACGTTCTGTCACGTCAATGGCCGGCTCAGTCGCTCGAAATGAAAAGGAGGGTGACCAATGGCACGCATGCACATACCGTTCAATCTGGACACCTTCCTCACGAAGATCGACAAGGGCAAAATGATGCTCACGATTCGCAAGAAGCAGATTATCTTCTCACAAGGGGATACAGCTGACGAGGTGTTCTATGTCCAGGCCGGCAAGGTTAAACTGACCGTGGTCTCGACACATGGCAAGGAAGCCGTCGTGGCGATCCTTGAGTCCGGTGCCTTTTTAGGAGAGTCCTGCCTGGTGGGACAGACTGTTCGACCGGCGACATCCGCGACCCTGGAAGACTCCCAGATTCTCCGCATCGACAAAGCCGTCATGCTCCGCATGCTTCGCGATCAACCCACGTTCGCCGAAGCCTTTATGTCCTATTTATTGGTGCACTCGATTCGAGTCCAAGAGGATTTAGTGGATCAACTGTTTAATTCCAGTGAGAAGCGGCTGGCGCGCGCGCTACTGTTGTTGGCCCACTTTGGGAAGGAGAGTAAGCCGGAGACGGTCATTGCGAAGATCAGTCAGGAAACGTTGGCCGAGATGATCGGCACCACCCGCTCTCGCGTCAGTTTCTTTATGAATAAGTTCCGCAAGCTGGGGTTCATTGATTACAAAGGCGGGTTACGCCGGAACAACGGATTGCATGTGCATAGTTCTCTTCTCAATGTCGTGCTCCACGACTAGAATCTTCATCTGATTCCGCTCCGCTGATTCCGGAGAGCCAAACCAGCCTGCACCAGGCCTCGCCACTATCTCGAAATTGTTCCTACTGAGCAATTGTGCACAGACGGCAGCCGGTCACTGCAGTATGCTTATCCACAATGGAGAGGTTGTGGGTGCTTCTGACACAGACAAGAGGCTTGGCTTCAATGCGATAGGAATATGTCAGGCACGCCTACAACGCTGTCGAGGGCTACGTGTCCGAGAAACCTTCTATGAATTGAACACCGAGACGAACTTTCGTTGCACGGCCACACGATTGTTCTGATCATAAGGAAGGACTCAAGATGAGTGGTGAAACCATAAGACGGAGAAACCTTGTATTACAGATGCAACGTGGACGAGGGTCGGTCTCTGAGCCGATCCCGCTGAATGACAGGGCGTGCTATCGGCCGGGTGTTCTGATTTTCTCTCGTCGGCAGCAATTGCTCCACCTGAACCGCAGAGCCCTGGAACTGACAGGCCACTTCGATCAGGCTGAGATTGGGCCGGCCTGCGAGATCCATTCGGCGTCCGTCCTCGACCTCCTGAACGCGATCCAAACAGCTCTGGACCATCGTCGAGATGCCAATATCTTTGAGCTCTTCGAATTGAAGCGTGTCCTTCTTGGGGCAAGGCGCAGGATCCTGATGCGTGGATTCGGATTGGCAGATCGCCATTCCCACGACGACTCGCGCATCATGATCGTGCTGGAGGAACTCGGCCTTCGACAGGAGCACAGTGAGCCCCGGAGACGGACGATGGGACGGTCATAAGAGAGAATGGTTGCGGCAATCCCGGGAGCAGCCCAACGCCTCAGAAAACATTGCGCCGACTTCCCGTACAGATTACGCAGTCAATCAACTAAACTCCGCTCCCCAATGTGAGTTCAACCTGTCCTTTCCGCCACACGTAAATCTCTTCCTCACTGATCAATTGTGACCAGACTGGCATCTGGCGTTTTGGCATGCTGTTAGATGCATATGTAATCGCCGTCTTTCTCAGCCGGGGAGGTGGCATCATGACCTGTCGAGTCGCCCGGTCGTATGAATACTGTGATCAGATGGAGCCCGTTTGCTGTTCTAAATGTGGCTCGGCATCCGTGAGCGTGCCTGTGGTTTCAGGGACTCAAGGGCCGAATCTGTGTTCGATCTGCGCTCAGTCCGTAAGCCCACGCCTCGCGCTTTCTGTCTACGCGCCGCGCGAGCCGATGAGACATCGGCAGGTCGCCTGAACCGCCGGCATAAGGCATCCCGGCATCATCGGTGAGACGGGGGCCACGACACCATATCATCGTCCTGACCAGGTGTTCTAAATATTCGCGCGCGGCAGAAAGTGGGCCGTATGGTGGCAGATAATGTGAAAGAGTGTTCGCAGGCTCGGACAAGACATCCGTCTGAACCATTCTCGCGTTGTGTTTCCCATCGGAGGCTCGGAGTACTGGGCGCGCTTCTATGCCTGGCGGCGAGTGCGGTCTTTCCTCCCCACGTCCTGGCCGGAGCATTGGACCAACTTGTTGACTTGACCGACAAAGCGGCTCAGGTCGTGGTCACTCTCAAAGGCCGCGACAACTTCAATAGCGAATATCTGTACGATGTAAGTGTGAAGAACTTGTCGTCTGATCCTTTGGTGGGAGAGTCGCTTATCATCGTTCTTGACAAGATCACCAATATCGGTGGCGACGAATGGATGGCGGGCACGAGCCAATCAAATCTGACACGCATGGAGGTCTTGGGGCAGGACGGCGAAACAGACGGCGACAAACCTTACTTTCGCATCCCTCGAGGATCCGGTCCAAACCTACCCCGCTACACCGAAAGTAGTCCTGCTCCCGTGCGCATTCGCAATAAAGACTATCTCATCGTGTTCACTCCGTTTTTTCGTGTGTATGGAATGAAACGGTCGCCCGTTCCGCCGAAACCGAAGGATGGGGTGTCGCCATCGACTCCAACCACGACCCCTACCGACAAGCTCATTCAGTTACTCATCCAGAAAGGTGTGTTCTCTGAAGAGGAAGGCCGTGCGCTTTATCCTCGATGATCCCTCTCGCCTGTCGAGTGGCTGCAGGACTACGGCGCCACCCAGAGAGTGCCTCTTTGAGCCGCTGTTACCTGATTCAAGCGTGGCGTCAGTCGGACCGCCGGCTTCACTTCCGTGACCGGCATCAGTTTTTTGAACCGAGCGAATCGCGGCGCTGTTTATTATCATGCCCGGCATCGGTATTTCGCACCGAGCGAATGGACAGCGCGTGATTTTGATCGTTCACCATTGCCTCAATACGGTCACTCTTCATGATTTTCCCAATCATCTGTGTCGTTTTATCGGTATGCAAACGTATTGTTCTGCCCTCTTCCACCTTGATGAAATAGTTCCCGTCTTTGATACGGAACAGTTCACCTGTGATCTTCTTGGCGTCCTCTACGCGGTTAGCGCCCTTCTTATCGTCCGCGGTCTTTTGCCTGTCATCATCAGATTGAAAGCCTAGCCCGGAGTCGGATTGAGAGTCAGTTTTCATAACGTCTGATGACGAAGGCGAATGCTTTGCCTGCGCCGTGTTGGCCAGCCCGAGGCACAGCAACAATCCACACGACAGGACACCGACGAGTTTTGGAATGGCTACCATTGGAGCCTCCTTGGGTAGACGCAAGATACTTTTACCAGTAACAGTACGCTCTTCGGCTCTTGCGTACTGAGCGATATTGACCGGACTGCTGCAACGCTTCTCGTCATACTGGGCTAAGAGGGAGGAGTTTAGGGAGGATATGTCCAGGTCGACATGAGAGCCGAGACACCTTTATCTCACGGAGGAGAGAGAACCGAATGATGGAAGGCAATTCAAGGATAGATGGATCACCAAGTCATCTCACATTTCAGATCCTAACGCTCTGTACGGCCTTAGTTGTTGGTGGGGCACTCATCGCAGTGCCAGCGACCGCCATGGACGTTTCCAAAGAGAAGGCACTGGTAACCGACTCGTGGCTGACGGCGAAAACTAAGATTGCTCTTGCTTCTGATGGTCGAGTCAAAGGCCGGCAGATTGATGTTGAGACGACCCAGGGTGTCGTGATGCTCCGCGGCAAGGTCGATTCCGATGAGGCCAAGCATGCGGCGGGGGACATCACCAAAATACTCGATGGCGTCAAGGCAGTGAAGAATGACCTCGAGGTCGTCCCTCCGGCCGCACGCGAAGCGGTGGAAAACAAAGACGACGCTATCACGACACACGTAAAGGAACAGATTGCGAAAGATACGAATCTGAAGAAAACCGATATTGCAGTTCAGACCAATGCTGGGGTCGTCTCGTTGACCGGCGAAGTGCGGGACCTCATAACGAGTGCCAACGTATCTTGGACTGCTTGGCAAGTTGCCGGGGTGAAGTCCGTGAAGAATGATCTCACGGTGAAAGAGAAACCATAGGCCCTGTCTCCATGACGGCTGTCGTCAAGGCACATATTCACCGAGAAGGAGGGATGCTCAATGGAAGATGAGGAACGCTCAATGACGGATAACAGAGGGTGTTCATTAGGCGCGGTGGGATTGGCTTTTGTGACCGGAGGGTTGCTGGGAGCTGCGGCGGCGTTGTTGCTGGCGCCACAGTCCGGTCGTAAGTCGCAGGAGCAGTTGAGAGGGTATGTCCGACGAGCCGAAGAGAGTGTTCATGATCTGGCCGACAAAGCCACCGGGGTTGTGGATCAGGCGCTGGACAAGGGCCGCGAGTTCATCAAAGACAAGCGGGCGGTCCTCACCGAGGCTGCCGAAGCCGGTCGTACGGCCATGCATAGGGAGCGTGAGCGATTGTCGGGTGACAAGAAGGTGTGACCGCAGAATGCATGGCCACCGAATAATTGACGGTGTGGCGAACGTGCGAACAAAAGGAGAATCAAGATGAGTATTATTCTTATCGGCATATTAGGAGTGTTGTTTCTTGGCGTACTTCCGATCTGGTCCCACAGCGGTAACTGGGGATATCTCCCCAGCGGCGGGCTGGGCTTCCTTCTCGTGGTTCTGGTTATTCTGACCCTGATCGGTCGGATGGGACAGTCGGCAACTGAAAAGCCTTGATCGTAGTGAGCGCTTGTGTTGATCCGCTCTGATCGTACAGCGCCTCCGCCGGGGTAAGGACCAAAGCTGTGTCGCCTCATGTGATGGGACTCACACGAAAGTGTGGCCATTCTTTCGGCTCCGGCATTGTGTACATGGTTTCATCCGAGCGGAGGCTGTTGAGCGAGTCTTCAATGAGTGACCGCGGTGTAACGCATCAGGTTCGCGGGGGGAGCTCAGGGAAGCCGCAGAGATACAAGGCTCCCAAGACGCGCGGCGAATGGCCTGCCGACTGCGGGGTACGCGAGCCGCACTGACGAGCCAAGCTCAGGAAGAATGAGAAGGCCTGCCACTAAGCGCCGCCTTGGTCATGAAAGATATTCCACATGATGCGGGAAATGGGGGAGACGCACTGGATGCAAACCGCGATATTCAGAAGGAGGAGATCATCATGCAGATACTAAAAACCACCATCCTGGCAACCAGCCTGATCACGTTCGTAGGCTGTTCTTCATATATCAAACAGCCGGCTGTGTGTACGAGTGAGGGTTGGTACGGCTATGAGCGGAGCGGGCAATGTCCATCGAAGCCGGTGGTCGCGATTGTATCAGACAACACTGCCGACCGCCTCGCGGTGCTAGAGCGAGAGCGTCAACGGCTGGCTGATGAGCTGGGGGCCGCCCAACGTCAGCTTGCCGATCATGATCGTGAGCTCGCGGCAATCCGATCCAGGGCCGTGGAGCCGCCCAAACAAGCCAAGGTCGAGAAAGACCTCTTAAGGGCGCTGCAACCGGAAATTTCCAAGGGCACGGTGTTGGTTCACCAATCCGGCAGTGCCCTGACGATCAATTTGGCGTCCGGTCTACTGTTCGATTCCGGGCAAGACCAGCTGAAGGGCGAAGGGGCTGATGTCTTGCATCGGGTAGGCGGTGTCCTCAGAGACTTCCCGGAAAAGCAAGTGCATGTGGCGGGCTACACTGACAACATTCCAATCCGGAGCGGGTTGAAAAAGAAATATCCGTCCAACCAGGAGCTGTCAGACGCGCGGGCCGACAGTGCCGCGCAGGCGCTGCGGGACGGAGGCGTCAGCAGCCAGGTATCAGCAGCAGGCCACGGGGACAGCCACCCGGTCGCCAGCAACGACACGGCAGAGGGACGCGCCAAGAACCGTCGTGTCGAAATCATTGTGTCATAGCCGAATGGTGGTGCGGAAGGAACCTCTGGGAGGCATAGGCGGCTCGATCAGTGCATGGTTTACAACGATGGTCTAACTACCGCAGGCGCTCCGGACGCTCTGGGCTGATCGTGGAAGAGAGAGGAGAGCAAGAAGTCCGAGTGTCGGGGCATGAAGACAGGCCTCGGCCTATGACCGTTCCAGCACGCCTATCGAGATGTGAGCCCTCTCCAAACGTGCGACTCAGACGGGACGTGTCTCGGATAACAACAGAATGGATTGGCAGAGCGCAATCATCGCGAGCAATGAGACCGAAGAAGGGCGGCAAATGAATCGTCGCGTCGAAATGCTTCTGTGCGCAGAGCCTGCCTAGCGGCTGAAATCCGTAAGCGTGACCTGCTGGCAGAGGGCTTCGGCGGGTTCTTGTGTAACGGACAATTCTATTCTCACAACGCGAAATGGATCGAAGGCGGTATTACCCGTACTTCCTAATCCGATCGAGCCTTCTCGTTGCCGCACTTGATGATCTCATTGTTCGGATGCAGCTGTGCTTCGGTAGCTGATTCAGCCTGACGATTCTGGGTGGAGCAGGAAACCCATGGATACGATTTTTTCACCTGTTGCCAAGAGTGCCGAGCTGGAAGAACCGATTCGCGCCGAGCTCTTCGGCATCGAACGGCTCGAACAGCATGCTGCGAGTCTAGCGGTGGCACAAGTCGTTACCGATAAGGCACGAGTGGGCCGGTTACTCACGCCACGAGTCCTCGCGAATGGACGGGTCTTGGTGAAGTCTTACCAGAGTATCGCCCGTACGATTCGCGATGAGAAGGCCATTACCCCCGCGGCTGAGTGGTTCGTCGATAATTTCCATATTGTCGACGAACAACTTCGCGAAATCATCGACGATTTGCCTCCCGGCTATTACCGGCAATTGCCGAAATTAACATCGGGGCATTTGCAAGATCATCCACGGGTATTTGGAGTTGCCTGGGCATTCGTCGCCCACACCGACAGTCGTTTCGACCCTGATATGCTCCGTCGCTTTGTGACGGCGTATCAACGGGTGCAACCGCTCACGATCGGTGAATTGTGGGCTGTGGCAATCTCGCTGCGTATCGTGCTGGTGGAGAATCTTCGAAGGCTGGCCGAGCGAATCGTCCATAGCCGAGAGGTCCGGCTGGAAGCCGATGAACTGGCGGATAGTTTGTTGGGGAGCGGGGCGTTGGTTCTGGAGTCACCGGCCAAGGCATTACGCCGATTTGAGCATGGCCCGCTGGACACGGCGTTTGCCGTGCAGCTTGTGCAGCGGCTCCGTGACCTGGACCCGAAGGTACGTCCCGTGTTGCGGTGGCTCGACGAACGCCTGGCCGCGCAGGGCGCGACTGCCGACGACATGGTGCACGCCGAGCATCAGCAACAGGCGGCCATGAGCGTCACGGTTCGCAACGTCATTACGAGCATGCGATTGACGTCCGAATTCAATTGGGCGGAGTTTGTCGAGGCGGTCAGCCCAGTCGATCAGATTCTGCGATGCGACTCCCGCTATGCCGAGATGGACTTTGTCACGCGGGACACGTACCGCCATGCGATCGAGGATCTCTCGCGCGGCACGGGTCTCTCAGAAATCGAAGTGACCACGCGGGTTGTGGACCGAGCCAGGCTGGCTGGAGTTGAGCCGCATACGAGTGAGCAGCCGGAACGGGATCGGCATACGGATCCCGGCTATTACCTTATCTCTCAGGGCCGCCGGGCATTTGAACGCGAACTCGGTTACCGGGTGTCCTGGAAGCGACGGCTCCTGCGCTGGTATGTCCAGGTGTCTGCACCTGGCTATCTGGGGTCGCTCACAGCGATGACCGCCATGGTTCTGGCCTTCCCGCTGTGGCATGCCGCCGAAGCGGGCGTGACTTTCGCAGGTCTGGTGTGTCTCGGTCTCATTGCGCTCGTGCCGGCCTCGGACCTCGCCATGGCGCTTATCAATCGTGCGGTGATGGCCATCCTCGGGCCGCGGTCATTGCCCCGGATGGCATTGCGGAATGGCATTCCCAAAGAATTGCGCACGATGGTAGTGGTCCCCACGTTGCTGACGAGCCGGAACAGTATCGATGAGCTGGTTGAGCGATTGGAAGTGCATTATCTGGCGAATGCGGATGATGACCTGCGTTTCGCACTGCTCTCAGACTGGAGAGACGCTCCAAGCGAAAGTGTTTCAGGAGACGCCGAACTGCTGGCAAGGGCGGTGGAGGGGATCGCGCATCTGAACAAGCGGTATGGTCCCGCAGCCGGGGGCGGATCGCGGTTTGCCTTGTTTCACCGCAGGCGAGTTTGGAATGAGTCCGAGCAGGTGTGGATGGGATGGGAACGGAAACGAGGCAAACTGCATGAGTTGAATCAATGGCTACGCGGCTCGACGAGCACGACCTTCATGTCCGTCGACGGGCAGTTCCCTGAGGCGATTCCGTCGGTCCGGTTCGTCATCACACTGGATGCGGATACACGGCTGCCCCATGGAGCCGCGCACCGGTTGATCGGCACCATGGCTCACCCTCTGAACCGGCCACGGTTCGACCGTTTCGCTGGACGCGTTGTAGAAGGGTATGGGGTTGTGCAGCCGCGGATTACACCGTCGCTTCCGGGCAGCGGCGAGGGCTCGTATTATCAACAGACGTTTTCCGGACCCAGTGGGATCGATCCCTACGCGTCGGCCGTGTCTGATGTCTACCAGGATTTGTTTCGGGAAGGATCCTACACAGGCAAAGGCATTTACGAGATCGACGCGTTCGAGGCGGCGCTGGCGGGCAAGGTGCCGGACAACGCGATGCTCAGTCACGATCTTTTTGAAGGATTGTTCGCGCGCGCAGCGCTGGCGACCGACATCGAGCTGTTTGAAGCGTTTCCTGACCACTATGAAGCGGCGGCAGCCAGGCAGCATCGATGGGCGCGTGGCGATTGGCAGCTGCTGCCCTGGCTGTTCGGGCGAGGGCATACCGGGTCTGAACCGCATCGCGCGGTGGTGATTCCCGCCATCGGCCGTTGGAAGATTCTCGACAATCTCCGCCGCACCCTGTCGGCTCCCGCGGCGTTTCTGACCCTGATGGTCGGATGGATGCTGCCGGAAACATCTGTCTGGGTCTGGGCCGGGTTCATTCTGACCACCATCGCGGTTCCCTCGCTGTTGTCCTTCGTGCTCGGGCTTTATCCGCGCCGATCCGGGATTGCCTTGCGCACCCATTTCCGTGGAGCCAACATCGACCTAGCGTTGGCCGCAAGGCAGATCGCATTGACCGTCACCTTCCTCGCGCATCAGGCATGGCTCATGGCGGATGCGATTGTTCGCACGCTCGGTCGGCTCGTCTTCACGCACACTCGGATGTTGGAGTGGGTGACTGCGGCTCAAGCCGAAGGTGCCTACACGTGCAACTTGACGGGAATGTATCGTCGTATGGCGGGCGGTGTGGTGCTCGCCGTCGTGGCAGCTGGGGGGGTGGCCGTATTGGGGCGCTCTGAGTCCTGGGCTGCCGCGGCTCCGTTCGTTCTGCTCTGGATATCAGCTCCTGCCGTGGCTCGCTGGGTCAGCCTGCCGCCTCGACTCACGAGGGCAGAACCGATTTCTCCGGCGGATGCGCGGACGCTCCGATTGATCGCACGCCGGACCTGGCGGTTCTTCGAAACGTTCGTGTCTCCCGAAGACCATGCGCTGCCGCCTGATAACTTTCAGGAAGATCCGAAACCCGTCGTCGCCCATCGCACATCGCCGACCAATATTGGGCTCTATCTGCTCTCAACTCTGGTCGCCCGTGACCTAGGATGGCTGGGCACCCTCGACGCCACCAAACGGCTGGAAGCCACGCTGGCGACCATGAGCCGTCTCGAGTTGTTTCGTGGGCATTTCTACAATTGGTACGACACACGTACTCTCCAACCGCTGGATCCCAAGTACGTGTCCTCCGTCGACAGCGGAAATCTCGCGGGACATTTGTTGGTATTGGGAAACGGATGTCGCGAGCTGATTCAGCAATCTTCCATCGAAGGCGATTTGTTTGCCGGAATTGACGATGCCATCCAATTGTTACGCGGTGCGCTGGAGGAGGTTTCAGACCAGCGACAAACCCACACGGTGACCAAGAAGCAGTTGAGCCAAGCCGTCGACGTCCTGGCCATGGAGCTGTTATCGAGGCCGGTCGATGCCGCCGGCTGGACTGCCAGGTTCGGCAGGCTCAACGCCTTGTCTCATACTGTTTCCGATATGGCTCAGACACTGGGACAGGAGCGTGGTGATGAGCCCGATGGAGAGTTGCGAGTCTGGGCCGATGCGGTCCGGGCATGCGTGGATAGTCATCTCCGTGATGTGGAGCTGTTCCTTCCATGGGTCCGCTTCAGTGCGAAAGACCGGGCGGCTCTGTTCAACCATCCGTCTGAGCCATCGCCGGAGTGGGCGGTTATCGCGCCGTTCTTCCATCCCGTGCCTACGCTGGCGGCTGCTCCTGAACGGTTTGCGGATGCACTCCGTGCGCTCGAGCACTTGCGGGAACACGAGCGCAGTGGCCCCTTACAGGATCAGGCCACCTTGGCAAGAATCAATCTGTTGGCTGATGCCATCCGGCGATCGGTTGCGGATATCACGGCCTTGACCCGCCGTCTTATGGCGATCGCACAGAGCGTGGAGCACATGGTTCACGCCATGGATTTCACATTTCTCTTCGATCCGATACGCAAACTGTTGTCCATTGGCTATCGCGTGCCGGAGAACAGCCTGGACCCCAGTTGCTACGACTTGCTGGCGTCGGAGGCCAGACTGTCGAGCTTTATCGCTATCGCCAAGGGTGACGTGCCGTCATCGCATTGGTTCCACTTGGGCCGTGCTCTGACGCCTGTGGGAAACGGCTCGGCGCTCGTGTCCTGGTCGGGCTCCATCTTCGAGTACCTCATGCCGGCGTTGGTGATGCGTTTCCCGGCAGGCAGCTTGCTGTGCCGGACGTATGAGCTGATTGTTCATCGGCAGATTCAGTACGGGAGAGAGCGAGGCGTCCCCTGGGGTGTGTCGGAGTCGGCTTATAATGCGCGCGATCTCGATCTGACGTACCAGTATTCCAGCTTTGGCGTCCCGGGTCTGGGGCTCAAGCGAGGCCTCAGTGAGGATGTGGTCATCGCGCCCTATGCCACGGCACTCGCGGCGATGATCGATCCGGCGGCGGCCACTCAAGGCTTCGCGCGCCTCGCCGAGGCGGGAGGGAGGGGAACCTACGGGTTCTATGAAGCGCTGGATTACACTGGGACACGGGTCCCCGAAGGAAAAGACGTGGCCATCGTGCGGGCCTATATGTCGCATCATCAGGGCATGTCGTTGGTCTCGATCGCGAATGTCTTGAACAACGGAGTGATGAGGAGCCGGTTTCATGCCGAGCCGATCGTGCGAGCTACTGAACTCTTACTCCAGGAACGGACACCGCGCGACGTGCCGGTGACGCGCCCGCGCGCGGAGGAAGTCGCTGCGGCGGCGCAGGTCCGCGACCTCATACCGCCGGTCGCGCGGCGATTTACCTCGCCGCATGAGGCAACACCGCGGACGCATCTGCTGTCCAACGGGCGGTATGCGGTTATGCTGACCACGGCAGGGTCGGGTTATAGCAGATGGCAAGATATTGCGGTGACACGCTGGCGCGAAGATGCGACGCGGGACTGCTGGGGTTCTCATATTTTTCTGCGCGACATGGAGACCGGGTCTGTATGGTCGGCCGGGTATCAGCCCAGTGGTGTCGAGGCCGACGCCTATGAAGCGTCCTTTTCAGAAGAACGAGCCGAGATCATCCGCCGGGATGGCGATTGGAGTACGACGTGTGAGGTCGTGGTGTCCTCCGAGGATGATGCCGAAATGCGGCGCATCTCCGTGACCAATATGGGAGCCGGTGCGCGCGATCTGCAGGTCACCTCCTATGCCGAACTGTCTCTGGTTTCACAAGCCGCCGATGTCGCTCATCCGGCTTTTGCAAATCTGTTCGTGCAAACGGAATTTGTGCCTGACAACGGCGTATTGCTTGCCACCCGTCGCCGTCGATCGGATGAAGAAGCGACGGTGTGGGCGGCCCAGGTGGTTGTGGTCGAAGGTGAGAGCATCGGGGATCTGCAGTATGAAACGGATCGCGCCCGGTTTCTCGGCCGCGGTCACCATGTGCGCACGGCGGTCTCGGTGATCGGAGGGCGGCCGCTTTCGAATACCGTGGGGTCTGTGCTTGATCCGGTGATGAGCTTGCGCCGCACGGTGCGCGTGCCCCCAGGTGAGACCGTGCGCGTGGTCTTTTCAACCATCATCGGCCCCGCCCGAGATCAGGTGTTGGAGTTAGCGGACAAGTACAGCGATCCGAGAGTCTTTGAGCGCGCCCTCTCGCTGACTTGGACGCAAGCGCGAGTCCAACTGCATCACCTCGGTATCGGGGCCGACGAAGCGCAGTTGTTCCAGCGACTGGCCAACGCCGTCTTGTACGCTGATGCGTCGATGCGGCCGTCTTCCGAGGTACTGAGCCAGGGTACGGTGGACCGTGCGGTGCTGTGGGCGCATGGCATTTCAGGCGATCTGCCGATCGTGTTGGCCTGTATCGACAAAACGGATGATATCGACATTGTCCGGCAGTTGCTCCGGGCACATGAATACTGGCGGATGAGGCAATTATCGACCGATGTGATCATTCTGAACGAGAAGGCCACGTCGTATGAGCAGGGGCTGCAAGGCACGCTGGAAGGGCTGGTGCGGGGCAGTCAATTGCGTCTCTGCCCGGATACCGGTGGGGCGCGAGGCGGTATTTATCTCCTGCGGACCGACCTGGTCTCCGCACAAGATCGGATCCTGCTGCAGCAGCTTGCCCGGGTCGTCCTACTCGGCTGGCGCGGCACTTTGGCGGAGCAGATTACTCGGTTACAGCGCAGGCACAGTGTGGCGCCGTTGAACCTGCCCACGCGGCGTGCCGGCAGACGTCTAGACGTGCCGTTGCCTGAACGAGAGCTCGAATTCTTCAACGGCTTGGGCGGCTTCGCAGATGATGGGCGCGAATACGTCACGATTCTCGGCGAAGGGCTGCGAACGCCACGACCGTGGATCAACGTCATCGCAAACCCATCGTTCGGTTTCCTCGTGTCGGAATCCGGCTCCGGGTTTACGTGGTCGCTCAACAGCCGCGAGAATCAATTGACACCCTGGTCGAATGATCCTGTGACCGATCCGTCGGGAGAGGTGCTCTATCTTCGCGATGACGACTCGAAGGAGATTTGGAGTTCCACGGCGCTGCCGATTCGTGATGACCCGGCACCCTATGCCGCCTGTCACGGGCAGGGTTACAGCCGCTTCCATCATGGTTCACACGGCGTCCTACTCGAATTGCTGCAATTTGTGCCGCCTGAAGATCCGATCAAGATCTCTCGACTCACCCTACAGAATGCGTCCGGCCGCTCGCGTCGCCTTTCTGTCACGGCCTATGCCGAATGGGTACTTGGGAGCTCCCGCAGTGACTCCGCGCCGTACATCATCACCGAGATCGATCCGGAGACCGGCGCCCTCTTCGCGCGCAGTCTGTTAGGCGGCGAGTTCGCTGGTCGCATCGCCTTCTCCGATCTTGCCGGAAAACATACCTCGTGGACCGGCGACCGCACGGAATTCCTCGGCCGTAACGGGACTTTTGACCGTCCCCTGGCATTGGAAAAGGGAGGTGAATTATCCGGAAGGGTCGGGGCGGGTCTCGACCCTTGTGGGACTCTTCAACTGTCGATCGAGTTGGAGGCAGGCGAACAAGCGGAGGTTATCTGGTTTCTTGGTCAGACAGCGGAGAGAGAGCAGGCGCGTCTCCTGCTTAATCGGTACCGTGGGGCGGACGTCAACGCGCTCCTCCGTGAAGTCACTCGCCGATGGGACGACGTGCTGGGTGTTGTACAGGTCCGTACGCCGGAGCGCGCCATGGATGTCTTGTTGAATCGCTGGGTGCTCTATCAGACGCTGGTGTGCCGCGTCTGGGCTCGTGCGGCGTTCTATCAGTTGAGCGGGGCGTACGGGTTTCGCGATCAACTCCAGGACGTCATGGCCCTCAGCGTGGCGAATCGTGATATCACACGCGAACATCTGCTGCGAGCGGCAGGGAGGCAGTTTGTCGAGGGTGACGTCCAGCATTGGTGGCATCCTCCGTCCGGACGCGGCGTGCGGACCCGCATTTCCGACGATCTGCTCTGGTTGCCGTACGCGGTGATCCAGTTTCTTGAAGTCACCGGCGATATGACCGTGCTGGACGAAATGGTGCCCTTTCTGGAAGGACCTCCGTTAGCGGATGGACAACATGAATCCTATTTCGAGCCGCGAGTGTCCCAGATGTGCGCCACCCTCTTTGAGCATTGTGCGCGCGCGCTGGACCGAAGCCTTGTCGTCGGTTGTCACGGCCTTCCGCTCATGGGCACCGGAGATTGGAATGACGGAATGAACCGAGTCGGCCAACAGGGCAAAGGGGAAAGCGTCTGGCTGGGTTGGTTTCTCCATACCGTGCTCTGGGAGTTCGCCAAAGTGGCGGCCCAACGTGGCGAGCATGGTCGTGCTGAAACGTGGCGTTTGCACGTCAGTGCATTGAAGGCCGCGATCGAGCGGGACGGTTGGGACGGAGAATGGTACCGCCGCGCGTATTTCGATGATGGGACGCCGCTCGGTTCCGCGGGAGATTCAGAATGCCGCATCGATTCGATTGTCCAGTCCTGGGGAGTGATCAGTGGCGCGGCAGACCCAGGCCGCGCGGCGCGTGCCATGGCCGCGGTGGAACGGCATCTGGTGAATCGGCGGGACGGGCTGATCCGCCTTTTGGCACCACCGTTCGACCGAATGCCGAAGGATCCTGGCTACATCAAAGGCTATGTCCCAGGCATTCGAGAAAACGGCGGTCAATACACCCATGCATCCGTTTGGACCGTGCTGGCATTCGCAGCCCTGGGTGATGGGGACAAGGCCGGGGAGTTGTTCCGCATGTTAAATCCTGTTCATCGAATCTCTTCGCGAGCGAACGTTCAGCGCTACAAAGTCGAGCCCTACGTGGTAGCCGGTGACGTGTACGCCGAGCCGCCGCATATTGGGCGCGGGGGATGGACTTGGTACAGCGGCTCAGCGGGATGGCTCTACCGGGCTGGTGCGGAATGGATGCTGGGTTTCCGCTTGCGCGGTGCCATACTCTCCATCGATCCTTGTATTCCACATCACTGGCCGGGGTACTCGATTCGTTTCCGGTATCATTCGGCAGTCTATGATATTGCTGTGGAAAATCCACGTCATGTGAGCCGCGGCGTGACGCTGACTGAACTGGATGGCAAAGCGTCGACAGACAATACGAGCATCCTGCTCGTCGTCGACGGCGAGCACCAGATTCGCATCGTGCTCGGTTGATACGGGTGGGGTGGGATAGTGACCAATCTTCTATGGTTGGGCTGCCTAAAAGGAGGGAATGATGATTGAAGAAAAGAATAAGACGACGAAATGGGAATTACCCGGGGTCCCGGCCGGAGGATTACGCAAGGTGGGGCAGATCAGGGGTACGAATACCCTGATCCTACACGCCGGCCAAAATGGGATGCTCGTGGCTCTGGAATTACTGTCCACTCATACTCCCGGTGCGCCAGTGGTCGATGGGCGAAGCGAGTTCATCGGATTCATCAGCGAATTTGATGTCCTCCGTGTGTTGGAAGCCGGCAAGGATCTTTCGAAACTGACTGCAGAAGACATCATGGTCCACGATCACATTTCCGTCACGGCCGAGACCACGATCGAAGAAGCGGTGAAGACGATGGAGGAAAAGCACCTGCTGAATCTTCCTGTGAAGAAGGATGGGAGGGTTGCCTACTCTGTGACACGGCACGATCTCCTGCGAGCCTGGATTGGTATCGGCACTTCGGGCGAGGACTGAGAAAAGTCGCCTTCGCAATGGACAAAGGGGCAATCGAGGCCGGATCGGTCCGGCCCCTTTGGGGTCCTAGGTCTAGAAGCGGGGCATGGAGGAAAGGTGACCGGTAGGGGGAGCGATGAGTGGGAGGATCGTTCGTAGGTACAGGGAGATAGGTGCCTCTTGGCGAACTGAGCCGTTCTGACCAGACCGTGAATTGTCTTTAGGGTAGACTCATTTCACATCTAACGCGAATGTCCTCTGGTTTCTGCAGGTCAGCACTCATAGCGGTGAGGTCGACCAGTTTGACGATCTTCGCGACTGGTGTTCGACAGTGCCTGCGAGCGAGCACGGGGCGACGGCTCATCATTTGAAAGAAGAAGTCTAGCATGACCACGTTCTCAAGAACATCTACGGCGCCGTGTTTGCTGTTTGTGGTCTGTCTCATCGCTATCACGGCGACCCAGGTGAATGCCGATGACCAGGTTTGGACGACGAAAGTAAATGGGGTTATCTCCCAGATGCGGTCTGGTCTCATCATGGTCACCACGTCCTGGGGCTCCATGAGTATCCAGTCTGAAGCGCTGACCGAGGCTAAAGTTGGCGATGAGATTACCGTATGGGTGAATGAAAACAATGTGGTCATCGATGCCTACCCCAAGGGCGAGGCACGGCCACATCACCGTTGGGTGAGAGGCAATCTGACCTACACTTCCGGGAATCAGGAAGCGATTACCCTCTGGACTCCGGAGGGCAAGAAGGACTTCATCGTGAAACGGAATCGATCGAAGTTCGGGAGCTTTGCGGAAGGTAGCCCGATCACCGTGCAGTTGAATGACAAGGGTGAAGTCATCGATGTACACCGCCGATTAGAATTGGAACTTGCCATTGCCCCTATGCCGCATATCGAGCCAGATTTCCGGATCAAGCTGGAGGGCGTAGTGGCGGACATCAAGTCCGGGCTGGTGTTCGTGCAGACATCCGGGGGCCGCTACAGTGTGACGGCCAAGACGGCTCCGCATGACGTCACGATCGGCGACGAACTGACGCTCTGGGTAAGCAGCGATAATGTTGTGGTCGACCACCATGCGAAAGGGAAAGAGGGGGTGCATCGCCTCATCACCGGCAAGCTGACCTATGCGTCGGCGGACATGAAAGAGATCAAGCTCATGACACCGGAAGGGGAACGGATATTTGCGGTACAGCACGGAGAAAGCAAACTCTCTGGGATGAAAGAGGGGACGCCGATCACCATCGAACTAAATGAAGCCGGCAATGTGATCGAGATCCGGAAGGACGGATGAGAGCGGACGGGTAAATGGAACCCACGTCATGGTCGAGCTGAGCATGTCCAGGGCCATTCATTTCGTGCCACGCGGCCGGCTGTTTCGGACTGTCATGGTACGGAATTTACAAAGTCACCGGTCGTTAGTCAGATGTCAAGATTGGTCTTTCCGCCCCACTGTGGCATTAGGGGACAGGAGATCCGCCTTCTCCTGGTCCGGAACACCACAGTGTCCTTTGAGGGGATCCGCACAGCCGAGTATGGACTCTCCTCGTCATTTCGAAGTTCCGCGGATTTGAGCATGCCGCATATCCGTTGCAGACTGGCATTCCACATGCAGTTTCACGATTCGGTAGGATGACGAGGACTCATGAAGCGGGCCTGATTCAAGAACAACGCAGAGGGGATTCCCTCCCATCCGGATTTATCAGATATCTCTCACGCGATGGAGAGAATGAATATGTCGACACCACACCATCCTCGAGATAAAAAAGATCGATCGGTTCGAGCCCGAAAGCACGACCCGTACAAAGCCAAGGGTAAGCTTCGGGAGCCGTCGGTGTGTCGTGAGTGCCAGGCGGTGTATCACAAGGGGCGGTGGGTGTGGGGGCCTGTCCCGGCGGACAGTCAAGAGGTGATGTGTCCTGCCTGTGAACGGATCCGGGACCGCGTGCCAAGCGGGGTGCTGCTGCTGACCGGTGAGTTTGTCGCCAAGCATCGAGACGAGGTGCTTGGGCTTGCCCGCAATGAAGAGGCTCAGCTCAAATCCGAACATCCGTTGGCTCGAATCATCAAGATCGAGGACCACGCCGAAGCACCTGAAGGGGTGGTCATCACCACGACGGACCCCCATCTCGCGCGGCGCATCGGTGAGGCGCTGCATCATGCCCATCGCGGCACATTCGCCTGTCGTTATGAGGAGAATGAAGATCTGCTCCGAGCGAACTGGGAGAGCTAAACGGGGGGACACGGGTTTGAATGTGGTGGACGCGACGCCAGATGTTTTCCTTTCCAGGCAGTGTCCGCTAAAGAGTGCGGTTCAAGAAGGAGCATCATATGCAGCTGACGCTGGCACAACAGGAGCAGGAGGTATTGTCCTGGGCAGTCGAGAGTGCCATCTCGGACCTCGGTACCGAGATCGGTCACACCGATAACCAGGCCATGCGGAAAGACTTGCGAGAGCGAAAGGATGTCCTTTTAGCGATTCTTGACCGGCTCAGAGTCACCACCTGATTTCGGATGTCCGGAAAAGCCGGAATCAAGGCTCATCCGAGCTCACGCTGATCTTGCATGAAGCGCAAACATCGGAACGTCAGGCCGTGATCGATTGTCCGGTGGTGCGGAGACAATCTTCGAATGACCGAGCATCTGAAACACGTGAGCTGGCCCGGATTTCGTGGACACCCGGTTAAGACTCACTGATCCGACGCTCGAACTCCAGCGGACTGAGATAGCCAAGGCTCTGATGGAGCCGCTGGCGGTTATAGAATCCTTCAATA
>Ga0187893_10001290_pt1 | contig 61429 bp, 57 predicted proteins | sample MA1701074metaG_FD_139574 | JGI IMG/M metagenome (GOLD analysis project Ga0187893, IMG submission 139574) | White microbial mat communities from a basaltic lava cave in the Kipuka Kanohina Cave System on the Island of Hawaii, USA - MA170107-4 metaG ... | reverse complement strand
GGGAGGTTCGTAGGGATCGTGCGGATCGAAGTAGTGCAGCCAGAGCAGGAAGGGCTGCGCGAACGCGCTCGAATCGAGCCAGGCCAGTGCGCGCTCGCTGACCTCCTCGGCGCCGCGCGTCGTGAGGCCGTGCCGGTCGATCTCGTCGAGCGCCTGCAGGTCGAAGTGATCGAAGCCGCGGCGGTAGCTCTCGAGCTCCTTGTGGAACTGGTGCTGGCTCACGACCGCCGCGGTCGCATAGCCCTCGCTGTGCAGCCGCTCCGCGAGCGAGGGCTGCCCGGCGCCGGTCTCGAAGGAGCCCCGCAGGAGCTGCTTGACCGAGGGCAGCGTGCAGGGCGCCGAGCTGATCGCGATCTCGAAACGGCTGCCGGCCGCGAAGAAGCGATCGGTCTCGGGAGTCGTGTCGCGCGCGTAGCCATAGCTCCCGACGTGGTCCGCGCGCAGCGTGTCGAGGGTGATCAGGACGACGTTGCGCGGCGCCGGAGCGCAGGCGAGCGCGAGCCAGAGCGCCGCCAGCGCGCCCGCGCGGCTCCGCCCCGCCCGGCTCAATCCGGCGCCCGCCCGGCAGGCAGGCACGCCTCGATCGCGCGCCACAGCTCGGCGATGCCGAGACCGCTCTCGGCCGAGGTCGCGAGCACCCGGTCGCGCGGCAGGCCGGCGGCGCTCGCGAGCTCGCGGACCCGCTCCGCGCGGCGCATCGGGCCGAGCTTGTCGCACTTCGTCAGCACGAGCAGCGCCGGGATCCCGCGCTCTGCGAGCCAGGCGAGCAGCAGATCCTCGTCCGCGGAGAGATCGCGGCGCAGGTCCTGCAGCAGCAGCGCCGCGCGCAGCACGGGCCCGCGCGAGAGGTAGCTCTCGATCAGCGGCTTCCAGCTCTCGCGCTCGCGCTTCGCGACCCGCGCGTAGCCGTAGCCCGGCAGGTCGACCAGGAAGAGCGGGCGCTCGGCCTCGACGCGGAACCAGTTCACGAGCCGCGTCTTGCCGGGCGTCGCGCTCGTGCGCGCGAGCTTGCGGCGCGCGACGAGCCGGTTCAGCAGGCTCGACTTGCCGACGTTCGAGCGGCCGAGCAGCGCGACCTCCGGCGCGCCCGGGCGCGGGAACTGCGCGGGCGCCGCCGCGCTCGTCACGAACTCGGCGCGCAGCACCTTCACCGCGAGGCCGCGCGCGACGCGAGCGAGGGCAGCGCGCTCCCGATCCGCTGCAGCGCCTCCTCGAGCGTCGCTTCCGCAGCCGCATAGCAGAGCCGCAGCCAGCCCTCGCCCGCGGCGCCGAAGTCGATTCCCGGCGTGACCGCGACGTCCGCCTCCTCGAGCAGCGCGCGCGCGAAGCCGAGCGAGTCGGAGGTGAATTCGCGCGCGTCGACGAAGAGGTAGAAGGCGCCCTGCGGCAGCGCCGGGACGCCGAAGCCGAGGCGCCGCATGCCCTCGGCGAGCAGCCGCCGGCGAGGCGCGTAGGCCTCGCGCATCGCGCGCGGGGTGTCCTCCCCCTCGCGCAGCGCCGCGATGCCCGCGCGCTGCACGAAGTGGTTGGCCGAGATGAACAGGTTCTGCTGCAGCACCTGGAGCGGCCGCATGAGCTCGGCCGGCGCGACCACCCAGCCGAGCCGGAAGCCCGTCATCGCATAGCGCTTCGAGAAGCCGTCCAGCGCGAAGACCTGATCGGAGAGCCCGAGCGCGGAGCTCACGCGCGCGCCGTCGTAGACGAGCCCGTCGTAGATCTCGTCCGAGACGAGCGGCAGACCGAGTGCCGCGAGCGCGCGCAGCGTGGCCTCGCTCTGGATCGCGCCGGTCGGGTTCGCGGGCGATGCGACCACGATCGCGCGCGTGCGCGACGTGAGCGCGCGCGCGACGGCTGCGGGATCGAGCTGCCAGCCGTTCTCGGCGCGCGTCTCGACGAGCACCGGAACGCCGCCGACCTGGCGGATGAAGTTCGGGTAGCAGGGGTAGTGCGGAGTGCCGAGCACGACCTCGTCGCCGGGGTCGACCAGCAGCGAGAAGACGAGCAGCAGCGCGGGAGAGGTGCCGCTCGTCACGAGCACGCGCTCGGCTGCGACCCGCGCGCCGAATCGGCGCTCGAGATCGGCCGCAATCGCCGCGCGCAGCTCCGGCAGGCCGCGGCTGTCGGTGTAGCGGGTCTCGCCGCGCTCGAGCGCGAGCTGGCAGGCGCGCAGCGCGGCGGCCGGCGGCGCGAAATCCGGCTCGCCGAGCTCGAGGTGCAGCACGCGGCGGCCGGCGCGCTCGAGCTCGCGCGCGCGCTCCATGAGCTCCATCGCGAGGAAGGGCCGGCACTCCCGCGCGCGGCGGGCGATCGCGTGGCGCATCCGGCTCCCGTAGCCGCGCAGCTCCGGTGTGTCAACCGACACTCGGGCGCAAGTCGGCGGATTCGATGCACTTTTCGGTCAGGGACGGATGCCGGCCGCGGCCTGCGCGGCTACTCTCGCGGGCGTTCACCCGGGCGGGCGGCCGGGCGACGCGAGGGAACCCGACATGACCAAGGGCGCACAGATCGCCTGCGGCGCGACGCTGATCGCGCTCTTGCTCGGCTGGTACACGCGGGACCGCCTCGGAGACGGCGCGACCTTCCGCTACTACGAGACGCTGAGCGAGTTCCAGGCGCAGGCCGACGCGCGCGCGGGCGAAGCCGCGCGGGTCCACGGCTACGTCGCGCTCGGCAGCATCGAGCGCGATCTCGAGGCGCTGCGCGTGCGCTTCTCGGTGCAGAACGAGGCGCCGCACGCGGGTGGCCCGCCCGGCGCGCTGCTGCCGGTCGTGTTCGAGAGCCTCGAGACGCCGGACCTGTTCAAGGAGGGCGCCGAGGTGGTGGTCGAGGGCTCGCTCGAGCGCGGGCCCGCGGGCGACGTCTTCCGCGCCGACAAGGTCATGGCGAAGTGCCCCTCCAAGTTCGAGCCTAGGCCCTCCGGGGCGGGAGCCGCGTGAGCGAGCTCGGCGCGTACGCGCTGCGCTTCGGTCTGGTGCTCGCGCTCTTCGGCCTGGGCGCCGGCGTCTACGCCGGGAGCGCGCGGCGCCGGGACTGGACGCGCGTCGCCGAGCGCTGCGTCTACCTGCTCTGCGGAGCCGTCGGCGTCGCGATGCTCGCGCTCTTCTACTCCTTCGCGAGCTTCGATTTCCAGCTCGCCTACGTCGCGCAGAACTCGGCGCGCAGCATGAGCCTGCCCTATCGCCTGGCCGCGCTCTGGGGCGGCCAGGCCGGCTCGCTGCTGCTCTGGCTCTTCGTGCTCTGCGCCTACGCGGCCGCGTGTCTCGCGCTGCAGCGCGGCGCGAACCGCACGCTGATCCCGTGGGTCTGCAGCGTGCTGCTCGCGAATGCGGTCTTCTTCCTCGTGCTGCTCTGCTTCGTGAGCGACCCCTTCGAGAAGCTGCCGCCCAGCCACGTGCTCTCGGACGGGCGCGGGCTGAACCCTCTGCTGCAGCACCCGGTCATGATGATCCACCCGCTGATGCTCTACACGGGCCTCGTGGGCTTCGCGATCCCCTACGCCTTCGGCTTCGCGGCGCTCGTGACGGGCGATCTCGGCACGAGCTGGTTCCGCACCACGCGGCGCTGGACGCTCTTCCCGTGGCTCGCGCTCTCGATCGGCATCATGCTCGGCGGGCGCTGGGCCTACGAGGTGCTGGGCTGGGGCGGCTACTGGGCCTGGGACCCGGTCGAGAACGCCTCGTTCATGCCCTGGCTGCCCGCCACCGCGTTCCTGCACTCCGTGATGATCCAGGAGAAGCGCAACATGCTGCGCACCTGGAACCTGCTGCTGATCGGTCTCACCTACACGCTGTGCCTCTTCGGCACCTTCCTGACGCGCAGCGGCGTGGTGCAGTCGGTGCACGCCTTCGCGCAGACGCCGCTCTTCACCTCGATCTTCCTCGGCTACGTGCTCGCGACGGCCGCGCTCTTCCTGGCCGTGCTCTTCGCGCGCCGCGGCGAGCTGCGCAGCAGCAACCAGATCGAGTCGATGGTCTCGCGCGAGGCCTCCTTCCTGCTCAACAACTGGGTGCTGATCGCGATCCTGGTCGTGGTCTTCTGGGGCACCATCTTCCCGGTCTTCAGCGAAGCGCTGACCGGCAACCGCATCGCGCCGGGGCCCAAGTTCTTCAATTTCGTCAACGGCCCGCTCGCGCTGTTCCTGCTCTTCCTGACGGGCGTGGGGCCGCTGATCGCATGGCGCCGCGCGACCCCGGCGAGCCTGCGCAAGCAGTTCGTCTGGCCGGGCGCGATCGGCATCGCGACCGCGCTCGCGGTTGTGTTCTCGGTCGAGCGGGCCACCCCCTACGCGATCGCAGCCTGGGCGCTCGGTGCCTTCGTCACGGCCAGCATCGCGCAGGAGTACGGCCGCGCGATCCGCGCGCGCAGCCGGCACGGCGAGGGCGTCCTCTCCGCGCTCGCGACGCTGCTGCGCCGCAACCAGCAGCGCTACGGCGGCTACATCGTCCACATCGGCGTGGTCTTCGTGCTGGTCGGCACCGCGGGCTCGGTGCTGAACGAGGAGCGCCTCGAGAACGTGGAGCCGGGCAGCCGCATCGCGTTCGGCGGCTACGATCTCGAGTACCTGACCGCGCAGGCGCTGCCGGCACAACACTACGGCGGCGCGGTCGCGCGCCTCGCGCTCTACCGGGACGGCGAGCCGCTCGCGCTGATGCTGCCCGAGAAGCGCATGTACTGGCTCGAGCAGCAGCCGGCCTCCGTGCCCTCCGTCTACTCGACCCTGCGCGAGGACCTCTACGTGATCCTGACCGCGATCGAGGCGGACGGATCGGCCACCTTCAAGCTGCACCGCAATCCGCTCGTGAACTGGATCTGGCTCGGCGGCGCCGTGTTCGTGCTGGGCACGCTCGCGGTGATGTGGCCGCATCCGGAGCCCGCGCGCCGCGAGGCGAGGTCCGCGGCCGCGCTCGCCGCCCAACCGCATCGGGCATGACCCGCGCGCGGCGCCCCCTGCGCGGGCTCGGCCTCGCCCTGCCGCTGCTGCTCGCGCTCGCGAGCGCCGCACAGACCCCCGACGTTCCGGCCGGCAGCGGCCTCGTGCGCGGGCGCGTGCTGCTCGAGAGCGGTGCCGCGCCCGGCAGCTCGCTTCCGGTCCTGCTCTACGCGCTCAGCGCGAGCGGTGAGCCGGGCATCCGCGAGACCGCGAGCGACGCGGCCGGAGAGTTCCGCTTCGCGGGCGTCTCGACGGATCCGGGAACCGTCTACCTGATCGGCACCCGGATCGGCGAGGTGCCCTTCGGCGCGCGCGCCGCGTTCGCGCCCGGCCAGAGCGAGCTGGAGGTGGAGCTGCGCGTCGCGGAGACGAGCTCCGACGCGAGCGCGATCCGGGTGGGCGAGGCGCGGCTGCAGCTCGACTGGGGCTGCAGCGGGCTGCGGCTCTCGGAATCGATCGAGCTGCGCAACCCCGGCGCGACGGTGCTCTACATCCCGGAGGCGGAGCGCGCGGGCGCCGAGCCGATCCTGCGCTGGCAGCTGCCCGAGCGCGCGGCCGGCTTCCAGTCGGCGCTCGGCAGCTTCGAGCAGGGCGTCGAGCTCGTCGGCAGCGAGCTGCGCTTCTGGGGTCCGCTCCACCCCGGCAGCCGCGCGCTCGAGTTCCTCTACGACGTCCCCGCGGCCGAGCGCATCCCCTTCGAGCGGCGCTTCGCGCGCGGGGCCGAGCGCGTCACCCTGCTGGTCCACGGCGCCGCGAGTCCGCTCTCGCCCGGTCCGGGCTTCCGGCCGGAGGCCGACGTCGTGCGCGGTGACGCGCGCCATGCGGCCGCGAGCAGCGGAGCCCTCGCAGCCGGCTCCGCGCTCCGCTTCGAGCTGCCCGCGCCGCCGCGCCCCGACGCGGCCGCGAGCCTCGCGCTCGACTCGGCCGAGATCTGGCTCGAGCTCGACGACGCGACGCTGCGCGCGGACGAGGCCTTTGCGCTCGAGGTCGCGGGCGGCGCGGCGCTCTCGGGGGCCGGCAGCCCGCTGCTCTGCCTCGAGCTGCCCGAGGGCGTCTCCGACCTGCGCTTCTCGAACGAGACGCTCGCGCTCGGCCTCGAGTCCGACGCGGGCGGCGCGCTCGCGCTGCGCGGACCGCTGCCGGCGGGGCGCTCCGAGCTGCGCATCCGCTACCAGCTCCCGGTCTCCTCGAACCCGGTGCGCTTCGCGCGCCGCTTCCCGCTCGCCTTGCCGGTCGCGCGCCTGCTCGTCGCGGACACCGGCGTGGTCCCCGAGACGCGCCGGCTGCACCGGCTGCAGTCGGTCGCGGTGGCGGACCGGAGCTATGCGCACCTCGAGGGGCTCGCCTTCGAGGCCGGCGAGGAGCTCGCGGTCGACCTGCGCCGGATCCAGCTCGGCGCCGGCCTGCCGCGCGGGGTCTCGCTCGCGCTCGTCGGAGCGGGTGGACTGCTCGCGCTGCTGCTGCTCTCGGCGCCGCTGCGCGACGCGCGGGGCCGCGTCGCGGACGCCGCGCCGGACGCCGGCGAGAGCGGCGCGGCGCGCGAGCGCGAGGCGCTCTACGCGGCGATCGCAGACCTCGACCACGACTTCGAGACCGGGAAGCTCTCGCCCGAGGACCACGAGCGCATGCGCGACGAGCTGCGCGCGCGCGCAGTCGCGCTGCTGCGCTCGGAGCGCGCGCAGGCCGGCGCGCGAGGCTCGGGCGCCTCCGCCCCGGAGCGGGCCCTGGGCGAGACCGCTCCGGCGCAGCGCCGCTGCAGCGCCTGCGCGGCACCCGTCGAGGCGAGCGCGCGCTTCTGTTCCCATTGCGGGGCCCGGCTCTTCGAGATCGCGAACGCGCCGCGCGCGGGCGGGGCGTGAGCGGCGCGCTGATCCGCGGCCGCGGCCTCGAGAAGCGCTTCGGGCGCAGCGTTGCGCTGCGCGGGGTCGACCTCGACGTCCGCGCGGGCGAGGCGCTCGCGGTCGTGGGTCCGAACGGCGCCGGCAAGTCGACGCTGCTGCGCATGCTGGCCGGCCTGGTGCGGCCCAGCGCAGGGACGCTCCTGCTCGGCGGGATTCCGGCCGGACGCCCCGGCGCTCGCGCGCAGATCGGCCTCGTCGCGCACGCGACCTTCCTGTACCCGCAGCTCACGGCGCGCGAGAACCTGCTCTTCGCGGGCCGCCTCCACGGCGTCGCGCAGCCCGAGGCGAGGGCCGCGCGGCTGCTCGAGGAGGAGGGCCTCGCCGATGCGGCCGGGCGCGCCGCGGGGAGCTTCTCGCGCGGCATGGCCCAGCGCCTCTCGATCGCGCGCGCGCTGATGCACGACCCGCCCGTGCTGCTGCTCGACGAGCCCTTCACGGGTCTCGACCGGCGCGCGGGCGACTCGCTCTGCGCGCGCATCCGCGCGCTGCGCGCGGCCGGCCGCACCTTCCTGCTCGTGACCCACGACCTCGCGCAGGCCGCAGCACTCGCCGACGCGGCGCTCGTGCTCGCGAGCGGCCTGTGCGTGCGCGAGCTGCGCGGGGCGGAGCTCGGCGCCGCGGCTCTCGAGCAGGCCTACGCGCTGGCCGCGGGCACTGCGCGATGAGGGTGCTGCTCGCGGTGCTCTGGAAGGACCTGCTCTCCGAATGGCGCAGCCGCGATCGCGTGGTCGCGATGCTGATCTTCTCGCTGCTCGTCGCGGTGGTCTTCCACTTCTCGCTGCCCGGCGGCGCGGGCGCGCGCAGCCAGGCGCAGGCGCCGGGCCTGCTCTGGATCGCCTACATCTTCGCGGCCGTGCTGGGGCTGAACCGGGCCTTCTCGGTCGAGCTCGAGAACGACGCACTCTCCGGCCTCGCGCTCGTTCCGGTCGACCGCGGCTACGTGTTCCTCGGCAAGGCGCTCGCGAACACCGCGATCCTGGGCGTGGTGCAGGCGGTGACCGCAGTGGTCTTCGCGCTCTTCTTCCAGCTGGATCTGCTGCCGATTGCGCTGCCGCTCGCGGGCGTGGTCGCGCTCGGCTCGCTCGGCGTGACCGCCGCGGGCACGCTCTTCGCGGCCGTCGCGGTGCGCACGCGCTTCCGCGAGGTGATGCTGCCGCTGCTCCTGCTGCCGCTGCTCGTGCCGGTGCTCGCGGGCGCGGTGCGCGCGACGGCCGCGCTGCTGCAGGGCGACAGCGCGCCCTGGGATGCGCTCCAGCTGCTGATCGTGACCGACGCGATCTACTGGATCGTGTCGTTCCTCGGCTTCGAGTACGTTCTCGACGAATAGGAAGGGACGGCGAAGAGCGACATGCACGGCAGCCGCGGCTCGTTCTCGGGCCACCCGTCCACGCGCGCCGTCGCGCGGAGCGGCGCGTTGCTCGCGCTGCTCGCGGCCGGCTGGCTCGCGAGCGTGCTCGGCGCACCGCAGGATTCGGTCCAGGGCGTGGTCCAGAAGATCCTCTACGTCCACGTTCCCTGCGCCTTCGCGGCCTACCTGGGCTTCCTGGTCACGGGTGTCTCCGGCGCGCTCTACCTGTGGCGCGGCGAGGCGCGCTTCGACCGGGTCGCCGCGGCCTCGGCCGAAGTCGGCCTGCTCTTCTGCAGTCTCGTGATCGTCACGGGTCCGATCTGGGCCAAGGCCACCTGGGGCCACTGGTGGGCCTGGGATCCGCGCCTCACCGTCACGCTGCTCCAGTGGTTCATCTACCTCGCCTATCTGCTGCTCCGGAGCTTCACGGAGGGCGACGAGCGCGCCGCGCGCTTCGCGGCGGTCTATGGCCTGCTCGGGGTCTTCGCGATCCCGCTGAACTACTTCGCGATCGAGCTGTTCGGCTCAGCCGCGATGCACCCGGAGAACCTGCAGCGCGGGAGCCTCGGCGCGGGGATGGGGCTGCCCTTCCTCGCCGGGGTTCTCACGGCCCTGGCCGCGTACCTCCACCTGCTGTTGCTGCGCGCGGATTCGATCGAGCGACGCAACGCTTTACAGGAGCTGCTCGAAGCTCGCGGCAGCTAGGGAAAAAGGCAACGAACAACGGCGTTTGCGGGGCTTCGGGGCGAGGCCTCGGATCAAATCGCGGTTGACAAGAGGGACCCGCGATCTGTATATCCCGAGTGCCACCAAGCTGCGGTCATCAATAGGTTTTTCGCCCGCTTTCGAGGGGCGATAGCAACGCGATCGAGGATACGGAGGCAGACGCTGACCCATCCCCCAGAGGGGAAGCGTGTGCGCGAGGGGCCCCCAGGCTCCGAGTGCGAAGCGAGTTGCGCGGATTCTGAGCGGAGCGTGGAGGAAGGGAAGTCCGCTTCTCTTTCTTTTTCAAACGCGACCGCCGTGATCCCCCCGCCCACACGCCATGCGAGCGGCAGCTGTGCCGCGCAAACGAGCGTCCCGATTGGGAGCTGATCGGGGCCTGCGTCTGCGCCGGCAACTGGCACGAGCTTTGCGAGGTCTTCCTCACGGGCCCGGGGAAGCACCGAGTCCAATACCCCCAGCCGGGCCCAGGAGGCGGTCCGAAACAGGATGGCCAGCATGAAGCGAGGCGTCGGTTACTGCGAGAACACGGACTGCGAGGACTACGCCAAGGGCGTGTTCCTCCTGAACCACGGCGACACCTTCTACTGCCCACGCTGCCGGCAGCTCGGCAAGGTCGAAAAGGAGCGGGGCTTCTACACGGGGAACACGGACATCTTCAAGGAGGTCCGGGTCGAGTACAACTTCGACCCGATCAACGGCCTCTACCGCGAGATCGCGATCGTGCGCGACGAGAGCCTCTGGGGCCGCAACAACGTCTACACGCTGCAGTCTCCGCTGATCAAGACGGAGAAGCGCGCGCTCAAGGTGGCCGAGGCGATCCTCGCGAACCTGAACCGATACCGGGGCCTGCTGAACGGCGACGACATCCCGCGCACCACCGAGATCATCCTGTCCTTCGACGACGACTTCACGGAGTTCTCGTCGAAGCTCCAGCAGCTCTCCAAGGAATGGGAGGCCAGCGGCCTCCGCGAGAGCCGCTAGGCGCGTTCCTGCCAGAGCGCGAGCCACCCCTCCTCCTGTCCTGCGAGCCCGGCGGGCCCATCCCCCGCCGGGCTCGGCCGTTTCGGGGCGCTGCCATGGCGCTCGACCCGGGGCGGGAGGAGTCCCGCAGAACTAGCGCGCGCGGTCGTCGCTCAGGCGCATGCGCAGGTCGATCCAAGCGCCCGCGAGGATCTCGCGCAGGCCCTGGCGCTCGACGCGCTCGATCGGCTGCCCCCGGGCGGCGAGCGCATCGGCGAGCGGTCCGCGATGCCAGGGAAAGAGCGTGCGCGGCAGCGCCCCCGCCTCGAACCACGCGACGCGCGGCGCCTCGCGGCTCGGGCGCAGCGAGCCCCCTGCGACGCGGCAGCAGAAGACGCGCGCGAGGTGCGGCCGGAAGCCCGTGCGCCGGTAGTCGCCGACGCGCCGTTCGACCGCGATCGCGAGGCCTGTCTCCTCCCGCAGCTCCCGGCAGAGCGCCTGCTCGTCGCTCTCGCCCGGCAGGGGCGCGCCCCCGGGCAGCTCCCAGCCGCGCAGCTCGCGGCGCACCGCGAGCAGCACGCGCGTGCCCTCGCGCACCACGGCCTGCACCACGACGAGCTCCGCGGGCTCGCCGAGCCGGGGCGCGGCGAGGCCCCACCAGGCCAGCTGCAGGTACTGGGGCAGGAGCCGGGCCAGGGCCGCGAGGCGGCTCCCCACCCGCGGCTACTCGATCACCTTGTTGAGCGGGTACTCGACGATGCCCCGCGCCCCGGCCTCGGAGAGCTTCGGCACGAGCTCGGTCAGCAGGCGCTCCTCGAGCACGGTGTTGAGCGCGACCCAGCGCTCGTCCGCGAGCGCGGAGACGGTCGGGGTGTCGATCGCGGGCAGCACCCGGAGCACCGCCTCGAGCTTCGCCTTCGGCACGTTGCACATGAGGCCCACGCGCCCGACCGCGTGGATCGCGCCCTTGAGCAGCAGCAGCAGGCGCTCCATCTTGCGCCGCCTCCAGGCGTCCCTCAGCGCGGCCGGGCTCGCGATGAAGCGCGGCGTGCTCTCGAGCACGACGTCGACCACGCGCAGGTCGTTCGCGCGCAGCGAGGAGCCGGTCTCGGTCACGTCGACGATCGCGTCGGCCAGGAGCGGCGGCTTGACCTCGGTCGCGCCCCACGAGAACTCGACCTCGGCGCGCACGCCGTGGCCCTTCAGGTAGTCGCGCGTGAGCTGCACGACCTCGGTCGCGATCCGCGCGCCCTCGAGGTCCCTCGGCGCGCGGATCTTCGACGAGCTCTTGACCGCGACCACCCAGCGCACCGGGCCGTAGTTCGGCCAGGGGGCGCGCAGGTCGGCCAGCTCCTTGACCTTCGCGCGGTTCTCGCGCACCCAGTCGATCCCGGTGATGCCCGCGTCGAGCACGCCCTGCGAGACATAGCGCGCCATCTCCTGCGCGCGGATCAGGATGCACTCGATCTCGGGATCGCCGAGGTCGGGGTAGTACGAGCGGGCCGCGACGCGCACCGGATAGCCCGCGAGCGTGAAGAGCTTGACGCTGGTGTCCTGCAGGCTGCCCTTCGGCATTCCGAGCCGCAGGCGCCTCTCCGCGCGCTGCTTCACTTGCGGTAGACCTGCTTCGGATCGAAGACCTGGACGCCGACGTCCACCCACGCGTCGCCCTGCAGCTCGTCGAAGAAGCAGCTGCGCCGGCCGGTGTGACAGGCTGCCCCGCCGCGCTGCTCGACCGCGAGCAGCACGGCGTCGCCGTCGCAGTCCACCCGGATGCGCACCACGCGCTGGGTGTTCCCGGACTCCTCGCCCTTGTGCCAGAGGCGGTTGCGCGAGCGGCTCCAGTACACGACCTCGCCCGTCTCGAGCGTGCGGCGCAGGGCCGCCTCGTTCATCGAGGCCACCATCAGGACCTCGCCGCTCGCGGCGTCCTGGGCGATCGCGGTCACGAAGCCACCGCCCTTCTCGAAGTCCAGGCGCGCGAGCAGGTCCATGGGGCGCGCGAGGCTAACGGGCGGCCAGTGCCGCCGCCAGACGCTCGCGCAGGAGCGCGATCTCGGCGTGGGCGGGACCCGGGGCGTAGCCCGCCTCGCGCGTCCGCTCCGAGCGGGGCAGCGCGCGCAGGATCCCCATGCGCACGAGCTGGTCGAGCGCGCTGCCGAAGGCGACCGCGTTCCCGGCCTCGCTGCGCTCGATCTCGCCGAGCAGCAGGCTGCGCTCGAACTGCTCGGCCACCGCCGTCATGAGCTCCTTCGCGGAGCCGAGGCGCTCCGGCGAGGCCGCGGCCGCGATCGTCGCGTAGTACACCTCGAGGAAGCCGCGCGTCTGCTCCGCGAGGAAGCGGAACTCGGGCCGGCCCTTCTCGCTCGGCGTGAGCCGCTCGCCGTTGCGCTCGATCCAGCCCATGCGCTCGAAGTGGTCGAGGAAGGCGTCGACGTGCGCCGCGAGCACCTCGCTGCGCGGCGTGAAGAACTCGTAGTAGAAGAGATCGAGCCAGCGCTCGACCTCGCGCCGCAGCTCGGGCAGGTCGGGGCGCAGGAGCAGGGTCCTCGCGACGAAGCTCGGCGTCGCGAGGAAGTGCACGATCGAGTTGCGGTAGATGTCGAGCGCGCGCCGGCGCGACTCCTGGAAGTAGAGGATCTCGCCGCGCGGGTCGCGCACCGACTCGACGAGCTCGCTGCGCAGGATCTCCTCGATCGAGTCGCTGAAATCGCCGGCGTCCGCGTTCAGCGCGCGCGTGAGGCGCACGTCCATCAGCCGCAGCAGGTCGACGAGCTGCTGCATGCGCGCGGCGAGCTCCGAGCGGAACATCGCGCGGCGCCGCGAGCCGAGCAGCGCGCAGGCCGCGACGGCGGTCGCGCTCGGCACGGCCGCCCAGTTGATGCGCTCGACGATGCGATTGCCGAGGCCCACCACGAAGGCGCGGCGCTCGGCTTCGGCCTCCGGCTCGCGGAAGCGCGCGCGCGAGGGGCCGATCGCATCGGCGAGCGAGATCGGCTCGCCGAAGTTGACGAAGACGCTGCCGAAGCGCCGCCGCAGGAACTTCCGCGCGCGCACGAGCCCGAGCACGCTCTCGCTCTGCTTCTTCTCGCCCTCGAGCTCGCCGACCATCGCGCCTTCCTCGACGAGTCGCTCGTAGGTGATCGCGATCGGGACGAAGAAGAGGTCCCGCCGGTGGCTGTCGAGGAAGGCCTCGACGTCCCAGCCGAGGATCCCGAGCCGCGGCGCCAGGCTCTTGCCCGTGCGCGAGCGCCCGCCCTCGATGAAGAACTCCTGGGTGATGCCCTCGCGGATCAGGTAGGCCGTGTAGCTGCGGAAGACCTCCTTGTAGAGCGGGTCCTCGAAGGAGCGGCGCAGGAAGTACGCACCGCAGCGCCGGAACAGGAAGCCGAAGGGACCGAAGGCCATGTTCTCGCGGGCTGCGATGTGCGGCGGCACGAGGTGGTGGTCGTAGAAGAGCGAGGAGATGATCACGAAGTCGAAGTACGAGCGGTGGCTCGGGACCAGCACCAGCGGGTGATGCTTGGCGTATTCGGCGACCTTCTCGATCCCCGACACCTCGATCCCGACGAAGAGCCGGCGCATGATCCAGGTCACGACCTGGTTCAGCACTGCGAGCACGACCGAGTTCATGTTCGCGGCGATCTCGCGGAACAGCGCTCCGGCCTCCGCGCGCACCCGCTCCACCGGGACGTGGCGGTCCTCGGCGAGCCGCTGGATCCGGGCCTCGACCCGCGCGTCGGCGAGCACCTCCTCCTCGACGCGGTAGCGCGGCCGCAGGGTCGGCCCCTCGACCACCTTCTCCTCGCGATACAGGAAGGTCAGGATCGAGCGGCGCACCGTGCGGGCGACCGCGTGCGGGCCCTGCTCGCGGCGCGCCGCGATGAAGTTCTTGAGATCGATCGCCTCGCCGACCTTCACCGAGAGCCCGCGATAGGTGGTCAGGAAGGAGGTCACCTTGGCCAGATCGCTGGGCCGCGTCTGGGCGCCGTAGAAGAGGTTCAGGAAGCGGCGCTGCGCGCGCGGCCCCTTGCGCCAGAAGATCGCGAGCGGGACCAGGAAGACCTCGTTGCCGGTCTCCCACGCCGAGTCGACCACCTCTTCGAGCAGGTCGAGCTCGCGCACGCCCTCTTCGACCGCCACGCGCCGGCCGCGCCAGAGCAGGCGCGCGGTGCGCAGGAACAGGAACAGGCTCTCGCCCTCGCGCGAGAGCTCCCGAGCGCGCGCGCGGGCGCGCGCGTGATCGAGCTCCTGCGGCGTCCCGCGCTCGCGCGAGAGCGCGATGCGCAGCGCCTCGAAGAGCGGCCGGTAGTAGTAGAAGCGGATGCCGTTCGCGAAGGCCGACAGGCGCAGGCCCTCGCGGCGGAACAGATCGTTGAACAGGAAGTAGTCGAGGCGGCTCGCGTAGCGCATCACGTAGACGACCGAGCCGCGGCGCTCGAGCGCGCGCAGCTGCTCGACGGCATCGCCGTCGAGGTCGAAGTGGCCGAAGAAGCGCCTCGCGAACCAGCGGAAGGCGAAGTTGAAGCGGCGCGTCATGGCCGAGAAGGGATCGGCGCGCGGCTCCGCTCGCGGCGCGACCTCCTCGCGCGCCGGGATCGCCTGGCCCTCTCGGCCCGTCGGCTCGGGCATCACGCGAGGATTCAACCCCATCGCCCCTGCCGCGGCAAACCCTCCGCCGCGGCCGCGCTCGAGGGCGTGCCGGCAGCCCGGCGGGGCGCGGCCGGGTGCCTGCGCGCGCGGCGCGGCCAGCTGCAGCGAGCGCGCGGCGCCGCCCGCTACGCGAACAGGATCGTCCGCAGCCGATCGAAGGGCCGGAAGCCCATCTGCTCGTAGAGGGCCCGGGCCGGCTGGTTGCCGTCGATCACCGCGAGCTGCACGTGCTGCGCGCCGCGCGCAAAGGCATCGCGACACAGCGCGGCCATGCCCGCCCGCGCGACGCCGCGGCGGCGCGCCTGCGGCCAGGTGAAGACGCCCTGGACCAGCCAGCCCTCGCTGCGGCGCACGTCCGCATAGCCCGCGAAGACGACCTGGCCCGCCAGTTCGACGACGTAGGCGCGCGCGAGGCGTCCGGCCACCCAGCGGCGGAAACCGCGCGGATCGGCGCGCGCGGGATCGGGGCGCCGCTCGGCCAGCAGGCTCTCGCTCGCGGCGTAGACCAGTGCGTCGAGATCCGCGGCCGCGGCGGTCCGCGCGACGAGATCGCCCGGGACGAGCCCCGCGCGGAGCTCGCCGGGCTCCAGCCAGTAGGCCGTCTCGCGCCGATCCACGAGCGGCTGCCGGCGCAGCCCGCGGCTCCCGAGCTCCTGCCACAGGCAATCCACGAGCGACGCGCGGCTCTTGATCAGGCCCACGCCGAGCGACTCGACCTGCGGAATCAGGAGCTCGAGCAGCGCGGGGGAGAGCCCCGCGTCGAGCACGATCGAAGGCCGGAGCGAGACGAGGCCGCAGATCCGCCCTTCGCTGCGCACGCACGCGACCTGACAGCCGATCTCCTCGGGCTGTGGAGTCGCTCCGACGCGATCGACGAGATCGATCAGCGCGAGGTTCGCGCGCGCGTCGCCTGCCAGGTGTCGGATCGCCTCGTCGCGCTCGGCCGCGAGCAGGAGCCGCGCTTTCGGGAGTGCGCGCCGCGCGACCCCCGGAGGACTCACTCGATCACCGCCAGCACGGCCCCTTCCTCGATCGCCTGGCCCTCGGCCACGCCGATGCTCGCGATGCGCCCGCCGCAGGGGGCTTCGACCGGGATCTCCATCTTCATCGATTCGAGGATCATGATCACGTCGTCGGCTTCCACGGCGTCGCCGACGCGCTTCTCGATCTTCCAGACGCTGCCCGTGATCTGCGCTTCCACCGCGGTGGCCATGCCGAGACTCCCTTTCGACGTCCCCTGCGTGCGGGCGCCATTGTTGCAGGCGCGGCGCCGGGACTGCCACTCCTCGATCGGCTCGCGCTACGCTCGGCCGCCCGATGCTCGAAACGCTGACCCAGGGCTTCACCGCGGCGCGCGAGCGCCTGTCCGGGGTCCGCGAGCTCTCGCCCGAGAACGTCGATGCGTCGCTGCGCGACGTGCGGCTCTCGCTGCTCGAAGCGGACGTGGATCTCGCGATCGTCGACGCGTTCCTCGCGCGCGTGAAGCAGCGCGCGCTCGGGACGCGCGTCGAGACGCGCGCGCGCGACGCCTCCGGCCGCAGCCTGCGGGTCACTCCGGGCCAGCACTTCGTCAAGGCCTGCCAGGACGAGCTGGTCGCGCTGATGGGCCCGGTCGACGTCTCGCTCGCGCGCGACGCGGAGCGCTGCACCTCGGTGATGCTGCTCGGGCTGCAGGGCGTCGGCAAGACGACCGTGGCCGGCAAGCTCGCGCGCCACCTGCAGAAACAGGGCAGCCGCCCGCTGCTCGTGGCCGGCGACGTGCAGCGCCCGGCGGCCGTGGCGCAGCTCCAGCAGCTGGGAGAGCGGATCGGGGTTCCCGTGCACGTGGGCGCCGCCGGAGAGCGCGCGCCCCAGATCTGCGCGGCGGCCGCACAGCGGGCCTCGCGCGAGGGCTTCGACGCGGTCCTCTACGACACCGCGGGTCGCCTCGCGATCGACGCGGAGCTGATGGCCGAGCTCGAAGAGATCCAGGCGCTCACGCGACCGGCGAGCGTGCTGCTCGTATGCGACGCGCTGATGGGGCGCGACTCGGTGAACGTCGCGAAGAGCTTCCACGAGCGGCTGAACGTCGACGGCGTGATCCTGACCAAGCTCGATGGCGACGCGCGCGGCGGCGCCGCGCTCGCGGTAAAGGCCGCCACGGGCGTCCCGATCAAGTTCCTCGGCACCGGCGAGACGCTCGAGCGCCTCGAGGAGTTCCGCCCCGAAGGCCTCGCCTCGCGCATCCTCGGCATGGGCGACGTCGTCGGCCTCGTGCGCGACTTCGAGGAGGTCGTCGACCAGCAGGAGGCCGAGGCCGACGCCGCGCGGCTGCTGCGCGGCCGCTTCGGCCTCGACGACCTGCTGAAGCAGCTGCGCACGCTCCAGAAGATGGGTCCCTTCCGCGACGTGCTCGCGAAGCTGCCGATGTTCGGTGGCCTCGCCGACCAGGTCGACGAGACCGGTCTGGTGCGGATCGAGTCGCTGATCCAGTCGATGACGCCGGAGGAGCGCAAGCGCCCCGAGAAGATCGACAAGAGCCGCGCCGCGCGGATCGCGCGCGGCAGCGGGCGCCGCTCGAAGGACGTGCGGGAGCTCGTCGAGCGCTTCGAGCAGATGCGGGCGCTGATGGCGAATCTGGGATCCGCGGGCGGACTCATGGGCCGCATCCCCGGACTCGGACGACTCGCGGGAGCCGGTGCGGGCCTGCCGGGCCTCGATCCCGGTCTCCTCGCTGGAGCGCCGGCTTCCGGAGCGCGTCCCTCCCGCCGGCAACAGGAGCGCCAGCGCGCGCAGCAGAAGTCGAAGCGCAAGCAGGCCCGCAAGGCCCGCAAACGCAACCGGAAGCGCTAGTGCAGGCGAGGCGCATCCGAGCGCGCAGCCGCGCTGCGCAGCGGCATCCCCTCGATGCGGGTGGCCGATTCCCCCTTCGATCGGACATCTTTTCTGCGATGCGGGCGGTTCAATCTGGATGGGGCCCGTGCCGATGGGTGGTTCGGGTCATGCGGTCGAATCTTCCCCGCAGCACGCGCGGCGGTGCGCCCCGAGCCTTTCGCCGGCTCGGGCTGCTCCTGCTGCTGCAGCTCGCGCCCTGGAGCGCGCGTGCGGAGAGCGCTTCGCAGGCGTTCCCGCGGCCGCCCGCGCTCGAAGCGAACGTGCGCTTCTGGACCCGGGTCTACTCCGAGGTCGACACCCAGGGCGGCCTGATCCACGACAATCGGCACCTCGACGTCGTCTACGAGACGCTGCGCTTTCGCAGCGGCTCGAGCGAGCGCGAGCGCGAGCGCCTGACCGACGCGCGCAAGAGCCACTTCCAGGCGATCCTGCGCAAGCTCGCCTCGGGCCAGCGCAGCGGCCTCTCCGCCGAGGAATCGCGCGTGCTCGGCCGCTGGCCCGCGGGCACGAGCCACGCGACGCTGCGGAAAGCGGCCGACAGCGTGCGTTTCCAGCTCGGCCAGGCGGACAAGTTCCGCGCGGGTCTGATCCGCCAGGGTGCGCTCAAGCGCGAGATCGAGCGAACCCTGGTCGAGCACGGCGTGCCCCGCGAGCTCGCCGCCCTGCCCCACGTGGAATCGTCGTACAACCCGAACGCGTACTCGCGGGTCGGAGCGGCGGGACTCTGGCAGTTCATGCGCTCGACCGGCCGGCTCTATCTGCGCATCGACACCGTGGTCGACGAGCGACTCGACCCCTTTCTCGCCTCGGGCGCCGCGGCGCGGCTGCTGCGGGACAACTACCGGCGACTGGATGCGTGGCCGCTCGCGATCACGGCCTACAACCACGGCCCGGCCGGCGTCGCGCGCGCGGTGCGCGAGCTCGGCACGCGCGACATCGGGACGATCGCGAAGCGCTACGAGGGACGCAGCTTCGGCTTCGCGTCGCGCAACTTCTACAGCGAGTTCCTGGCCGCCCTCCAGATCGATCGGAATCCGGAGAAGTACTTCGGCCCGCTGCCCTACCAAGCTCCCGTGAGCTACGAGACCGCCCGCCTCGACCACTACTACCCCGCGCAGGGGCTCGCCGGGGCGCTCGGGGTCGACGTCGCGCTCCTGCGGGAGCACAACCCCGCGCTGCGCCCCTCGGTCTGGTCCGGCGGCAAGCACGTGCCCAAGGGCTTCCTGCTGCGCGTGCCGAAGCAGCAGCTCGGCAGGCCGCTCCAGGTCGCGCTGGGCGAGGTTCCGAGCACGCAGCGCCTCGCGCAGCAGCACCGCGACCGCCTCGTCACCGTGCGGCGCGGCGACACGCTCGGCAAGATCGCGTCGCGCTACGGCGTGAGCCCGCGCGAGCTCGCCTCCCTCAACAATCTGCGCAGCCAGCACACGATCTCGATCGGTCAGGTCCTGATCCTGCCCGACCGCCCGGGCGCGGCGAGCGAAACCCGCGTGCTGGCGGCCGCGAAGCCGCCCGCCGACGGCGTCTACCGCGTGCGCCGCGGCGACACGCTGGGCAAGATCGCGGCCCGGCACGCGGTCAGCGAGCGCGACCTCCTGGCCTGGAACGGGCTCTCGAGCCGCAGCCGAAACCGGATCCGGGTCGGCCAGCAGCTGCGCGTCTCGGAGCCGCCCGCGCCCGAGGCGCGTCAGGTCGCGGTCGCCGAGGGCCAGCCGCCCGCCGCGCCGACGCCCGCCGCGGCCCCGACTCCCGCCCCCGAGTCGGGGATGGTGTTGGCTGCGATCGGGTCGCCCGCGGGCGCCGCGCCGGCCGCCCTGCCCGCTGCGGGCGCCGTCGCCGAGCGCGGCGCGGCGGCGCCGATCGCGTCGCCCGCCCCCGAGCGCGCCACGCAGCCCTACACCGTGCGGCGCGGAGATGCCGTTTCGACGATCGCGTCGCGCCACGGCATCAGCGAGGGCGAGCTCCTGGCGCTGAACCAGCTCGGCAATCGGAACCGGATCCGCGCGGGACAGGTCCTGCGCGTGCCCGCAGCTCCCGTTGCGGAGGCCGCCGTCGCAGTCGCGGCTGCGCAGCCCAGCGCCGCTCCGGCCGCGCCCGAGGTGGTCGCAGCCGCGCCGGAGCCGACGCCGGCCCCGCCCGCGACGCTGGATCTCGACGCGCTCGCGCTGGCCCCCGCCGGCGCTGAGTCCAGCGAGACGCCGGCGGCGGAGCTCGCGGCGGCCCTCGACTTCGAGCGGCTCGTCGACGCGCCGATGCAATCGGACGAGTCGGACACCGTGAGGAGCGGAGAGGATCCCGCGATCGAGCCGGGACCGGAGCTGGCCGCCGCGGACGAGCAGCGCCCGCTCCCGGATCCGTGGAACTACGCCGTCACTCCGAAACACACGATCACGGTCCAGGCCGACGAGACGCTGGGCCACTACGCCGAGTGGCTCGAGCTCAAGGCCGGCGATCTGCGCCGTCTCAACAAGATGCGGGTCGGCTCGACCGTCGTGATCGGCCGCAGGACCCGCCTCGACTTCCGCCGCGTCACGCCGGAGACCTTCGAGCGCCGTCGCCTCGAGTACCACCGCACGCTGCAGGAGGAGTACTTCGGCCACTTCCGGGTCGCGAGCACCGAGAAGCACGTGCTGGCCCGGGGTGACACGCTCTGGTCGCTCGCCAACGAGCGCTACCGGGTCCCGGTCTGGCTGCTGCGCCAGTACAACCCGGATCTCGATTTCGGCGCACTCAAGCCGGGCGATCAGCTCGTCATTCCGCGCGTCGAATCGCGGGACGCCTAGCCGCGGCGCCCGCGGTCGCAGCGCGGCGCGCGAGCGGGATCCAGGCTCCGCAGGCCCGAGCGCGGGACGCGTCAGAGCTGGAACAGCTTCTCGTCGGGCAGGCGCAGCGCCGTGAGCGGGCCGCCGTAGACGGCTCCCGTGTCGATCCCGATGCTGAAGGGCCGGTTCCAGCGCACGCGCAGATCCGGCGACGGCGTGTGCCCGTACACGACGGTGACGGGGAGATCGTGCGGCAGATCGATGCAGCTGCGATCCCAGAGCAGGTCCTCACTGCTCGCGGCCGCGAGCGCACGCAGCGGATCCGTCTCGCGCAGCTGGGCGCGCCCGATGCCGGCGTGCACGAAGGCCCAGCGCTCGTGCAGGTGGTGGAGCACCAGCCCGCGATAGAACTCCTCGTGCGCGTCGGGCAGCCGGAAGCCCTCGGGCGAATCGCGCTCGCCCTCGAAGTACCCGTAGCTCGCGAGCGTGCGGTCGCCGCCGTTCATCAGGAAGGCGTCGCCGCCGAAGCAGGCCGGATGCTCCCAGCCCAGGAAGTCGAGGAACATCGACTCGTGGTTTCCCATCAGGAAGGTGCAGCGGCGCCGCGCCTTGAGCTCGATCAGCAGGTCGACGACGCCCTTCGGATCCGGCCCGCGATCGACGTAGTCGCCGAGGAAGACGAGCTCGTCGCCGTCCGCGAGAGGTAGGGCGCCGAGCAGCTCGGCCAGGAGCTCGCTCTCTCCGTGGATGTCTCCGATCGCGAAGAGCGCGCTCAGGCCGCGCTCCGGTCGGCGCCGCGCAGCGCGAGCTGGCCGCAGGCCGCGTCGATGTCGGGCCCGCGGCTCCTCCGCAGCGTCACGCGCAGCCCCGCCTGCGCCACCTCGCGCAGGAAGCGGTCCATCTGCTCCTCCGACGGCGCGCGGTACTCCGAATCGGGGTGCGGGTTCATCGGGATCAGGTTCAGCTTGGCCGGCAGGCCTGCGAGCAGGCGCGGCAGGCGGCGCGCGTCGTCCAGCGAGTCGTTCACGCCCTCGATCAGCGTGTACTCGAAGAACACGGGGCGCCGGCGCGAGACCTGCGCGCTCTGGCGCAGCGCCGCGAGCAGCGCGGCGAGGGGAAAGCGGCGGTTCAGCGGCACGAGCTGCTCGCGCACCGCGTCCGTGGTCGCGTGCAGCGAGAGGGCCAGGTGGATCGGAGCGAGTGCGAGCAGCGGCTCGAGCTGCGGCACCACGCCGACGGTCGAGACGGTGATCCTGCGCGGCGCCAGCGCGAAGGCCTTCGGGTGGATCAGGATCCGGATCGCCGCGTGCAGCGCGGCGGGGTTGAGCAGTGGCTCTCCCATTCCCATGAAGACCACGTTCGTCACGCGGCGCGCCGCGGGCAGCAGCGTCTTCATCCGGCACAGCTGGTCGACGATCTCGGCGGCCGAGAGGTTGCGCGTGAAGCCGAGCGCGCCGGTCGCGCAGAAGCTGCAGGCCATCGGACAGCCGACCTGGGTCGACACGCAGAGCGTCGTGCGGCCCTCTTCCGGGATCAGCACGGATTCGACGCGCGCGCCGTCGGCCGCGCGCAGCACCGCCTTGATCGTGCCATCCCGCGAGTGGGCCGTCTCTTCGAGCTCGAGCGCCCGGCTGCTCCACTCGCGGGCGAGTCGCGCGCGCAGCTCCTGGGAGAGGTCGGTCATCGCAGCCGGGTCGTCGACGCCGCGCCGGTAGAGCCAGGCCGCCACCTGGTCCGCGCGAAAGCGCTCGATCCCGCGCTCGGAAAAACGCTCGCGCAGGCTCTCGATCGGCTCGTCCTTGAGCTGGGGCATCGCGCTCACACAGACTCCGACCGGACCCTATGGAGGGGCTCCATGCGTGTCAAGCGGAGGCGGCGCGAATCAGACCGCGCGCCGCCGGTACTCGAAGAAGTGCAGCAGGCGCCCCTCGGCCCGCCACTCGAGCTCGTAGGCCGTGGGCGTGCGGCCCGGCACGTCGCGCCGGAACGCCTCGGGAGCGAATGCGTTCTCGAGTCGCAGCTCGGCCCCGAGGCAGGCGTCGATGGCCTCGGCATAGCCCGCGTGATCCGTGGCCACGTGGAGCCAGCCGGCGGGCGCGAGGCGCTCCGCGATCAGCGAGACGACCTCCGGTCGCAGCAGCCGGCGGCGGTGGTGGCGCTTCTTCGGCCACGGGTCCGGGAAATTGATCCACAGCTCGGAGAGACTCGCCGCGGGAAGCCACTCGGCGAGCGCTCGCTCGGCCGGCATCGCGAGCAGGCGCACGTTCGCGAGATCCGTGCGCGCCAGGCGCCGCGCGAGCTTGAGCACGCGCTTGCGCGAGTAGTCGATTCCGAGGAAGCCGGAAGCAGGCTCGGCCTTCGCGAGCTCGAGCAGGAACTCGCCCCGACCGAAGCCGATCTCGGCGACGAGGCGCAGCGGGCGCGGCAGATCGGCGAAGCAGGCCGCGATGCCGCCCGGCGGAGGGCTCTCGGGATCCAGCCGGAAGTCTCTTCCCGGGATGTCGGTCTTCAGCCGACGGCTCATGCCGGACGAGGCTAGCCCGCCGCGCCCTCCCTAGCTCCGCCGCTTCCGGCGCCGATCCAGGTAGTCGACCATCAGGTAGGAGCCGAGCTGGGAGGGGTGGCTGTAGAGCGCGCGGCCCTGGTTCACGCGCGTGAGGTGCTCGACGAAGCCCAGCAGCTCCGGCGCGTCGTCGAGCATGAAGGTGTTGATCGTGATCCCGCGCCGGGTGAGCCGCCGCACCTGCTTCATCGTCTCGGCGACCGCGTGAGGAGAGACGCCGCCGAAACCCGAGGGCCACTCCACGTGCAGCTCGCCCTGCTTGAAATAGGCGGTGGGCTGACCGTCGGTGATGACGAGCACCTGCGGGCTCGCGCTCGGGTGCCTCGCGATCAGCCGCTCGGCGATCACGAGTCCCTCCTGCAAGTTCGTGAAGGGATCGCCCATGTCCCAGCTGACCTCGGGCAGATCGAAGGTCTTGAGCTCGCGCGCGCGCGTCGAGAAGCCGACCACGAAGAACTGGTCGCGCGGGAAGCGGGTGCGGATCAGGTGATCGAGCGCGAGCGCGACGCGTTTCGCCGCGGCGAAGCGGCCGTTCCACGACATCGACCAGCTCATGTCCAGCAAGAGGACCGTGGTCGTGAGCGTGGCGTAGTCGTATTCGCGCAGCTCGAAGTCGTCGACCTCGAGGCGGATCGGCAGGCCCCGGTGTCCGCTCGCGGCAGCGCGCTTCACGCCGTTCAACAGGGTCCGCACGACGTCGAGATCGAGGCGGTCTCCGAACTGGTAGGGCCGCGTCTCGTCTGGACGCGCGAGCGCTGCGCCGCGCTGATCGATCTCGTGCCGGCCGACCCGATCCTTGCGCAGCGCGCCATAGACGTCGGCCAGCGCCTGCGCGCCGAGGCGCCGGATCGCCTTCGGCGTGAGCTGCGGGTCGCTGCCGGGGCGCAGGTAGCCGCCGCGCTCGAGCTCGCCGCGCAGGTCGCGCAGCAGGATCAGCGAGCGGGCGGCCTCGCTTCCGAGCAGCTCCGCGAGCTCCTCGGCGGAGATCGGCTCGAAGTTTCCCTCGGCGAGATCGCGCCCGATCCGCTCGAGGCGCTCGAGCTGCTCGCGCAGCGCTCGAGCCGTCTCGTAGTCGGCCGGCTCGCGGCCGCGAAAGCGCTGCCCGCGCTCCGCGAGGAACTGCTCGAGCCGCTTCAACCTCTCGAGCTCCTGCAGGAGCTCGCGAAACTCCTCGGCGGCGGCCGGATCCTCGAAGCCGTGGTCGCGGAAGCGCTCGATGCGATCCGACAGGCGCTCGGCCTCCGAGTGGCGCCGCTCCAGGAAGTCGTTCAGGCGCTTCGACTCGAAGCCGTGCGCATCGCGCAGCGCCTGCTGCTCGCGGTCGAGCAGCTGCTCGAGGCGCTGCTCGAGCTCGCCGAGCGCTTCGTCCAGGCGGTAGCGCTGGTACAGCGCCTGGGCCTGCTCGCGCAGCTCGCGCAGCAGCTCTTCGACGCCCATCACGCGCATCTCGTGGCCGGCGAGCGCGAAGCCGTAACGCTGCATCCACTCGAGCGCCTCGGCCGCGGACAGCCCCTCCATGAGGAGCTCGGACATCGCGTCGAGCGCCTGGCGCGCGTCCAGCGAGAAGGCAGCCTGGCTGCCGTCCCAGCGGCTGTAGAGGCTGCGTCTCATGCGCGCGTGTAGAGCTCTCCGCCCTCGTGCTGCGTCTTGTTGAGGCGATTCGAGAGATGCAGGCCCTCGAGCACGAACTCGATCGCCGACGCGACGAGTGCCGGAGACTCGCTCTTCGCGAGCGCGAATGCGGCGTCGCGCAGGCCGGGAATCTGGTCGAGGCCCTGCAGGTACTCGGCCGCGGACATGTCGGCGGACACTTCGATCTTCCAGCCCGCGTCGAAGGCCTTCACGATCGAGTCGAGCGGCGCGGGCTCGACGCGCTCGTCGAAGATCCGCTTGGCAGCGCGCTTGAACAGGTCCTCGACCACCTCGCCGTCGCTGCGCTCGGCGCCGGCGTATTCGAGCTCGAGCTTGCCGGAGGTCGACGCGGCGAGGGCCGGGAGGTCCGAGATGCGCGGCACGGCCTCGGGCTCCCGCAGGCGCAGCGCGCGGTGCACCGCGGCCGAGACGAGCGTCTCGTAGTTCGCGATCGACATGCGGACCGAGACCCCGGAGGCCTGGTTCACGTCGGGGTGGTTGCGGGCCTGGAAGGTGATCTCGGCGATCAGCTCCTCCATGAACTCCGGCACGAAGCAGCGCAGGCCCTCCGGCGCCGGCAGCTCCATCTCCTGGCGCACGATGCGGAGCTCGAGCTCGCGCTCCTTCGGATAATGGGTCCGGATCTGGGCCGAATAGCGGTCCTTGAGCGGAGTGATGATGCGACCGCGGCTCGTGTAGTCCTCGGGATTCGCGCTCGCCACGATCAGCACGTCGAGCGGCAGGCGGACCCGGTAGCCCTTCACCTGGACGTCGCGCTCCTCCATGATGTCGAAGAGTCCGACCTGGACCTTCTCGGTCAGGTCCGGCAGCTCGTTCACGCAGAAGATCCCGCGGTTGCTGCGCGGGATCAGGCCGAAGTGCAGCGTGAGCTCGTCCGAGAGCGAGCGCCCCTCGGCGACGCGTGCGGGGTCCACGTCCCCGATCAGGTCCGCCACCGAGGTGTCCGGCGTCGCGAGCTTCTCGACGAAGCGGTCGCTGCGGTGGACCCACTCGATCGGGCAGGCGTCGCCCTCGCGAGCCACGCGCTCGCGCGCGAGCGCCGAGACCGGCGCGGTCGGGTCGTCGCGGATCTCGCTGCCGGCGACCTGGGGAATCCACTCGTCGAGCAGCGCCGCGAGCGCCCGGATCATCCGGCTCTTCGCCTGACCGCGCTCGCCCAGGAAGACGAGATCGTGTCCGCATAACAAAGCGCGCTCGACCGCCGGCACGACGCTGTCGTCGTAGCCGTGGATCTCCTCGAAGCTGCGCCTTCCGGCGCGCAGGCGTCCGACGACGTTGGCGCGCAGCTCCTCGCGAACGCTGCGGGAGATCCAGCCGCTGCGGCGCAGCTCGCCCAGCGTGCGGGCTTCGGGGGGGCGGGTCATCGCGGGGCCACCCGGCCCTGCTCAGAGCAGCGCTGCGACATCGCTTCCACCCCGGCGCTTCAGCGTCTCGGTGACGTGCCGGATGATCGCAAGCACCGAGTGGTCGAAGGAGACGTTGTCGACGATCGGAACGTCGTGGCGCTCGGCCAGGAGCAGGAGGTGGTCCTGGATCCGCAGGATCGCATCGAGATGCTTCACATAGCGGTGGGGAGGCCTCCCCTTCGCGACCCGCGCGCGGGACTCGAAGCGATCGCGAAAGGCGGCCTCGTCGAGAGCCGCCACGACGAGGAAGATCACCTCCGCGCGCCCCTCGTAGGCCGCGAGATCGATGTAGCCCGGCACCAGCGAGACGCCGTCGAGCACCATGCTCGCGTTCTCGTCGACGGCGCGATCGAGCGAGGCCCGCACGCCCACGCTCACGGTGGTGGCCTGGGCGCGGAAGCCGGCGATGACCGGATCGTCGCCGCGCGCTTCGTCGGCGAGCACTTCGAAGGCGTCGTAGGAGGAGCGATGGATCGCGGGCGCGAGCTCCGGAGAGAGCATGACGCGCATGATCTGCCGGATCGCGTCGGTCGAGAGCACGCGCCCGATCCCGAGCCGGTGCCTGACCTCGAGCGCGAGCGCCGTCTTGCCGACGCCGGAAGTGCCTCCGAGCAGGATGATCACGGGCCGCTCGGGCTGATCGAACTTGCGCCAGATCAGGTAGCGCTCCGCCGCCTGGACTCCGACCGTGCGCGCGAGCGTCTCGAAGGCGAGGCGGCGAAGGTCGCGGCGCTCGATCTGTCGCGTCTCGCGGCGGCGCAGCGCCCGCTCGATCTCGCGCGCGACGTCGAAGGCCGCCTGGGGATCCACCGCGGCGGCCAGCAGCGACTGGGAGAGCACCCCCTTCGAGAAGGGCCAGCTCGCGCCGTGTTCGGTCACGAGCATGTCCGGGGGCAGCGCGAGATCGCGGGTCTCCGGGGGGAATGCGCCTCCGCGCAGCTCGTGGACGAGCTTCGCGATCGCCTCCCGACTCACGGGGCTCGAGCGCACGAGGCGCGACCGGACCTGGTTGGCGAGGTCGTAGGCCTCTTCGAAGCCCGCGCCCTTCGCCATCAGCGAGTGGACCAGGATTCCGCGCATGAAGGGACGCTGCCTGCCGCCGCCGTCGTCGACGATGATCCCGTCCGCTTCGGGCGCGCTCTGCTCGACTGGGCTAGGACGTGACGACATCGCCCGCAGGCTATCGCAGCGGGCCGCACCGAGCCGCGCAGGAGTCCGCGAGGCGCTTCCAGATCCGGGTCCGTGAAAGACCAGGAGAGCGCGTCCCCCTGGGAATCACCGAGTCGGGTCGAGCCCCCCGATCGCGATCCGCACATTCTTTCGCGTGTCTTGGCTTGCTGGCCCCACGGGCCAGATCTACGCTCCAAAGCGTCGTTAGGGGTGGGTGGGGGCGTTGCAGCACAGCACAGCCTTGTTCCGAGCCGGAGACGTGGTCGAGCTGCTCCGGATCTCGCGGCGCCAGCTGCACTACTGGGCCAGCACGGGTCTCGTGCGCCCGAGTGCGCGCACCCCGGGAGGCCACGCCCGCTACAGCTTCGAGGATCTCGTCGCTCTCAAGACTGCCAAGCGCCTGCTCGACGCCGGTGTGTCGCTGCAGCGCATCCGCGCGTCCATCCAGCGCTTGCGGAGTCTCTTGCCCAACGTGACCCGACCGCTGGTCGAGCTCGTGCTCGTCACCACCGGGGACGTCGTCCTCGCCTTCCATCAGGGAAGTGCGGTCGACGCGATCTCGGGCCAGGAGTGGATGTTCCCGGTCGCCCAGCTCGAGCGCGACGTTGCCGCCTGGCGGCGCGCCGCACCCGCAGCCCGTTCCGACGCGGACGCTTCCGCGGCGGACGCCGCCTGGGAACGCACGGCGTGAGCAGGGGGGGAGCGCCATGCGAGTCATCGCAATCGTCAACCAGAAGGGTGGTTGCGGAAAAACCACCACCACGATCAACCTCGCCGGCTGCCTGGCTGCCGACGGCAACCGCGTGCTCGTCGTCGACATGGATCCGCAGGCACACGCCACGATCGGACTCGGCGTGAACCCGGAGGAGGCCGACGAGAACCTGTACGAGGTGCTGGCCGAGCCGGACGGCAGCGAGCGCCTGGATCAGATCACGATCGACGTCGGCGATGGCGTGTACCTAGCACCTTCCGGGATCGTGCTCTCGGCGCTCGAGCAGAAGCTCGCGACCGAGCGTGTCGAGACGCGCACCGAGCGCCTCGCGGTCGCGCTCGATCGCCTGCCCACACCCTACGACTACGTGCTGATCGACTGCCCCCCGAACGTGGGCGTGCTGACCTTCAACGCCTTGCGCGCGGCCGGCGAAGTGATCGTGCCGCTCGAGACCAGCCACTTCGCGATCCACGGCGTGCAGAAGCTGCTCGAGACGATCGGCCTGCTCGCCGAGCGCATCGGACATCCACTCGAAGTGCGGGTGCTGCCCACGCTCTACGACGGTCGCACGCGCTATGCGCGCCAGACGCTCAACGACATCCGCGAGCTGTTCCGCGACCTGTGTTTCGACTCGGTGATCCGGCTGAACGTCAAGCTCCGCGAGGCGGCAGCGCGCGGCAAGCCGATCGTCCGCTTCGCGGCCAGCGCAAACGGATCGATCGACTACTCGGCGCTCGCGATCGAGGTCGCCGCGCTCGGAGCGGAGCCGGGCCCGCTGGATCTGGCGGCGATCGAGGAAGAGCGCGTGGACTCGCGCGAGGTGCTGGTGCACTTCCGGAACACCCAGGCGAGCGACGTGCGCATCGCGGGGGACTTCAACGGCTGGGTGCCCGACAAGGGAGTTCGCTCGCTGATCGAGTCGCGGGGACCCGAACGGGTCTGGACGAAGATCCTGACGCTCCCCCCCGGCACCTACGAGTACCGCTACGTCGTGGATGGCGAGTGGCGCGAAGATCCGGACAATCCGCAGCAGGTGCCGAGCGCGCTCGGTGGCCGGAACTCGATCCTCGTCGTGCGCTGAGAGAGGTCCTGGATCCACACCCGGGGCTGGACCACCTCAGCCTGAGGTAGTCTCCCCGCGGAGCCTGGGAGACCTTGCCGCGCCAGCTCGAAGACGTTCTCGATTACCTGTTGCCGCGCAGCAGCAGCCTGGAATTGCCCGCCCATCGGGCCGGGCGCCCGGCCTCGCTTCCGATCCTGACCGTGCCCTTCCCCGCCGACGACGTGTTGCGCGCGGCGCTCGTCTACAATCTCGCCGTCTCGCTCGCCCGCACCGGCCTGCAGGTCAGCGTGGTCGTGCCGGATTCGGGGAACGCCTGCGACTCGTGGCCGGACCTCGACCCGCAGCCACTCGGACTCCAGCTGATCCTCGCCAAAGCGCAGGAGCTCGCGGAGATCGGGCGCGCGGCGCTCGACGTGGCCGTCGGCCGGCTGCCGGACGCTCGCGACGGCGGCGTCGTTCTGGCCTGCGTGCCTTCCGCGTGGATCTTCGAGACCGAGCGCCCTGCGCGAGCGCTGCTGCGCTGGTGTCTGCTGCTGAGCCTGCCCGACGGCAACAGCCTGCGCTCCTGCTATGCGATGGCGAAACGCGTGTGCGCGCTCGAGTCCGGTGCCCGCGTGGGCGTGACGCTCCACGGTGTGCGCAGCCTGCGGCAGGCCGCGCTGGCCTTCGAGCGCGTGGCGCGGGTCGCAGCGACACAGCTCGGCGTGCGCCTCGAGAGCTACGGGCTGCTCGTCGACGATCTCCACGTGTACCGCTCGATCGCGGCGCGGCGATCCGTCGCGCTCGCGCATCCGCAGGCTCCCGCGGCGCTGGCCCTCGCAGAGGTTGCGACCCTGATCGGTGCCGACAGCCGCGAGCTCTGCCGTGTCTGAGTGGCGCGCCACAGCGGCATCCCGAGCCGAGCTGCACTCGGCGCTGCGCGCGCAGATCGAGCAGCTCGCGCCGGGCGCGAGGCTGGTCGCGAGCGACGTGCTGGCCGCCGAGTCCAGCATCGACCTGGTGCTCGCCGGGAGCGACGGCCAGGCGATCGCGGTGGACGTCTCCGAACCGGGACACGAGCTCGAAGCGCTGGTGCGCGCGGCCGCGCACGCGAGCTGGTTGGCGGCCCGCCTGCGCGACTGGCGCAAGCTCGCTCCCGAGCTCCCGATCCGGCCCGAGCTGCCCGTGCGGGCGCTGCTCCTGGTCCAGGAGCTCGGAGAGGAGCTGCGCGCCGCGGCCGGAGCGCTCCCCGCGCTCGAGCTCTTGCAGTACAGGGCCCTCGCGACGCCGGACGGACTCCGTGTCCTGCTGTTGCGCGAGCCTCCCGCCGGCCGGGCCGGATCGCCAGCGGCTGCAGCGCTGCCGAAGCTGCGCAGCTCGCTGACGGACGCGCAGCTCGGCCTGACGCCGGAAGAGTCCGCAGCCTTCGAGGACTAGGCGCACTGCGAGACCGCTCGGGCCCCCTTCGATGAAGCAGGGGCCCCGCGGGAATCGAGAAGTGCCGAAATTCCGTCACCCGGTGACAATTTTTGACACCTCCATCCCGATGCAGGCCACTCCCCAATTGGGGTCGCAGACGCGCGATTCCACTTGCTGTCGAGGACTCGTTTGCGGCTGAATGCGGACAGGGGAGTTGGTCATGGCTGTGCCGGGTGCGGGCAGTGCGCCGCTCGTAGCGACTGACGAGGAACTCGTCTCCAGGATCCTGGCGGGAGACGAAGCTGCCTTCGAACTGCTCTACCAGCGCTACTTCAAGCGCATCTATCGCTTCGTCGACAGGCGGCTCTCCAACACCGCCGACGTGGAGGAGACCGTCCAGGAGGTCTTCTTCAACGTCTTCGCGAGTCTCGCGAGCTACCGCCGCGAAGCCCCCTTCTCGGCCTGGGTACTCGGCCTCGCGCGCCGCACGATCGCCGGGCGCTTCAAGCGCAAGCGCCATCCGACGGTGCCGCTCCTGCCCGAGGAGAACGGCGAGGGCCTCGAGACGCGCGACTCCCCGCTGTCGCGCGAGGCGACGCCGCACGAGCACTACGAGTGCCAGGAGCGCATGCTCGCGCTCGAGAACCAGGCCCGCGAACTCACGCCCGAGCAGTGGCAGCTCTTCGAGCTGCACCACCTGGAAGACCGCTCGATCGCCGACCTGTCGAGGGAGCTGCGCAAGTCCCCCGACTCGATCAAGTCGAACCTGTACCGGGCGCGCAAGATCCTGCTCGCGGGCTGAGCACGCTACGCTGCGGCGCCATGCCGCCGGCGGGCAGCGTTTCCCGGACCCTCCGCTTCTTCTCGCGAGGGGACCGCGTCGCGGCACGCCTGTGGCTGCCTGCGCCCGGCGCAGCGCCTGCGCCCTGCGTTCTGCTTCCCCGCGCGGGCCGGCGAGAGCTGCAGGAGCCCCTCGAGGCGAGCGCGCGCGACTGGGCGCAGCGGGGCGCCGCGGTGGCCAGCATCGACCTCCCGCTCTTCGGCGAGCGCCGCAGCGCCAAGCTCTCGGAGCTGCTGTCGCAGGCGCTCTCGGGTCGGATCGCCAGCGGCGAGTCGGCGCTCCTGGTCGCGGAGTTCCTGAGCCAGTCGCTCGCCGACCTCGCGCGCGCACTCGACGCGCTGTCGCGCGCTCCCGAGGTCGACGCGTCGCGCAGCGCGGTCGTCGGCTTCGAGCTCGGCGGAACGGTGGGCGCGCTGTGGTGCGGCGACGAACCGCGGCTGCGGGCGGCCGCGCTGAGCCTCGACGGCGCCTGCCCCGCGCTCGCGGCCTTCGAGCCCGAAGCCGCGCTGCGCCGATTCGCTCCGCGGCCGCTCCTTCGCCACGGCGGCTCACCGCTCGAGAGCGCCGCCTCGATCTGGAGCTTCCTGCAGCCCGCTCTCGAGGTTGCGCCGCGCAGTTAGGCTAGATTCCCGCGAAATCGACGAGGTCCACGAGATGCCGCAAGCGATTGCCCTGCCCCTTCGTTCGGTCGCCCTGCTGCTCGCGCTCTGCGGCGGCTGCAGCCACCTCGGAGCGGGCTCCGGAGCGCGCGACGAGAGCCCCGTCGTGGCCGAGCTGAACGGCGAGCCGATCACGCAGGCGGAACTCGACGCGTGGATCCAGCGGGATCTCTTCGAGCGCGAGAGCTCGCGCGGCCCCTCGAAGCTCTACGAGCTGCGCTCCGCTGGACTGGACCGGATGCTCACCGAGCGCGTCGTCGACGCAGCGCGGGCGGGATCGGAGCTCGACGGCGACGCCTGGCTCAAGCAGAAGCTCGCGGAGGAGGGGGGCGTCACGAGCGACGAGGTCGCGAGCTTCTACCAGAAGAACAAGGAGCGCCTCGGGGGCGCGCCGCTCGAGCAGGTCGCCGGCCAGATTTCGCGCTACCTCGAAGCGGAGAAGGGCGCGCGCATCGTCGCGCAGCTGCGCGAGCAGGCCGAGATCCGGATCCACCTGGTCGCCCCGCGGCTCCAGGTGGCGGCCACCGGCCCTTCGAAGGGCCCCGATTCCGCGCGCGTCACGATCATCGAATTCAGCGACTTCCAGTGCCCCTTCTGCCGGCGCGAGGCGCCGGTCGTGAACGAGGTGCTCGGGAAGTATCCGAGCGACGTTCGCCTCGTGTACCGGCACCTGCCGCTCACGAACATCCATCCGCGGGCCCAGGCGGCGGCGGAGGCCTCGCTCTGCGCACACGAGCAGGGTCGCTTCTGGGAGTACCACGACCGGCTCTTCGATGCGCCGGGAAAGTTCACGGACGCAGATCTCTCGCGCATGGCGGGCGAGGCGGGGCTCGACGCCAGGCGCTACGCCGGCTGCGTCGAGGAGCGCCGCTACCGCGCGGCGGTGGACGAGGATGCCAAGGCGGCCGAGGCGGCCGGCATCACGGGCACGCCGGCCTTCCTGATCAACGGGATCCTGCTCTCGGGCGCACAGCCCGCCAGCGCCTTCTTCAAGCTGATCGACCGCGAGCTCGCCGCAGCGCCCGCCTCGGGCGCCGCCGCGCAGCCCTAGCCGCGCTCGATCCTCGCGAGGAGCTCGTCCCGCTTCTGCTCCATCAGCTCGCGCGTGTCGGCCTCGAGGTTCAGGCGCAGCACCGGCTCGGTGTTCGAAGGGCGCAGGTTGAACCACCAGCGCTTGTAGCGAACCAGCAGGCCGTCGAGGTCGGAGACCTCCTCGGCGCCCGCGTGCTCGGCGCGGACCGCGGCGAGCAGCCCCGGAACGTCGGCCACACGCCGATTGATCTCGCCGCTCGCGGCATACCGGCGCAGAGGCGCCACCAGCTCGCTGAGCGGGCGCGGCTCCTCTGCGAGCACGTCGAGCAGCGCGACGAAGGCCGCCGTGCCGTCGTCCGCCATCAGGTCGTCGCTGAAGCGGAAGTACATGTGCCCGGAGAGCTCGCCGGCGAAGACCGCCCCCTGCTCCCGCATCTGCGCCTTGACGAAGGAGTGGCCGACGCGGCACATCCGCGCGATCCCGCCGGCCTTCTCGATCTCCTCGGCCGTGACCCGCGAGGAGCGCAGGTCGTAGAGGATCGTCGCGCCGGGATTCCGCCTGAGCTGGTGCGGGGCCAGCAGCGCGGTGAAGAGGTCGGAGGGAATCGTCTCGCCGCGGTCGTCGACGAAGACCGCGCGGTCGCCGTCGCCGTCGAAGGCGACACCGAAGTCCGCGCCGACCCGGAGCACGGCCTCGCGCAGCTCGCGCAGGTTCTCGTCCTTGAGCGGGTCCGCCTCGTGGTTCGGGAAGGTGCCGTCGGGCTCGAAGTAGAGGCGCGTGATCTCGAGCGGAAGCCGTGCGAGCAGCGGCTCGAGGCCGACCGAGGCCATGCCGTTTCCGCAGTCGATCGCGACCTTCTTGCGCGGGCGACCGCGACCCACCGTGAGCACGTGGTCGACGTAGGCCGCGCGCGTGTCCATCGCGCGGAACCCGCCGCGCGGCGCGGTCGCAGGCAGATCGCCGACCTCCCGCGTGATCCGCTCGATCTCGCGCAGACCCGAGGCCTCGCCGACCGGGATCGCGTGCTCTCGGCAGATCTTGAAGCCGTTGTAGCGGGCGGGGTTGTGGGAGGCCGTGATCATCACGCCGCCTCCGGCCCGCAGCAGCTCGACGCCGTGGTAGAGCATCGGCGTCGAGCAGAGCCCGAGGTCGGCGACACCGGTGCCCTCGTCGCGGATGCCGCGCACGAGCGCCTCGAAGAACTCCGGCGAGCTCGCGCGCGCGTCGCGCCCCACCGCGATCTCGTGCGTGCGCAGGAAGCGCGCGACGGAGCGGCCGATGCGATGGCTCGTGGCTGCATCGAGTTCGCTCGGAACCACTCCGCGGATGTCGTAGGCCTTGAAGATCGGCATGGGTCGAGCGCTAGCCTCCCCGGGTCAGCTTGACAGGACTGGGCCGGAATGCACCCTGTGAGACGCTGTGACCCTCCAGATCCGGTGCGGTCACACCGATCGGAGTAGAGCCCATGTTCGGCATCGGCACCACAGAGCTCCTGGTGATCCTCGGAATCTGCGTGCTGCTCTTCGGCGCGCGGCGCCTTCCGGAACTCGGGAGTGGAGTCGGCAAGGCGATCAAGAACTTCAAGTCGGGCCTCTCCGGCGCAGACGAGATCGACGTGACTCCGGACAAGGAAGAGGTCACGGAGGGGAAGCCCCCGGCCTGAGCCCCGGAGCCGATTCCGCCGGCGCCGCCTGCGGCCACTGCGCGAGCTCGCGAATCCGCCACGAGCGGCTCTCCGCCGGCGGGGCCACGACCACGGCATCGAAGCGACCCCGCTCGCCCGGCCGCAGCGGTTTCTGAGAGAGGGCGCGCGCCCCGCGCCATTGGCGCTCGAGCAGGCTCGCGGCTGGATCCTCGCGCAGGTCGGACTCCGCGATCGGTGGCCCGAGCGGCGTCTCGGAGCCCGGAAGCGGGCGGCCACCGGCATCCTCCAGCACGAGCGCGAGGACCGGGCCGGACTCGCGGGCCGGTCCCGGGTTGCGCAGCTCCCCGCTCATCACGAGCAGCGGGCCCGCGCTCGCATTCTCGACATAACGCGTGCTTTCGACGCGCAGCGCGAGCCCGGCGATCGACAGCTCCACTGGCAGGGGCCGGGTCTCGATGCGCGCGGGCCAGACCGCGAGCGCGACCCCCCAGATGCAGAGAGCTGCGGTGCCAGTCCAGGCGGCCGCGCCGTGCAGGCGCGCGAGCCGGCTCGAGCGCCTTCTCGCCGCGTCCCCGTCGGAGCGCTCCGGCCGCTCCTCGGGCGGGCTCGGCGGAATCTCCGGGAACAGCGGGGCGGCGACCGAAGCTGCGGGCGCCGCCACCAGCTGCGCCTCGCCCGCTGCGCTCGAGCTCTGCGCGCTGGACTCCTCGGGCCCGATCGCGGGCGCTCCCGAGACGAAGTCCCAGCTCTCCGGCGCTCCGAGATCCGGCTCGGCTGCGGGCGCTGGCGACGGCGACGCCACGGACTCGTCGTCGAGGGGCTCGTCGAGGCGGACCGGTGCTCGCCGCTCGAAATTGAACTGCCGCTCGGGCAGCTCGAAGCTCCACGAGTCCTCCGCGGCTGACCCCGCGGCGCCGTCCGACGGCGGCGCGGACGACTCGCGCGCGCTCGGCGCCTGCGCTTCGGGCGGCTGCGGGACCTCGCCTGCGGGGACCGGGTCCGCCGCGGGCGCGCGCGGCGCCCCCTGCTCCCGCAGCACCGAGAATGCGTGCTGGCAGCGCGAGCAGCGGACGCGCAAGCCGCGCGGGCCAACCTTGTCGTCGTCCAGCCGGAACTGGGTCTGACACTGGGTACAGGTGATGACCACGGAAGCCGATTCCCCGATCCCGCTCGCTCGCGTGCAGCTCGCTGCGCGCGAGAGGCGCTCCCGGGTCGAAAGCCCCCTGCGTGAGACGGGTTCTGCTAGGGTCGCCCGGTCTGCGAACGTTTCGGAGTCGACTTCGGGCCACTTGAGTCGTCGACCGGGCGACGGCGCAGCATTCCGCCACGCGGAGGCAGCTTTCTTGGGGGGGGATCCGACGCGCTCGCTGCTGACGCGGCGCCTCGTGGTGATCAGCGGCAAAGGAGGGGTGGGAAAGACCACCGTTGCGGCCGCGCTCGCGCTCGCAGGAGCCCGCGCGGGTCTGCGGGTGATCCTGGCCGAGGTCGGCCCCGAGGAGAGCGTCCCGCGCCTCTTCGAGCCGCGCCCCCGGCCGGTCGGCTACACCGGCCGCGAGCTGGTTCCGGGCCTGCACGCGATGCGCATCGACCCCTACGAAGCGCTCGCCGAGTACCTCGCGCTCCAGCTCGGCGTGCGATCGCTCGTCGACCTCGTGCTCGGCAGTCGCCCCTTCCGCCAGCTGATGGACGCGTCGCCGGGCTGGCGCCAGTTGATCACGCTCGGCAAGGTCTGGCACCTCGAGCAGATGCGGGACGAGGGCGGAGAGCCGCGCTGCGACCTGCTAGTCGTCGATGCGCCGGCCACCGGCCACGGCGTGAGCTTCCTCGACGCGCCGCGCGTCGTGGTCTCCGCCGTGCGCGCGGGGCCGCTGCGCCGGCACGCGGCGCAGGTCGAAGCGCTGATCCAGGACGCCGGGCGCACGCTGCTCCTGCCGGTCGCGCTGCCCGAGGAGCTCCCCGCGCGCGAGACTTCCGAGCTCGTCGCGCGCGTGCGCAGCGAGGTCGGAATCGCGGTCGATCGGGTCGTCGTGAATGGGCTCGTCTCGCTGCCCGCAGAGCCCAAGCTCGACGAGCTCGCCTCGCGGCTCTCGCAGCTGGACAAGACGCCCCTGCCGGGAGCGCCGCCGGGCGCGGTGCTCGCGGCCTGTGTGCGGTACCTGGCGGAGCGCGCGCGCCTGGGCGCCCACTACGCCGGCGAGATCGCGCGCAACACCGGGCTGCCGGTGCTGTGCCTGCCCTTCCTGCCGGCCGGGATCCGCGACAGCGGCGACCTCGCAGGGCTCGCCGCGCGGCTGCTCGACGACGCGGGCGCAGCGCCCGGGATTCCAGCGTGAGCGCCGCGGGCTCCGACTTCGTCGCGCGCGCGCTGCTGACGCGGCGCATCGTCGTCTGCGTCGGCTGCGGCGGGGTCGGCAAGACCACCGTCGCCGCGGCGCTCGCGCTCGAGGCCGCCCGCCGCGGCCGGCGGGCGCTCGTGCTCACGATCGACCCCGCGCGCCGCCTCGCCGACGCGCTCGGCACGGGCCCGCTCGGCGGCGAGCCGCGCGCGCTGCCGGAGGCGGAGCTGCGCGCGCTGGGCGTTCCGCCGGACGGATCCCTCTCGGCGGTGACGCTCGACATGAAGCGCACCTTCGACGGCCTGGTCGAGCGACTGAACGACTCGGCCGAGGCCCGAAAGCGCGTGCTCGAGAATCCGATCTACCAGCACCTCTCGGACGCGCTCGCGGGCAGCCTCGAGTATTCGGCGATGGAGAAGGTCTACGAGCTCTACGAGCGCCGCGAGTTCGACCTCGTGGTCGTCGATACGCCGCCCTCGCAGCACGCGCTCGACTTCCTCGAGGCGCCGACGCGCCTGATCGAGTTCCTCGACAGCCCGATCGTCCACATGCTGATCCATCCGGCCTTCTCGGCGGGGCGCCTCTCCTTCAAGCTCTTCCAGCGCGGCACGCGGCGCGTGCTCCAGCTGATCGAGCGCGTATCCGGCCTCAGCTTCCTCGAGGACCTCTCGGAGTTCCTGCTCGCCTTCGAGGGGATGGCCGAGGGCTTTCGCGATCGCGCGCGCAAGGTCCGCGAGCTGCTCGTCTCGCGGGAGTCCGCCTTCGTGCTGATCGCCGGCCCGAGCCCCCAGTCGGTGCCGCAGGCGGAGGAGTTCCTCGCGCGTCTCGAGACGCATCGGGTGCCGCTCGCGGGTCTCGTGCTGAACCGGATGCATCTCTGGCCCGGCACGGCCGCCCCGCTCGAGCTCTCGGAGCGCGAGCTGCCCGGCCACCAGGGGGCGCTCGCGCGCGCGCTCACGGGAACCGGACTCGAAGCAGACGCGGCGGCCGTGGCCGCGCGGGCGGCGCTCGAAATGGCGACGGGATACGCTGCGCTCGTCCGGCGCGACGGCGAGGCGGTGCGCCCGCTCGAGGTGCGGGCCCTCTCGGCCGGTCGCTTCGTGGTGCAGGTCCCGGAGCTCGGCGACGACGTGCACGATCTCGCGGGCCTCGCGCGCGTCGCGGAGCACATGTTGCAGGGAGAGCAGCGAGAAGGAGCCGGGCGTGGCTGACGCGCGACGCAGGCGAGATCGGCGGGACGGGGCGCGTGAGCACGCGCAGAGTTCGGCGGAGGCGCCCGTCGAGGCACTGCAGCGCGCGGCGCGCCACGCGCGGCGCGCCGTCGCCGAGAGCGCTGCGGCGCTCCAGGCCCTGCTCGACGCGCTCTCGCTGCTGGCCGACGCGCGACCCGCCGCCGGGAGTCGCTGGCTCGCGCCTGCGGTCGATCTGCTCGCCGCACTCGAGAGCGCCGCGCGCGGCGGCGACGTCGCTGGCTCCCCGGAGGTGCTCGCGGCACTCGCCGCTGCGCTCGACGCCGAGATCCGACGCTGGGAGCAGCGCTCGCGCGTCGACGCCGAGGCGCGCGCCGTGCTGCGCGCGCTGATCGGCGTGCGCGAGCTGCTCTGGGAGCTCGGCGTGCGCCCGCCCGGGGCCGCTGCCGCGGAGGCGCCCCGCGCAGCGCGCGCGGACCCCGCGCGCACGCGGCCGCGCAGCGCGGCTCGCGACCCCTTCGAGAGCGGAGCCCCCGATCTCTTCGAGGCCAGCCGATGACGGTCCTGATCAAGCGCTATGCGAACCGCAAGCTCTACAACACCGAGACGAGTCGCTACATCACGCTGCGCGGCATCGCCGAGTTGGTCGAGCAGAACCTCGAAGTGCGCGTGATCGACAACGAGACCGGCGAGGACATCACGGGCACCACGCTCTCGCAGATCCTCGTCGACAGCGGCCGCGACGGTCGCAGCGTCTCGCACACGCTGCTCTCGGACCTGATCCAGCGCGGCAGCGACGCGCTCTACGGGGCGCTGCGCAAGGGCATGGAAGACGCGGGCGAGGGCTTCACCGATCTGCAGAAGAACTGGAAGCGCCTCGTCAGCGTGAAGGAGGGCGGCGGCGCACCCGACTGGATCGCCTTCGCGGCGCCCGACTTCGAGAGCCTGTTGCAGAAGTCCGTGGAGCGCGTGTTCCAGCTGCTCGATCTGCCGCGCCGCTCCGACATCGAGGCGCTGAACCAGAACCTCGCGCGCGTCGCCGAGGCGCTCGAAGCGCTGAAGTCCCGCGGGATCGCGGTGGCCGCCGCCGAGCCCGCGCGCCGCGCGGTCCCCGGGGCGCCGGATCCGGCGGAGCCCGGCGCGGACTGAAGGCCCCGAACGGGCATCCCGCCGCTTCGGCGGCTCGGCATGCCCGCGGCGCGGGTCCGGCGAACGCTCCGCCGGACGCTATTCGAACACCGATTTCCGGTCGCGGCGCGCGCGGTCGACGAGCTGCTGCACGCTCTGGCGCAGCTCTTCGTTGATGCGAGAGATCAGGAGCTCGTCTCGGGCCGCGTCCGGACCCAGATGCCGCGTCGCGATCGGCTCGCCCAGGTGGATCACCCATTTGGACGGCGCGGGCACGAGGCCGAGCGGACCGAGCCACGGGAAGGTCGGTGTCACGGGCAGGAAGGGAAGACCGAGCGGACGCGCGAGCAGCTCGGTCTTGAAGAGCAGCGGGTGCACCTCCTCGGCACCCGCGACGCCGACGGGGACGAGCGGCGCGCCGGTCTCGAGCGCGAGGCGCACGACGCCGCCGCGGCCGAAGCGCTTCACGCGGTAGCGCTCGCGGAACACCTTGGTGGCGCCCTTCACGCCCTCCGGAAACGCGATCACGAAGTGGCCCGCGTCGAGCAGGCGCCGCGCGTTCTCCGGACACGCGCGCACACCGCCGACGCGCGCGAGGAAGGGCTGCGCGAAGGGCAACGTCACGAGCCAGTCGGCGAGCAGGAAGCGCGGGCGCTCGCGCCGCGGGTGATGCCGCTCGATCGCGTGGGAGAGCATCAGTCCGTCGTAGGGCAGCACGCCGCTGTGGTTCGCGACGAGCAGACAGGGCCCGCGCTCCGGCAGCCGGTCCACGCCGCCGATCTCGAGCCGGAAATAACGGTCGTAGAGGCCGTCGAAGAGCCAGCGCGCGCGATCGAGCACGACCGGGTCCAGCCCGAACTCGTCGACCTGTGCGGAGCGCTCGCTCATGCCGAGCGTCGAGACCCGCCGCCGCAGCGTGTCCCAGAGGCCCTGCCAGTCGACGCGACTGCGCGGCGAGTGACGCGTGTCGTGACTCGGGAAGCGCTGGCGGATCTCGCGGCGCAGCCCGTCGAGCGCAGCCGAGAGCTGATCGAGCGTGTCGCCGTAGGCGTCCTCGGAGAGCGATACGAGCACCTCGACCTGGCGCTCGAAGTCGGCGCGCACGCCGCTCCGCTTCGTCATCGGTAGCGCCGCAGTCGGCGGCTGCCGACGAAGGACATCCAGACCTCGGAGGTGCTGTAATGGGGCTCGCCGAACTCGTCCCAGCCGCGGCGGCCGTCGGCGACCCACAGGTAGCGGAGATAGTCGTAGAACGCGGCCGGAGGATCGCCTCTGCCGGCGCGCGAGGGCAGGTCGAGCAGGCGGTAGAGCAGGGGTGAGGGCAGCGGCAGCATGCGGCGGCCCGCGCTGCGCAGCAGCGTCGAGAGCGGCAGCACGCCCGAGCCGACGACGTTGAAGACGCCCGGGTGGCTCTCGAGCGCCGCGCGCTCGAAGGCGTGGAGGCAGTCGGACTCGTGCACGAGCTGCACGAGCGGGTCGTAGCCCATCACGACCGGCACGAGAGGGAGCGCGAAGTAGCTCGCGATCGGCCCGCTCGCGCCGGGTCCGAGTGCCCAGCAGGGCCGCAGCACGCTGACCTCGGTCTCCGGGTGCCGCTCGCGCCAGCCCGCCACGAAGCTCTCGACCTCGATCCGGTTCGCGATCGAGTGCGCATCCGGGTGGCCTCGCAGGGGATGCCCCTCGCTCAGGAAGTTCGGGTTGTCGGGGCGCGGTCCGTAGAGCATCGTGCTCGACGCGATCACGATGCGGCCCAGCTTCGCCGCCGCGCAGGCGTGCATCACGTGGAGACTGCCAACCGTCTCGAGCTCGTGGTCGAGCTCCAGATCGGAGCTCGAGCGCGTGCGGAAGGCCGTGTGCACGAGCGCCTCGACGCGCTCCGCGCGCAGCACCTCGGCGAGGCGCGAGTCGGCCGTGGGGTCGGTCAGGTCGATGGAGTGGAAGCGCACGCGACCGTCGAGGCGATAGGGGCGGCGCAGATCGATCCCGACGACGCGCAGTCCGGGGCGCTCGACGAGGCGCCGCGTGAGCTCGGAGCCGATCGAGGTCGCGAGACCGGTCAACGCGACGACGCCGGGAGCGCTCTCGCTCACGGCGCGTCGCTGCCGCGCGACGTCGGCGCTGCGCACCACATCGCCCGAGAGAGCACTCGGGAGTACGCTGCAAGGCGATGTGTCCCGCATCTCGCTCCGTCGCCGTCTTCGAGGATCCGCGTTTCCGCGAGCACGAGGGACCGCCCGGGCATCCCGAGCGCCCCGCGCGACTGCAGGCGGTGAAGCGGGCGCTCGACGCGCGTCGCGCCGAGCTCGATCCGCTTCCCGCGCGCGCAGCCAGCCGCGAGGAGATCCTCGCGGTGCACAGCGACGAATGCCTTCGTGCGGTCGAGGCGGCCGCGCGACGCGCGCCCGCGCAGCTCGACGCGGACACCTTCGTCTCCGCGAGGAGCTACGAGATCGCGCGCCTCGCGGCGGGCTCGGCGGTCGATGCGCTGCGAGCGGTCGCGCGCGGTACGCACCGCGCGGCCTTCGCGGCGCTGCGCCCGCCCGGTCACCACGCAGAAGCCCGGCGCTCGATGGGCTTCTGCCTGTTCAACAACGCCGCGATCGCGGCGCGCGCTGTGATGCGCAGCGAGGGCGTCGAGCGGCTCCTGATCGTCGACTGGGACGTGCATCACGGAAACGGGACGCAGCACAGCTTCGAGACGGAGCGCGATGTGCTCTTCGTCTCGACGCACCAGTTCCCGCTGTACCCGGGAAGCGGGGCCTTCGGCGAGGCGGGCCTGGGCGACGGACTCGGCGCCACCATCAACCTGCCGCTTCCCGCCGGTTGCGGAGACACCGAATATCTCGGTGTTATGCAGCGCGTGATCGCGCCGGCCGCGCGCGCGTTCCGCCCCCAGCTCGTGCTCGTGTCGTGCGGATTCGACGCGCATCGGGACGACCCGCTCGCCTCGATGGAGCTCAGCGCGGCCGGCTACGAGGGCATGGCGCGCTGGCTCTGCGCGCTCGCGGACGAGCTCTGCGCGGGTCGCGTCGCGTTCCTGCTGGAGGGCGGCTACGCCGAGAGCGGGCTCTACGAGGGCACTTCCGCGCTGCTTTCGGCGCTGCTCGACACGGCACCCCTGCCCGCCCCCGTGGACGCCCCGAGCGGAAGCGCGCTCTCCCACGCGCTGGGATGCGTGCGCCAGGTACACGGCTCCCGCATCCCGGATCTCGGCAGCGGCTAGCGGCGCGATCCCACGGCTTCCGGCGCGCTCGAAAAAAAAACTTTCGGCGAAACGGCCCCAGGATCTTGTGGTGCGAACGAAGTGCACATCGAGATCTGGTACGAGTCGAGGGAACGCACTCGCGCCGAAAAAAAAACCTGCGAGACCCCTATTGAAGTCCGAAATCCGCCCCTCTAAGGTCCGGCGTCGTGGGAGAAAGTGGGGAATAAGGGTTCCCCAGTGGCAGAAAGTGGAAGCACAGGGTGGGCGGCGGCCCTCTGGTGATCGCGGCAGAGGCAGGCCGCGGAGGCAGCAGGGCGGATGTTCCGAGGCCGTTCGGTCCACAGCATCGACGCGAAGGGTCGCATCAGCATTCCAGTGGGGTGGCGGGTGGAGTTCGAGCGGCGCAGCGAAAAGGCTCCGATGCTGGTCAGCCAGGACCGCTGCTTGGCGCTGTACCCCGCCGAAGACTGGCAGGCGTACGAGCTCGAGCTGCTCGACAAGCCGCGCTTCGATCCATCTGTCACCCGCATCCAACGTTTCATGTTCTCCGGAGCCGCAGAGTGCCCGATCGACAAGCAGGGGCGCATCCTGATTCCGCCGACCCTGCGCGAGTTCGCGGGCCTCGTCAGCGAGGTGGTCGTCGCCGGCGTCGGCACGCACCTCGAGCTCTGGGACAAGTCGAGGTTCGACGCAGAGCTGGCGATGACCCAAGCCCAATACGACGAGATCTCAGCATCCGTCGCGAGGCTTGGCAACGCGAAGGATTTCTGATGGGGGGGATCGGGGGAGCCTAGCTTCCCCGATCGAGGTTGGGGTGTCCCCGGGGTTCCACTCCGCAGCAGAGCGGGGCGTTACTGGGGGGGACAAACCGCAGGCTGCGAAGCCTGGTGCCCCGGGGCACCCCAGCACTCTCTCATCCCATACCTTCCATTCCAGTGCACTCGAAGGCGCGGGGGGCCCGTGGCCAGCCCCATCCAGAGCTTTCACCAGCCGGCGCTCCTGGCTGAGGTCCTCGAGATCCTCGCCCTGGAACCCGGACTCACGGTCGTGGACGGAACGCTCGGTGGCGGTGGTCATGCGGCCGCGATCCTCGAGCGCAGCGCTCCCGACGGCGTGCTCGTCGGGCTCGACCTCGATCCCAATGCGCTCGCCGCGGCGAGCGAGCGTCTCGCGCGCTTCGGCGCGCGCGTGAAGCTCGTGCGCGCGTCCTTTCGCGAGCTGCGGCGCGTGCTCTCCGAGCTGGGCATCGAGTCGGTCGACGCCGTCCTGCTCGACCTCGGGGTCTCGTCGCATCAGATCGACGAGCCAGAGCGCGGCTTCCGCTTCGCCGCGGACAGCGCCGCCGAGACGCCGCTCGACATGCGCCTCGGCCGTGCCGACGACCTCCGCACCGCGGCGCAGCTCCTGCACGAGACTCCCGAGCGCGAGCTCGCCCGCATCTTCGCGGAGCTCGGCGAGCTGCCCGGCTCGTACCGCCTCGCGCGCCGGATCGCCGAGGCGCGCCGGCGCGCGCCGCTGCGCAGCGCCGCCGACCTGCTCGCGGTGATCGAGGCCGCGGGCGTAGGCCGCGGGCGCCGCCATCACGCTGCGACGCTGGTGTTCCAGGCGCTGCGCATCGCGGTCAACGACGAGCTCGGCGCGCTGCGCGAGGGGATCGAGGCCGCGATCGCGTGCCTGCGCCCGGGCGGCCGCCTCGCGATCATCTCGTATCACTCGCTCGAGGACCGGATCGTGAAGCAGCGCTTCCGGGAGGCCGCGCGCGGCTGCAGCTGCCCGCCGGGACTTCCCGAGTGTCGCTGCGGCGGCCGGGTCCGCTTGAAGCTCCTGACGCGGCGTCCCGTGCGGCCGGGCGAGGCCGAAGTGCGCGCGAATCCGCGGGCGCGCTCGGCGCGGCTGCGCGCGGCGCTGCGCAGCGCGGAGGCCGCATGAGCGGTCGCCGAAGCCGCCGGATGACCGGCCTCGTCGGGCGCGACCTCGTCGAGCCGCGCTTCACGAGGCCGCCCTCTCTCGCGAGACCCCTCGCGCTCGTGCTCGCGGTCCTGCTCGGGCTCTTCATCGCAGCGCTGAACATGGATCAGGTCCGGATGCAGTTGGCGCTCGGCGAGGGAATGCGCGAGGTGCAGCGACTCGAAGCGCGCCAGCGCTCGCTGCAGGCCGAGCTCCAGACGCTGCGCGCCCCCGCGCGGCTCCAGGAGCTCGCGGCGGGGCTCGGACTCTCCGCGCCGGAGCGCAGCATCGATCTCCCGCTCGACGCGCCGCGCGGCACGGGGGTCGGCGCGCCGGGTCCGCTCGCGGCGCGCCGCCTGGCTGCGCTGGAGCCGGCGCGGTGAGGGCGCCCGCAGACGCCCTCTCGAGAGGCAGGCTCGCGCTGGTCCGCGCGGCGCTGCTCGCGGGCTTCGCGCTGATCGCGGTGCGCGCGGCGCACCTCGCCGTCGTCGACGAGCGCGGAGCGGATCGCGGCGGCGCCCAGAAGGACCGCACGCTGACGCTCGCGCCGGATCGGGGCCCGATCCTCGACCGCGGCGGCGCCGAGCTCGCCCTCACGATCGACGCGCCCTCGGTCACCGCGGAGCCCGCGCGCGTCGAGGATCCCGGGAAGACGGCGGCCGCTCTCGCGCGCGTCCTCGACCTGAATGCGCGCGACCTCGCCGCGCGGCTCCAGCGCGGCCGCTTCGTCTTCGTCGCGCGCTGGGTGACGGAGGCCCAGGCGAAGCGCGTCGAGGCGCTCGCGCTCCCGGGCATCGGCATCCAGCCGGAGCCGAAGCGCGTGTATCCCCACCGCGACCTCGCCGGGCCGATCCTCGGCTTCGCCAACATCGACGGCCGCGGGGTGCGCGGCATCGAGCAACAGGAGGAGAACTGGCTGCGCGGGATTCCCAAGCAGCTGCGCGCGGAACGCGACGGCAGCGGGCGCATCCTCGTCTCGAGCGGACGCGACACCTGGGAGACTGCGGGCGGCACGGTCGCGCTCACGCTGGACATCGCGCTGCAGGCCCAGGTCGAGGCCGCGCTGCGCGATGCCGTGAAGCGCACGCAGGCCAGGAGCGGCTTCGCGGTGGTGATGGATCCGCACACGGGCGAGTTGCTGGCCGTCGCGCAGCGCCCGGGCTTCGATCCGAACCAGTTCCGCGAGACGCCCTTCCGCTCGACGCGCTCGCTCCCCTTCCTGGACGCGCCCGAGCCCGGCTCCACCTTCAAGACCTTCCTCGTCGCCGCCGCGCTCGAGCAGAAGGCGATCCGGGAGAGCGACCTCTTCGACTGCGACGAGGGCTACCTGCGCGTGCCGGGCAAGACGATCCGAGACACCCACGACTGCGACGGCCCGATGCGCGCGGCGGACGTGCTGCGCATCTCGAGCAACATCGGAGCGGTGCGGATCGCGAGCGCGCTCGGGCCGCAGCGCCACTACGCAATGCTGCGGCGCTTCGGCTTCGGGGAGCGCAGCGGAAGCGGCTTCCCGGACGAGTCCGCGGGGCTGCTGCGGGACGCGCGCGACTGGCGCCCCGTGGACGCCGCAACCGCCGCCTTCGGCCAGGGGCTCAACACGACGCCGATCCAGCTCGCAGCGGCGATGTCGGTGCTCGCGAATGGCGGCGAGCTCGTCGCGCCGCGCCTCGTCTCCGCGCGCCGCGCGCGCAAGGGAGGCTGGCGCCACACGAAGCGGGAGCTGCGCCACCGGGTGCTCGATCCGGACACCGCCGCGCGCATGCTCGAGATGCTGACCGGCGTCGTGAGTCCGGAAGGCACTGGGAGCCGCGCGGGACTGCGGGGCATCGCGGTCGCGGGCAAGACAGGGACCGCACAGAAGATCGACGCCGCGAGCGGAGCCTACGCATCCGACCGCTTCGTCGCATGGTTCATCGGCGCGGCGCCGGCCGACGCGCCGCGCGTGGTGGTCGTGGTCGGCGTCGACGAAGCGCGCCGGCCCCACCACACGGGGGGCTTCGCGGCGGCGCCGCTCTTCGCCGAGGTCGCCGCCGCGCAGCTGAACCGGCTCGGGATCCCGACGGCGCCGCAGCCCGTGAAGGCGCCGGCTGCGGAGCTCGTCGCTCGAGACGTCGCGCGCAGGGACGCGCGCACCCCGGTTCCGCCGCGTCCGACGCCCCCCAGGCCGCTGCTCCCGAGCTTCGAGAAGCTCGGTGGCCGCCTGCTGATGCCGGACCTCACGGGCCTGAGCGTGTCGGAAGTGAGGAGCATCACAGAGAGGGACGACGTGTCGGTGGAGATTTCCGGAAACGGTCTGGCGGTCGCCCAGGATCCGTCCCCTGGAACGGTGGTGCCGCTCTCCGCCAGGCGGGCGGTGTTGCGCGTCCGCTTCGAGCCGGCGGGCCGAGGAGCGGGTTGATGCGGCTTTCGGAGCTGCTGTCGGTGTTGCCCGAGACGCCCGAACGGGTGGAGTCCGTCGGCGCCGAGGCCGATCCGGTGATCCGCGGCGTCTGCGCGGACTCCCGCGAGGTCGCGCCGGGCGATCTCTTCATCGCGCTGCGCGGACACCAGGTCGACGGCCACCAGTTCCTCTCCCAGGCCCTCGAGCTCGGCGCGGTGGCACTGCTGGTCGAGGAGCTTCCGCCCGGCCTCGAGCTGCGCGGCCGCACGGCGGTCCGGGTGCGCGATTCGCGGCGCGCGCTGGCCCCGGTCGCGACGCGCTTCTACGGATCGCCGGCCAGCGAGCTCACGCTCATAGGCGTCACCGGGACCAACGGCAAGACCAGCGTGAGCTACCTCGTGGAGTCGATCCTGCGCGCCGCGGGCCGCCGGCCCGGCGTGATCGGAACCGTGAGCCAGCGCTTCGGTGGCGACGAGAGGCGCGCGCACAACACGACGCCCGACAGCCTCGAGCTGCAGCAGCTCTTGCGCTCGATGCTCACGCGCGGCGCCGACAGCGCGGTCATGGAGGTCTCCTCGCACGGCCTCTGCCTCGGCCGCGTGGAGGGATGCCTCTTCCGCGTGGGCGCCTTCACGAACCTGACCCAGGACCACCTCGATTTCCACGAGACGATGCAGGAGTACGGCCGCGCCAAGACGCTGCTCTTCTCGCGCTACCTGACCCGGCCCGGGAGCGCGGTCGTGAACCAGGACGACGCGGCTGCCGCGCAGATGATCGAGGCCGCGCGCGGCGCGGGCGCGCGCGTGCTGCGCGTCTCGCGGCACGACCCGGACGCCGAGATCCGGCTCGAGAGCGCAGAGGTCCGCATGGACGGAACCCGCGCCCGGCTGCGGCTGCCCGACGGGCCGATCGACCTCGCGCTGCCGCTCGTCGGCGATTTCCAGCTCGAGAACGCGCTCGTGGCCTGCGGCGTCGGCGTCGCGCTCGGGATCCCCGCGAAGCAGATCGCCGAGGGCATCGCGCGCTGCCCGCAGGTGCCGGGCCGCGTCGAGCGCGTCGGCGCGGAGCTGCCCGGATCGCCGACGGTGCTCGTCGACTACGCCCACACCCCGGACGCGCTCGACAAGGTGCTGCGAACGCTCGCGCCGCTCACGCGCCGCCGCCTGATCAGCGTCTTCGGCTGCGGCGGCGATCGCGACCGCAGCAAGCGCCCCCTGATGGCGGAGTGCGCCGCTCGCCACAGCCACCGCGTGATCGCGACGAGCGACAACCCGCGCACCGAGGATCCGCTGCGCATCCTCGCCGACGTGGAGCGCGGGCTCGGGGGGCTTCGCCGCGTCGAGCCGGAGGCTCTCGCCGCGAGCGAGCGCGCCTACTCCATCGTGGTCGACCGCCGCGCCGCGATCGAGCTCGCGATCCGGATCGCGGGACCCGACGACACCGTGCTGCTCGCGGGCAAGGGGCACGAGGACTACCAGATCGTCGGCCGCGAGAAGCTGCCCTTCAGCGACGGCGAAGAGGCGCGCCGCGCGCTCCGGAGGCGCGCGGCGTGAGCGCGCCCTTCCGCGCGGACCGCGCAGCCCGCTGGATGGGAGGCAGCCTGTTGCAGGGAGGGCCCGATGCGCTGCTGCGCGGCGCCTCGATCGACTCGCGCGCGGTCGCTCCAGGCGAGCTCTTCCTCGCGATCGTGGGACCGCACCACGACGCGCACCGCTACCTCGGCGAAGCCGTCGGTCGCGGCGCGGCAGCGCTCGTGATCGAGCGCGGACGCGAGCTCCCGGCCGGGCTCCCGGACGCGCTGCCGGTGATCGCGGTCGACGACACGACGCGCGCACTCGGCGCGCTCGCCGCGGGCCACCGCCGGGAGTTCCAGGGACCGGTCGTCGCGATCACGGGCAGCAACGGCAAGACCACGACCAAGGAGATGACGGCCGCGGCGCTCTCGCAGACCGGTCCCTGCCTCAAGACCGAGGGCAATCTCAACAACCGCTTCGGCCTGCCGCTCACGCTGCTGCGCCGCGAAGTGGAGCACCGCGCGCTCGTGGTCGAGATCGGGATGAACCACCGCGGCGAGATCCAGCCGCTCGCCGAGATCGCGAGACCCAGCGTCGCCGTGATCACGAACGTGGGCGACGCGCACATCGAGCACCTCGGCACGCGCGAGGAGATCGCGCTCGAGAAGGGGGACCTGCTGCTCGGCCTCGACGCGCGCGGCATCGCGGTCCTGAACGCCGACGACCCACGCGTGCTGTCCCAGGCCAGGCGCGCGCCGGGGCGCGTGCTGCGCTTCGGCCGTTCGGCAACCGCCGAGGTGCGCGCGCTCGCGGTGCGCCAGCAGCGCGGCCGCTTCGAGATCGACTGCGCGACGCCGAGCGGCGCCGTGCAGCTCGGCGTGGTGGGTCTCGGAGAGAGCAGCGTCGCGAACGGACTGGCCGCCTGCGCGGCCGCGCTCGCCGCGGGCACTTCGCTCGCGGAGATCGCGACCGGCCTGCGCAGCTACCGACCACCCCACGGCCGGCTCGAGCCGCACGAGCTTCCGGGCGGCATCACGCTCGTCGACGACAGCTACAACGCCAATCCGCAGTCCATGGCGAACGCGCTGCAGGCGCTCGTCGCGCTGCGCGACGGCGCGGGCGCGTCCGCTCGCGGTCGCTGCATCGCGGTGCTCGGTGCGATGGGAGAGCTCGGAGTGCAGGCGGAGGCCGCCCACCGGGAGCTCGGCGCGCTCGCGGCGCGCCTCGCGGTCGACGCGCTCGTCGTGGTCGGCGACGCGGGTGCCTGGATCGCCGCGGGCGCGACCGCGGCGGGGCTCGGCGTCGCGCGCGTGTTTCCCTGCGCGAGCCACGAGGAGGCCGCGAGCACGGCGGCGGCGTGGCTGCTCGCCGGCGACGTCGCGCTCGTCAAGGGCTCCCGCTCGGCGCGGATGGAGCGGGTCGTCGAGCTCCTGCTCGCGGAGAAGAGGGATTGAGTGTTCTACCACCTGCTGTATCCGCTGGCCGGCGAGATCGGCGCCTTCAACGTCTTCCGCTACATCACCTTCCGGATGGGCGCCGCGACGCTCACGGCGCTCTTCATCTCCTTCCTGGTCGGCCCGGCCCTGATCCGGATGCTCGCAGGCCTGCGCATCGGCCAGCCGATCCGCGCGATCGGCCCCGATCACCGCAGCAAGGAAGGCACTCCCACGATGGGGGGCCTCCTGATCCTGCTCTCGCTGCTGGTGTCGGTGCTGCTCTGGTCGAACCTCGACAACCGCTTCGTCTGGCTCGTGACCTTCGTGACCGTCGGCTACGGCCTGCTCGGCTTCGCGGACGACTACCTCAAGGTGAGCAAGCGCCACAGCGCCGGGATTCCGGGCCGCGTGAAGCTGCTCTGGCAGACCGCGATCGCCGCGGTGGTCGCGATCGTGATCTACAGCGACCCGGCCTTCGACGCGCGCATCTCGCTGCCCTTCTTCAAGACCTTCCGACCCGAGCTCGGTGCGCTCTACGTTCCCTTCGCGATCTTCGTGATCGTGGCCACGAGCAACGCCGTGAACCTGACCGACGGGCTCGACGGCCTCGCGATCGGTCCCGTGATGGTGGCCGCCGGCACCTTCGCGATCCTGTCCTATGCCGCCGGCCACGCGGGATTCGCGGAATACCTCGCGATCCAATCGGTGCCGGGAAGCGGGCATCTCGCGATCTTCTGCGGCGCGCTGATCGGCGGCGGCCTCGGCTTCCTGTGGTTCAACGCCTCCCCCGCCCAGCTCTTCATGGGCGACGTCGGCTCGCTCGCGCTCGGCGGAGCGCTCGGCACGATCGCCGTGGTGATCCGCCAGGAAGCGCTGCTCGCCGTGGTCGGCGGGATCTTCGTCTTCGAGACGCTCTCGGTGATCATCCAGGTGGCATCCTTCAAGCTCACCGGACGCCGGGTGTTCCTGATGACTCCGATCCACCACCACTTCGAGAAGCTCGGCTGGCCCGAGCAGAAGATCGTGGTGCGCTTCTGGATCGTCTCGATCGTGCTGGGACTCGTGGCCCTCTCTTCGCTCAAGCTGCGCTGATGCGGGAACTCGAGGGCGCGCGCGTGCTCGTGCTCGGCCTCGGAGCCTCGGGGCGCAGTGCGGCGGCCTTCTGTGCGGCGCGCGGCGCGCGCGTCGTCGCGGCCGACGAACGCGACGCCGCAGCGCTCGGCGCACTGCCCGCGCTCGGCCCCGGGGTCGCGCTCGCACTCGGGCAGGCCTTTCCGGATCCGGCCGACTTCGATCTCGTGGTGCCCTCCCCTGGCGTGCCGCAGGAGCGCTATGCGGCGCGCGCCCGACGCGTCTGGGGCGATCTCGAGCTCGCCTACCGCGCATTGCGCATCCCGATCGCCGCGATCACGGGCACCAACGGCAAGTCGACGACCACCTGCCTCGTGCAGGCGCTGCTGCAGGCAGTCGGGCTGCGCGCGCGGTCGGGCGGAAACCTCGGCCCCCCGGCGCTCGAGCTGGTCGGTGGGGCGCTCGACTGGGTCGTGCTCGAGGTCTCGTCGTTCCAGCTCGAGGCCGTCGAGAGCTTCCGTCCGCGCGTCGCGATCGTGCTGAACCTGACGGCCGACCACCTGGACCGGCACGGATCGCTGGAGCAGTACGCGCGCACCAAGGCGCGCCTGCTCGAGCAGCAGCGCGAGGACGACCTCGCCGTGCTCAACTTCGACGATCCCCGCGTGCGGGCGATGGCCTCGGGCACACGCGCGCGCGTCGTTCCGTTCCGGATCCGCGGCCCGCTCGAGCGCGGCGCGTTCTTCGACACCGGCTGCTTCGTCTGGCGCGCAGCCGACGGAACCGCGCGGCGCGCTCCGCTCGAAGCGCCCGGGCTGCGCGGCCCGCACCAGCGCGAGAATCTCGTCGCAGCGCTGGCCGCGATCTGCGCGATGGGCCTCGATCTCGAGCGCGCGCTGCCTGCGCTCGCGGACTTCCGCCCGCTCGCGCACCGCGGCGAGGAGGTCGGCTGCGTTGGTGGGGTCGCCTATCTCGACGATTCGAAGGCGACCAACCCCGGCGCCGCGCTGCGCGCGCTCGAGGGCGCGCCCGGGCCCGCGGTCTGGATCGCCGGCGGCCGCGACAAGGGCCTCGACTTCCGGGAGCTCGCTCGCGTGGCCGCCGCGCGCGCGCGCGCCGCAGTGCTGATCGGAGAGGCCGCAGACGCGCTCGCGGCCTGCATCGGCGACGCAGTGCCCGTCCACCGCGAGAAGTCGATCGAGGACGCGGTCGTCACGGCGTCGCGCATCGCGCGCGCAGGCGACGTCGTGCTGCTCGCACCGGCCTGCGCGAGCTTCGACCAGTTCACGAGCTACGTGGAGCGCGGCGAGCGCTTCTGCGCGGCCGTCCGACGGCTCGCGGACCCGGGGAGGACATGACGGGCATCTTGCGCACGAGTCGCCGCAGGCGTCGTCCCGCCCGCGCGGGGGCCGAGCTGCGCGCGGCCCGCTCGCGCAGCGGCACCGCACACGGGCTCGACGGCGGAGTCGCGCTCTCGACGGGGCTGCTCGCGGGCATCGGGATCGTGATGGTCTACAGCGCGACCGCCCCACTCGAGCTCGGCTCCGTGCTGCCGCAGCACTTCCTGCGGCACGCCTCGGGAGTGCTGCTCTCGCTCGGGATCGCCGCTGCCTGCCTGTGGATCCCGCTCTCGTTCTGGCAGCGCTGGGCGCGGCCGCTCTGGATCGCGGTGGTGCTGCTGCTGGTCGCGACCCTCGCGATCGGCGTGCGCGTGAACGGTGCGACCCGCTGGCTCGTGCTTCCCTGGATCGGTCCCTTCCAGCCCGGCGAGCCCGCAAAGCTCGCGACGCTGCTCGCGGTGGCCCGTGTGCTCGCGCAGCGCGAGGTCCGCGGCGGGCTCTCGAGCGCGCAGCTCAAGGAGATCCTGTTCCTGGCCCTCACGCCGGGCGCGCTGCTGCTCGCGCAGCCCGACTTCGGCACGGCCAGCGTCCTGATCCTGCTCGTCGGTCTCCTGCTCTTCGTCGCGGGCGCTCCGCTGCGGCGACTCTGGCTGCCGGGCTCGCTCGCGGCGCTCGCGGGAGCGCTCTACGTCGCGCTCAACCCCTACGCGCTGCGGCGCGTGACGGGCTTCCGCGATCCCTGGTCCCAGGCCTCCGACGAGGGCTACCAGCTCGTGCAGTCCTTCGTCGCGTTCGGCCTCGGCGGCACCACCGGCGTCGGCCTCGGCGACGGCCGGCAGAAGCTCGGCTACCTGCCCGAGGCGCACACCGACTTCATCCTCTCGGTGCTCGCCGAGGAGATGGGGCTCGTGGGAGTGCTGATCGTGATCGGCGCCTTCGCCGCGCTGACGCTCGCGGGCCTGCGCATCGCGCAGCGCGCGCGCGATCCCTTCGCGGCGCTCGTCGCGCTCGGGATGACGGGGCTGATCGCGGTTCCGGCGGGCATCAACGCCGGCGTCGTGATGGGTCTCCTGCCGACCAAGGGCTTCGCGCTGCCCTTCCTCTCCTACGGGCGCAGCGCGCTGCTCGTATCTGCGCTCGCGATCGGACTGCTGCTGCGAACCGCAGCGAGCGAGGGCCGCCGGGGTGGCAGCGCGCGCGAAGCGCGCGGAGAGACCACGTGAGCGGCGCCGCGCCGCTGCGCTGGGTCGTGGCCGGCGGCGGAACCGGCGGCCACGTGACGCCCGCGCTCGCGGTCGCCGAGCGGGCGCGCGCGCGCGGCGACCGGGTGCTCGTGCTCGGGGGCACGCGCGGCCTCGAGGGCAGGCTCGTGCCCGAGGCCGGCTTCGAGCTGATCGCGTTGCCCGCGCCGCCGCTCGCGCGCAGCGGGATCGCGGCGCGGCTGCGCGCACTGCCCGCCCTGGTCTCCGCGTGCGCGGCCGCGTGGCGCGTGCTCGGTCGGCGGGGTGCCGACGTCGTGGTCTCGGTCGGCGGCTATGCGTCGGTTCCCGCGGTCGTCGCGGCGGCGCTGCGCCGGATTCCGATCGCGCTGGTCGAGCCGAACGCGATTCCGGGTCGCGCCAACCGGCTCGCGGGGCGCTTCGCGCGCCGGATCTTCGCCCAGTTCGAGGAGGCGCGGTCCGGCTTTCCGGGGCAGGCGCGCGAGCGCGTCGAGGTCTGCGGAACGCCGCTGCGCGCGGCGCTCGTCGCGCGCTTCGGCGAGGCCCCCGCCGCGCGAGCCCCGGCTCCGCCGCTGCACCTGCTGATCTTCGGAGGCAGCCAGGGAGCCCGGCAGCTCAACGACGCGCTCTGTGAGCTCGCCCCGCGGCTGGATCCGCTGGCCTTCGAGATCTTCCACCAGTGCGGGAGCGCAGACGCCGAAGCCGTGGCGCAGGCCTACCGCAAGGCCGGCCTGCGCGCGGAGGTCGTGGCCTTCGAGCCCGACATGCCGCGCCGCTACGCCTGGGCCCATCTCGCGCTGTGCCGCTCGGGCGCGCTGACCGTCGCCGAACTCGCGCTCGCGGGCCTGCCTGCGCTGCTCGTGCCCTTCCCTCACGCCGCCGACGACCACCAGACCGCGAACGCACGCGCGCTCGAGCGCGCTGGTGCGGCCCGGGTACTCTCCGCGCGCCCCCTCGATGCGGAACTGCTGCTGCGCGAGCTCCAGGCGCTCGCCCGGGAGCCCGCGCGGCTGGCTGCGATGAGCCGGGCCGCGGCGGCCCTCGCGCGGCCCGGCGCGGCGGAGCGCGTCGTGGCAGCGTGTGCGGCCCTCGCGGAGGGCTCGAGGAGTTAGTCATGCGCAGACGCGTGCAGCACGTGCACTTCGTCGGCATCGGCGGCGTCGGGATGTCCGGCATCGCCGAGCTGCTGCACAACCAGGGCTATCGGGTGACGGGCTCCGACCTGCGCGAAGGCGCGGCCACGGCCCGGCTGCGGAGCCTCGGCGTCGGCGTCCACATCGGGCACGACGCTTCGCAGGTCGGCGATGCCGACGTCGTCGTCTACTCCTCGGCCGTGCGCCCGAGCAACCCCGAGCTCAAGGCCGCGCAGACCGGCGGCCGCATCGTGATTCCGCGCGCCGAGATGCTCGCGGAGATCATGCGCCTGAAGGAGGGCATCGCCGTCGCGGGGAGCCACGGCAAGACCACCACCACCTCGCTGATCGCCCACGTGCTCGACCGCGCCGGCCTCGACCCGACGAGCGTGATCGGCGGCCGCGTGCTCGCACAGAAGGGCGCGCTGCCGGGAGCCAGGCTCGGCGCGGGTGAGATTCTCGTCGCCGAGGCCGACGAGAGCGACGGATCCTTTCTGCGCCTCGCGCCCGCAATCGCGGTGATCACGAACATCGACCCGGAGCACCTCGATCACTACGGCAGCGTCGAGGCGCTGCGCGACGCCTTCGCGGATTTCGCCAATCGTGTGCCCTTCTGGGGCCTGGTCGTGCTGTGCCTCGACCACCCCGGCGTCCAGGCGATCCTGCCGCGCATCTCGCGGCGCAAGCTCAGCTACGGCTTCTCCTCGCAGTCGGAGCTCGTGGCGGAGAACGTCGCGCTCGCGCCGGACCGCGGCGGCATGAACTTCGACGTGCGGCTGCGCGGCGAGGCGCTCGGCCGCGTGGAGCTGCCGCTCTTCGGGCGCCACAACGTCGGGAATGCGCTCGCGACGCTCGCCGTCGCGCTCGAGCTCGAGCTGCCCTTCGCGACGGCCGCGGAGGGGATCGCGGGCTTCCAGGGCGTCGAGCGGCGCTTCGAGACCGTGGGCCGCGCAGCCGGCGTGCGCGTGGTCGACGACTACGGACACCACCCGGCCGAGGTGCGCGCCACCCTCGGCGCCGCGCGCCAGGTCCACCAGGGGCGCGTGGTCGTCGCGTTCCAGCCGCACCGCTACACGCGCACGCGGGATCTGTGGGACGAGTTCGCGACCGCCTTCAACGATGCGGACGTGCTGCTCTTGACCGAGGTCTATGCGGCCGGCGAGGACAAGCTGCCCGGCATCGAGTCCGGGGCGCTGGCCGAAGCGATTCGCGCCCACGGCCACCGCGACGTGCGCTTCGTGCCCGATCTCGAGGAGGTGCTGGCCGAGCTCTCCCGCAGCGTCCGCCCCGGCGACCTCGTGCTCACCCTCGGCGCGGGCAGCATCTCGACGCTCGCGCGGCGTCTGCTCGCGCAGCTCGAGGCCGACTCTGGCGGGGCGCCGAATCCGTGATCGGAGCCGCGCTGCGCGCGGAGCTCGCCGCGCTGCTCGGCGATCGGATCCGCTTCGACGCTCCGCTCTCGCGCTACACCTCGCTGCGCGTCGGCGGGCCCGCAGCGGCGGTGGCCGCTCCGGCAGATCGCTGGGAGCTCGCGGCGCTGCTGCGGCTCTGCGCGGCGCGCGGACTCCCGCACGCCGTGATCGGCGGCGGCTTCAACAGCCTCGCGCGGGACGAGGGACTCGCAGCACTCGTGATCCGGCTGAAGCACTTCCGGCGCCTCGAGGAACGGCCGGGGCACCGGCTGCGCGCCGAGGCCGGCGTCTCGCACAGCCAGGTGCTGAACTTCTGCGCGCGGCGCGGACTCAGCGGGCTCGAGTTCGCCGCGGGGATCCCGGGCACGCTCGGAGGCTGGGTCGCGATGAATGCGGGCGTGCCGGATCGGGACCTCGCACAGGTCCTGGTCGAGGTCGAGGTGCAGAGCCCGCACGGACACCGCCGCGTCCACCTGCCGCGCGAGCGACTGGTGCTGCGCTACCGCGAGCTGCGCGGGCTCGCGCCCGGCTCGGTGATCCTCTCGGCGCTGCTCGCGGTGCGCCCCGGCGACCCCACGAGCGTGCGCTGCGAGATCGAACGGCGCCTGAGCGAGCGCGCGAGCAAGCAGCCGCTCGACGTTCCGTCCTGCGGCTCGGTCTTCAAGAATCCGCCGGGGGACTACGCCGGCCGACTGGTCGAGTCGGTGGGCCTCAAGGGACACCGCGTGGGCGGCGCGCAGATCTCGCCCGTGCACGCGAACTTCATCGCCAATCTCGGCAGCGCACGCGCGGCGGACGTGCTGGCGCTGATCGAGCACGCGCGCTCGGAGGTCGAGCGCGCGACCGGCATTCACCTCGAACGCGAGGTGCGGATCCTGGGGGAGGACGCATGAGTGACGACGGTCTGCAGGTTTCTCCGTACGAGCAGCGCGAGGAGGCGAGGCGCGAGCGCGCCCGAGCGCACATCACGCGGCGCCGGCAGCGCGCCTCGAGCGGCAACCGCGGGGTGGGCCTCGAGCGCCTCGCGGCACTGCTCGTCGGCCTCTCGCTGGCGGCGGGCGTCGCCGCGGGGCGCAGCCTCGCGCGCGGCGAGCGCCCGCTCGAACGCGTCACCGTGCTCGGAGCGAGCCGGCTCTCGGCCGAGGAGGTCGTGCGCGAGAGCGGTGTCGCGCCGGGGGCCTCGCTCGCCGCGCTGGACGCGCAGGCGATCGCGGCCAGCGTCGCGAGGCACCCGCGCGTCGCCGACGCCCAGGCGGTCGTGGCGAGCGGCCAGCTGCTCGTCGAGATCGAAGAGCGGGTGGCCGTCGCCACGGCGTCGCAGGTCGCGGATCCGGGCGCCGCGGCGCTGGCGGTCGATGCCGCCGGCCTCGCCTTTGCGCCGGCAACCCCGGAAGAGCGGGAAGCGCTGCCGCAGCTGCGCGTGGCCGGCTCGCTGCAGCTCGGTGCCGAGGATCCCGAGCTGGCCCGCGGGGCGGAGCTCGCGGCCCGCGCGGCACAGGAGGGAATCTCCGCACTCGAGGCCGTCGAGGTCTCGGCGAAGGGCGATCCAGCGGGTCTGTCGCTGCGGCTGCGCGGCATCGCGCCCCGCTTCGTGCTGGGGCGCAGCGATCCGGACGCGGCGCTCGCGCGCCTGAAGGAGCTGCTCGAGGCCGGCCTGGAGGAGATCGGCGCGAGCCGGGAGATCGACCTGCGCTTCGCCGACCAGGCCGTGATGCGCAGCGACGCGCCCGACTCGGCTCCCGCGGAGCAGGCGCTCGCGTCGCCGAGCTGAGATTTTTTCCAGAAGCGCGACTTCGGGCTGGCCACGGGACCGAAAGCGGGCTTTCCTATGGGTCCCCCTGCACAGGCATCGTCTCGAGCGACGGCCGCGCGCGCACCCGCGCGGCCGCGACGCTCCGCCCGTCGGGAGAGCCGCCGGGCCGCACGCCGGGGGGATCCATGGCCCGCAAGGATGATCTGATCGTCGGTCTCGACATCGGGACCACCAAGATCTGCGCCGTCGTCGCCGAGCGCAGCGAACACGGCCTCGACGTCGTCGGCATCGGAACGCATCCCTCGCGCGGTCTGCGCAAGGGTGTGGTCGTCGACATCGACGCCACGGTCGAGTCGATCAAGCACGCGGTCGAGGAAGCCGAGCTGATGGCCGACTGCGAGATCACCTCGGTCTACGCCGGCATCGCGGGCGGACACATCAAGGGCATGAACTCGCACGGGGTCGTGGCCGTGAAGGACCGCGAGGTCCGGGACGGCGACATCGGGCGCGTGATCGACGCCGCCAAGGCCGTGGCGATCCCGCTCGATCGCGAAGTGATCCACGTGATCCCGCACGAATTCATCATCGACGACCAGGACGGGATCCGCGAACCGCTCGGCATGAGCGGCGTGCGTCTCGAAGCCAAGGTCCACATCGTCACCGCCGCGGTGACGAGCGCGCAGAACATCGTGAAGTGCGCGAACAAGGCCGGGCTCAACGTGATCGACATCGTGCTCGAGCCGCTGGCCTCGGCCGAGGCGTCGCTCGCCCTCGACGAGCGCGAGCTCGGCGTCTGCCTGATCGACATCGGCGGCGGCACGACCGACATCGCGGTCTTCTCCGATGGCTCGATCGTGCACACCTCGGTGCTCGCGCTCGGCGGCTACCACATCTCGAACGACATCGCGGTCGGGCTGCGCACGCCCTTCGAGGAGGCCGAGCGCATCAAGAAGAAATTCGGGGTCGCGGCCGCGCGCTACCTCGCGAGCGACGACGTGCTGACGGTTCGCAGCGTCGGCGGCCGGCGTCCGCGCGAGGTGTCGCGCAAGCTGCTGTGCGAGATCATCGAGCCGCGCGTCGACGAGATCCTCTCGCTCGCGCGGCAGCAGCTCACGAAGGAGGGGCTCGAGGAGCGGATTCCCTCGGGAGTCGTGCTCACGGGCGGCTGCTCGGCGCTCGAGGGCCTGCCCGAACTCGCGGAGGAGATCTTCGAGTCGCCCGTGCGCATCGGTACACCGTCGCGTGTCGGAGGCCTGCTCGACGTCGTGCGCAGCCCGATGTTCTCGACCGGCGTGGGCCTCAGCGTGTACGGCGCGCGCCAGAGCGCCGCAGCCGGCAGCACGCGCTTCCGGATCCGCGACGATTCGATCTTCGGCCGCGTGAAACAGCGCATGCGCGACTGGTTCTACGCGGACTTCGACTAGAGCTGCCGCGGCCGATGATGGTGCAGAATCCCCTCGTCTCGGACGCTTGGGGGTTATCCGCAACTCGAGCGCGCAAACCTGCACATTTTTTTGGGTTTCGGTTACATTCGCGCGCGTTCTGGACCAACACCGGGGGGTGAATCATGGCCAGGCGATCCGACACGGAGCATCTCCAGTCCCGTCTTCCCCGTGGGGTGAGCGAGGATTCGGAGATCGAGCTGCTCGAGGGCAGCGAGCGGGAGCTGCTCGAGTTCGAAGACGCCTCCAACCAGCGCGCCTCGATCAAGGTCGTGGGCGTGGGAGGTGCCGGAGGCAATGCGATCAACAACATGATCAAGAGCGGCCTCTCCGGCGTCGAGTTCGTCGCGGCGAACACGGACGCCCAGGCGCTCGAGCACAACCTCGCCCTGCACAAGGTCCAGCTCGGCGCGGAGGTCACGCGCGGTCTCGGCTGCGGCGCCGATCCCACCAAGGGAATGGCCGCCGCGCAGGAGGTGCGCGATCGCCTGCGCCAGGTCTTCGAGAGCACCGACATGGTCTTCGTGACCGCGGGCATGGGCGGCGGCACCGGGACGGGTGCGGCGCCGGTCGTGGCCGAGGTCGCGCGCGAGTGCGGCGCGCTGACGGTGGGCGTGGTCAGCAAGCCCTTCCTGTTCGAGGGCAAGGTCCGCATGCGCCACTCCGAGCGCGGCCTCGACGAGCTGCACCGCGTGGCCGACACGGTGATCACGATTCCGAATCAGCGCCTGCTCACACTCGCGGGCAAGGGCACGGCGATGCGCGACGCGTTCCGCATGGCCGACGAGGTGCTCTACAACGCCGTGCGCGGCATCTCGGACCTGATCACGGTGCATGGGCTGATCAACCTCGACTTCGCCGACGTGCGCACGATCATGAACGAGATGGGCGTGGCGCTGATGGGCACCGGCATCGCGAAGGGCGAGGACCGCGGAGTCGCGGCCGCGCGCCTCGCGATCTCGAGCCCGCTGCTCGAGGACCTCTCGATCGATGGCGCACACGGCGTCCTGATCAACATCACGGGCGGGCCCGACCTCACGCTCTTCGAGGTGAACGAGGCCTCCACGCTGATCCAGGAGGCCGCTCACGAGGATGCGAACATCATCTTCGGCGCGGTGATCGACGAGAGCATGCCGAAGGGCGAGATGCGCGTGACCGTGATCGCGACCGGCCTCGACGACGGCCGCGTGCGCCGAGGCCGCGATCGCGACCTCCGCTACGAGGACACCGGCAACGTCACGCCGCTGCGGCGCGAGTCGGTGCCGGTGACGATCGCGTTGGAGCGGCCACCGGCCGCCGAGCAGCGGCCGCAAGCGCCGGCCGCGCCGCCGGTGCAAGCGCCGGGGCGATCCGCGCCGGCTCCGGTCCTGCAGGCCGGCCAGCCGGCCTTCTCGGGTATGGAGGCGCCGCCCGAGCCTGGGCGCCCGCGCGAGTTGCCGCGCGCGAAGCGCGGCGAGTCCTCTGCCGAAGGCGGCGACTGGCTCTCGCCCTACGAGGACGAGCTGGACGTCCCCACCTTCCTGCGTCGCGGCCAGCTGGTCGACGACGCGGAGGACCCGGACGAGCCCGCGTTCCTGCGCCGTTCGGCGGACTGAGAGCCTCGCTCGCCTGGAGCCGGGATCCGGGAGGGGGTGGCAAGTGCGCGGGAGCCCGCGCGGACCTGCCACCCGTCCCGGTCTCGTCTGGTGTGACGCCGCTCACTTTCCACCGGCAACTCCGGTGCTACCGCTCAAGTGCGCCGCGATTCGTTCGAAACATCCAGGGCAGGCAGTCTGCCGGATGCGGAAGCGCGACTCGATACTGCCGGCGCAAGCCCGGCGAGCTGCAGCAAGGGGAATCGCTCGATGGAACTCGTGAGGCGCGCCCTGCGCAAGCAGGGGCTCTGGCTGCTGCTCACCTATCTCGGCCTGATCCTCTTGATGGCCCGCACCTACGCCTGACCCGCCTCGGGCGGAAGCGCCTCGACGGGCGCCACGATCTCGTTGGCATTGAAGAAATACGCGATCTCGATCCGCGCCGTCTCGGCTGCATCGGAACCGTGCGCGGCATTGCGCTCGATGTCGGTTCCAAAATCACCGCGGATGGTGCCGGGAGGCGCCTGAGCGGAATTCGTGGGGCCGAGCAGCTCGCGGTGCCGCGCGATCGCTCCCGGCCCTTCGAGCACGCTCACGACCACCGGCCCAGAGGTCATGAAACGGACGAGGTCCGCGTAGAAGGGGCGCGCCTTGTGCACCGCGTAGAAGCCGCGCGCCACCTGCTCGCTGAGCTGGAGCTTCTTCAGCGCGATGATCTCGAGCCCAGCCTCTTCGAAGCGCGCGAGGATCTTGCCGGTCGCACCCTTGCTGACGGCATCGGGCTTCACGATCGAGAGCGTGCGCTCGCGCTTGGACATCGGATCTCTCCTGCGGGCCGGGTGCGGCCGGGGCCCTGACTGCGAGCCCCCCGCCCCCCGATTGGGGGCGGCAGCGTAGCCTGCAGCGTCCTCGGCGTCGCCGGCCGGCGCACCTGGAGGGTGAAGGGCTGGCGCGGTGCGCGGAAGCGTCCGTCTCCAGCCCCTCCCCGTCCAACCGTGCGTGACCTTTTCGATCACACGGCTGACCGACATCGTTCACCGAGCCGCATGCGCTC